>ENA-OPXX01001389-OPXX01001389.1-human-gut-metagenome-genome-assembly--contig:-NODE-1389-length-16943-cov-1.937707_pt1 | contig 16943 bp, 11 predicted proteins | sample MGYA00241771_ERZ502046 | MGnify/ENA primary metagenome ERZ502046 (study PRJEB25962, sample SAMEA2042006) | human gut metagenome | biome: human gut; feature: human-associated habitat; material: faeces...
GGTTCTTCTGTTGTTTTCCCTGTTTACTTAACAAGTGACGCTAACGCTTTGGAAACCGTCAATAACATCAAAGCCGTATTGGACGATGCTGAAACGCGTTTTCCGGAAGGTATGGAGCTGACTATTGTTCAGGATAATACCCAGTTCGTACGCGAAGCGCTGGAAAAAGTAGCTCATACTTTCTTTGAAGCTTTGGCGCTGGTTATTCTTGTTGTATTTATTTTCCTGGGCAGCTGGCGTGCAACGCTTATTCCGCTGCTGGCGATTCCTGTTTCTTTGGTTGGTACCTTCGGTGCGTTCGTGCTGATGGGATTTTCGATCAATACTTTAACAATGTTTGCGATGATTCTTGCTATCGGCCTCGTTGTTGATGACGCGATCGTTGTTGTTGAGGCAGTTGAGCATCACATCCAGGATAATGGAATGACTCCAAAAGAAGCTACTTATCGGGCGATGAAAGAAGTTTCCGGTCCTGTTGTGGCGATTGCGTTCGTTTTGGCAGCAGTATTTATCCCGGTTGCATTTACCGGCGGTACTGTTGGTCAGCTTTATAAACAGTTCGCTTTAACGATTTCTGTTTCTATGGCGCTGTCAGCTATCGTAGCATTGTCTCTGACTCCAGCGTTGTGTGCATTGCTGTTGAAACCGCATGATAAAGACGAAGTCAAAGGACCTATTGGTAAATTTATCCATAAGTTCAATGTCTGGTTTGCCAATACTTTAAGTAAATATGTTAAAAATGTTGAAAAATGTATCCGTCATGCAAAAATCTCAATGGCCGTTTTGCTGGTTATGGTTATTTTATTGGGCTGGGTAGCTAAGGTTACTCCTACCGGATTTGTGCCAAGTGAAGATCAGGGTTATTCTGTAACGTCATTTAATTTGCCGGAGGGTGCATCCAGTAATCGTGGTATTCAGGCTATGATGGAGCTGGGTGATAAGATCAAGTCGCTGCCGGGCGTTAAATATGTTATGGAAGTATCTGGCTTTGATATCCTTACTGGCGCCCCTAAGTCCAGTGCCGGTCTGATCGTTGCGGCGATGGAAGATTATGACAAACGTGATAACAGTGCTCAGGATATAGTGCCGCAGATTTATGGCATCGGTGCCCAAATGCCGCAGGTAAGCGTTATGGCGTTTGATCCGGCTGCATTACCGGGTGCGTCCAGCACAGGCAGTTTGAGTATGTACCTGATGAATCTGGGCGGTGACGATATGGAGCGGATGCAGGAAGTTGCTAACGAATTTCTTGCTAAAGCCAATCAACGTCCTGAAATTGGTATGGCTTATACCACCTTTAATACTAATACGCCGGTTTATCAGTTTAACGTAGACCGTGAAAAAGCAGAGTCTCTAAATGTACCCGTAGCAAGCGTATTTACAGCTTTACAGACTTTCCTCGGCGGCAGTGAGATCAATGACTTCAATGCTTTTGGCCGTACTTGGAAAGTAGTTATGCAGGCGGATGCAAAATATCGTACGAATGTTGATGATATGCGTTATTTCTTTGTACGCAGCAATAACGGCGATATGGTGCCTCTTAATACCTTGGTTACTGACGAAGGTAAAACAAGTTCTGCTACTGTAACCCGCTTCAACGGTGTACGAGCTATTAAAATAGCTGGTAACCCTGCTGCAGGATATAGTACAGGTCAGGCTATGACTGCACTGGAAGAAACTGCTGCAGAAATTTTGCCGACTACTTATACCTATGAATGGGTAGATCAGAGCCGTGACGAACTGGAAGCAGGAAACAGATCAACACAGATTTTCATTATTTCTCTGATCTTCGTATTTTTGTGTCTGGCAGCTTTGTATGAAAGCTGGACTATCCCGTTGGCAGTTATGCTGTCAGTGCCTGTTGCTGCCCTTGGCTGTTTTGGCGCTCAGTATCTGCGCGGTTTGCAGAACGACGTTTATATGCAGATCGGTTTGATCATGCTGATTGGTCTGAATGCTAAAAATGCGATTCTGATCGTAGAATATGCAAAGATGAACATGGAAAATGGCGAACCTGTAGTTAAGGCGGCGCTTGATGCTGCCAGACTGCGTTTGCGTCCGATTCTGATGACATCCTTCGCGTTCATTCTTGGCTGTGTGCCTTTGGCGATTGCAACAGGTCCAGGTGCCGGTGCCCGTGTTTCTATGGGTAATGCCGTTGTTGGCGGTATGACCTTTGCTACGATGATCGGTATCTTTATGATCCCGGTATTATTCGTTGTCGTTGAACGTATTTTCAACAGAAAAAAACACAGCGAAGAATAAATTTAGGTGTTTTGTAAATATATAATGCCCCGTCTTAAAGACGGGGCATTATTTTTTTGCAGGATTTTTTTTATTTATGTGGTATTTAAAAAAGGTAACTGAAAATTTCTGACAAAGAGTGTTTAGAGGTAAAAGCAGATGAATGAATTAAAAAATAAAAGTAAATTTCTCAGAGATGTCTGGTACCTGACCAAAAGTTATTGGCAGTCAGAAGAAAAGGGAAAGGCTTATTTGCTGTTGACGGCAATCATAGCACTAACTTTAGGCGTAGTGTATATGCTGGTGCTGTTGAATAAATGGAACAATTCCTTTTATAATGCACTGCAAAATTACCAGACCGAACTTATTTTTGATGAGCTGATACATTTCGGCTGGCTGGCTGTGATCTACATTATTCTGGCAGTTTATGCCTTTTATTTGCAGCAGGTACTGGTGCTTAACTGGCGTCGTTGGCTGACTAACAGGTATATTGATGAATGGTTGAAAAATAAGACCTACTATCGTCTGCAGATGTTCGGCTCTGATACTGATAACCCTGACCAGCGTATTAGTGAGGATGTGCGTTTGTTTGTTGAGATGACGTTAAAGTTCAGTATCGGTGTTTTAAAGGCTTTTTGTACTTTTGTGTCTTTCGTATTTATTTTATATGAACTGTCAGGTTCACTGGAATTTACTTTGGCGGGGCAAGTGTGGCATATTGAAGGCTATCTGGTTTGGGTAGCCTTGGTTTATTCCATTGTTGGTACAGGGCTTACTCATTTGATTGGTAAAAAACTGGTAGGGCTGAATTTTGTTCAGCAGCGTTATGAAGCGGATTTTCGTTTCAGTATGATGCGAATGAGGGAAAATGCTGAAAGTGTAGCGTTTTACAGCGGTGAGAAACAGGAAGGCGGCGTATTTAAGAAGCGTTTTAAACTGCTGCTGGATAATTTCTGGAAGATAGTAGAAAAACAAAAACAGTTGGTCTGGCTTAATTCCGGCTATTCACAGATTGCAATTATTTTCCCTTTCGTAGTGGCTATGCCGCGTTACTTAAGTAAGGAAATAACATTAGGCGGCCTGATCCAGATTGCCAGTGCCTTTGGCAGGGTGCAGGAATCATTATCATATTTTGTAGATATGTATGCTTCTTTGGCTGAATGGCGGGCAGTTGTAGAGCGTCTTACGGGTTTTGGGGTACATATGCACGAGGTAAAACAGGAAAAACCGCAGATTGATCTTGAACGAATGGAAAGTCGCAACGATACTATCGTAGCTGCGTCCTTGCAGGTTGAATTACCAGATGACAGGATCTTGTTGAAAAATGTCAATTTTACTTTAGTACCCGGCCGAAATAAAAATATCCTGATCAAAGGCGCAAGTGGCAGCGGTAAAAGTACATTGCTGCGTGCTGTGGCTGGTATCTGGCCATATGTGCATGGTAAATTGGAACTGCCTGCTGCCGAGAAACTGATGTTTATTCCGCAAAAACCTTATTTACCATTGGGAACATTGAAAGAAGCGTTGCTTTATCCAGGCAGTTGCCATAAAACAGATGAAGAGTTGGTGATGTTGCTGGAGCAATGTCGGATTGGCTACCTGGCAAAAGACCTGTATGTCGAAGCAGACTGGTCACATGTGCTTAGCGGCGGTGAACAGCAGAGGCTGGCTTTTGTAAGGGCACTGATCTATCAACCGTCATGGCTGTTTTTAGATGAAGCTACTTCTGCTTTAGATGAGGAGACAGAAGCGGTGATGTATAAGCTTGTTGAAACTTTAATGCCGGATACTACCATAGTCAGTATTGGACATCGCAGTAGTTTGAGCAGTTTCCACCAAATAGGGTTGTTTATTGATAAAGGTCAGCACAGTGTTATTGAACGGGCCTTGTGAAAATAATGTCAGGCATAGAATTTTGTAAGTAGAATTTACTGTTTTTTGCTAAAAGAAATTTTTACTTTGCTGTGATTTGCTTATATAATAAATAAAGAAGCAGTTTTTCAGAAAGGAAGTGTAAAAAATGATGCCATTGGAAATAGCTCCTAAAATTTATGATGTGGGTGTTGTTGACTGGGCTGTGCGTGATTTTCACGGATATAAGACGGAACGCGGTGCTTCATATAATTCATATTTGATCATGGATGAAAAAATCTGTTTGATCGATACAGTGAAAGCGATGTTTGCTGAAGAATTATTGGCAAAGATTGAACGTGTTGTCGACCCTGGAAAAATTGATTACGTAATAGTGAACCATGTGGAACCGGATCATGCAGGGGCATTGCCGGCGCTGGTCAAAGCGGCTCCGAATGCTAAGTTTTTTATTACAGCTCAAGGGAAGGCGGAAGCAATTCGTCATTATGGTGATTTATATGATTTTCAGGTCGTGAAGGATGGCGATAAATTATCATTAGGCAAACGTGAATTGACTTTTGTGACTTTACCAATGCTGCACTGGCCTGACAGTATGGCAACCTATTGTGCAGATGATGGGATTTTGTTTTCTAATGATGCTTTTGGCCAGCATTATGCGGCTGCTAAACGTTTTGATGATGAAGTGGATCTGGGAATACTTTTTTATGAAGCAAAAAAATATTTTGCCAATATACTCTGGCCATATGCGAAATTAATTGATAAAGCGCTGGCGAAAGCAGCGGCGCTTGATTTAAAGATGATAGCTACAGCCCATGGTATTATCTGGCGCAGTCATATTCAGGAAATTATTGCCAAATATGCTGCCTGGGGCAAAGGTGTGAGCGGCAGCAGTGTAGTTATTGCCTATGATACGATGTGGGGTGCTACGGAGCAAATGGCTCGTGCTGTGCTGGAGGGTGTTGTCAGTGCCGGTAGTGATGCTGTGCTGCTGCGTATGAACGAAACTCCGAATAGTACTGCTGTTGCGGATTTATTTGAAGCAGGTGGTATGATCATCGGCTCTTCAACACTGAACAGCGGGATGCTGCCCACTATGGGCAGTCTGCTTGTATACCTTAAAGGCTTAAACCCAACAGGTAAAAAAGCAGCTGTTTTCGGTACATATGGCTGGGCCGGCGGAGCTCAGAAAGATATGGAAGCTTTGCTGACAGCGGCTGGTTTTGAGTTGGAACCGGGTTTTACCTGTAAATGGAAGGCACAGCCAGAAGACCTGGAAGCAGCAAGGCAGCTTGGTTATGAATTTGCCAGGAAGCTGCAAAAATAAAAAAATTGATCAAGCAGACGAGTTTTATGCGTCTGCTTGTTTTTTTTCTGCTGAAAAGATGTTCACGAATAATTTACTTGCCAAAAGTCGAAAGGTCAAATATAATAGAATTAATCTAATTATAGATGCTGGCAGAAAAGTTTGACTTTAATGCTGAAACGATAAAAGGAAGGTAATTAAGATGAGAAATCTTGCAGATGCAATAGAAAATTTCATCATCAGACAGCTTTTAGAGGACAGAGAGGACGCTGTTTTAGTACAGCGTAATGAACTTGCCGATAAACTGTCGTGCGCACCGTCGCAGATCAGTTATGTGCTGAGCACGCGCTTTACTCCTGAACGGGGGTTTATGGTCGAATCCAGACGCGGAAGCGGCGGCTTTGTCCGTATTGTAAGGGTGATGCCTAATGAATTGCAGGAGCCGACAGTGCATGATTTGATTGAGCACTGGGCTGCTAACCGTTTGATTAGCAGGCGCGAAAAATCACTGTTGCAGTATATGATGGAAATTCTGGATGCTGATGAAGCTAAAAAAAGAGCTGTTTTGGAGACGGCTATTACTAAAATGACAGAACGTGAGTGAGGTGAATTGATATGTTATGTCAGAAATGCGGATTAAAAGAAGCTGTGGTCCACGTGGTATGCGTGGTCAACGATAAACAAATCGACAAATGGCTGTGCTCGGATTGTGTTGAAGAATTGGCTCCGTCTAATTTTTTGTCGGGAACTGTTTTCAATGCCAAAGAGTTTTTAGATGGGCTGTTGAAACCAAAAGCTAGAGAAGAACAGATCATGAATCGTTTTACTGAACGTGCCAAAGGTATTTTGGAAGACGCGATGCGTTTTGCATTGGATAAGGGTCATGATCATGTTGGAACAGAACATATCTTGCTGGCGTTGCTGAATGTTGAAAATTGTTTTGCCAAGAAGATTCTAGAAAAACTTGGCATTGATAATCAGGCGGTCATAAAAGAGCTGGAAAGCTGGATGGAGCCCGCTGGCAGCACTGAGCTGATGATCAGTTATACCCCGCGTGCCAAACGGGCCTTAGAGCTTGCTGGTGAAGCAGCAGCAGCTTTTAAGCTGCACTATGTAGGGTCCGAACATTTGCTGTTGGGCTTGCTGCGTGAAGGAGAAGGCGTCGCTGCTCAGGTATTGCGGCGCTTTAACGTTACGGCAGAACAGGTCATGAAGGTCATTAAGGCTGTTTATGATAATCAGCCATTGACAGATGGCAATTATAATGCTGGCGACAGCGAGGTGGAAACAAAGAGCAATGTGTTGGAAATGCTGTCGGAATTCGGCCGCAATCTCAATCAGCTGGCTTCAGATGGAAAAATTGATCCCGTTGTTGGCCGCGAAAAAGAGGTTGAACGCATTATTCAGATTCTGTGTCGGCGTACAAAAAATAATCCGGTGTTGATTGGAGAGTCCGGCGTTGGTAAAACGGCTATTGCCGAGGGCCTGGCCCAGCGAATTGTTGATGGTAATGTTCCAGAGATACTGCGTGAGAAAATTGTGTTCTCGCTGGAGATCGGGTATCTGGTGGCGGGAACAAAATACCGCGGTGAATTTGAGGAACGTTTGAAAGAATTACTGGAAGCAGTAAAGGAAAATAAAAATATCATTCTTTTTATTGACGAACTGCATACTATCATCGGAGCAGGTGCCGCAGAGGGAGCTATCGATGCTGCGAACATTATAAAACCGGCTTTGGCCAGGGGTGAAATGCAGGCTATAGGAGCTACCACTTTAAACGAATACCGGAAAAATATTGAGAAAGATGCGGCACTGGAGCGTCGTTTTCAACCTATCGTTGTAGGTGCTCCTGATGTTAATGATTCAATTGAGATTTTGAAGGGTCTGCGCGATAAATATGAAGCCTTCCATCGTATTCAAATCACGGATGAGGCTATTATGGCGGCAGTGCGTCTGTCTGATCGTTATATCACTGACCGTAATCTCCCGGACAAAGCTATCGATTTAATGGATGAAGCCTGTTCGAGGGTACGGCTGCAAAGCTATAAGATTTCCTTGCCGCAGCGGGAAATTGAACAACAGCTTGAAAAAGTGCGCATTGAAAAAGAATCGGCTATTACCCAGCAAATGTATGAACGTGCTGCTGAATTGCGTGACGCAGAACGCAAGCTGCAGGAACAGCTTGATGGTGAGCGTCAGTCGCAGCGCAGTGGATCAAGCAGTAAATTGACGGTAAGTGAAGAAGATGTTGCCGAAGTAGTTGCTTCCTGGACAAATATTCCACTGCGTAAGCTTACTGAAGGTGAATCTAAAAAACTTATCCATTTGGAGGAGGCTCTGCATGAGCGTGTGGTCGGTCAAAATGCGGCTGTTGACGCTGTAGCAAAAGCTATCCGTAGAGCCAGAGCCGGGTTTAAGGATAAAAACCGTCCTGTAGGATCGTTCCTGTTCTTAGGACCTACCGGGGTAGGTAAAACAGAACTGGCTAAAGCGCTGGCAGAAAATCTTTTTGGCGATGAACGTGCTTTGATTAGATTTGATATGTCTGAATATATGGAAAAGCATACTACTTCCCGGTTGGTAGGTGCTCCTCCTGGTTATGTTGGTTATGAAGAAGGCGGTCAGCTGACAGATGTTGTGCGCCGTCGGCCCTATTCGGTAATTTTGCTGGATGAAATTGAAAAAGCTCATCCTGATGTTTTCAACTTGCTGCTGCAGATTATGGAAGACGGCCGCTTGACTGACGGGCAGGGACGGACTGTTGATTTTAAAAATGCCGTTATCATCATGACCAGCAACGCTGGTGCCAGAGCTTTACTGGACAGCAAGCCTTTGGGATTTGCGACTGGTGAGAAACAGGTAAGCGACGGACGCAAAAATGCTGTACTGGAAGAAGTAAAAAGAATCTTCCGTCCTGAATTTTTAAATAGAATTGATGAAATTCTGGTCTTTGATCCGCTTGGTGAAGCAGAACTGCGGCAAATTGTCGAACAGATGCTCAAAGAACTTTCAGGTCGTTTGCAGGAAAATGGCCTTGATATCAAGGTTACTGATGAGGCTAAGGCCGAGCTTTTAAAAGCTGGCAAGGATACGCGTTATGGCGCGCGGCCTCTGCGCAGGGCTTTGAGGAAACTGGTCGAGGATCCTGTTTCCGATTTGTATCTGGCTTCAGAATTAAAACGCGGTGATACTATTTTGACCCGTACTGATGAGGCTGGTAAAATCTATTTCGATAAAGAAGAAGCGCACAAGGAAGAAGCCTTGGTTGCAGCTGGAGAGGAACGTCCGTAATGGCAAAACCGAAAATACGTTTCGTTTGTCAATCGTGTGGTTATGCAACAGCTAAATGGTTGGGAAAGTGTCCGGAATGTGGTCAATGGGACAGCTTTGTCGAAGAAATGGACGTGCCTGAACGTCCTGGGCAGAGTTACCTGCCTGTGGGCGAAACGGCTAAGCCCAAACCGTTGCACCAGGTAGCGGAACAGTCCCTCAGTCGTCTGCAGACAGGTATCCGTGAATTTGATCGTGTGCTTGGAGGCGGGATTGTTCCCGGCAGCCTTGTTTTGTTGGGTGGAGACCCGGGTATTGGCAAGTCGACTATGCTTTTGGATGCCGGCATGAAGTTTAGCCGGAATAATATAAAAGTTTTGTATGTTTCTGGTGAAGAATCAGAAGCGCAAACAGCAATGCGGGCGAGACGTTTAGGCAGCAGCGGTGAAAACCTGCTGGTGATGACGGCTACAGATTTGAATACTATTTTACTGCAGGCACAGGAAGTGCAGCCGGCATTGTTAGTAATTGATTCTATTCAGACTATGTATAACAGCGAGCTGCCTACTGCAGCCGGAAGTGTCGGACAGGTGCGCGAGTGTACGGCGAAACTGCTGCGCTTTGCAAAAACCAGCGGCATTGCCGTGCTTATTATCGGTCATGTGACTAAAGATGGTAACATTGCCGGCCCGCGATTGCTTGAACATATGGTCGACGTGGTGCTGCAGTTTGAAGGGGATAGATCCTATTCTTTTCGGGTGCTGCGTGCCTTGAAAAACCGTTTTGGCTCCACAAATGAAAGCGGTATTTTTTCTATGGAAGCCAGTGGGCTGCAGGAAATAAGTAATCCAGCAGGATTATTTCTGGAAGAACGCAGTAACGATGCTTCCGGTTCTGTTGTTTGTGCCTGCCTGGAAGGTAACAGGCCTATTTTAGTTGAAATGCAGGCTTTGGTTGCCAAAACACCGTATGGGATGCCCAGACGCACTGCTGTTGGATTTGATTATAATCGGGTCACTATGCTTCTGGCGATTTTGGAACGGCGCTTAGGAATGGATTTTGGCGCTTACGATGCTTATGTCAATGTAGTTGGCGGGATGAAAGTCACTGAACCAGCTGCAGATCTCGCTGTGGCTGCTGCGCTGGTATCCAGCTATCGTAATCGGCCGATTCCGCATGGCGTATTAGTCATGGGTGAAGTGGGGCTTACAGGAGAAGTGCGCCGAATAGGTTCGCCGGAAAGGCGTATCAAGGATGCTATGAATCTTGGCTTTAAAAGATTTGTTTTGCCAATGGGTAAGCTGTCATTAGATGAACCCTGTAATGGTATTGTGCAGGTTAAAACTTTGGAAGAAGCGCTGGATAAAGTTTTTGCTTAAAAGAGCGGAGGTTTCTCCGCTCTTTTTTGTTTATTTTAAAATAAAATCAGAAATTTTATATAAAAAATGATTGACACAAATATGGAGCTATGATAAAATAATAAAATTTTGACAAAAATAACAGGAGGTGTTAAAATAAGTACATATAAAAATAGCGTGTTCCTTAGGAGGGCAGAAGATGTTTGCAGTAGGAGACAAAGTCGTATATCCGATGCACGGCGCCGGAGTAGTAAAAACAATAGAAAAGCGTGAACGTGACGGTCAAAGTGTCGACTATCTGATCCTGGCAATGCTTCTTGGAGAGATGAAGGTCATGGTTCCGGTCGACAGTGTGGAACGTGTTGGCTTGAGGCATGTTATCGAAAATGGTGATATCGATGCCGTCGAAAAAGTATTAGAAGAACGTCCTGATAATTACAATAAAGCTATTACATGGAACAGACGCTTTAATATGTATTTGGAAAAAATGAAAAGCGGTAATGTTTTTGAAGTTGCCGATGTAATAAGAACATTGCAGGTGCAGGAGAATGAAAAAAAATTATCTACCGGCGAGCGTAGATTATTGGGCACAGCCAGACAGATTTTGATCAGCGAAGTGATGCTTGTAAAAAATGCTGAACAGCAGGATATTGAGAACTGGCTGAATAAGTTTTTTTAGTGAAATACGTCGGATTTTCCGACGTATTTTATTTTTTTAGCTGTTTTTAATGCGAAAATTGTAGTAAAATATTATATTATCCATATTATTAAAAGAAAGGAGGTGTAAAGATGTTAAACAGGATTTTAAAGCTGACCATTGTCGTTGTGTTTGCGCTTACCGGACTCATACTTACTGAATATTTACTGCCTTATATTTCGGATTTTTTTGGTTATGATCTTTATGACAACGGCTTTTTTGGCATAGCTTTGGCAACTATTGTTTCAGGTGCTGTGGGCATCTTTGCTTTTGGCGGTCTTGGTGTAGCTGTTGCACCAGTGCTTATTTATCATATTATGGGCTATACGGAACGTATGGCGATCGTTTTATCCAAGGTGCCGACCAGTGATATTCTTGTTATGACGCTTGGTATTGGTATTGGTTTGATTTTGGCAAACCTTTTGGGTGGGCCTTTTTCGTATTTGCCGATTATTGGTCCCTATATTCCTTTGATTTTCAGTCTGGTGCTTTCTATTATCGGGGCAAAAGTTGCTTTACGTAAGCATAAGGATATTGTAGGCTTTTTTAACCGCAGTATTCCTAGCTTAAAAGGTGCGGTAAAACCGGCTGCAGTTAAATCGTTGGCGCTGAGTGACAGATTGTACAGTAAAAATAAATTACTGGATACCAGCGTCATTATCGACGGTCGTATTATTGATATTCTGAAAACAGGTTTTCTGGAAGGTCGTTTGATCGTCCCCAACTTTGTTTTGGAAGAATTGCAGAAGCTGGCAGATTCGTCTGATAATCTGAAACGGGCCAAAGGACGCCGAGGTTTGGATCTTATTCAGGAGATCCAGCAGGAAAATAAAGAACAATTGCTTGTAGAAGATACTGATTTTGAAGATTTGAATGAAGTAGATGCTAAATTGGTGAAATTGGCTAAGCAGACAGAAGCTGTGATTATAACTAATGATTTCAATCTTAATAAAGTTGCCGAGATACAAGGCGTCAGTGTGCTTAATATCAATGATCTGGCTAACGCCATTAAACCGGTTGTTCTTCCTGGGGAAGAGATGAATGTTTTTGTCGTTAAAGATGGCAAAGAAAATAATCAGGGCGTTGCTTATCTTGAAGATGGTACAATGATCGTTGTTGAAGGCGGTAAAAAACTGGTAGGTGAAAATACTGCTGTTGTAGTAACTTCTGTCCTGCAGACTTCAGCAGGTAGAATGATTTTCGCAAAACTGAAATAGCGGGGGCGTTTATGGAAAAAATCATAGCGATTGTTCCGGCTGCAGGGCTTGGAAGTCGCTTGGGATTAGGTAAAAATAAAGCTTTTGCCGACGTGGGCGGATTACCGCTTCTGGTACAGTGTATGAGGATGCTGGCTGATACAGACTGTGTAAGCAGAGTGATAGCTGTTGTACGGCCTCAGGAGGTAGAGGAAGCAGAGTCTATGCTTGGTGAATACAGTAAAGAGTATTATCCGCTGTTGCCCTTCTGTGTTGTGGCCGGAGGTAAGGAACGACAGGATTCTGTTGCTAATGCTTTGGCTGTAGTTAGGGAACGAGATGGTTATATAGCTGTCCATGACGGTGCTCGTCCTTTTGCCGGCAAAGAGGTCTTTATACGAGTGTTAAAAGCTGCTGCCGATAGCGGTGCGGCCATTGCTGCTGTGCCTGTTAAGGATACGATTAAGGTTGTGGATGAAAATGATCTTGTGCAGTATACGCCTGTGCGCAGTACTCTGCGTGCCGTGCAGACACCGCAGATTTTTAAAATCAGTATTTTAAAGCAGGCATACGAGCTTTTGCAGAAACAGCATGGTAATGTAACGGATGACGCTTCACTGGTAGAACGTTTGGGAATAGCTGTTGCTGTTGCTGAAGGAAGCTATGAGAATATTAAGATTACAACGCCGGAAGATTTGATCCTGGCAGAAAATTTATGTAAAAGCAGAGGGCTTGTGAGATGATAGAAAAAAATAATAACTGGCCGCAGTTTCGTGTAGGCTGCGGGTACGATGTACATAAACTTGCTGCTGACCGTAAATTGATTTTATGCGGAGTTGAGATTCCTTATGAATCAGGGTTGCTGGGACATTCTGACGCCGATGTGGCCCTTCATGCATTGATGGATGCTCTGCTTGGCGCAGCGGGTCTTGGTGATATTGGCAGGCATTTTCCGGATACTGATATGAAATTTAAAGATGCCGATAGTGTGCTGCTGTTGAGACAGGTGGTTGGTTTGCTGCAAAAGCATGGCTGGCAGATAAACAATGCCGATGTGACTATTATGGCGCAGCGGCCTAAGCTGGCACCCTATATTGAACAGATGGCGGCTAATATTGCCCGGGAAATGCGTATTGAAAGAAGTGCTGTCAATGTAAAAGCAACGACAACAGAGAAATTAGGTTTTGTTGGGCGGGGCGAAGGTATGGCATCAGAGGCTGTTGTAAGTATTATCAGATGATCATGCAAATTCGCTTTGCTGAAACGAGTTATTCATACATGCCCTTGTGATATCGTTTGAGTACTTAGTGAGGCCTTTCCGAACTTAGCACTCATACATGCCCTTGTGGTATAATATACAAGATAAGTATTTTTGGAGGGATCATTCTAATGTCTAATGAAATCAGAGTAAGATTTGCACCGAGTCCGACCGGACCGTTCCATATCGGCGGAGCCCGCAGTGCTTTATTTAACTGGCTTTTTGCCCGTAAAATGGGCGGCAAGCTTGTTTTACGTATCGAGGATACTGATCTTGAGCGTTCCAGCCGCGAATCTGAAGAGAATATCAAGGCTGCTTTAAAATGGTTGGGTTTGAATTGGGACGAAGGTATTGACGTAGGCGGTGAATACGGACCTTATCGTCAAACAGAGCGTCTTGAGCTTTATAAAAAGTATACTGACCAGCTGCTGGCTGAAGGTAAGGCATACTATTGTTACTGCACAGATGAAGAGCTGGAAGCAGAACGTCAGGCTTTGTCTGCCAAAGGGCAGATGCCTCGTTATATGGGCAAATGCCGTAATCTTACTTCTGAACAAATAGAACAGTACAAAGCTGAAGGACGCAAACCAACCGTACGTTTTCGTGTGCCTGCTGATCAGCAGATACTAGTCCGCGACATGGTTCGCGGCGATGTCGTTTTTGACTCTAATGGAATCGGAGATTTTGTTATCGTAAAATCTGACGGTATTCCTACTTATAATTACGCTGTAGTAATTGACGATGCGTTGATGAAAATTTCTCATGTTATTCGTGCTGAAGAGCATTTGTCAAATACTCCGCGTCAATGTCTTATTTATGATGCGCTTGGTTTTAAGCAGCCTATATTTGGACATATCTCGCTGATTTTAGGCAAAGATCGCACAAAAATGTCTAAACGCCATGGCGCTACTTCTGTTGATCAGTATCGTCAATTAGGCTATCTGCCGGAAGGAATTGATAATTTTCTTGCGTTACTGGGCTGGGCTCCGAACAGCGAACAGGAGATTTTCAGTATGGAAGAGTTGATTCAGGCCTTTTCGATGGAACATGTCGCTAAAAATCCTGCTGTTTTTGAAATCGATAAACTGAACTGGATCAATCAGCACTATATGCGGCAGTTGGATGAGGAAGCTTTTTTTACCGCAGCTAAGCCGCATATGGTTGCTGCCGGCTATATGACAGGTGATGAGTGTGGAGAAAAGCTGGAATGGCTTAAACGTGTGGTTGCTACTGCCAAAGAGCATGTTGCTTTTGCTGCTCAGATCCCTGAATTTGTCGCTATGTATTTCAGCGATGAATTTGAATTTGAGAATGCAGAGGCTGCTGCAGTTCTGCAGGAAGAATCAGTACCGACAGTAATGAACATGTTGTTTGAAGAATTACCTAAACTGGAAGTTTTAGATGGTCCGGCTGTAAAAGCTACTTTCAAAGCTATCCAAAAAGCTACAAAGTTGGGTGGAAAAGCTGTATTTATGCCGATACGTGTGGCGTTAACAGGTAATCAGCATGGTCCTGAGTTAGCAGAAATGGTGCCATTACTTGGTTTGGAACGTACAGAAGCTAGAATTAGGGCGAGCCTTGATAAGGCAGGTATCATTCTGTAAAGGAGAGCTTAGAATGACGATTAGAGTTTATAATACTTTGACGAAACAAAAAGAGGAGTTCATACCAGTACATCCTGGTAAAGCTAATATTTATGTCTGTGGTGTTACTCCTTATAATCATCCTCATATCGGTAATGCGCGTCCATTTGTAACCTGGGATGTTATCCGCCGCTTTCTGGAACATGAGGGCTATGATGTATTACATGTACAGAATTTTACTGATGTCGATGACAAAATAATCAATACTGCCAACAAAGAAGGCGTTTTGTGGAGTGATGTCTGCGGACGTTATATAGATGCTTATTTTGAGGTAATGGATAAACTCAATGTGCGCCGTGCTCACGTTTATCCGCGTGTTTCTGAGCATATGGAGGCAATCATTGAAACTGTAAAAACTTTGATTGATCGCGGTTATGCTTATGAAATGGATGGCGATGTTTATTACAGCGTTGAAAAATTTGAGCATTACGGGGAGCTTTCCGGGCGCAATCTGGAAGATATGATGGCAGGCGCACGTGTTGATGTCAACGATAGAAAGCATAATCCAATGGATTTTGCCTTATGGAAGGCTGCAAAACCAGGAGAGCCTTCCTGGAGCAGTCCCTGGGGTGAAGGACGTCCTGGTTGGCATATCGAATGTTCAACAATGAGTATGAAATATTTAGGAGAAACATTTGATTTCCATGGTGGCGGCAGTGATTTGATTTTCCCGCATCATGAAAATGAGATTGCACAATCTGAAGGCTGCACAGGTTGCCATCCCTTTGTTAAATACTGGCTGCATAACGGGTTTATCACTGTTAATGAAGAGAAAATGTCTAAATCATTAGGTAATTTCTTTATGGTCATTGATATCCTCGAGCATTATGAGCCGGAAACACTGCGCTTTTTTATTCTTTCCACTCATTACCGTAGTCCATTGGACTTTAGTGATGAGAGGTTGGCGGAAGCGCAGCGCAGCTTGTCCAGGTTGAAAACGGCTCAGGAAAATCTGCAGGCCTTAATGGCTTTGATGAATGCTGGCCCGACAGAGGAAAGCCTGAAGCTGCGAAGAAAAGTATTGGAACTGCGCAACGAGTTTATGGAAGCCATGCGTGATGATTTTAATACTGCTTTGGCAATCAGTCATATGTTTGCTTTGGCAAAGGAAATTAATATTTATTATCAAAGTATCGTCAGCATTGGCAGTAAACCAGATGGAAAGCTTGTGTCTATATTGCAAAGTGTTTTCGCTGAAATGTGTTCTATTATTGGAGTACTGGAATCAACCCAAGGTGCTGTTGAAGCTGAAAGTTGCGGTTTGGAAGAATCACTGATGGAAATGCTTATTGCTATGCGTCAGGAAGCCAGAAGCAATAAGGACTATGCACAGGCAGATGCTTTACGTAATAAATTAAGCGAGATAGGAATTGTTCTGGAGGATACGCCTCAAGGCGTACGTTGGAAAAAACAGTGAAGTTTGAACAATATCAGCAAATAAAAGCTCATGCTTTGGCAGCCTGTACGGCCGGGCTGACTTACGGAGAACCGAAACAACTTAATCCGATACTTTTGGCATATATCGGTGATGTTGTTTTTTCTCTTTATGTAAGGTTGCGCCTGCTGCCAACCTCAGGGCAGGTTCGCGTTATACATGATTTGGGTTCAAAAATGGTATCGGCGGTTATGCAGGCGAAGGCAATGGAGGCATTGCTGCCGGATTTGACGGAAGAAGAAGCCTATATTGCCAGGCGCGGTCGTAATACTAAATCGATGGTGCCTAAAAGCGCCTCCGTACATGAATATCGTATGGGAACAGCATTTGAAGCGCTGTTGGGCTGGTTATTTTTGAGCGACAGGGAAGAACGACTGGAGGAGATATTAGAGCGTTCTTTTGTAATTATTTCTGAGGCTATGCAGAAGAAAGGGTGAATTAACATGGAAGTAAAATTACTCAGACACACACCAGAACCGGAAAAGACAGTTGCTATGAGCGCACGTCTGTGCTATTCTCCCGTTGGTGCAGCCCAGCTTGAAGAAACAATGTCTGATGAACAGGCAGCAAAATTAGTGCGTAAACTTGTGGAAATGGGACATTTTTCGACATTGGAACATGTTACATTTACATTTGCTATAGAAGGAGTTTCCAGAGTATTGACGCA
>ENA-OPXX01001400-OPXX01001400.1-human-gut-metagenome-genome-assembly--contig:-NODE-1400-length-16903-cov-6.593720_pt1 | contig 16903 bp, 14 predicted proteins | sample MGYA00241771_ERZ502046 | MGnify/ENA primary metagenome ERZ502046 (study PRJEB25962, sample SAMEA2042006) | human gut metagenome | biome: human gut; feature: human-associated habitat; material: faeces...
TTTCCGTTGCCAGACAGGTCACGGTAACGGTGTCGTCATCCCGCAGCGGCTGCCCGTTGCGGGTGATACCGGTCAGGGTATAGCTGCCGTTATTCTCCTTTACCTCCACGGCAATACCGCTGACGATCGGCAGAGAACCACGATTGAAGGGCACAAAGCCGCCCTCGCAGCCTTCCACATAAGCGCGGACAGTTTCCTTCAGCTCAGCGCCGGTCATAGTGCGCTGGCGGGACATCAGGCTGTTGGGCATGATCATGGAATCCGCCATTTTCTGGTTATAATCTGCCTTCAGCACACTGCCGGTAAAGCTGTTTGCGGTGGCAAGCAGCACATCCGTGCCGTAAACGCCCCGCAGCGTGTTTGCCATAACGGAGAAAGCAGCGTTGCCGCCGTTTGCGTGGAACACGTTGGAATAGCTCTTTCCGCTGGTCAACACGGTCTCGTCCGCAGCAGGCTCCTCTTCGGCAAGAAGCTGCGCATTGAACGCCCGGTAAGCCTGTTTTGCCGTGTACTCGCCCGCAATCATTTTGGAGACCACATCCTTGGAAACGGCAAAGAAATCGTTGGAAGCAATGCGGATATACATATGGTTTTCTTCCACCACATCGCGCACATCCTTCATGTACTCAGTCAGGCGCAGGGGGACGTTCTGGCTGTAGCTCAGCACGTCCTGTCCGTCGGCAACAATGCGGTTCTGCGCATCCTCCGAGAGCATGACGTTCAGCACCTTCATGGCTTTTTCGCGGCGCGCGGTGTCCTGCTCGAGATCTCGGTTCAGGGCAACTTGGAAATACGGGGTGGTCATGATCCACTTTTCGCCGTTCTGGCAGAAGAAGGGCATAAAAATGGTGTCGATGCCCTCATCCTGAAACATCTTCACGCCGGCAGAGCTGCCAAAGTACATGGCAACTTCCCCGTTGCGGAACATCCCGGTCACGTCGTCGTAGGTCAGGGCAAGGTCGTCCGCCGTAAGGTGGGTATCCTGAATGAACTGCTCCATCCGCTCAAAGGCCCCCGGCCACACGGCATCGTCCAGACCCACCCGCACGGTGCTGGCGGGGTCGCTGTAAGCGGTGCGCCACTTGCGCCCTTCCGTAGTGGTAAGCTCGGCGGCGGAAAGCCCCTGCAGCGTTTCCATGCAGTTGTAATCGTAGGCATAGTCAGCGGTAAAACCCCGGATGCCTACCGCTTCAAACGCCTGACAGGCCGCCACAAAGCTTGCGTAATCGGTAGGCAGCGGGATATCGTACTGCTCAAAAAGGCTGCGGTTGACCACAAAGCCGTGGGCATCCGCACACACCGGCAGCCAGTTCACACTGCCGTCCTCGTTTTTAAAGCTGTTGAGGTAGGTGTTGTACACAGCGCCCGCCTCGTTGGTCAGGGCAAGGTTCATCAGACTGTCTTTCAGCGGGGCAGCATCGTGCAGCGAGAACCGGCAGCAGGTGATGATATCCGGCAGACCGCCGTTCTGCTGCAAAAACTTGTAAAAATCCAGATCGTTGTTGCCCACGATGAACTCAATATTCACGTCCGGCAGCTGCGCTTGGACATAGGGAGCATAGCTTTCGTACAGGCTATTGCTCCACAGATACACCTGAATGGTCTGGGCATCCTCCTGCTCCTGTACCTGTTCCGGGCTTTTTGTGCCGCAGCCGGTCAGCAGGGACAGCCCCAGCGCCAGTACCGTAAGCACGGAAATAAGGCGGCGCAATGTTCTTTTGTTCATTAAAAGACTCCTCACAACTCTTGGGCAGCTGCCGTTTTTGCGGCAAAGCTGCTATGGCTCACCAATCGTACATCACCGCCCGCAAGAGTGTGCGCTTTAAAACCCGCCCACGGAAATGATGCCGCAATTTTTTGTGTGCTTCCTGTTTTGCACTTTTCCTTTCCCGCGAAAAGGCACAGCGCAATAGAGACATACAATTATTTTACCATTATCAGGAAGTTTTTTCAACAAATTTTCACATATTTATCCATAAAAACCACGCGCATCCGATTTCTTTGCGGCAGCTCCGGCATCGTGCTGCAATGACCGGGAGGGTTTTAGGTTTTGCCGGTGCAAAGCGCCTGCCAGCGCTCCGCCGGGATGACAGGCTCTGTGACAAAGGCTTCGGGATTTGGGGCAAGAACATGGCGGGTGACCCGAAAAAGCCCCTCAGCATCGCACAAAATGCAGGCTGCATCGCCGAATTTCGTGTTCCGGGCTGCGCCGCAGTCCAGATACGCCTGCTCCAGCTTGACGAAATCCTCCGAGATGTGCGGCTGCTGCGCGTTGTAGTGGCGGCGCATATAGACGGTGTGCTGCGCCCCGGCTTCGTCCGTCACGGTCAGCTGCAGGGGCTTGTCGGTCAGGCGGTTCGGGACGTTCAGCACCTCCTCCACGCTGTGGATAAAGGTGTTGCGGGCGTGGGTCACCCCCAGCAGCAGCACCTTGCCGTGAGCTGCCCGCAACCGGTCGTAGCAGCCGCCGGGGGTGCAGGGGGTGTTGGCATCCAGCTCCCCTTCTATGTAAGCAGCCGCGTCCTTGCCGTAAGCCGCCATGCTGTGGGTAGGGTGCAGCGAGCGCACCACCCCGGGGCGCTGCCGGAACAGCTCCGGCAGAATGCCCACACAGCACGGGCTGCGGCACACATCGAACATCCGGTTCTCCTCATTGATAAACCGCCATGTGTGGGTGGGCAGCAGCAGCAAGCCCTCCGCAAAAAACTCCATCAGCGCGTCCAGAACTGTGTCCGCACCGCCCTCCACCGTGCCGATGGACTTCATGGAAGAATGGATCAGGATGGTCTCGTTTCCTGTCAGCCCCATTGCTGCAAGGTCGTGCTTGAGGTCAGCCTTTGTATATGCCATGTCGTCTCTCCTTTTTGGGCGTTTTGCCTACCCTCAGTTTACCGCCTTTTGCGCAGCAAGGCAAGCCCGCAGCAGCACAGTACCCCCGCAACACACAAAAAAGCACATTTCCTGCTGTATTTTCCGGTAACGCTCCGGTGTATGCAGGGTATTTGGCCCCTTTCAGCCTTTTTAGCAAAGCCTTGTATACAGCATTTTATCTCGCCGTGCTGCCGCCATAAAACCGCAGCGCTTTGCAATTATAGCATTTGACAGTTATTTTCTGTTTTCTTTGTACATTCCGTACAACATCCGCTTTATCACGGCATTCCATCAGCACTTTTCCCGCATTATGAAGTGGTATATCAATTTTCCCGTTTCATAAGCAGCTCCGTACGCAAGCGCAAAAGCTTGTATACAAGCCGTCAAATAAAGTTCCGTTCCAGCATTGACATTCGTTTGCCGGGACGGTACAATGATATTAAGCTTAATTTACCGGATAAATGGAGAACAACTATGGCTACATTACAGCACACGGATGAGCTTTATCATATTCTCGAGGACGAGATCTGTACCTTGAAGATCCTGCCCGGGGAAGCGCTGAGCGAAAACCAGCTGTGCAAGCGGTTCGGTGTTTCGCGCACCCCCATCCGCAGCGTTTTGCAGCGGCTGGAGCAGAACCGCTTTGTGCAGATCATCCCCTGCAAGGGCACCATCGTTACCGCCATCGACATCGGCGTGGTGGATCAGCTCATCTTCCAGCGTGTTGCCGTGGAGGGCATGGTGTTCCGGGATTTTGTGCAGAGCTGCTCGCCCATGGAGATCCTTGCTGTGGAGCACCTTTATAATATGCTGCTGGAGGCCGCTGCGGGGCGCAGTGACCCGGAAAATTTTGATTTCAACCACTTCCTCAGCTGCGACCTTGCCATGCACGAGTACTGGTTCCGCAAAACCAGCAAGGAGTACCTTTGGGAGCAGATGACCCGCCCGCAGGCAGATTACTCCCGCTTTATCCGTCTGGACATCGTGGGCGCACGCAACGTGCTCAGCGTTGTCAGCGAGCACGCCGAGATGCTGCGTATTCTGCGGGAGAAAGACCTGGACGCCATTGAGCCGCTGATGCGCACCCACTTGTACGGCGGCGTAAGCCGCATGGGCAGCAAGATCTACTCGGACGAATACCGCGTCTACTTCAAGCTGCCGGAAAGCAGTAAATAAAGGCAGCTGCACAAAACGGTTTTTAATGCCCTCCGCTTGCGCTCTGGGCCTATTTAAAGGAATATTATTTTATCGCAATTTTCAGAAATAGTGTCTATCAAAACAACATATTTGCGATATGCAGTTTGCGGATGTTGCTTGTGCATTAAAAACGCAAACTGCTATAAAATCTTTATCGAACCACTCGCCTAGCGAGTGGTTTTAGAAATACAAAAAGCCGCTTCTCAGCGGTCCTTCTGGCAAAAGAATACGCCCTGCTGTTGCCTCTGTCAAGAAGTTTAGACATTTTCGGAGATTTCGAAAAAGATTTCGCTTTCGGGAGCCCTCAAACCGTCACCCCAGTGCCACATCCAGCACCATCATCACGCTGAAGCCTACCGCAAAAAACACCGTGCCAACGTTGGAGTGCTGTCCCTGCGACATTTCCGGGATCAGTTCCTCCACCACCACATACAGCATGGCTCCGGCGGCAAAGCTAAGCAGATAGGGCAAAGCGGGCACCACGATGCCTGCTGCCAGAATCGTCAGCACTGCCCCGATGGGCTCTACGATGCCGGACAGCACGCCGCCCCAGAACGCCCGGCCTTTCTTCATTCCTTCCGCCCGCAGCGGCATGGAGATGATGGCACCCTCCGGGAAGTTCTGGATGGCAATGCCAAGGGAAAGCGCCAGCGCCCCGGCGGCGGTGATCTGAGCAGTTCCGGCAAGATATCCGGCATAGACCACGCCCACCGCCATGCCCTCCGGGATGTTGTGCAGTGTTACCGCCAGAACCATCATGGTGGTGCGCTGGAGCTGGCTTTTTGGCCCTTCGGCCTGCAAGCTGTTCTGGTGCAGATGCGGGATGAGATGGTCCAGCAGCAGCAAAAACAGGATACCCAGCCAGAAACCCACCGCCGCCGGGAAAAACGCCAGTCTGCCCAGATCTGCGGCCTGCTCCATGGCCGGGATCAGCAAGCTCCATACCGATGCCGCCACCATGACCCCGGCGGCAAAGCCGGTGAGGGCGCGCTGGATGCCGTCACGCAAAGAGTTTTTTAAAAAGAATACACAGCCTGCTCCAAGGCTTGTGCCCAGAAACGGGATCAAGATCCCCCAGAATGCGTCTTGTATCATGTAGTACCTCCTTGCGGTTATTCATAACTAACCATATGAAAAGTATACTGCGCTCCGGCAAAAAGGTCAAGGGCTTGCAGCATAAAGAGCGTAAACGGCACCTTTTGCCCACAAATTAACCTCTGTAAACATCCCCGTTTTTTCTTGACAACGCTTTGCAGGCGTGCTATTTTAGGTCTCGTCAATTAGCTTATCCTAACCATCTGAGGGGCTTTGCCCCGCGGGTTTTTCTTTGCGCGCAATGTTAGGTGATGCTAACTACATGATCCCTATCCCCTGCCAGTGTGATGAAAGGAGCATTTTTTCATGAGAACAAAGAAATTTCTTTCCCTGCTGCTGTCGGCGGCTATGGCGCTCAGCCTGCTGACCGCTACCGCCTTTGCAGCAGCCCCCGCCGAGGAGGAAAACGGCTTTTTCGATTTTCTGCTGGGCAAAAAGTACACCTACCTTTACGCTGCCCTGACTTGGGACGAGTATTGGGCAAACGAGAAGGTCTATGCTGCCGGCAGCACTGCCGCTTCTGCGCAGCTGGACAGCCACGAGGAGCACGACCTTGGCGCATTTGACGCCGTTTCCCGCGCTACCGCCAACCATGGTCTGCACCGCGGCAGCTTCCAGAGCACTGCTGTCATCTACGCCAAGGACGGCAGCACCTACACCGTTTCCCACTGGTCGGACGATGGCAAGACCATCTATCTGGCCGATGGCACTACCGTAGGCTGGAACCGCGGCACCATTACCAAGGCCGATGGCTCTACCGTGCAGATGGACCATTACGAGGTGCTGGGCACCAAGTATGTGCCGGTGCGCGTGGCTACCAGCGACCTTGCAGATTTCTGCTCCAAGTACACCGTTGTGGAAAACGGCGGCCAGCTGGTGGGCGGCTACTCTGAAAAGAACCTGACCGCCTACACCCTGACGGCTGCGGTGGACAAGAACACCAACGGCCTGAAGTATGCAACCAAGAGCGGCGATGGCTACACCTTCTCCGCCGCACACACCGGCACCGGTTCCGGCGTGGCTGAAGCCGCCCAGAAAGCTGCTGATGGTCTTACCGTGAACCTGCGCAGCGGCAGCGATGTGGGCAGCTTTGGCGAGTTCATCCGCGTGGACCTGAACGGCAACTACGGCGAGCTGGGCTCCCGGATGCAGTCCGTGGTGTGGACCTACTACAGCAACGACAGCACCTACACCCACGCCAAGGCCTCCTACGGCACCAAGTTTGCAGCCGACAACTGGATGCACAAGTCCATGGGCATCCAGCTGGGTCTGAGCGATTCCGCCCGCTGCCAGCTGCCGGAAGGCACGGACGGCACCGGCTACTGGACCATCACCATCCGCGCACTGGGCTATGCCGACACGGTGGTCAAGTTCCAGACCACTGCCGAAAACCTTGCCAAGCACGAACTGGCAAGCGATGCCGACCGCGCCGCCCTGCAGGCTGTAGTTGCCGAAGCACAGGGCAAGGCAAAGGCCGCTTACACCGCCGACAGCTACGCCAATCTGGAGACCGAACTGGCCGAAAGCGTGGAGCTGCTGAGCCGCGAGACCTTGTATAAGGCCGCTGCACTGGAGCAGGTGACCCACCTGACCGATGCCGTGCAGAACCTGAAAGCTGCCTGATCCGGCAAAAAACAGAATACCCAAAAAGCAAGGTCGCTCTATGCAGGCGGCCTTGCTTTTCCGTGTCAGGAGGACTTGGAATGAACAAAAAACGATGCAAAGCGCTGCTGGGGCTGGTGCAGCTGCTCCCGGCGTTGGCGGCAGCGGCGGCTGTGCTTTTTGCCCTGCCGCGCACTGTGCCGGTGCTGGCTGCCGTGCCGGAAAGGCTGACAGCCGTGGTGGAGCAGCCGGTGGAAGCTTCTTCCTCCGAAGCGGAGGAAGAAGCGCTGCCCAAGCTGCCCTATGCTGACGGCGTTTACGTCGGCTCTTCCCGGGGCTACGGCGGTACCGTCCGGGTGCAGGTGACCATGGAAAACGGCAGCATCACGGAGGTTGAAATTCTGGATGCTTCCCACGAGACCAAGCAGTTTCTGCGGCGCGCAAAGCGGCTTTTGACTACTGTAGTGGATGCCCAGAGCTGGGAGGTGGATGCCGTTTCCGAAGCCACCTACACCAGCCGGGGCATTCTGGGCGCGGTGCAGAACGCCCTGACCGGCGAGGTGGTCAACAATCCCCTGCCGCCGCAGCCCAAGCCCGCCGCACCGCTGGTGGTGGAGGAATTCACAGCGCCCTCCACTTACCTTGACGGCATCTACACCGCCGAAGCCATAGGCTTTGAGGGCAAAATTACAGTGCAGATCACGGTGGCAGAGGATAAGATCACCGATATCACGGTTCTGAGCGCTGAGGACGAGGAGGAATATCTTTCCCGGGCAAAGCGGGTCATTCCCGCCATTCTGGAAGGACAAAACCCCAATGTGGATGCTGTTTCCGGTGCCACCTACTCCTCCACCGGTATCCTGAACGCGGTCAAGCTGGCGCTGGCAAAAGCCGCTGTCGCCCCGGCAGAGAAAACCGCCCCGGAGCAGGCTGCATCGGAAGAAGTGGTGGAAGAAGTCGCACCGTCCGAAGCGGCAGAACCCGAGGAAACGCCGGTCACCGCGCCCACCGTGGAGGTGGTGCAGCCGGAGGAAAAGAGCGCTGTTTCCGCATGGTTCAAGGAAGTATGGCAGCAGCTTTTCCCGGCAGATGCACCGGACGATTCTGAACCGGCTTCCTCTGAGGAAGTGCTGCCGACATCCGAGACGGCGCTGCCGCCGGAAGAGACCGAACCTGAAACGGAAGGAGCAGCGGAATGAAATACAAGAATTTTCTCCTCCGGGCAGTGAACCTGCTGCTGATCCTTGGCATCCTGTGGCAATACCAGCAGGTGGCGCTGGTCCGGGCTGCGGCGGTAAGCCAGCGCAAGCAGGAAATTGCCGAGGTGGAAGCCTACAACGCTTCCGTTTTGCAGGCGCAGAGCGCAGCGCAGGCGGAGCAGAGCCAGAGCGGCTACCGGGACGGCACCTACGAGGGCAGCGCCTTTGGTTTTGGCGATGTCATCCGGGTGTCGGTAACCATCCAGAACGGAAAAATGACCGATATATCGGTGCTGGATGCTTCCGGTGAGGACAAGCCCTACTATAAGCAGGCGCTGCCTTTGCTGGACGAGATGCTGGCGGTGCAGTCTGCCGAGGTGGATACTGTTTCCGGCGCTACCCTCACGGCAGAAGGACTTATCGGTGCAGTAGAGGACGCACTGGGAAAGGCGGCAGGATGATGGAAAAGACACAGACAAAGCCTTTAACGGCGGCGCAGCAGCGTCAGCGGGACAAAAAGCGCCGTACATGGCTGCGTGCCGGGGTGCAGCTGTTCTTCTTTGTGTCCATGCCGGGCGCATTCGTAGCCGGGTTTTCCGGGATAAAACAAATCTTTCTGCACATCGGTGCGGGCGAGGTGCTCTCGGCAGACAGCTTCACACTTTCCCTGCTGGGGCTGTGCGGCTTCACGTTGCTGTTCGACCGTTTTTTCTGCGGGTACGCCTGCGCCTTTGGCAGCTTGGGCGATGCCGTCTGGGCGCTGTCCGGGCTTGTCCAGAAAAAGCTGTTCCACCGCAAAAAGCAGCTCCGTCTGCCGGAGCGGGCGGTGCTTTGGGGGCAGAAGGTCAAATATCTGCTGCTGGCAGGGCTGGTAGCGCTGTATGTGACCCGGCAGGAAAAGCTGCTGACCGGCACAAGCCCGTGGGAGGTATTTTCCCGCCTGACGGCACTGCGTCTGCCGCCGGAGGGCTTCGGTGTGGGCATCGCGCTGCTTGCGCTCATTTTGCTGGGCATGGCGGTGCAACCCCGGTTCTTCTGTCAGTTTCTCTGCCCCATGGGTACGGTGTTCGCCCTGCTGCCGGTACTGCCCTTTGCACGGCTGCACCGGCAGAGCGAGAGCTGCATCCCGGGCTGCAATGCCTGCAAACAGCAGTGCCCGGTGTGCCTGAAGCTGGAGGAAAGCAGCCTGCGCAGCGGGGAGTGCATCGCCTGTGAAGCCTGCGTGGGCACCTGCCCCAAACAGAACATCCACCGGTGGGATACCGCCTTGTGTAAGCACCAGTGGATGCCGGTGCTGGGTAAGGCGCTGCTCTTTTTCCTGCTGGGCTGCTGGCTGGGCTTCTGCCGGTTTATCTGAAACAAAAAGGAAGCCGCTGCGCAGTATTTGTGCATCAGTCTCCTTTTTTGACTAGGACGATTTTGAATGCCCTCCGCTATGCTCTGGGCATTTTCAGCGGAAAAACTATTTATAATTTCGGTACGCCGGAGCGTCTGCGGACGCTCCGGCGTACCATTTTCACGGGAAGGGGCGCGGCCGGAAACTGTATTTGCACACTTTACCGGGCTCGCCCTCTAAAAGTAAAAGCATCTGCAACGAATTCGCTGTGTTCTGAAATTCAGAAGCGAATGTTGCAGATGCTTTCTTGTTTTATGCGAGATTTTCGGTTTTTTATCCTTCGTTCTTCTGCTCCAGCAGGTCTGTCATGCTGCGCAGGCTGATGCCAAGGGTGGAAAGGTTATGCAGCATTGCGCTGGTGGCAGGGGGCAGAATGCCCAGAGCACCCAAAAGGATGAGCGCAGAGTTGAAGCTGAGGACAAAGCGGTAATTGCTGCCCACCCGCTTTTGCAGGGCGTTGGCAATGGCTTTTAAGGTCACCAGCTCTTCCAGACTGTCTGCGCGGATGGTCACATCGGCAATTTCCCGGGCGATGGCGGCACCGGAATGGATGGCGATGCCGATATCTGCCGCCGACAAGGCGGGCGAATCGTTGATGCCGTCACCGATCATCACAACGGTGTGCCCTTCGGCCTTGGCGTCACGGACAAAGGCGGCTTTATCCTCCGGCAGCACCTCCGCAAAGCAGCGGTCCACCCCCACCTGCGCCGCAATGGCGCGGGCGGTGCGGTCGCTGTCGCCGGTCATCATGACCGTCTGGGCAATGCCCAGCTTCCGGAGCTTATGCAGCACCTGTGCCGCCTCCGGGCGCAGGGGGTCTGCGATGCAGATGACCCCCGCCAGCACCCCGGAAGCCGCCAGATACAGGTGGGAGTACTGTGGGTCCAGTGCATCGAACTTTGCCTGTTCCCCTGCCGGGATGGTGCAGCCCTCGTCCTCAAAAATGAAGTGGGCACTGCCGATGACCACCCGCGTGCCGCCCACCCGGCTGGCAATGCCGTGCGCCACGATGTACTCCACCTCGGAGTGCATCTCCTCGTGGGAGATACCCCGCTCTCTGGCAGCACGGACAACGGCGTTTGCCATGGAATGGGGGAAATGCTCTTCCAGACAGGCGGCAAGCTGCAATACCTCCCGCTCCTCACAGCCGGAGAAAGGCACTACCTGCACCACCTGCGGGGTGGCACGGGTGAGGGTGCCGGTCTTATCGAACACGATGGTGTCCGCCTTTGCCAGCGCTTCCAGATACTTGCCGCCCTTTACGGTGATGTGGTATTCCCCGCACTCCCGCATGGCAGAAAGCACCGCCAGCGGCATGGAAAGCTTCAGTGCACAGGAGAAGTCCACCATCAAAATGGAGATGGCGCGGGTGACATTGCGGGTAAAGGCGTAGGTAGCCACCGTACCGGCAAGGCACCACGGCACCAGACGGTCGGCCAGCTGCAAAGCCCGGTTCTCGGTGCCGGACTTGAGCTTTTCCGATTCCTCGATCATCGCCACGATCTTATCGTAGCGGTTGGCACCGCCCTCTGCCTTGGCTACAAGGACGCATTCGCCCTCTTCCACCACCGTGCCTGCGTAGACGGTAGCACCGGTGGTCTTGCGCACCGGCATGGACTCGCCGGTGAGGGCGGCTTGGTTCACCATGGCTTCGCCCTCCAGTACCATGCCGTCCAGCGGGATCATGTTGCCGGAGCGCACCACTACTTCGTCCCCGGCGTGGACGCGGGTCAACGGCACCAGCACCTCGCCCTGCGGGGTGCGCACCCAGACCTTATCCACGTTCAGTGCCATGCTGCGGGCAAGATCGTCCAAGCTCTTTTTCCTTGTCCACTCTTCCAGCAAGCTGCTCACCGTCAGCAGGAACATCACCGACCCTGCGGTGTTGTAATCTCCCCGCAGGAGGGAGGCGGTGATGCTGAGCGCATCCAGCACCTCTACTTCCAGCTTGCGGTGCAGCAGGCAGCGGATCCCCTTCCAGATAAAGGCGATGGAGCGCCACACCGTATATGCCGCTGCGATGGGCGCGGGCAGGAACACCTTGCGGAACGCCCGCCCCGCCACAAGACCGACCATCTTTTCCTGATATTCCTGATTGATCTTCCGGCTGTCGTGAGAGGTGACCAGCACCTCCAATTCTTCGTTGTCAAAACGGTAGGCTGCCAGCAGGGCGGCGGCGTCCTTCCGACTGCCCCGGTAGGTCAGCACCACATCTCCGGTGCGCTCGTAGACGGTGGCTTTCTGGATGTTGTCCTGCCCGTTCAGGTAGGCTTCCAGCACGTCTGCCCGGTGCAGGGTCATGCGCACAGCGCAGACGTGCACCCGCATCCGCCCCTTCCCTTCATGTAAGATCGTACATTTCATTGCTTTTCTTACCCCTCTGTGCAAAAAGAGCCGCCCAAAGCGGCGGCTCTGCTGCGCTATATCACTGTGCGGTCTGCTCTTCGGCCTGTTCTGCAGCCGTATCCTCGATGACCTCCTGTGCAGCCTCGGCGGCGCGGCTCTCGTTGATGGCCTTTGCATCGGCAAGGATGTCACCGGCCTCCTCCTGCACCTTATTCACGGTCTGCATGGTGCAGTCCTTCATCCGCAGCACCGCAGCGGTGGTCTGGGTGTAGACCTTTTTGGCATCCTTGCTGGACAGCACCTTGAAGCCGGCAGAGCCGAACACCACACCGCCCAAAAACAGTGCAAGCTTTTTTGCATCAAACATATTTACCCCTCGTTTCTGTATTTCCTATCTGTGTGCCCATCCCCTTGAGCGGGGCAGGCTCTTTATCTTTATATTGTAGCACGCTTTCAGGGTTTTTCAATATTTTTCGACGATGTTAGTACGCATTAACATTGTTAGCGGCTATGTTCAAGCCCCGGCAAGATGAAAAGCCAGCGACTGCTCAGCATCCGCTGAATCGTGTTATATGCCATCTCCCCGCCCATAGAATTTTTGATGTTGTACGCCTTTAACCAATCCCGAAGGTCGGTCATGGCAGGCACCTCCTATTGATACATCATTGAACGGTGGAGCAGCCGGTTCAGCAGCCCTTCCCGGGGGCGCCGTCGTCCGGGACGCTGTTGCCACCGGAATTCAGGATCGCCGCGAACTGCTGCAGCTGCTTGAGGGAGCTTACACCCAGTTTTTCGTAAGGTCAGCACCAGCAGCACCACCAGCAGCAGGCAGGGCCACAGCAGCCGGGCGCTCATAGCGCTCTGGCGGATATTCTCACGGTGTCTGGCAAAAAAGTGCATCAAAGTCCCCCTTTTCCGGCTGCGCTGCGGGTTCAGGCATTGTCGCACAGCAGCTGCCATGTCTCTGCGGTCAGGGTCTCCAGCGTTTCGCCGCCGGCAAGGCGCTGCGGGTAGTCCTTCTGGCGCTGGCGCAGGCTGTCATAGAAGGTTTTGGTCTTGGCATGGTACCCCACGATGCCCGGCTCGGACACCGGGGTGTTCTGGATGCGCATCGCGTTGTAAACGTCGTACAGCCGCTGATAGCTCTGCTGCTCGAACGGATAGTCCGCAATGGCGTCAAAGGCGGCGCTGGACACCGGCATATACCCGGTATCGGCGGCAAATTCCAGATTGCGCTGCTGCTCGGTGAGCCAGCGCAGGAACACAGCGGCGGCCTCGGCCTTCTGGTCGGTGGTCTTAAAGGCGCACAGACCCACACCGGCCTGCGGCATCAAAGGCGTGGCGGTACCGGCGGCGTGCGGCAGGGGTACCAGCAGCAGATCGGTGGGCTCGGTGGTGTTGTCCGGGTAGGTCACGACATCGTTGTAGTAAAGGATGGCTGCAGAGCTGCCAAGACCCGCCAGCGTTTCGCCGGTCATCACCTGCGTGTTGGAGTACAGATCCGAAACCAGAATATCGCCCTGCACCAGTGCCCGGGCAAATTCCATCCACGAAGCGCGGAAGACCTCGTTGGTCAGGTCGTACCAGCTGTCCTTGTACAGCGCGCCGCTGCCCTGTTCCAGCGCGTTCAGCTCCACCAGACGCAGCGGATAGTCCAGCGCGCAGAAGGGCTTGCCCTGCGACCATTGCCGGTAGGCAGCGGCCATGGCAAAAAAGCCGTCCCATGTGGCAAGGGTGGAAAGCTGTGCCCTGGTATCCGCCGCAAACCGGGCGTACTGGGAGCCGTTTAAAAAGACGAGCTGGGTGGATTTGGACACCGGGAACACCACCTGCCGCCCCTCGATGATGCCGTCCTGCACAAAGCCGGGCACATAGGCCGCCATTTCCTCGGCGGTAAACCAGTCGTTCCAGTCCACAAGGGTCTCGATGCCCAGCGCTTTGGCATCCGAGGAGTGCGCCGAGAACAGGTCCGGCAGGTCCAGCGTGCCGGGCTTGCCGGCCTTGGCATCCTGCAGCTGGCCGCCGATGGCGGCGCTGTTGGTCATGTTGGTCACGTTGAGCAGGATGCCCTTCTCTCTGCCCACCGTGTCGTTGAACTCGGTCAGCAGGCGGTTCATGGGCGAGTCGGCCTGTTCGCCGTACACATGCCAGATGCTGAGCATGGTGGGGTCCTTGGGCGAGAGCAGGGTCTTGCTGCCGCCGCAGCCCGCAAGCGCCAGACCGGGGACGAGCGCCGCAAGCTTCAAAAATGTCCTTCGTTCCATTTTTCATGATTCCTTTCCACACATTGCAGCCAGAGGGGGAAACCGGCACAGGCAGGGCTGCAGCTGCCTGTTTTGGTGGGAAACTCCCCCAAAATCCCCCCAATTTTGGGCTTTTTGGGGGGATTTTTTGAGGGGGAAGCCCCAAAACCCCAAAAATTTTTTTGGAATTGCCCCCCAAAAACGGCTTTTCTGAGGGGGCAATTTTTTCCCGGGTATGGTACAGTACAACCAGAAAAAGTCCTGCGCCGGTGCAGAAAGCCTGTCGCTGTGCACAAAACGTGTCAACAGGCATCTGCGGATTCTATTCATAAGGATAGCATAAGATGGAGCGGACTGCAAGTGCAGAGAATACCAAAACCAGAGCCCCCTAAAAAGCAGAGGGGACCAACAGAAAGGAGCACCCCATGAAAAAGATGAACCGACGCGAATTCCTCACCCTCTCCGGCGCAGCCGTTGTGGCGCTCTCGCTGGCAGGCTGCGGCGAGCCCTCCGCACCCGCAGCACCTACCGGCAAGGAAGCTGAGCTGGTGGCAGCCATCAACAAGGTCTGGAAGGAAAAGTTTGATGCAGGTCTGGTTGACCATGAGCAGCTGATTCTCAATCAGGAGGCGCAGGAAGCCATAAAAATCCAAGGAGGAATCTTCGAGAACGCACAAGAATCGGTGCATACGCTGACACCGGAAGACATGAAGAAACTGGGTGATATTACAGCGTGGGAATACACAATGAGGAACAAGTATGAACTTGGAGGAGCTGCCGGAGTCTCTGAACCGACTGGCGAGGAAGGAAGTATGGAGGTATCCTTGACGTTTGAGTATTCCTGCGAGGATGCGGTGGTTCAGAAATTTGTGGATAAGATCATGGGGTATAGTCTCAGCCGGAAGGCAGAGTTCATCAGCATCTACTGCCCGGTGGTTCAGAGCAAGACCTACATGATCGCTACTGTGTTCTGGAACAAAACGGCATAAGATAACAAGACATCAAGACATCCCCCTGTTTGCCCCGGGCACACTCCCCCTGTGTCCGGGGCTTTATAGAAAGGAGAACCCCCGCCCCACAAAGCCCCCCGGAAAAAACAGGGGGGACCAACAGAAAGGAGCACCCCATGAAAAAGATGAATCGACGCGAATTCCTCACCCTTACCGGCGCAGCCGTTGTGGCGCTCTCGCTGGCAGGCTGCGGCGGTGCCCCCAGCGCACCAACGCCCCCCGATGACATCAGAGTCCAGCAGGCACTGGACGCCCTCAATCAGTTCCGCAGGGACAAGGGTCTGACGGAGCTGGTCTATGAGAAGGAGCTGGAAGAACTTACCGACCTTCTCATCAGCCCCTTTGTAAAGGAGGGGAAGCCGGTCGTTGTCGCAACAAAGTTCGAAAACGATGTAAAGGTAAAGGAAGCGGAGATCAAACAGGCGCTGTTTAACAAGGGGTATCCCATCTATGATCGCCATTTTACTGCGGGCCTTGGACCGGAAGGAACGGACAAATTGGAGACCTTGAAATACCCCACCGACGAGGTGCAGAAACAGAACTGGCTGACTTATATGTCGGGAGGCATCAACATGGCGGTAGACAACCCACGCTGCTTTGCCATGTCGGTGCGCAGCATCGACGGTGAGGATTACTTCATCGCACTGGTGGTGGGCGAAAAGGTCTCCCATTGATCTTTGGAAATTTCCCGGCCCCGGGCACTGCCCATCCTCCTGTGTGCCCGGGGCTTTATCGAAAGGAGCACCCCCCATGAAACGATATGACCGACGGACTTTCCTGAAGCTCTCCGGCGCATCGGCGGTGATGCTGGCGCTGGCAGGCTGTGACGATAGCTGCTCCTCCGGCTCCACAAACTCCGGCTCCGCCACAGAAACGCCTCCCTCGCCGCCGATCCCTGTGATCCGGGACGGGCAAAAGATTTTGACCATCTTCAACGCAGAACTGGCCCGGCGAAAGGTGGAGAACATCAAGTTCGAGTACAGCAAGGGTCTGGAACACGCCATTCAGGCAGATGTGCAGATGTTTGTGGATAACGGCAGCCCGGAGTTCCCGTCGGACGAAGGGCTCAGGCTGCGGATGGAGGGCGACTATGCCGCAAAGATGTGGGAAGGTCTGAACGAAGCCGGTTACAGTGCCGGCTCCACAGCCATCTTCCATATGCTCGATCAGTACCGGGTAGGCGTGGATTTCGACCACGAAGGAAAGCACCTTTACAGCATGGATCGTCTCTACCCCGCCACCGAGGCCCAGTTCCAGCAATTGGTGGATGAACTGATCAAGGACTACGGCGGTGTGCCGGGGCTTCATGAGGACGACCCGGTGGTGAATAAGGTAGGCATCACTGTGGTGGATATCAACGACAAGACCTATTGGGCCGCCTACATCATCGACAAGTGGCAAGGCATAGGAGACGGCTGAGCCATACCATAGAAAAGGAGCCTACTATGAGATACCAACGCTTTGCGGCCCTTGTGCTGGCTGCGGCCCTGCTGCTGGCAGGGTGCGGCGGCACCCAGAGCAGCCCCAGCGCCGCTGCCGACCAAAGCTCCGACAGCAGCCGAAGCACCCCCAGCGCGGCGGTGCAGACGGCCCAGAAAGAACGCATCACCGACCAATGGAGCCTTGAAAAGACGGTGCGGGGCGAGATGATCGGCGTGATGAAGCTGAGCATCCATGTACCGCAGTTTGTGTGCGACAGTCCGGATGCCGCCGCTCTCAACGAAGAACTTGCCGCTATGTATGTGGCGGAATACAAGGATTATGAAAGCTACCCGGACGCTGAGGTGCCGCAGGGCGAAGAGAGCCCACAGACCGAGATCATCAACTGGGACGCCTACTGGTACGGCGACTGCGTCAGTCTGGTGATACGCCGCCGCGATTACGACGACGCCCCGTGGTATTACAGCGGGTGGTGCTTCGATTTTGCCACCGGCAGGCGGATCA
>ENA-OPXX01001401-OPXX01001401.1-human-gut-metagenome-genome-assembly--contig:-NODE-1401-length-16893-cov-4.292256_pt1 | contig 16893 bp, 13 predicted proteins | sample MGYA00241771_ERZ502046 | MGnify/ENA primary metagenome ERZ502046 (study PRJEB25962, sample SAMEA2042006) | human gut metagenome | biome: human gut; feature: human-associated habitat; material: faeces...
ATAGCCGGCTTCAAATGTTTAACTTTTAGCGCGGTAAATTTTTACCGAAGTATTGAATAATAATTACTATGAAAAAAATTCTATCGGTGTTGTATATTGCTACATTGCTGTTTGCAAGTTGTAGCGATGAGTATGACGATTCGGCATTGACCGGGCGCGTAGATAATTTGGAAAATCGGGTGGCCAAATTGGAAGAGCTCTGCAAACAGATGAACACCAACATTTCATCGTTACAAACTATTGTAACGGCATTACAAAAGAACGACTATGTTACGAACGTGACCCCCATCATGCAGAATGGGAAAGAGGTTGGCTATACGATAACGTTCAGTAAAAGTAATCCGATCACCATTTATCATGGTAAGGATGGACAAAACGGAACTGACGGAGAGGATGGGAAACCCGGAGTTGACGGTGAAGACGGAAAGAACGGACATACTCCCGTTATCGGAGTAAAGCAAGATACTGACGGGAGCTATTATTGGACACTCGACGGTGACTGGCTGACGGACGATAGCGGCAATAAAATCAAAGCAGAGGGAACCGATGGCAAGGATGGTACGGACGGGTCGAATGGAGAAGACGGGAATGATGGGCAGGACGGAAAGCCCGGCATGGACGGCAAAGATGGTATTACCCCTAAATTCAAAATCGAAAACGATTATTGGTACATTTCCTATGACAACGAGTCCACGTGGACACAACTCGGTAAAGCCACCGGTGAAGACGGTAAAGATGGAGAGGACGGTATTAGCGGTGATCCGATGTTTACGGATATTGACTATGAAACCAATACCGACTATGTAATTTTTACGTTGTCTAACGGTACGCAGATCAAATTGCCCACGTGGTCGGCATTCGAGGCTCTGAAAACACTCTGTAATCAGATGAATACCAACATTTCGTCTTTACAAACGATTGTTACTGCTCTGCAAAATAATGATTATATTACAGAGATTACCCCTGTTATGCAAGATGGGATAGAAATAGGCTATACGATCAGATTCAATAAAAGTAATCCAATTACTATTTATCATGGTAAAGATGGCCAAAACGGGACAGATGGTTCGGATGGCAAGCCCGGGGCTGACGGACAAGACGGGCATACTCCTGTTATCAGCGTAAAGCAGGATACTGACGGCGTTTATTACTGGACGCTTGACGGCAAGTGGCTGACGGATGATAGTGGTAATAAAATCAAAGCCGAGGGGACAGACGGAAAAGATGGTGCAGACGGTTCAGATGGAGAAGATGGAACGGACGGAGCGAACGGTAAAGACGGCATTACTCCCAAACTCGAAATCAGAGAGGGATATTGGTACATTTCCTATGACAATGGAACAAACTGGACACAGTTGGGCAAAGCCACAGGTGAAGATGGGACTGACGGAACTGATGCCGTTTCGATTTTCAAGGAAATTACCCAAGATGAAGATTATATCCATTTCAAATTGCAGGATGATTCGGTTATTTCCGTGCCCAAACATCATCCGCTGTCTATCACATTCTCCGAAACCGAGGATATTCGGGTATTGGCGGATAAAACATACTCGATCGGTTATACCATTACAGGAGCTGATGAAAATACCGTTATCAAGGCTTTGGCACAAGACGGGTTTCGGGCTGTGGTAAAAAAGACGGACAATGCAACTGGAACCATCGAAATCACTACTCCGAGTACGATTCTGCCGAGCGAGGTGCTGATATTCGTCACCGACGGTAAGGAACGGACGATTATGCGTTCGATCAACTTTGTCGAAGGAGTTATCGTTGTAACGACCAAATCCTATACGGTCGGTTACAATGGCGGTACGGTTACTGTCGATCTCTCGACCAATATCGACTATACGGTCGAAATACCCGAAGCCGATAAATCGTGGATTTCCGTAGCTGATACACGTACCCGTGCCGCTATGCGTGATGAAACCCTGACATTTACCGTAGCCTCCAATTCGGCTCTTACAGTTCGTTATTCGACAATCCGGTTGGTCGATAACCTCGGTATAACATCAGAAACGATTCTTATCACCCAAAAATCTGGAACCTCACAAACCGTTCATGTTACAACGGCCGGAACCCTCGATCAACTTATCAATTCTGAGGATAAGGACATCATCGAGGAATTGACCCTTACTGGCAAGATCAACACATTCGACTTCGACTTTATCAGAACGATGAAAAATCTTAAAGCCCTTGATCTTTCAAAGACCGACAATACGACTATTCCGGCAAGTTGCTTAGCTAATACTAATATTTCGACAGTTTTATTGCCTCTTGGTCTTACTGCGATTCCAAATCGTGCATTTTATCAAGCAGCAATCACTTCGATATACATTCCCGAAACAGTGCAGACTATCGGAGAATATGCATTTTATCAGTGTAAATCTATTACAGGGAACCTTGTAATTCCTGATGCCACTACCTCAATTGGCAACTACTGTTTCACATCATGTACTTTTAACGGCACCTTGACACTCGGCAATGGATTACAAACTATTGGTGAGTCTGCTTTTGGAGGGAACCAATCATTGGTAGGGGATCTAACAATACCTGTAACAGTTACGTCATTAGGCGCTTCTGCATTTAGTGGGAATGTAGGCTTCAATAGACATCTCACGATTGATAGTGGTATAAATATACCGTTTGCCTGTTTTTATGATTGCCGTAATTTTTCTAAACTCACTATAGCTGAAGGGGTTAATATTATTGGCGAGTCTGCCTTTGAAAATCTTTCAAGCATTACAGGTAATCTTAAGTTGCCTAATTCCATAACATCAATTGGGGCTCGTGCATTTTTCGGTTGCTCTAAAATTGATGGGTATTTATCTCTTGGTCCAAACATTACATCAATTGGAGATTGTGCATTTGTAAAAAGCATTGATTCTGAAGAAATAATACAAGAAAAAGAAAAGCTCTCCACCGATCCCGATATGGACTACTATGATCGTATTATATACGACGATACTTATTATTCTGCTATTTTTTCCAAAATATATATCCAATCTTCACTACCGCCGACGATTACTATTAAATCATTTGGGCTGAAAGAAACGACGATTTCAGATAAGAGATTTATTAAAAGAGAAATCGTCGAAAGACAACCGGGATGGAGCAGGAAAAGACAGTATGACATCTATAATGCTTACAGATATAGAGGCTCGTATCCAAATCATTTGATTGTTCCAACCGGATGTACAGCAAATTATTCTGATTGGGAAGTTGATTTAATTGAAGAAGTTGATTTTTAGCTTTTTAACATCAATAATTATGTGTACAAATTCCAACACTCAACCATCGAATGGACAGCAACTGTCACCCGATGCATTTATTGAGAACTCCCAAAACGATACTCAAAAGATGAATACATTTACAGCTTATGAAAAAGCAATTGAAGGCTATCAGTTTCAGGTAGGCCGCTACAACATCTGGATGAACTATTATGCCATCTTCGTCGGCGCTTTATTCGTCGCTCTTTACTCGATCTGGCCGAAAAGCGAAATCGAAACGCTATGTTGCGCATGCAAACCGGTTTGCGGCAAAGCTCCTGCGGCAGTTGCAGAATCGCAGGAGTGGTTCTTGCCCCTGATTATATCCGTTCTCGGTTGGATCGCCTCCCTTTGTTGGTACGGAGCCTTGCTCGGGTACCGTAAGTGGAACGAGCACTGGATTAAAGTGGTACAGGGTATAGAAATGGTACTTAATAAAGATGTATATCCTAATGTTTACACTGCCCAACCGGAACGTCCTCAGAAAGAGAGTTTGTGGAAACGTATTAAGAATATTTTTCGATGCAATAAATCAAAATGTTATGCGCCAGGCTTTGTCTCTACTCAGAAAATTACCGGAATTTTTATTTTTTTCGCAGCATTGGCTTGGGGCGGTTTGATAACCTACATTTTATATCAATGGTGCTGCGGATGGAACCTTTGGAGCATTATCCTTAGTGTCCTGTGTGGCTTTCTTACTGTTGTATTGCTGTGTCGTTTACATTGGGGAAAATCAAGATTTTATTCGTCAACTATTATTGATAGATAGCTACCGGCGATGAATCGTTGAAAAGAAACTATATTTACTTACGAATCATTGCAAGCTACGAATATTATTTTAGTGGAACAATCCCATTTGACGTAAAAAACGGAGGCTCATCGGCCTCCGTTTTGTTTAAAATCCAATATTCAATAAACAAAAATTTTCAACTTTACAAAAAAATGCGGACAAAATGCGGACATATCAGCCAAAATAAAAACCTCAAATGATTGTTTATAAGTCATTTGAGGTTTTTTGAATAGTACCCGGAGCCGCATTTGAAAATAGTAAATCCCATTAAATCGGAATAATTGGATATATGCGCAAATTTCACCATATTTCACTTGTTTTCAGTATTATATATTCACTCATCTGTTTTAATCACTGAAAGGGCATTGAAGATTTTTCAGCATGTGTGGGGAAAATGTGGGGAAAGATTCCTATCTTTGTCACAAGCCCCTAGATCTTGCTGAACCATGAAAGTAACCCTCATTCTCAAAAAGAGCGTCACCCGTTACGACACGGAGTCCCAGGCAACCATCTACGCGCGTCTGCGCGACGGCCGGCAACTCGATCTGGTCGCCCCGACCCGTCTTACGATCAATCCGAATCTTTGGGATGACAAGGCCGAGCAGGTCAAGAGCAAAGTTGTCTGCGACGAGGCCATGCGCACCCGCTACAACAACGAGGCCCGCAGGCTCAAGACCTACATCGAGAGAGCCTATCAGAACCGCCCCGAAGAGACGGTATCGAAAGGTTGGCTGAAGGAGGCGCTGGACCAATATTACAATCCGCAGAAGTACAACCTGGAGCAAGTATCCGCCATCAAACCGACCTTGACCGCGCTGTTCGACGAGTTTCTCGAGAAGCACCGTCTTTCGGAGGTTCGCAAAAAGAACTATCGCGTCATCAAGCGGGCTTTGCAGCGTTATGAACTCTACATCCGGGCTACCCAGATGGGGAAGGAGGACTTCACGCTGGATGTGGATCGGGTAACGGCCGACACCCTGCGGGACATCTGGAGTTTTCTGGAGAACGAATACCGCTACTGCGCCATCTACCCAGAGATTTACGAGGCCATTCCCGAAGCCCGCACGCCGCAACCCAGAGGAAAGAATACGTTATTGGATTGCTTCTCGCGTATCCGGACCTTCTTCTATTGGTGCAACACCCATAAGAAGAGCCGGAACCGGCCGTTCGATGACTTTCCGCTGGAGGAGTGCACCTACGGGACGCCGTATTACATCACCATCGAGGAGCTGCACCGAATCTACGCCACCAATCTAAAGCGCCATCCCCAGTTGGCCATCCAACGGGATATCTTCGTCTTCCAATGTCTGATCGGCTGCCGGGTAGGCGACCTGCTGAAGATGACGAAATCGAATCTCATCGGCGACGCCATCGAATACATTCCGCGCAAGACCAAGGAGGGACGTCCGCTGACGGTACGGGTGCCGCTCAACGCCATGGCCACGGAGATTCTTGCCCGGTATGAAGCCTGTGACGGCGACAAGCTGCTGCCGTTCATCTCCGAACAAAAATACAACCTGGCCATCAAGCGGATCTTCAAGGCGGCCGGGTTGAAGCGGTTGGTTACGGTCATCAATCCGACGACCCGCGAAGAGGAGAAGCGGGTGTTGTACGAGATCGCCTCGTCGCACCTGGCGCGTCGGACCTTTGTCGGCAATCTCTACCGGAAAGTCAAGGATCCCAATCTGGTTGGCGCTCTGAGCGGACACAAGGAGGGAAGCAAAGCCTTTGCCCGCTACCGCACCATCGACGATGAAATGAAAAAAGAATTAGTAAATTTGTTGTCATAATTGAACGCAGTGCGTTCACTATTCAATAGCGAGAACTATGAACGAACCGGCAATCTTCAAATTGGACGAGCAATTTGTCTCCGACATCCGAAACATCATCATCACCGCACGAACGACTGCCATACGAAGTGTCGATTTCGAGCGTGTAAAAATGTACTGGAAACTGGGAGAACGCATCATGCTCGAAGAACAGGGAGGCAAAGAACGTGCTGAATATGGGACCAAACTGCTGCAACACCTGGCAGACAAAATGGAGGCAGAGTTCGGAAGTGGATTTTCCTATCGGCAACTGGCCTTTTGCCGTCAGTTCTACAACACATACCGAAATATGAACGCACTGCGTTCACAATTCAACTGGTATCAATACCGTCTTCTGATTCAAATAAGCGACAACGACAAACGGGAGTATTATGAACTGGAAACCGCCAATAATAATTGGACCGGACGCGAACTGGAACGGCAGATCAATTCCGGGCTTTATGAGCGGTTGCTGTTGAGCAACGACAAAAAATCGGTATTGGAGGTAGCTCGTAAAGAACGCCAACCCGAATCTCCGACCGAGATCATCAAAGATCCCATGGTACTGGAATTTCTCGGATTGAAACCCGACGCAGCCTATTACGAAAAAGACCTGGAACGTGCCCTGATCACCAATCTGCAGGCTTTTTTACTGGAATTAGGGAACGGGTTCTCATTCGTTGCCCGCCAAAAGAGGATACTGCTCGAAGATGATGAATTCTTCGCGGACCTGGTATTTTACAACCGGCTGCTCCGCTGCTTCGTCATCATTGAATTGAAGACCCACAAGATCACACACGAAGACATCGGTCAGTTGCAAATGTATGTAAACTATTACGATCGGAACGAGAAGGCGCCCGATGAGAACCCGACAATTGGAATCCTGCTGTGCGCCGACAAGAACGATCTGCTGGTAAAATATACGCTGCCGGAAAACAACAATACGATTCTGGCAAGCAAATACCAGCTCTATCTGCCCACCGAAAAGCAACTTGCCGAGCAATTGAGAATCGAATTACAGGAATTTGATCAATAAAGCCATGGGCCAGGCGGAATACGAAGCCTTCAAGGCAAAGTTGCAGGAGTGGATGGAGGCCCATCCCGAGGAATATGCTGCATTCGAAGAGTCGATGAACACCCGGGACATGGCCGGGTGTCAGGCCGTATTGCTTCAGGCCATCGCCCTTATTCCGCAATATCGGAAGCTCACGGCAGCCAAGGCTAACGAGGGGTTGTTCGACCATGTCGACGAGATCGAACAGGCTGCCCAAGACAACGACCTCGCCCGCAAACTGATTGGGGAGTGCGAGCAGCCGGTCGCCGGATCGCCGGTTCCGGCAATGCTCTGCTGGCTCTACTTAGGAAAGAGCTTCGAACGCATGGTGGAGCATTGTGAAGAGTTGCGCCAATCTCCCGACCTGGGTTACTTCCAGAAGATCACCATGAGCGCCACAATCCGATTGCTGATTGCCCGTTCCATCAAACTGGGGCTTCGGACCCGGGAGGAGTGGAAAGCCCACCGCGAAGCCATGCGTCTGGCAGAAAGCGATCAGGTGCTGGATTGGGCCATGGAGGAGTCGTCGAGCGACAGGAACGATTCAAAACGCAAGCCGGGGCGTCCCGGAGCCACCCGCTCTCTGACGGAGATGTTCGCCCCGACGGTATCTCGTCCCGAGGAGTTGCGGCGTAAGATCGGGACGTATCTCCTCACCCGGCATACACAAACCGATATTGCCCGACTGAAGATCGCTCTCGAAGAGTTGCATTATCTGACGCTCCCGATTCCGATCAAGCCGTTCCGCGACGCACTGCAGGAAGAATACGGCCAAGAAATTCGCATCGTCCACGAACGCGGCATTCAGGAGGCATACAGCCGGCTGACCGAACCGCTGCTTGCCGGGAAATCGGTACGGGATCGAGGTCCCGAAGCCGTCGCCATTCGTGAAATCAAGGATTTTCTATCCGAAACGAACTCGTTTAATTCGTCCGAACCTGCCGCGAATTAAACGCTTAAAGTTCGTTCAATCACGTTATTATATTTGCGCTGTCACTCGGACATCCGGGCGACGGCGTCGCTTTTTATTCCGCCGGAAAGCGCCGTCCCACCCGTGCGGAAACAGCAACTTATGAAAGATTTATTATCCATCCTCCGCGAAGCACCCGGAAGCATTCGATTGGAGGTAAGCGGCGAGGATCTGCTGGCCTTCTCCAGCCATCTGATCAATCGCGCCAAAGAGGAGTTGGCCTCCCAGGTCGCCGAAGCTCGCAAGGTGCGCTTCCTGACCAAGGAGCAGGTCAAGGAGCTGTGCGGCGTGTGCGATGCGACGCTCTGGCATTGGAACCGGAAAGGGTATCTGAAGGCCGTCAAGATCGGCAACAAGATCCGATATCGCACATCGGATATTCAACGGATTCTCGGTGAGCGGGAGAGCAAATAGTCGATTGAGAATGCCGGGGAGATTCCCGAGCATTCGAAAAGCAGAGGTAACAGAGGCAAGTTTGTGTTTTTGTCAGCCAAAAACCGGCCGCAAGGCCCTATCCCGATGGTCTCAACTCAAAAATTCCAATCCATGAACACACCGAAGAAAGGGGGCCGTCCGCCTTTGGGACGCGCCCGAAAACAGGAGTACCGCATCACTCTGCGGTGCAACACCGCCTGCAACTTCAAGCTCCGCGCTCTGGCCCGTGCGGCCGGCATTCCGCGCACCGAGGTGCTGCGTCAACTGATTCTCCACGGCTCGGTCCGCGAGCGACTGCGGAGTGAGCATCTCGAATGGCTTGCCCAACTCAAGGGCCTTGCCCGCAATCTGAATCAGCTGACCCGGCTGGCCCACGCCCAGGGATTCGCCGCCGTCGCAGCGCGCCATGCGACGCTTCAGGCCGAGTTGGTGCGGATGATCGAAGCCCTGCGCCGTGATCGGTAAGGTCATTTCGGGAAGATCGTTCGGCGGCACGGTCGGCTATGTGATGAAGGAACAGTCGCGCGTGCTGGAGGCACGGGGTGTCGAGCCGCCCGGCGTACGGGAGATGGTCGAGGATTTCGAGGATCAGGCGTGCCTCAATCCCCGCCTGCAACAGAACGTCGGACATATCTCCCTGTCGTTTTCGCCGGAGGATGCCCCGAAGCTCACCGACGAACAGATGACACAGATTGCCCGGGAGTACATGCAGAAGATGGGCATCACCGATACGCAATACCTTTTGGTGCGGCACCTCGACCAGCCCCATCCCCATTGCCATCTGGTCTACAATCGCGTAGGTGATCACGGGCAGACCATCTCCGACCGCAACATCAAGCTCCGCAATGCGAAGGTGTGTCGCGAGCTGACCGAACGCTTCGGGCTGCATCTGGCTCCGGGCAAGGAGGCCGTCCGGCGGGAGCGGCTTCGTGAGCCCGACCGGACCCGGTACGAGATCTATGATACGATTCGGCAGGAGCTTACCCGTTGTCGCAACTGGAATGAATTGCAAGACCGGTTAAAGTGTCATGGCATCAAGACGATCTTCAAACGGAAAGGGGCGCAGGGCGTTATCGAGGGAGTAAAGTTCGCCCGTAATGGCTTTGTGTTCTCCGGCTCGAAGATCGACCGGGCCTTCAGTTTCTCGAAGCTGGATCGCCACTTCAGGCAGGTGCAGCAGCGGCAAACGGCCCTGATGTCGGGACTCAAGGCGGCAGCCGGGAGCTTCCGGTCCGCTTTTGCAGGGCTATTCGGAGGCGGGCGTCCCTTCTCCGCAGCGGGAGGCGGTGGAGGAGGCGGTAGCCATGGTGCAGGATCGGTGTCGCTTGGTAGTGCCGGGTCAATTCCGTTGCCGCCGTTCGACTCGCCATTTGCCCTTTCACCCGAGATGATGCAGCGACGTGAGGGTGAGAGTCCCGAGGAGCATGTAGCCCGCATCACGGCGCTGATCAACAAGGCGGCTGAGGCGATGGCCGTAGCCTTGATGGAGCGTAAGCGTCGCATGGAGGCACGCTCCCGCAAAATCGGATAACAAACCTAAAATACGAAAAGATGAAAGAGAACACCCTGGAGCTCTCCTTCGAGATGTTCGAAGAGTTGAAGGAGACCCTTATCAAGACGCTCCGCACGGAGTTGGCCGAGGCCCGGTCACAATCGACGGCGGCCATTGATACGGACGCAATCAAGCATCTGCAGATTCGGATTCTGCAACTGGAGCAGACCCAGACAAGGGTAAGCGAGGCACAGCAGGAACGGGGCCATCGGATCGAACAGCGGCTGCAAGCGATCTCCGAGCGGCAGGAACAGATTAGCGAAGACCTCGGAGCGCAGATCTCGGAGATCGACGAGAAAGTGGCCGAAATGGAGATTCCCGAGGAGCTGCCGCCGCAGATGGTGCAGCACCGTTTCTCGCTCTCTCTTGACGCAACGCGCAACTTCTGGCTCTTCATGTCGATGTTTATCGTGATTGCGGTGCAGTCTGTCGGGCTCTACCTGGACTGGTGCCCCGACCGCGGCCGATATGACAACGATCTGAAGTATCGCTATGTGCTGATGAAGGGCGAGGCGTCGCCGAAACGGCTGTCGGAATTGGAGGAGTTGTTCGAGACTGAGCGGGACCAACGACGTATCGACTCGATGCGAAGGGATGTCGAGAAGTACGAGCAGCTGGTACGCAGAAGGGCGGCTCTCAACGAGCAGGCACGGCTGAAAGCTCAAGAGGCCGAACAGCTCAAACGTGACGCAGCGAAGTTAAAAAACAAGTAGCCCTTCCCTTTCTGCCGCAAAGAGAAGTCGCCGGACGGACCGCGCAAGGTCAGGACGAGTTGCCTCAGGCAAACCTTGCGCAAAGTCCCTCCGGCGGCTTTGGCTTGTCGCTACCAAACGGGAAGGGCGGAATAAAAGGCAAAAGCGAACAATCAGCGCTCTCCAAAATCGGCGGAAATTGCAACGCTCTGTTAATAGAGAGGGCAACGACACAAGAATTTGATACATTCTGAACGCTGTTACATACATTCCGGGGCTCCTATCTTCCTTTTCTGAAATAATAGACGTATTTTTGTTCTGCAAAACAAGGAAATGAAGCAACAATTGGTCATATCGACTTCGATAGATCTGGTGAGAATTGCACCGGATCACGTTGTTTACTTTGCGTCGGACGGAAACTATTCAACCATCGTACAGACCGACGGCGAGGTCCGCATGGTATCCTACCAATTGGGGCAAATCGAAAAGCTGATCAGCTCCCAGCTCGGCAGCGAAGGATCCATCTTCATCCGCATAGGGAAAAGTCTGATCATCAATCGGTCGTACATCTACTACATCAATATCCCGAAGCAAAAGCTGATCCTCTCGGACGTAAACACATTCAACCACACGGTGACGGCATCCAAGGAGGCTCTGAAACAGCTGAAGGAACTTTTGGAGAAGGAGGCCAGGTAAGTATGAAAGAATACAAGGATATCAAGGACGATCAGATCCGCATTATCGGTGAGGACGACAGAAAAAAGTCTCCTTTCCGACATCCCCGGGTGATCATTTTGGCTATATGTGTATTGTTACTGATTGGCGGAGGGATCCTGTTTGTAATAATGAATCGCGAAAAGGCATCGGAGACAGAACCCGAACCGTCCTATTTCGAACCGGAGGCGACACCCGAACCGATCGGAATGGCTCGGTTCCCGGGTGGATTCCCTCGCAAAAGGATTCACCGAAATCAGGGACACGCTCATCAATGACATCCCCCTGCGAATCTATATTCCCCACAATGCAGAAATGTCCCTGCATATCGGGCGGATGAATCAACAGGATACGTCGGTAATATATACGGCCCAGGCCGCCGATGTACGCGCAGACAACGGAGGCATCGTCGGAGCTTTTGTACTGAAGGGAACCCCCCGTGCGTGGGGCTTGTCCAAAAAAGGATTTTGTGCATCCATTGATGGAGTGGTAACCGTGGGGGTTGCAGAAAACTCCCCCTTGTTTGAAGAGGCGACGGAGAAGGAGGGTTATTTTTTCCGTCAGTATCCGCTGGTCGACAACAGACAACTCGTTGAAAACGCACTCAAAGGAAAAGCCATCCGCCGGGGGATTTGCGACCGTATGGGTGAGATCTTCATGGTAGAGACTGGGACTCCCGAATCGTTACATGACTTTGCACAGGCATTGGTCGATCTGGGAGTCGATCATGCAGTCTATCTGGTCGGTTCGTCCGCCTACGGTTGGGCCATCGACCAGGAGGGCATCCGTCATGAGTTTGGCGATAACAACTATTATACCGGCCGCCGGCGCATGCCCAGAAATACGAGCTACATCGTCTGGAGAAGGAAATAGGGCATAGGCAGGCAAGGCCAAATCGCTCGCATCGGCACACTTCGTACACCAGTATATCGGTTTCGTACAGTTCGGGGCAAATGTCCGGACTGTACGATTTCTTTTTGTCAATTTTGTATGTGCGGAAACAAGGACGAACCATCAAAAACACATACAAAAGATGAGAAAAACGCTACTACGACTGCTCGCTGCGGCTATAGCGGCATCAGGATTGGCCGCCTGCGCCTCCGAACCGATGACTACACAGGAGGCCACCCGCTGGATTGCCGCCTACACGCCCGAACAGATTGACATGGCATCGAGGATCCGAATCGAGACGACAGACTCTCTGCTGGCCCGGCTGGACACCTTGCGCCCGCTGGAAAAGGTATTCCGCTTCTCCCCCTCGATTCAGGGCGAGGCCGTGTATGCACAGGGCGGTCGGTATCTCGAATTCAGGCCCCGGCCCGGTGCCTTGAAGCCGGAAGAGTGCTATCGCTGTCGTCTGGACATGGCAGTTCTGACGGATATCGACACGCTGAAGGAGTTTGCATTCGAATTCCGGGTGGCTCGCCGCGAGGTGAAATTCAAGGAGGTTCGGGTCCGTATTGATCCGACGGACGCAGGAATGGTTCAGATCGAGGGTCTTCTGAAATTCAGTTTCCAGCCCGGCAGTCTTTCGCCTGACAACTCACGGCTAACCTGCCGGGGCCTGCGGGCTGTTTCACAGATCCAGCCGACAGCCGACGCCCGGCAATACACCTTCCGCATCTCGGAAGTCCGACGGCAGGAGAAGGATTCCGAGTTGGAGATCGAATACGACGGAGCGACAGAGGGGTGTGACAAAATCGCGACGAAAGTTGTGATTCCCGGTCAAGCCGAGTTCAAGCTGCTGGGGGTCGAACGATACCAGACCGTGCAGCCCTGTCTGGAGTTGGAGTTCAGCGCTCCGCTCGATGCGATGCAGGAGTTGGACGGACTTGTTACGATCGACGGGATCGAATCCCTTCGCATCGAACGCAGCGGGAACCGGGTCCGCATCTTCTATCCGAATAACGGGCTAAGGGATCTGGTGCTGCGGCTCTCCGAACTGATCCGCTCCGAGGACGGCCGGAGATTGCAGACCGAGGTCGTGCAACACCTGGAGCAGGAGGTACTCCCTCCGGCCGTCGAGATTCCCATCAACGGGATGATTCTTCCCGACAGCCGGAATCTTTCGCTGCCGTTTCGGGCCGTCAATCTGGCCGCGGTGGATGTCGAGGTGGTCAAGATCTATGCCGACAACGTGCTGACCTTTCTGCAGGAAAGCGAAATGGAGGAGACCTCCGAGCTGCGCCGGGTCGGACGGCTAATCTACCGGCAGACCTTCCGGCTGGACAAAGACCCGTCGCTGGACCTTCACCAATGGCAGAACTTCTCGGTCGATCTGAATCACCTTTTCCGGCAGGAACGGGGCGCAATCTACAACATCCGGCTCTCGTTTCGCCAGGCCTATTCGCTTTACGACCGGGTCCAGGCAGTCCCGTTCGAAGTACAGAATGGTCTGACCCTATCGGACAGAGAGATCTGGGACAAACCCCGCGCCTATATCGGACGCCGGGCCCCGGATTATGACTGGGGTAAGTACGAATGGCGGGAGAGCGATGACCCGACGAAAGAGAGCTACTACATGTCGACGGCGCACATGCCCGAATACAATCTGGCCGCCTCCAATCTGGGGCTGATTGTCAAACGGGCGGACTCCGACCGCCTGTGGTGTACGGTCTCGGACATCATGACCGCCTCGCCGCTCGCCGGGATTCGCGTAACGGCCTACAATTTCCAGTTGCGGGAGATCGGCTCGGCCTGCACCGACGAGCAGGGTTTTGCCGACTTCCGCACGGACGGGAATCCCTTCGTCATTACGGCATTCGACGGTGTATCCACCACGTTTCTGAAGATCAACGGCGCGTCGGAACTCTCGACAAGCCGGTTTGATGTCGGTGGCAAGAAGACCCCGCAAGGGATCAAGGGCTTTATCTATGGCGAACGCGGCGTCTGGCGTCCGGGGGACGAGATATACCTCACACTGATCGTCGAGGACAGGCAGCATGCCCTTCCGGCCAACCATCCCGTGACGATGGAGCTCCATACGCCGGGCGAACAGCTCTACGATCAGCAGACGCTCACCCGCAGTGTCGACGGCATCTATGTCTTCCGGACAAAGACGGCCGAGGATGCACCGACCGGACAATGGGATGCCCGGTTCAAGGTGGGCGGGCAGACGTTCCACCACACCGTCCGCATAGAGACCATAAAGCCCAACCGGCTGAAGATCCATATATCTTCTCCGGAGATACTGCGCGGCGCATCGGATGCAGAGATCGGCCTCGACGCCCGTTGGCTGACCGGTCCCGTCGCAGCCGGTTTGCAGGCAAGCGTCGAAATGTCGCTCTTCTCGGATCCGCACCCGTTCGAACGTTACGACGACTACCGGTTTGCCAATCCGCTCTACGCGTTTTCGTCTTCCAGACACGACCTGCTCTCCGGCAGGCTGGACTCCCTGGGGCAAATCACGAAGCAGATTCGCATTCCGGCGACCCAGCAGGCTCCCGGAGTGCTGCAGGCCAATCTGATCGCCCGCGTGGCGGAGGCCGGAGGCGATGAGAGCATCACCTCCCGTTCGGTCCGCTATTCACCATACGAAGCCTACGTGGGGATCCGGCTGGGCGATCGAGAGTTTGAAACCGATTGCGACCTGCATTTCCCGGTTATCGCGGTCGATCCCGATGGAAAGCCCCTTGATTCGTGCGAACTGGAATACAAGATCTATCGTCTCGACTGGAGCTGGTGGCAGGAGGGGTCAGCCGCGGAGTTAAGCCGTTATGTCCAGAGCGAATCCGCCCGGCCGGTGGCTTCGGGACGATTGAAAACCTCAGCGGGCAAAGCCGAAATTCCCTTTCGAATCGACTATCCCGCGTGGGGCAAATACCTCGTTTTTGTCCGCGATATCGGGAGCGGGCACGCCTCGGGCGGTGAAATCTACATCGACTGGCCCGACTGGCGCGGGCACTCGGGCAAGAGCGATCCGACGGCCGCAACCATGCTCTCGTTCGCTCTGGACAAGCGAAACTACGAAGTCGGCGACCGGGCAACGGTCTATCTGCCCCGATCGTCGGGTGGGAGGGTGCTTCTCTCGGTGGAAAACGGGTCACGCGTGCTGTCGCGCCGCTGGGTGCGTCTGTCGGGCAAGGAGGAGACCGCCTATAAATTGCAAGTAACCCAGGATATGGCACCCAATTTCTATGTGCACGCCACCTTGTTGCAGCCGCACGCCCAGACCGTAAACGACCTGCCGATCCGGATGTACGGCGTGGAGGGTGCCGAGGTCATTGACCGTCGCACGATTCTTCACCCGCAGATCGAGGTCGCTGATGAGATCCTTCCCCAGCGGGAATTTGCGATCCGGATCTACGAACGCGACAACAAGCCGATGAGCTATACGCTGGCCATCGTGGACGAGGGGTTGCTGGACATCACGGCATTCAGGACCCCGCAGCCGTGGCAGGTCATGAATCGCCGCGAGGCACTGGGCGTCCGCACCTGGGACATGTTCGACGATGTCATCGGTGCATACGCCGGAAAGTTCACCCCGATCCTGAGTGTCGGCGGAGACGAGGCCATCCGCGAGGCTGCCGGCAAGGAGAAACGATTCAATCCAGTGGTGAAGTTCCTCGGACCGTTCACCCTGAACGACGGAACGAAAACCCACCGGATCACGCTGCCGATGTACGTCGGATCGGTCCGCGTGATGGTGGTGGCGACCCATGCCGGCAGTTATGGGAGTGCCGACAAGACGGTGACGGTCCGCTCACCGCTGATGCTGCTGCCAACGCTGCCCCGGGTGCTTGCGTGCGGCGACCGGGTTCGTCTGCCGGTGAATCTCTTTGCTTCGGACGAGGCGCTGGGTGACATTCAGGTAAACATCGAAACCGAAGGCCCCGTTTTCGTTGCCGGAGGCCGTTCCCGAACGCTGCACTTCGCCTCGGCCGGAGAAAAGATGGTCGATTTCGAGCTGTTGTGCGACAGGCAAAAAAGCGGGCAGGCGAAAATCCGCATCTCGGCACGGGGCGGCGGGCATTCGGTGAACGAAACACTCGCCATCGAGGTGCGGAATCCGCAGCCGCTGGTTACAACGGTAGAAAGCCGAAACGTGCAGGGCGGAGCGAGCGACCGGTTCTCATGGCGGGGGCTGGAGGATGGGAGCGTCCGCATGGAGATAGCAACGATACCGTCCATCCCGTTCAGCGGAGCCTTCGCCTTTGTGACCGATTACGGACACTTCTGCACCGAACAGCTCTCGGCAAGGGCCATGTATCTGCTTTATGCCCGGAGCTTCCTGCTCGAGAGCGAGCAGCGCCTGGCTGAAGAGACGTTACCCGACATCTTGAGAAACATCCTGTCCCGCCAGCTTCCCAACGGCGGATTCGCCTATTGGCCGGGATACTCCGATGCCCACCCGTGGGTTACCTCCATGGCCGGGGAGGTGATGGTCGAAGCCCGCCGGCAGGGGTTTGCCATCGACCGGAAGGCGGTCGATCGCTGGGTCTCCTGTCAGAAAACGGCGGCGCGCGATTACCGGCACACGACGGTCTGTGCGGCCGATCTGATACAAGCCTATCGGCTTTACACGCTGGCATTGGCTGGGGAACAGCCTTCGGCCGCCATGAACAGACTGCGGGAATCCCGGAATCTGTCGCGGCAGGCGCTGATGCGTCTGG
>ENA-OPXX01001403-OPXX01001403.1-human-gut-metagenome-genome-assembly--contig:-NODE-1403-length-16870-cov-1.966459_pt1 | contig 16870 bp, 10 predicted proteins | sample MGYA00241771_ERZ502046 | MGnify/ENA primary metagenome ERZ502046 (study PRJEB25962, sample SAMEA2042006) | human gut metagenome | biome: human gut; feature: human-associated habitat; material: faeces...
ACTAAGGAAAAGAAAGGACCGCTGGGCTGCTGCTTTGATGTCGTTTCGCAAGATGATTTATTCGGTGGTGAAAGCTGGGAGGATGCAGAGAGCAGGATACAGAGCCTTGCATTTGAGAAGCTGTTAGAAAAGACAGGAATGATGCCAGATGACATAAGATATATATATGCAGGTGACTTATTAGGTCAGCTTATAGCGACATCTTTTGGCTTAAAGACGTATGATGTGCCGCTTTTTGGACTTTATGGTGCGTGTTCAACTATGGGCGAGTCATTATCGCTTGCGGCTATGTGTGTTAATGCTGGTTTCGCAGATAATGTGGCGGCGATAGCTTCAAGCCATTTTGCAAGTGCTGAGAAGCAGTTCAGATTTCCATTATTATATGGCAACCAGAGGCCAATGAGTTCAACGTGGACAGTTACAGGTGCAGGAGCATATCTTGTATCTAATTCGCCAGTAATAACAAAATGTGATGGAGATGTATGCCGGATTGTTGATAACGGCTATGCAAATGTAATTATATCGGGTATAACTACAGGAAAAATAGTTGATTATGGTGTTAAGGACTCTATGAATATGGGAGCTTGTATGGCACCTGCAGCGGCAGACCTTATAGAAGCCAACTATAAGGATTTTGAAGTGACTAAAGGGTATTACGATATGATTATAACCGGTGACTTGGGGTATACAGGTAAAGAGATACTTCTTACACTTCTTAAAGAGAAAGGAATAGACATAAGTGATATATACACGGACTGCGGAATAGAAGTATTTGATAAAAATGAGCAGGATACCCAGTCAGGTGGAAGTGGTTGTGGGTGCAGTGCGATAGTTCTTGATACTCTTGTATTGGACAAGTTAAGAAAACGTGAATTAAAAAGGGTATTATTTGTTCCAACAGGGGCATTGTTATCGCAGGTAAGCTTTAATGAAGGTAAGTCAATACCGGGAATAGCACACGGCGTTGTGCTTGAGGCTGTATAATGTGCATAACACAGCATTGCGGCAGATATAAGTTAAAAGTGCATAACAGGATTGTTATATGTCAGTAAAAGAAAGGAGCTGGGCGTTAAAATGGATTATTTGAAAGCATTTGTTGTAGGCGGAATTATATGCGTCCTGACACAGATTTTAATGGAAAAGACCAGGCTTATGCCAGGAAGAATAATGGTTATACTTGTAACCACGGGTACTGTTCTTGGTGCAATAGGACTTTATGAACCGCTTGTGCAGTTTGCAGGAGCGGGAGCGAGCGTTCCATTGACAGGCTTTGGAAATGTACTATGGAAGGGAATGAAAATGGCTGTTGATAACTCGGGCTTCTTGGGATTGTTCAAAGGTGGCTTTACAGCCTGTGCGGTGGGAGTGTCAGCGGCACTTGTATTCGGCTATATTGCCTCGTGGATATTCGAGCCTAAGATGAAAAAGAAATAAAATTTACAGCGATATATAAAAAGCCCCTGCTTATTAATTTATAGGGTTTGCTTATAGCACTTGCATAAAGGCTATAGGGCATTTAGGAAGGACCTTATAAATATAGTAAGCAGGGGCTTTTTTATATTGCATATCGTTATGAATATTAACGAACTAATTAACGCAATAACTAATTAAATAACTAAATAATCAGCTGGCTGACAGTTACAAGCTATTGTTACCGACAGATTAATTACTGCTTCCTGTAGTAGAAGCGGTTGTGTTCTGCTTTGCAGTTGTTGACTGCGAATTAGAAGCGTTCTGTGTGGTGGTTGTAGCTGTTGTGTTCTGCGGGGTCGTGTTCTGCTTTGCAGTTGTTGACTGGCTGTTGTTACTGTTATTGTTACTGTTATTGTTAGTAGTTGTTGATGGTGTTACAGGTGCGGCTGTTGAGTGAAGCGTACAAAGCCTGCTTAGCTTCTCATCAGTTATCGCATATTGTGCATCAGCAGTTGTATAACCAGAAGTATCCTCACCACCTAAAGTGTTAGTTGATGACTTCTTAACATAAATGTTAGTTGAAACATTAGTACAGCCTGCGTTAGCAACAAGACCTGAGTCATTACATATATTAACCTTAACGTGAGTATCACAGGTTTCTGTAGGCTGGTTGTCAGCCGCAAAATATTCAGTGATTATACAGCTTCCTCTAGGGTCAGCATCACATAAACCTTCAACAGGGAGCTTGCCTGACTTAGAGCATACAGCAACCTGTACAATATCATCTGGCTGTGTGAAGCTTCCAGTAGGAAGATTTTCGTGGATTTCCTGCATAATAGCTTTCCATATACCGGTATGGTTGACTGAGTCAACACGCTTAGAGTTATCATCATAACCTACCCATATAGAAGCAGTGTAGTAAGGTGTAAATCCACAGAACCATATATCAGTATCAAACTGTGTAGTACCAGTCTTACCAGCAACCGGCTGGTTAGATAACTTGGCTCTTGTAGCGGTACCTGAATTAACAACAGATTCCATACCGCTTGTAAGAAGCCATGCAGATGACTCTTTTAAGACTCTGTGTGTTTCTGGTATTGAGTTGTCAATAATTACATTACCTTCTCTGTCTAATACCTTAGTGTAATATATTGGCTTAGTATATGTTCCTTTGTTGGCGATTGCCGCATAGGCGGCTGTCATATCTATATTACATACACCCTTTGTCATACCACCAAGTGCAAGTGACTGCACAACATCGTGGTTTCCGTTAATTGCATTCTTGGTAGATACCAAAGTTGAAAGTCCGAACTTTTCAAGGTAGCTGAAACCAACGCTTGGTGTTATCTGTGTAAGAACCTTTACAGCAGGTACGTTCTGTGAACGTGTGAGTGCTTCACGCACTGTCATATATCCAAGATACTGTCCTTCTGTGTAGTTCTTTACAAGTCGTGCATCTGTTCCTGAATAATAGTAAGGTGCATCATCGATAGCAGAAGCAAGAGTGATAGCACCAGTATCAAGTCCTGGTCCATAAGCAACAAGCGGCTTGATAGAAGAACCTGGCTGTCTTGTTACATCATCAGTAGCTCTGTTTAAGCCTCGGTCAGTAGCCTTATCTCCACGTCCGCCGACAAGAACTTTAACATAGCCTGTTGACTGTTCTATTATAGAGAAAGAAATCTGAGGCTGTATAACAAAATAGGACTTCTCATAAGTAACAGTTCCGCCATTAGCTGTCATAGCTTCCCTGTACTGGTCAATATAGCCCTGAGCAGTAGTTTCATTTCTTAATGTAAGGCTGAAAGAAGAATCAACATTTTCTTTAAACCATTTCTCCATATTATTCTGTGAATAATATGAAAATGTTCCATCTGCCTCTTTTACTGTGAGATTATAATTAATAGTAAAATCTGTATTGGATGGATAGTAGTCTGGGTCATTAAGTATTGAATCTGCAATGTTCTGCATAGACATATCCTGAGTAGTGTATACAGATAAACCGCCAGAATATATCATACTTGTAGCCTGCTGTTTAGAATAACCCTTCTGCTGCATAAGGTCATCTATAAGCTGGTTGATAACTTCATCTACAAAATAAGAATAATTAGATGAAGAAGAAGCAGCTGATACATCAATACCTTCAAGTCTTGCATATACATCATCTGCAACAGCCTCGCTGTATTCATCAGTAGAGATGTATTCCTGCTTTAACATATTATTAAGCACGGCAAGCTGTCTTTCCTTATTATCATCAGGATTCTTCAAAGGGTTAAGTCTTGAAGGGTTCTTGGTAATAGAAGCAAGTACAGCACATTCGCTTAAAGTAAGCTCGGATACATCTTTATTAAAGTATCCGTTAGCAGCCGCCTGTACACCATAATAACCATTGCCTAGGTTAATTGTATTAAGATAGTTCTCTAAAATGCTGTCTTTGTCCATAACAGTTTCTAGCTTGATAGCAAGATATTGTTCCTGAACCTTTCTTTTAATCTTCTCCATAGTAGATTCATTGTAAGCATTAAATACATTATTCTTAAGTAACTGCTGTGTGATTGTACTGGCACCCTGTGACATCTCGCCATCGGATACAGTAATCATGGCAGCTCTCATAATACCCTGAAGGTCAATTCCGTTATGCTTGTAGAATCTTTCATCTTCAATAGCAACAAATGCGTGCTGAAGATATACTGGAATCTGGTCAAGGGAAGCGTATATTCTGTTAGCTCCGGTTGTTGCAAGCGTCTGTATTTCTTCACCATTGTTATCGTATATCTTAGTTGCGTAACCTTCGGGTGAAACATTGATTGACGATATATCAGGTGCACTCTCAATTATGCCCTGTGCAGCACCGAATATAAGGCAGGAGCCGCTTATTACAACTGCAATTGCACCAACAAGAAGTAGTTTGATAAAGAAAATGTTAAACTTAGTCCTAAACTTCGTTGCTGATGAATTAAGGAGCTTTTTCTTTCGTCTTATGCCGTTTCCACCATAATTCATAATTGTAAATCCTCCATATTGTTATAAATGGTAAAACTATGATATTATTTACCAAATGCAAGGTACAAAATCCAATAAGGATTTAAAGTAATAATCCGTAACACGGATACCTTATTGTACCATAGAAATGAATGACAGGCAATCGGAGGAGTTATGAATATAATTTTAAAGAACGGCAGTGGAGAAATAGAGGAGAAGAAGTCGCGTTTTATCTGCCACATTTTTAAAATAAAAAGCGAAGAAGAAGCAGAGGAGTATATCACTGCAGTAAAGAAGAAATACTGGGATGCAAGACATAACTGCTATGCTTATGTAACAGGCGATAAGGGGCAGATACAGAGATTTAGTGATGATGGAGAACCGCAGTGGACAGCAGGAAAGCCGATGCTTGATATACTTAATTCATATGGGCTTACAGACTGCCTCTTAGTTGTAACAAGATATTTTGGCGGCGTGCTTCTTGGAACAGGTGGACTTATAAGAGCATATCAGGCTGCTGCTAAAGAAGGGATTAAGAATTCGGACATAGCACAGGTGTGTGACGGAATAACTGCTGTCATAACGACTGATTATAACGCATATGGCAAATTGCAGTATATATGTAATGATAATAATGTGGATATCATTGATACTGACTTTGGTGCAAATGTCACAATTAAACTTGCGGCAGAAATGTCAGTTTGTGACACATTTGAAAAGAAGCTGATGGACACGTTTGCGGGTAATGTAGTTCTTAATGATAAAGAAAATGTTAAATTTTGCAGAAATATGGCTGGAAATATAATATTTTTATAACATATCGTACAATTATATGATTGTAACAAATGGACGAATTGTGAACAAATAATTAACACTGGTAAATAAGCACAATTTAAGTATGGTTTTTAGATAAAAATTACATTTGATTGTTAAAGTGATGTAAAAAAATACTAAAATTATCTTAATAATAGTGCAAAATTTACATAAAATATCATTTTTTAATAAAAGCAAAAATATACAAAACGAATGTATAGAGGGCGTTTTGTTAATAAATTGTTCAAAAATATAGTGCTGGGAAGCCGCATAAATACTGGGGTTCATAAAAAAATTAAAAAAAATACAAGAATTGTTAAAAATAGTCTTGTTAAAATAGTACAAAAATGGTAATATATCAATGTCAAAAAACATATTAAGTGGGGTTGCCCCACAAGAACCAATTAAGGGAGGTTTACAAGTTTATGAGAAAGACAATTAAAAAGCTTACTGCTGTAGGTTTAACTCTTACATCAGTAATGGGTCTTGTAGCATGTGGCAATAACAATGCTTCAAACGGCACAAAAGAAACTGTAGATTGGGCAAGCGTAGAAAAGCCAGAACATTTCACAGTTATGGTTGATGGTACAGTTCCTACATTAGAGGAATGGGGCGAGAAGTTCGATGAACAGCTTAAGTCATTAACAGGTCTTGATTTTGAAATCACACGTCCTGACCACAACTCATACTATGATGCAGTTGCTAACTCAATGCTTGATGCAAGTGCAATGCCAGATGTTATCATTCTTTCATCTGATTATTTAGCACTTTATGCAAGCCAGGGTCTTCTTTGGGATATGACAGATGCTTGGAATAATTCAGCAACAAAGTCTTCTGGAAGACTTATCTCAGATGCAGAGAAGATTATGAAGGCTAACTACGTAAGAGGCGTTGATGGTGAGAAGGCTCTCTACGGATTCGTTCCTGCTCGTGGTAACGGATGCGTTACATATGTAAAGGAAGCTTGGGCTACACAGGCTGGTTATTCTAAGGCAGATTTAACAAGCAAGCAGCTCTCATATGATGAGTTCTACACAATGCTTAAGAAGATGAAGGAAGCTAGAGGAATTGATTATGTAATTTCTGCTCCAGGTTTCTATTCAAAGGAAGCACCTTATACTAACTACCTTCCAGAATTCTATCAGAATGCTCAGTTTACTTTCTACTATGACCAGTCAAAGGGCGAGTATGTAGATGGTTTCTCTCAGAAGGAGATGAAGGATGCACTTCAGAGAATTCAGAACGCTGTTAACGATGGTATTATCAATAAGGAAACAAGCACAAAGTCAACTCAGACAGCACGTAACGACTTTAAGTCATCAGATCCTAAGACAGAATCAGGTGTATTTACATACTGGTCTGGACAGTGGGCTGAGACATTAAGAGGATACTTAAAGACAGCTGGTCTTGATGATTCAATTATTCCACTTCTTCCAATTAAGGAACTTGGTTCATACGCAGAAAGACTTGCACCATCATGGTGTATTACATCTCACGCTGCTGAGACAGGTAAGGCTGAGGGAATCTTCAAGTACTTCATCGATACAATGTTAGATGGTGGAGATATCCAGACACTTTGGGAATATGGTCCAAAGGGTTATTACTATGAAGAGCAGGCTGATGGTTCATTCAAGTTCCTTGGTAAGAAGACTAACCCTAAGACACTTTATGCTAAGGCTCATCTTGACTGCAACTTAGTTCTTGCTAACTTCGTAAGCGGTAAGGATCCAGGAAAGGCTGAACAGCCAGAAAATGTTACATCTTGCTCAGATATGTTCTTTGAACATTCTACACTTGTAGATTCACCTGCTATGACAGAAGAAGTTGGTAAGCTTGTTGGTGATATCAATACAGAAAGATATACAGTAATTGATAACGTTGCAAGAGGTGAATGGACAGTTGATCAGGGTATGCAGGAATACACAAAGACTGTTGGTTCTAAGGTAGACGCAGCTCTTAAGTCATTAAATACACAGTTCGCTGGAAAGAATTAATGCTGCTTAATATGTGTTAAAAGATGTTTTAAACATCACTTTATATTTCGTGCCAGTAGACCTGGTCTTCTGGCACGAATTTTGCTTGATATAAGCAATTGTTACTATAATATTAGGAAAGAAGGGTATAAAGATGCAGTGTAAGTCTTGTGGAACAGAGCTTCCTAAGAAGGCAAAGATTTGCCCTAAGTGTGGAGCACTTAATGGTAAGCCAGCTGGTAATACTAGATATTTAGCTATTATCGGTATGGTTATTATGTTAATAGGCGGATTACTTCCATTTGCTAAGTCTAACGAAGCTCTTATGGATGGTTATACACCTAAGGCATATTCATTCGGCTTTATGAATATCAGCGTCATTGCAATGTGGTACATATTTATGTTAATACTTGTTGCTGGTATTTTATTAGTTGTTGCTAAGAAAGAAAAGTTATCTATTATTACATCTGTGGCAGCTACAGCTGTTGCATTTATTTCAATGTTTGCATTCCAGTTTACTAGTGCTGATGGAAAGACTAAGACTGGTGCGTTAAAGTATGTATACCATAACATTTCAGATTTATTATCTAATGGTTATAATGGTAATTCTTATTCAGTAGGTTCAGGTGTATATGTTATAATCATCGGCCTTATAGTTGCTATTGTTGGTGTGTTCTGGGATGTCGTTAAGATATTCAAGAAAGACCTCGGTGTTGATACAAAGTATTTATCTAACACATTAAATCAGAATATTGGGCAGAAGATGTTCTACTACAGAGGATTTTATCTTATGTTCCTGCCAGTATTAGTAATGGTATTATTATTCTTCTACTGGCCAATGTTAGGATGTCGTTATGCCTTTACTTCATATGTATTAGCTAACCCTTATTATATTGGTGTATTCCACTTCCAGACAATGTTAAAATTTGATACATTCTTCTGGCAGGCATTCAGAAATACACTTGTATTATCAATTGTTAAGTTAATACTTAATACAGGTGCCGCAGTTATTATCTCACTTCTTCTTAACGAGATTACTAATATGGCATTCAAGAAGACGGTACAGACTATCGTATACTTACCTCACTTTATGTCATGGGTAGTTGTCGCTGCTGTATTCAAAGTAATTCTTTCTGTTAACAGCACAGGTGTTGTTAATGGTGCTTTAATTAATATGGGACTTATCAATTCTCCAATTGATTTCCTTGGCAGCTCTAAGTATTGGACAGGTACATTCTTCGTAATGAATATCTGGAAGGATACAGGATGGGGAACTATTCTTTTCCTTGCTACATTATCAGGTATCAGCCCAGATCTTTATGAGGCTGCTCAGATTGATGGTGCTAACAGATTTAAGAGACTTATATATATAACTCTTCCTGCTTTAGCTAACACAATCATCACAGTATTTATTCTTAACCTTGCTAAGGTTATGAACCTTTTTGAATCAGTATTCGTTACACAGAGTGCTGGTACATATGATGTTTCTCAGGTATTACAGACATACATTTACAATAAGACATTCTCGGCTTCATTCTCTGATTATGGTTATACAACAGCCGTAGGTTTATTCAAGTCATTTGTAGGTATGATCCTCGTACTTGGTTGTAACTACGCAAGTAAAAAAGTCCGTGGACGTGGAATTGTATAGGAGGTTAGACGATGAGTGAAGAACAGTTAGTTTATAAAAAGAAAAAGAAAAAATTTAAGATCTTCCCAATAGTCAATGTAATCTTCTTTATATTGGTTTCATTGTTAATTCTTTTCCCTATGTGGAAGGTTATTGTAGATTCATTTGATGCTCATTCAGCAACAAGTTTTAGATGGTGGCCAAGCTCATTCTCATTAGGTGGATATGGTGCGATTATTACAAGAGCTTCTCTTTATCGTCCATTCCTTGTATCAGTTATCACAACATTAGCTGGTACATTTATGGGATTATTACTTGCTACACTCGGTGGTTATGTACTCATTCAGTGGGAAATGCCAGGAAGAAACTTCTTCGCATATATGTTATTATTCACAATGATTTTCGATGGTGGTATGGTTCCTAAGTACTTAGTTATGCAGAACTTACACTTACTTGATACATTATGGGCAGTAATTTTACCAATGTCTATCAACGTATATAACCTTGTACTTATGAGAAACTTCTTTGAAGGTATTCCAGAATCATTGTTTGAGGCTGCTCAGATTGATGGTTGTTCACCAATGGGTATATTCTTTAAGATCGTGTTACCACTTTCTAAGGCTGCCCTTGCTTCAATCGGTCTTATGTTTGCCGTAACATTCTGGAATGATTATACTAACTTCAAGATTTATATCAGAACAGATAAGTTATACAACTTCCAGATTAAGCTTCGTAATATGGTTATGGATAGTAATATTCCTAACGATGATTCAGTAGACCCTAACACAATCTCTAATGCGGCTACAATCGTTGCTATATTACCTTTCATGATTATCTACCCATTCTGCCAGCAGTACTTTGTACAGGGTGTTAATGTAGGTGCCGTTAAGGAGTAATATCAGGAATATAAGAATAGTTATTAATCAACTATTATCTGATTGTTGAGATTAATTATTATAATTATTAAAAAAGACGGAAATGCTAATATCATTTCCGTCTTTTTTTGTTGTATTGGCATTTTTTATGTAGAAATACATATATCTATATGTTAAAATTAGGACATACTTAGGAATTGTCTATATAAAACACGTTAAGGTGGTGGAGAATTGAGAAAGTTAGCAGATTCAATATATCTTGAAAATATTGCAGAAGTTAAGACTATACTTGAGAATGAGCCTAATCTTATAGATGAGAAGGACGAACATGGAGTACTTATGGCATTACTTGCCGCTAAGACGGGAAACCTTGAGCTTGGGAAGTATATAGTTGAATATTCAAGGGCAAGTATGAATATTCACGATGATAATAATAAGAATATGCTTCATTATGCGGCTATGTCAGGAAGCGTACCTACTTGCAGGTATCTGGTTGAGAGAGTTGGAATGTCACCTTTGTCTGGAGATATTAATTTACAGACACCTTTTGAGGTTGCTCATCAGAATCATTTTATAGAGTTAGAAGAATATTTTGAGAGTGTTGTTGGTCATAAGTTAAGTGAGATGTATCACAATCCAATAAGGACAGGTATGTATCCTGACCCATCAATTGTCAGGGTTGAAGATGATTATTATATGGTTAATTCTTCATTTATATTCTATCCTTGTATACCAGTATCGCATTCTAAAGACCTTATTCACTGGAAGATAATAGGTTATGCTATTACAGAACCAGAGTGGGCGGCTCTTGATGACCTTGAAGGAGGACGAGGTTACTGGGCTCCCGATATATCTTATTATAAGGGAAGATTTTATATAACAGCTACATACAGACTTAATGATACAGGTAATGTATACAGAAAGCAGATAGTTGTAAGTTCAGATAAGCCGGAAGGACCATACAGCAAGCCTGCCATTATAGATGAAGATGGTATTGACCCATCTATATTTAATGATGATGATGGAAGAAGATATATGCTCCTTAACAGGGGAGCAAGAATATTTGAGCTTAATGAGGATGCTACTAAACAGATATCCAAAGCAGAGCTTCTGTTCTATGGAGATAATAAGAGAGCACCGGAAGGACCTCATCTTTTAAAGAAGGATGGATATTATTATCTGTTTGAAGCAGAGGGTGGAACAGGACCGGGACACAGAATAACGGTATCCAGAAGCAGGGAGCTTAAAGGAATATATGAACCCTGCCCATACAATCCTATTATGAGACAGAACAACCCTGATGAGATAATACAGAGGTGTGGTCACGGAAAGCCGGTACAGACACAGAATGGTGACTGGTATATGGTGTATCTGTGTGGAAGAAAGATTGGCGATGGATACAGCATTTTAGGAAGAGAAACTGCTCTTGACCCTATAAGCTGGACTATGGACGGCTGGCCGATAGTCAATAACCTTAAAGGTCCTAGTGCATTACAGGTAAAGCCTGATCTGCCAGAGATGATATGGGAAGATGAGTCAGATGATGATTTTAATAATTCATATCTGAGTAATGAATGGTGGTTCCCAAGAGTGCCGGAGATGGACGGCATTAAGTTAAAAGACTCTCATATTCATATCAAGGGAAGCAGATATAACCTTGATACTATGAAAGCTAAGAATATACTTTTAAGAAGACAGAAACATTTCAGATTTAGTGCTGTATGCAAGCTTTGTATGCCAGAATTATATCCGGGTCAGAACTGCGGCATGACTTGCTATTATGATGAGAACACCTATATAAAATTCGGTGTATTTGCTACGTTAGAGGAAACACCAAGACTTATGCTTAATGTAGTGGAGAAGATTGGTGATGAGGTCATTACACACGATGGTGTATGTGTTGATAACAATAATAAAGACATATACCTTAAGATAGATACGAACAATTTAAGAAGGACATTTTCATATAGTTATAATGATAAAGACTATAATAAAGTTGTTAGTCTGGATAATGTCTATTATCTGTGTGATGAAGGAATTCGTAAGGGTAAGCGTTTTACAGGTGCAATGATTGGAATGTATGCTTACGCTGGAGATTATGGAAGCCGGTATACTGACAGCGAGGGAAGACACGGAACAGATGATTATTATGCGGCATTTGATTATTTCAGATATAAAGCATAAAATAATGAGCACCAAGGTGCTCATCTTAAAAGTTTCTTGCGAAACTTTGTAAGCGTTGAAAGACATCGTAAATTACGGAATAATGAGCACCAAGGTGCTCATCTTAATATATAGTAAGGAGATTGCAATGATAATTAACAGAAATTCAGAATTGGAAAAGAATATGTATGCAAAGTTATCACAGGTTGATGAATTAATCAGCAGTAACGATGTGTACGCTCTTGGATTAAGACTTAACGCACTTTCTTCATTATGTAAGGCATTAAGAGAAGATAGTGCAGTTAAAGCATTAACAGAAGCACTTGATAAGGTTATAGAGAGTGGTATTATAGACAGCATCGATAAGAATAGCCTTAAGCATTTTATGATTGGTAATGCGTTCTATACAGCATCAGATTTTACAGGTGATGATAAATATAAGAATGAAGCTGTAAAGCTTGCGGCTGGTTTTAAGAATTTTGCAAGAAATGAAGCAGGTTATTTTAAAGATGCAGATGATAAGAAATGCTTATGTAAGGCATATTCATATGAACCATTTTATATGGCATATGAAACAAAGGACGGCGGAAAAGAGCAGTATAATGATGTTATTGGACAGTATAACGCTATGAATGATGAGCTTTTTGCAGACACTAAGTATTCATCAGATACAACAGCCAAGGTTAAGGTATTATCTGTATATGCAGCTTCACTTATTGATACAATGGAAGTTATGGACCAGATGATATATGAAATCTACAGAAAGATGCAGGACTATTTCAAGGCATCAGTTAAGGCTGTTCTTGAAACAGGGAGAGATTATGATGACTTTGATGATTTTGATGAAGAGTCAGAGCTTATGTTTGCCTATGCTGTATTAAAGGGATGTAGAATGAAGGCACTTCACACAGAGAAATACGAAGGCATTGTGTTAGGCGTGTGCGATAAGGTAATGGCAGGTGAGATATTCACTGATGATGATACCGATAAGAATGTAGTAAGCAAGGCGGCATTAGTATACAGCGAGACAGTACGCAACAGAGAATATCAGGATTATGGCCGTGGCAAGGGAGGAGCATTATGGAGTTAGTATTAGTAACTAATACAAGCAGAAATGCAGTTGTAGAATTAACAGAAGCAGGAAAGTATTATTCCAAGAAAGAATATGACATATATGTTAATGGAGAATTGTTCACACATACAGACAAGCAGGTTACATCTTTATATGGCTTCAAGCCAGATACAGATTATGAGATAACAGCGGTATATGACGGTAAAGAATATGGTCCTGTCGAGCTTCATACAGATTATGAATTTGTAACACTTAATGTAAGGGATTTCGGTGCATATGGTGATGGTGTGCACGATGATACCAATGCAATCCAGTGTGCAATTATGGCTTCTAAGAAGAATTGCAGAGTATATGTTCCAGAAGGAACTTACAGAATATCAAGCATTTTCTTAAAAGATGACCTTACACTTGAGCTTGCCAAGGGTGCTACATTACTTGCATTCACAGACAGAGATAAGTTCCCTATATTACCAGGTCTTATTGAGTCATATGATGAGAAGTCAGAATACAATCTGGCTTCATGGGAAGGTAATCCGGTAGACTCTTTCTCGGCAATAATATGTGGTCTTAATGTTAAAAATATTGTTATAACAGGTGAGGGTACTATTGATGGTGGTACAACACACGATAACTGGTGGAAGAACTGCAAAGTGCGTAATATAGCGTGGAGACCTAACCTTTTCTTTATAAATCATTGTGAAAATGTTACTATGCAGGGCATAACAGTACAGAATTCACCTTGCTGGACTATTCACCCATATTTTAGTAACCACCTTAAATTTATAGATGTAAAGATTAAAGCACCAGCAGACTCACACAACACAGATGGTCTTGATCCAGAAAGCTGTGAGGACGTACTTGTACTTGGTACATATATTTCAGTTGGAGATGATTGTATTGCTATTAAATCAGGCAAAATCTATATGGCACAGAAGTACAATGTTCCAACAACCAATATGATAGTAAGACAGTGCTGTATGAGAGATGGACACGGAGCTGTAACAGTAGGAAGCGAGATTGCCGCAGGTGTTATGGACGTGCATATCAAAGACTGCCTGTTTATGAACACAGACAGAGGCTTAAGAGTTAAGACAAGACGAGGAAGAGGAAAGCTTTCAGTTCTTGATGACATTTCTTTCGAGAATATAGATATGGATAATGTTATGACACCATTTGTAGTCAACAGCTTCTATTTCTGTGACCCGGATGGTAAGACAGAGTATGTTGGTTCTAAGAAGCCGCTTCCTGTAGATGATAGAACACCTTCAATTAAGAAGTTCACATTTAAGAATATCAATGCTAAGAACTGCCACGTTGCAGGTACTTATATATGCGGACTTCCAGAAAGCAAGATAGAAGAACTTACATTTGAGAATATTAATATTACATACGCAGATAATGCCAAGTCAGGTGTTGCAGCTATGATGTTAGGCTGTGATGAAGCAAGCAGACAAGGTATGATTGTAAGTAATATCAACACACTTATTCTTGATAATGTTAAGGTTACAGGCTGTGACGGTGAAGAAATTGTCGCAGAAAATGTAGATAATATAATTAAGAAATAATAAGATGTCAGAGTCAAAAGTTCAGAAAGTCGTTAATACCTGCGTAATAGGATTTGGAACTTATGACTTTATCATCATATGATTACAACTATAAATAGGGGAATGTGCCGCGGCACATTCCTTTTTATAACGATGAAAGCGGGGTGAGTATATTGAATTTAAGAGCACCAAAGGGAATAGATGTCGAGAGCTGGTTTATAGAATGTTATAAAAAGCATAAAGGTCACCCTATGCAGATATTGTTAGGTCTTTATAAAGGCAACTATCATAAGTTCTTTCTTGCTGTTATATTCTTCTTTATAAAGCATGCACCTGTATGGGTACTGCCTATTGTCACAGCGAATATTATTAATGATATAACGAGTGGTTCGCCAGAAACTTATCAGAACATAATTATACAGGCGATGATTATGATTGTTCTTGTAGCACTTAATATTCCTATGAATTATATGTATACAAGATACAAATCATTAGCAACAAGATATGCAGAGACAGGCTTAAGAAGGGCACTTGTAAGAAAGCTGCAGCAGTTATCTATATCTTATCATAAGGAAACGCAGTCAGGACGTCTGCAATCCAAGATTATGCGAGATGTCGAAGCGGTGGAAACACTGTCAACGCAGATGTTTCTTAGCATACTTAATATAGCACTTAATATAGCTATAGCACTTATAGTAACCATTAATAAGAGCCTTGTAGTATTCATATTCTTTCTGCTCACAACACCAATTGCCGCTGCGACAATGGTATTTTTCAGGAATGTAATGAAGAAGCGTAATAATGAATTCAGAAAAGAGATGGAAGAAACTTCTGCAAGGGTAATGGAGATGGTTGAGCTTATTCCTGTCACAAGGGCACATGCACTTGAGGAGGAAGAAGTTCAGAAAATGAGTGGACAATTATTTGCTGTTGCAGAAAAAGGCTACAGACTTGATGTAATACAATCATTATTTGGTTCAGTAGGCTGGGCGATATTCCAGATATTTCAGGTAGTATGTCTTGGATTCACAGGCTTTCTTGCAATTAAAGGAACTGTAATGCCGGGAGATATAACACTTTACCAGAGCTATTTTGCTACAATCGTAAGTCAGGTATCATCACTTATGTCTCTTATTCCTACAATAGCCAAAGGTATTGAATCGGTTAATTCAATAGGTGAAGTATTATTAGAAGATGACATAGAACAGAATGAAGGTAAGGAAATAATTAAGGACATATATGGTGAGTTCGATTTTAAAGATGTAACATTCAGATATAATAATATCGACAGGCCAGTTCTGCATAACCTTAATCTTCATGTGGATAAAGGCGAAACAATTGCACTGGTTGGTGAATCCGGAGCTGGTAAATCGACAATTCTTAACCTAGTAATAGGTTTTAATCAGGTTAACAGCGGAGAAGTGCTTATAGACGGACACAATATGAAGGATATTGACCTTCGCTCATATAGAAAGTATCTTGCGGTTGTTCCACAGACATCAATATTATTTTCAGGGACAATAAGGGATAATATTACATATGGTGTTGATAACGTTGATGAGGCAACACTTGATGAAATAGTTAAAGCCGCCAATCTTACAGATTTAATCAATTCACTTCCAGACGGACTTGATACGATGGTAGGAGAGCACGGTGGAAAGCTTTCAGGCGGTCAGCGGCAGCGTATATCAATAGCAAGAGCACTTATACGAAATCCTAAGGTTATAGTGTTAGATGAGGCCACATCAGCCTTAGACAGTATATCAGAAAAACTTATACAGGAGGCTCTCAATAACCTTACCAAAGATAGAACAACCTTTATAGTAGCCCATCGTCTTTCAACAATAAAAGACGCTGACAAAATAGCCGTAATAGCTGATGGCCACTGTGTAGAATACGGAACATATGATGAATTAATGAACCTCAAGGGTGAGTTCTATCAGATGAAGAAGATACAGTCATAATGTCTGTCTAACCCGAAAGCACAGAGGGGGTCTGCCTGCATTTTTAACGAAGTCACAGCATAAATTATCAGCCAATATGTAAAAAGAAACCTGATGCCATTTATTAGCACCAGGTTTCTTTTATATGTGATATTCAAAGTCCTTAACTTGACGAAGAACATATATTATATCAACTTATCTTATTAGTTATTAATCCAGATTCTTAATGTTGAGATTAACTTTTCCTTAGTCTCAGAATCTAATTTAGATACTAACTGCATAATTTCATTATCAAGAGCTGTGCTCTGGTAGTTCTTATCAACACTTCCTGCAAGGTAGTCAAGAGAAACGCCTGTAAGCTCTGCATAGTATGAAAGCATTCTTAATGTCATAAGATTACGTCCATTTTCTACATTACTGATATAACCTGGAGTTACATCAAGTGCCTTAGCAACGTCTTCC
>ENA-OPXX01001455-OPXX01001455.1-human-gut-metagenome-genome-assembly--contig:-NODE-1455-length-16345-cov-1.964825_pt1 | contig 16345 bp, 11 predicted proteins | sample MGYA00241771_ERZ502046 | MGnify/ENA primary metagenome ERZ502046 (study PRJEB25962, sample SAMEA2042006) | human gut metagenome | biome: human gut; feature: human-associated habitat; material: faeces...
TCACTTTCTTTAATACTAAGAATATCATACCCACCACTTATTTCATTAATACACGCTCCATTTTCTAATTGTATTTAAAATACTTTCTGTGTCTAAATTATATTTTTTCTCTATTTCATCTACTGTTGCTTGTTTAATAAATTCATCTGGATATCCCAATGTTTTTATTTCGTTTGTTTTGTTATATCTATTTAATAATTCTATTATAGTACTTCCAAGTCCACCTTTTACTATATTATCCTCTAAAGTTATTATTTTACTGTTTCCTATCCAATTAATAATATTTTCTTCATCCAATGGTTTTAAAAATCTAGCATTTATTACCTTAATACCTATTTTTTCTTTTTTTAATATATTTGATACTTCATATGCTCTTTGTACCATTTTTCCTATTGCAATTATAGTATAATCATTTCCGTCTGATAATTGTTCTGCTCTTCCTAATTCTATTTTATCTTCATGTTCTATTTTTATATTTTCCTCTCCCCCACGAGGGTATCTTATATATATTGGACCATTATATTTTATTGCAAATTCTAGCATATCTTCTAATTCTTTAAAATTTTTTGGAGACATAATTACTAAATTTGGAACTATATTAAAAAATGATAAGTCGAAAATTCCTTGGTGTGTTTCACCATCTGCTCCTACAATTCCAGCTCTATCTGAACACAAAACAACATGCAAATTTTGCATACATATATCATGTATAACTTGGTCATATCCTCTTTGGTAAAAAGATGAATAAATTGGTACTACAGGAATAATATTATCTGTTGCCATTCCACCTGCCATACATATTGCATGGCCTTCTGCTATTCCCACATCGAAAAATCTATTTTTAAATTTTTCCGAAAATTCTTTTAAGCCTGTTCCATCTTTCATAGACGCTGTTATAGCTACAATATTTTCATTTTCCTCTGCTAATTTTACTAGCTTTTCTCCAAAAACTTTAGAATAATCTTTACTTTTAATTTTTGTTGATGTTCCTGTTTCTAAATTTATTGGCCCGGTTGAATGATATCTGTCTGGGTTATCTTCTGCTGGTTTATATCCTTTTCCTTTTTTAGTAATTACATGTATTAGTTTCGGTCCATCAATTTCTTTAGCAATTTTTAAAACACTTTCTATTTTTTCTATATTATGGCCATCTATTGGGCCTAAATATGTATACCCCATATCTTCAAAAAGCATATTTGATATAAATATTTTCTTTATGCTATATTTTATATCTTGTACTAATTTTATTATTTTATCACCAAGCCATGGAATTTTAGAAACTGCTTTCTTTATAAAATTATTGGACTTTTTATAAAATTTTCTACTTCTTATTTTACTTAAAAAGTTTGAAATTCCTCCAACATTTTTGGAAATACTCATCTCGTTATCATTTAATATAATTATAAGATTTGTTTTAGAACTTCCCACATCATTTAAAGCTTCCAATGCCATTCCACCTGTTAGCGCTCCATCACCTATTACTGCTACAATTTGATAGTTTTCATTTCTTATATCTCGTGCTCTTGCCATTCCTATTGCAGCAGAAATAGATGTACTACTATGACCTGCATTAAAAGTATCATATTTTGATTCTTCTCTTTTTGGAAAACCTGCTATTCCATCTTTTTTTCTTAAAGTTTCCATTTGTTTTTTTCTACCAGTAAGTATTTTGTGTACATATGTCTGGTGTCCTACATCCCAAACGATTTTATCTTCTGGAGTATTAAAAACAGAATGCATTGCAATAGTAAGTTCTACAACACCTAAATTAGACGCTAAATGCCCACCATTTTTAGAAACTATATTTAATATTTCTTTTCTTATTTCTTTTGCCAATTCTTCTTTTTCTTTTAAGTTAAGTTTTTTTAAGTCTTTTGGTAAATTTATATTTTCTAATAAAGTCATATTTTATCTCCTTGTACAATAGTTAAAGATAACCTTTAGCTATATTCTTTTGTTTTTATAAATTGTTCATATTTTATCATATTTTTCTTCAAATTTCCATATAATTACCTCTCGATTTTCTTTACAAATGTTTTTGCTTCCTATATAATTAAGCTGTAGTGAAAATTTATTGTTTTGTGCTAATATATAGCTTAAATGGAGCAATATTTTAAAGGAGAAAATTATGACAAAATTTATTTCACATTCTGAAGAAGAAACAAAAAAATTTGCGCAAAAAATAGCATCCAATTCTAAAAAAGGTGATATTATAGTTTTAAGTGGTGAACTTGGTTCTGGTAAAACTAAGTTTACAGAAGGTTTTTTAGAATATTTTAATTTGCAAGATGAATTATCTAGTCCCACATTTACAATTGTAAACGAATATGATACTCAAAATTTCCCTATATATCATTTCGATGTATACAGATTAGATGATATAGACGAATTTTATGCTATTGGTGGAGATGAATATTTTGCAAATGGCATTTGTATTATCGAATGGGGTGAAAAAATAGAAGAAATTTTACCAAATTCTTATTTAAAAATTTCTTTTTCAAGAGATTTTGAAGATTCTAATAATCGTATTTTAAATATAGAATGTTTTGGAAATATAAAACTAAATTAAGGAAGTGTAAAAATGAAAATTTTAAGTATAGATACATCTAGCAATATTTGTAGCATTTCTATTTTAGAAGATACTACTTTAATATACGAAGATCATATTTCTGACAAATTAACTCATTCAGAAAACTTAATGCCAATGATAAAAAAATCTTTAGAAAGTTTAAATTTAAATTTGTCCGATATCGATTTATTTACATGTTCTAAAGGTCCTGGCTCTTTTACAGGTATTAGGATTGGTGTTTCTACAATATGTGCTTTTAGAGATTATTTTAATAAGCCTGCTATTGGTATTTCATCTTTAGAAAGTTTAGCTTATAATATTATTTCGGAAGAAAATTCTTTAGTATGTTCTATAATAGATGCCAAAAATAACAATGTATATGCAGGATTATTCAAATATGAAGATTCTCATTATTCTTTAATTAATAATTATATTGCAGATAATATTAATAATGTATTAACTATGTTAAATAATTATTATAATTTGCCAATTACTTTTGTTGGTTCTGGAGCAGAAATTTATTCTGAATTATTAAAAAACACTTTTAATAATTGTTCTATATCTGCTAATAATAATTCTAGTTCAATTTCGGTTGCAAAGGCTGCTAATTATAAATATTATAATTGTACTTCTAAAGAAGAACTTAGCCTTTCCCCACTATATCTAAAAAAATCTAGTGCAGAAATTGAATTAGATAAAAAATTAAATAAAGGATAATTAATATGAGTTTAGAAATATATAATATGACAGATTATGACTTATCTTTAATAAAAGATATTTTAATTAGTGATTATGATGACTTTTGGACATATGATATTTTAAAAGATGAGCTAAAAAACTCTAGTTCAGAATATTTTGTTGCCAAATTGGATAATAATATTTTAGGATTTGCAGGTATTTGGAAATCTGTAGATGATGTACATATTACAGATATTGTTGTAAAAAAAGCAAATAGGAAATCTGGTATTGGTAGTAAACTACTAGAAAAACTAATTCAAACTGCTAAAAAGCAAAATTTTACCTCTATTACTTTAGAAGTAAATGAAAATAATTTACCTGCAATTAATTTATACTTAAAATATGGTTTTAAAAATGTTGGCTTCAGAAAAAAATATTATAAAAATAAAGATTCTGCAATTATTATGACAAAAGATTTATAAAGAAAGAAGGAAAACAAATGAAAAAAAATGAATTAAATTACAAGGATTTAAGAGTAATGTGTAATCCAAACTTTTTTGATTTTGAAACTACAGAAAATTTAGAACCTATTACTTCTGGAATTGGTCAAGAGCGTGGTATTAAAGCTTTAGAATTTGGTCTTAATGTAAATGTTAAAGGTTACAATATTTATATAGAAGGACCTAGCGGTGTTGGTAAAACGATGTATACTAAAAACTATTTAGATACAATTGCTAAGAAGAAAAAAATTCCAAATGATTGGTGTTATATTTATAATTTTGATAGACCAAACGAACCTATTGCTGTTTCTCTTCCTGCTGGTCAAGGAAAAGAATTTAAAAGTACTATGGATAGCTTTATAAAAGATATTAAAGTAGATATAAAAAATACTTTTAACAACGAAGATTTCGAAAAAGAAAAAACTCTTATAAGACAAGAATTTGAAGAAAGAAGAAATAACTTAATGGATGCATTAAATAAAAAAGCTATGCAAAATGGTTTTTTTGTTAAAAGTGCTCAAAATGGTATTTATATGATGCCTGTAATTAATGGTAAAACAATTGAAGAAGAAGAATTTGACAAATTAGATGAAAGTATAAAAAAAGAATTTGAAAGTAAATCTGGTATTGTTCAAGAACAAATAATAGAAGCTATTAGCGAAATTAAAGCCATTGAAAAAGAAGCAGATAAAAAAATAGAAGAATGGCAATCTAATATTGCTTTGCTTACTATAAATGTTCATATAAATAATATAAAGGCAAAATTTAAAAGAAATAAAAAAATTACTAAATTTTTAAATGATGTAAAAACTGATATTTTAAAAAATATTTCAGCATTTACTTCTGAAAATAATAACAATCAAAATCAAAATGGTCCAAGAACAGAACCTCCTGCACCTTGGCTTAATTACAGAGTTAATTTATTTATAGACAATAGTAATTTAGAAGGTTCTCCTGTTATAATGGATTCTAATACTTCTTACCCAAATTTATTTGGACGTCTTGAATATGAAAACTATTATGGTTCTTTAAAGACAGATCATACTATGCTAAAACCTGGATTGCTTCACATGGCAAATGGTGGATATATAATTTTCCAGGCTGATGATATTATACAAAATAGCCTATGTTATGAATCTTTAAAAAAGGCTTTAAAAGTAAAAGAATTAAATATAGAAAATGCTTCTGAACAACATTCTTCTATGGTAATGATTTCTTTAAAACCCGAACCTATTCCTTTAGAATTAAAGGTTATTATAATTGGTAATAGTAATATTTATCATACTTTACTTGCTGTAGATAGCGACTTTAGAAAATTATTTAAAATTAAAGTTGAATTTGAAGATGATGCTCCTCGTAATTCTGAAAACATGATAAAACTTGCTAGATTTGCACATGGTTTTTGTGAAAAAGAAGGTCTTCCTCAACTTGACAGAACTGGTGTAGCAAGTTTAGTTGATTATGCTACTGTTCTTGCTAATGATAAAGAAAAGATCTCTACTAAGTTTAACGATTTATCTGAAATTCTTGGTGAAGCTGCTACTTGGGCAAAGCTTAGTCGTTCTAAATTAATTACAGATAAATTTATTCATAAAGCTTTAAAAGAAAGAATTGAACGTGTAAAAAAATATGATACTCATTACTTAGAGATGATAAAAGAAAATACTTTATTAATAAATACTGCTGGAAACGAAATAGGGCAAATAAATGGACTTACAGTTTTAACAATTGGTGATTATTCTTTTGGAAAACCTACAAAAATAACAGCAAATACCTATGCTGGCAAACAAGGTATTGTAAATATAGAACGTGAAGTTGACCTTTCTGGTTCTTCTCATTCTAAAGGTGTTCTAATTCTTACTGGCTATTTAGGACAAAAATTTGCACAAGACTTCCCTCTTGCATTAACTGCAAGTATATGTTTTGAACAATTATATAATGGTGTAGATGGCGATAGTGCTTCTAGTACAGAGCTATACGCCCTGCTTTCTAGTTTATCTGGTATTCCTATTAACCAATCTTTTGCAGTTACAGGATCTGTAAACCAAAAAGGTGAAATACAACCTATTGGTGGAGTTAACGAAAAAATTGAAGGATTCTTCCAAATATGTAAGGATAGAGGTTTAGATGGTAGCCACAGTGTAATTATTCCTATTCAAAATGTAAGAAATCTTCATTTAGATGATGAAGTTGTAGAAGCTGTAAAAAATAATTTATTCCATATATATGCAATCTCTACAATTGATGAAGGGATAGAATTATTAACAGGTGTACCTGCTGGCACTAAAGATAAAAACGGAAAATTTCCTATAGGAACTGTTAATTACCTTGTTTATGAAAAACTAAAAAAATATTCTAGTTTAGAAAATAAATAAATAACAAAAAAACGTATATTAGAATAATATCTAATATGCGTTTTTTAATTTTCTTAAGCTGTATGCTATAAGTTTTCTTCCTATCTTTCGCTTTTTTCTGCTTCTGTATTTTTTTCTTTTGTCTTTTTTGCTAACAATTGAATTTGTTCTATTTGGCTCTGTATTGTACTTGTTCTTGTAACTTTTTTTGTCCTATCTATAACACTCTGTAAAAATTGTTCTTTTGGATTATCTTGGCATTTATTAAAAATTTCTGTTTGTTCTCTTGCTGAATTTAAAATAGTATTTACATCATATACTTCATTATTAATTACTCCTCTTAAATACAATACATGTTCTGTGTTTTCTCCTACTCGTTTTGCTCTAGCCAATTCTTTAAAATTTGTTTTCATTTTTTCCTTTTTGCTCTCATATAGCATTTTTACCGATTCATTAATTCCATTAAAATTTGTATATGGCAAACTATCTATTTTAAAAGTTTTATCTACTAACCTTTCAGTTAAATATCCTAACTCTTCTTCATTCTTATCAATTCCTGGAAATTTTTCTTTTATACTATTATACTCTTCTATAAAGTTGTCATAAAACATAGTCTTCATGTTCATATCTTTTTCATTACTAGAATATTGCTCTTCTTCTATTTTATCTGCAATGCTTTCAAATACCATTTCAGATAAGGTTTCTTCTTTTATGTTTTCTAGAAACTTAGTTTCTCTATCTATTTTTCCATTTACTATTTTAACACTATTACCATCTGCAATTCGTAATGGATTTAAAAAATTATTAAACCCTACAAATGCAGATTCCTTGCTTTCCATCGAATATATCTCGAATATATTTTGATAATATTTAAATTCTCTTGGTATATTTTTCTTTTTATCTTCATCTATATTATTACACTGTCTTACCAATATTCCGTTTTCGGATAATATTTCTCCATACCTATCAAAATCTATATGTGATACTTCGCCACTTTCATTATTAATTACTATCATAGAAAGTTTGCCGATTTCTGTACCTTCAAAATAAACTCTATTTTTTGGCATACATTTTAACTCTGCTTGCACATATCTTGGAGTTGAATAATTACTATTATGTTTTTTTTCTATATCGTTTATATTTAAAATTGTTCTACTATATCTACTTGTAAATTTTTCTGCTAATTCTCCTTGTTCATTTACTTTACATTCTTCTAATATTTCTGCTACTTTTTCTTGGCTTAAACCTACTGCTTTTTGTATATTTCCTAATCTTTTTATTTTATCTACAAAGTTTAGTTCTTCGGAGCTACTAATTATTAGTTTGTTTATTAATTTTTCTTCTAAATTAGTATTTAACGATATATATGGTTCTTCATCTTGTGAAATATCTCTTATTCCTTGAGCATTTAATCCTACAGAATACTTTGCAGATTTAACTTCAATTGCCTCATTTATTTTTTGACATATATCTTGTCTTGTTTTTGCTCTTTCTTCACCTGTACCTTCTAATAAATGACTATTCTCTACTAATTCAATTGTTAAAAAATTTATTAAATCTTTATATTCCCATGCTTCTGGAGATAGCTTTTTATAAGTTCCATATACTTTTGCAATTTCATCTGTAAATCCATTGATATCCACATATCCATCTTTAATATATTCTAATTTATTTATTCTAGCTTTTATATAAACATAATAATTTGTCATCAATAAATTTATTCCATTTTTTAAGTGTTCATTAGCTTCTGTATAATTAATTTTATTTTTGCCATAAATTATTTCATGAAACTTTTTAAATTGCTCTTCTATTTCCATATTTCTATTTTGCATTATATTCGCAGAAGATTCATCTATATTTCTAGTTAAGTCGAAAAAGAATATGTCTCCTCTTTGTGTTAAAAAGTACTTAATTAATTTGTCAGAGTACATACTATATACTAATGAAACTACATCTACATTATCTTTATATGAATAATCTTTTGAATTATATAAGTTTTTATTTAAAAATTCAGTAAGTCCTTCTCCAAAAAAACTATTAAAGCCTCCCCATCCATCAACAATTGCATGAAATGTTTCGTGCGCCGTTGTAGATTTGTTATCTCCCACATGTTTTCTTAGTACAATTTTATCTCTATTTTCGCTAGCAATTGTTCTATACCCCAGTACAGTTTTATTTTCTTTTAAATAATCATCTTCTTTTTCTGTTAATGATTGGTATATAGTTCTTCTTGCTATAGATTTAATATGACTATCTATTAGCCACTTTTTAAATTGTCTTTCTCCTAAAAAAGAATATATATCTGAATAAACTTCTTTTACCATATTTTTTATATCTTCTTGAATGCTAGTATTTAAGTCTAATTGATCTTGAATTTCTTGTAAATCCATTTAATTCTCCTATTTTTATTTTTCTTTTATAGCTGCTTGGGCTGCAGCCAATTTTGCAATTGGAATTCTAAAAGGCGAACAAGAAACATAATTTAAACCAAGCATATTGCAAAATTCTACAGATGCTGGATTTCCACCATGTTCACCACATATTCCTATTTTTAGGTCTGGTCTTGTTTTTCTTCCAAGCTCTACTGCTAATTTCATTAATTTTCCAACACCTTTTTTATCTATTGTGGCAAATGGGTCAAAGTCATAAATATTCTTAGAATAGTATTCATTTAAAAATTTTCCTGCATCATCTCTACTAAATCCAAATGTCATTTGTGTTAAATCGTTTGTTCCAAAAGAAAAGAATTCTGCTTCTTTTGCTATTTCATCTGCTGTTAATGCTGCTCTAGGAATTTCTATCATTGTCCCAACATGATATCTCATTTCTACATTTTGTTCTTTTAATATTCCATCTGCTGTATCTGTTACTAATGATTTTACATATTTCATTTCTTTATATTCCCCTACTAGTGGAATCATAATCTCTGGAATAACGTTCATTCCTTCTTTATTAACATTTATTGCTGCCTCTATAATTGCTCTTGTTTGCATTTGTGCAATTTCTGGATATGTTACATCTAATCTACATCCTCTGTGCCCCATCATTGGATTAAATTCTTTTAACTTTTGAATTTTCTCTCTTATTTGTTCTTCTTTTATATTCATTTCTTCTGCTAATTCACTTATTTCAGCATCTTTTTTTGGTAAAAATTCATGTAATGGTGGGTCTAATAGTCTAATTGTTACTGTATAACCATTCATTGCTTTATATAATTCTTCAAAGTCATTTCTTTGCATTGGTAATAATTTGTTTAATGCTACTTTTCTTTGTTCAGCAGTTTCTGATAATATCATTTCTCTTATTGCTTTTATTCTTTCTGCTCCAAAAAACATATGCTCTGTTCTACATAAACCTATTCCTTCTGCTCCAAATTCATAAGCTTGTTTTGCGTCTTTTGGTGTATCTGCATTTGCTCTAACTTTTAATTTTCTATATTGGTCTGCCCAGTTCATAAGTTTTTCAAAATTACCTGAAACTGAAGCAGGTACTGTATCTATTTTTCCGTCATATACATTTCCTGTAGACCCATCTAAAGATATATAATCTCCTTCCATATATTCTGCACCATCTGGCAATTCGAAATATCCTTCTTCTTCATTTACAACAATATCTTGACATCCTGCAACACAACAAGTTCCCATTCCTCTTGCAACAACAGCTGCATGTGATGTCATTCCACCTCTTACAGTTAATATACCTTTACAAACTGTCATTCCATCTATATCATTTGCAGAAGTTTCTAAACGTACTAAAATTAACTCCTTTTCTCCTGCTTCATATAATTTCATTGCTTTTTCTGCACTAAATACTATTTTTCCTGTTGCAGATCCTGGTGATGCTGCTAATCCTTGTGCTATTTGCCTTGCATATTTTAATTTTTCTTTGTCAAAAGTAGGATGTAATAATTGTTCTAATTGTTTTGGCTCTACTCTTAGTACTGCTTCTCTTTCATCTATTAAACCTTCTTCTACTAAATCTACAGCTACTTGTAATGCTGCTGTAGCAGTTCTTTTTCCGTTTCTCGTTTGTAAAATATATAAGTTTCCATGTTCTATTGTAAATTCTAAGTCTTGCATATCTTTATAATGCTTCTCTAATTTTTTTGCACTTCTTACAAATTCATTATATATATCTGGATTCATTTCTGCTAATTTATCTATAGTCATAGGGGTTCTTATTCCTGCAACAACATCTTCTCCTTGTGCATTCATAAGAAATTCACCATATATTTTATTTTCTCCTGTAGCTGGGTTTCTAGAAAATGCAACACCAGTTCCACAGTCATCTCCCATATTTCCAAATACCATCATTTGAATGTTTACAGCTGTTCCCCACTGGCTAGGTATATCATTTAATCTTCTATATTTTATAGCTCTTTCATTATTCCAAGATTTAAATACTGCCTCTATACATTCTATTAATAAACTTTTAACATCTTGTGGAAAGGCAGAACCTGTTTGTTCATAATATATTCCTTTAAAAACTTTTACTAAATCTTCTAAGTCATTGGCATCCATGTCAATGTCTTGTGCTAGTCCTCTTTGCATTTTCTTTGTATCAATTGCCTTTTCATAAATACTATTTGGAATTCCTTTTACAACGTCACTATACATTTGGATAAATCTTCTATAACTATCATAAGCAAATCTTCTATTTTTTACAGCTAATGTCTTTACTGTTTCATCATTAATTCCTAAATTTAATATTGTATCCATCATTCCTGGCATAGAAACCCTAGCTCCAGAACGAACAGACACTAGTAAAGGCTTTTGTATATCTCCAAATTTTTTACCTGTTATTTCTTCTAATTTATCTAGTGCTATTTCTATTTGCTTAATTATATCTTCCGAAATTTTTTCTCCATCTTCATAATATTTATTACAACATTCTGCAGAAATTATAAAACCTTGAGGAATAGGTAATCCTAAATTAGTCATTTCGGCTAAATTTGCACCCTTTCCACCAAGAATATCTTTCATTTTTGCATTACCTTCCTGAAATAAATATACATATTTTTTATCTTCTTCCATGTATTTTCTCTCCTTTATCTTTTGAATCTAATTTGATACAAATATTATATCACTTTATGTTTTTTAGTAAACCTTTTTAATTTATTTTGTCTTAATTTACATTTGCAAATCTTATTGTTTTCTTTATTAAAACTTTTCTAATATATAAAAAAATAGGTTTGAATTTGTTTAATAATTGTATTAAACTTTCAAACCTATTTTTCTTAGTCCTTTTATTAGTACTATTCAAAGATTCCGAAGTCACTCTATTATGTTTGAATCTTCAATCCTAGTGGGGAACCAATTAAATTTCTACTTTTTCTGATATCCAGTTTTCTAATTCGTTAATATTTACTCTTATTTGTTCCATTGTATCTCTATCTCTTATTGTTACACAGTTATCTTCTAATGTGTCAAAGTCTACTGTTATACAATATGGTGTTCCTATTTCGTCTTCTCTTCTATATCTCTTTCCTATGCTTCCTGCTTCGTCATAATCGCACATAAATTTCTTAGATAAATTTGCATATACTTCTTCTGCTTTTTCTGAAAGTTTCTTTGATAATGGAAGAATTGCTACTTTGTATGGTGCTAATGCTGGGTGTAAGTGTAATACTGTTCTTGTATCACCTTCTGCAATTTCTTCTTCTTCATAACTATTGCATAAAAATGCTAAAGCTACTCTGTCTGCACCTAATGATGGTTCTATACAATAAGGAATAAATTTTTCTCCTGTTTCTGCATCTAAATAAGTCATATCTTGTTTTGAACATTCCATATGGCATTTTAAGTCGAAATCTGTTCTGTCTGCTATTCCCCATAATTCTCCCCATCCAAATGGAAATGCGAACTCTATGTCTGTTGTTGCATTACTATAATGTGAAAGTTCTTCTTTTGAATGATCTCTTAGTCTTAAGTTTTCTTCTTTCATACCTAAACTTATTAACCAATCTTTACAGAATTTTTTCCAATATTCGTGCCATTCTAAATCTGTTCCTGGTTTGCAGAAAAATTCTAATTCCATTTGTTCGAATTCTCTTGTTCTAAATGTGAAATTTCCTGGTGTTATTTCATTTCTAAAAGACTTTCCTATTTGAGCAATTCCCATAGGTAATTTTCTTCTTGTTGTTCTTAAAACATTTCTAAAGTTTACAAATATTCCTTGTGCTGTTTCTGGTCTTAAATATATTTCGGATTTTGCATCTTCTGTAACTCCTTGGAATGTTTTAAACATTAAATTAAATTTACGTATATCTGTAAAATTTGTTTTTCCACAGTCTGGACATGCTATTTTATTTTCATTTATAAAATCTATTAATTCTTGGTCGCTCATGCCATCTGCTATCATATCTTTTCCGTTTTCATGTGCCCATTCTTCTATTAACTTATCTGCTCTATGTCTTGTTTTACATTCCTTACAATCTATTAAAGGATCTGAAAATCCTCCTACGTGTCCTGAAGCTACCCATGTTTGAGGATTCATTAAAATTGCTGCATCTAGTCCTACATTGTACTTACATTCTTGCACAAATTTCTTCATCCACATTTTTTTAATGTTGTTTTTAAATTCTACTCCTAATGGACCATAATCCCAAGTATTTGCAAGTCCTCCATAAATTTCTGATCCTGGATATACATATCCTCTTGATTTGCATAATGCTACCATTTTTTCCATTGAATCTAACATAATAAAACCTCCTAATACTATATTTGCTAAGTACCAGAAGGTTTTATTTTATATACAAAAAACTTCCGCACCTAGCTTATTAGCTAGGGACGAAAGTTATATTCCGCGGTTCCACCCTAATTGATAATTTAATTATCCTCTTCGTTATAATTGTGCTCCAAAGTTCCCCATATTATTCAGCTATTAGTTTCCACCAACCACTAATTCTCTTTAAGCTTTATAAATATTTTTTCTTTTTCATTGCACTTTATTAAATTTATATACTTATATCATATTATTTACTAAAAATCAATAATTATTATATATTTTTTCCTAACTCTTACAACTTTATTTTTTTAATTAAATATATGTATATTATTTTATAACCAAAAAATACACTACTAAAATAATTTCGGTTATTAAAATTGTAGGAAATCCTATTGTAAATTTTAATTTTTTAGTTTTATGTCTAAATGTATACATTCCGATTATTCCACCAATTCCACCACCTAATAAAACTAGTGTAAATAAACCTGCTTCGCTAATTCGCCATTCACCTTTTTGGGCTCTTCTTTTATCCCACCACATTCCTAAAAAAGCTAATAAATTTATGACTAATAAATATATTATAATATTTTTAGGGGTAAAAATTGCTTCTAATAATAATTTGTAATCTAACATATAGTTTTCTCCTATTATTTAATAATTTCTTTTATAAAGCTTATATCTAAACCATAATTTATATTTAATTCATTTATTATGCTTTTAGTGTAATCTTTATTTATATTTAATACAGTCGCATATGCCATATGTTTCTCTAAAACTATTACACTATCTATTTTATTGTCTTTTATTAAAGTATAATTTTGTAAAAAACTTTTATACTTATCCCATCTAGTCATTTCTTTAGCTCCTGCAATAGTATATATTCCAGATGTATATTCTCCTACTTGTAATTTTTCTATAATAATTTTCATTATTGGCTCTATGCAAACTAGTTCCATATTTGCAAAAAACAATATAAAAACATATATAAAATTAATATTTTGACTTTCAAATTCAAAATTTGGTTGGCTTAATACTAATATAGTAAGTAATATCATTATACTTATATATAAATATAAGAAAATCGAAGATAATTTAATTTTACTTTTTCTTAAGAACTTATACTCATTAAATTCTTTTAGTACGATTTCTCTCCACTTATTAAATTTTAATTCTTCTTTTTTTATTATCCTATCATACAAATATTTTTCGTCTATTGGAAGCTCCTCTATGTTATGATTTGTTCCTATTTCTAATGAATACCTATTTTCTTCATCTCTTTTTATATTTAAGTATTTTTTTGCACACAAGTCTAAAATAGTTGCAGTAATATCTTTATCTTTTTCTATTTTTTGATTTTGCAGAAAAGATAATACTGCTGGACTATATTTTACATCTATATCTCTTATATATATACCTTTATCTTTTGAAATATTAACTTTTAATTTATTATATATATTTATTCCTATTCTAGTTAACACAAATCCAAATACTATTAACAATATAAAAATTATAATTCCATTATCTTCATAAATATTATTTACGAAAATAAGGGGAAGTATTGCCCAAGGTATGCTCACTAATGCCTGTACTTTTTCAACATATTCTTTTGTTTTACTTGTATCTTTTATTATAGCTATAATTCCAGTTATTCCTACTATAAAAGCCCATATTATACAAAATATTATAAAAACTATCATATCTTTTATCACCTATTAATTTTTTTACTATATACTTTCAGGAACGTCCTTATCGTTCACTATTCACCATTATGCAAATAAACTCATTTGGTTGCTTTCTGGCATTCCTTTTAAACAACCTGCTGTTCTTAATAGTTCTACTACAGAACTTCCTACTTTCGCTCTCATTCTTAATTCATCTATACACATAAATTCGCCATCTTCTTTGGCTTTACATATTCCTTCTGCTGCAACTGTTCCTAATCCTGGTATACTATTTAGTGGTGGTCTAATCCCTTCTTCTTCTGCTATAAATTTTGTACTATGCGATTTGTATAAATCCATAGGCAAGAAATTTATTCCTCTTTCATACATCTCTAAAACTAGTTCTAATATTGCATACATATTTTTATCTTTCGTTGTTGCATTATTTCCTGCTAAGTCTATTTCTTTCATTTTGTTTAACACTTTTTCTTTTCCATGGCACATTATATCACTATCAAATTCATCTGCTCTAATTGTAAAATATGCTGTGTAGTAAGCTTTAGGCTTATGTACTTTAAACCATGCTATTCTAAACGCATTTGTTACATATGCTGCAGCATGGGCTTTTGGGAACATATATTTTATCTTTTCACAAGATTTTATATACCAATCTGGTACATTATGTTCTTTCATTAAAGCTACATATTCTGCCCATTTTGCTGGATCTTTTAGTGCTTTACCCTTACGAACTGTTTCCATTATTTTAAATGCCGGATTTGGTGGTAATCCTTGTTTTATTAAATATATCATTATATCGTCACGACAACATATTGCTTCTGTAAGCGTAACTGTTCCTTGTTCTATTAAACTTTGAGCATTGCCAAGCCACACATCTGTACCATGTGATAACCCAGAAATACGAATTAATTCGTCAAATGTTGTAGGTTTTGTATCTACTAACATCCCGTCTAACAAACTTAGTTCCAAACTCTGGAATTCCATAACTACCTACTTCTGAATGTATTTGCTCCGGTGTTACACCAAGAGCTTCTGTAGACCTAAATATTGACATTGTTTCTTTATCATCTAATGGTACTTTAGTTGGATCCACTCCTGTAATGTCAAATAACATTCTTATCATTGTAGGATCATCATGACCAAGTATATCTAATTTTAGTAAGTTCTGGTCTATAGAGTGATAGTCAAAATGTGTTGTTATAATATCAGAATTTGGGTCATCTGCTGGGTGCTGAACAGGTGTAAACTCATATATTTCTCTCCCCTTTGGAACAACTATAATTCCACCAGGGTGTTGTCCTGTTGTTCTCTTTATTCCTGTACAACCTTGTGATATTCTTGCAACTTCTGCATTTGCAACTGGAATATTTCTTTCTTCGTAATATTTTTTTACATATCCAAATGCTGTTTTATCTGCTACAGTACCAACTGTTCCAGCTTTAAAGGTAGTTCCTTTTCCAAATATTACTTCTGTATATTTATGTGCTTTTGCTTGGTATTCACCAGAAAAGTTTAAGTCTATATCTGGTTCTTTATCACCATTAAACCCAAGGAATGTTTCGAAAGGAATATCCATTCCATCTTTTAATAACTTAGTTCCACATTTTGGGCAATCTTTATCTGGTAAATCGAAACCATTTTTATAGCCATAATCTGTAAAATCTGAATATTTACAATTCGGGCATCTGTAGTGAGCTGGAAGAGAATTAACCTCTGTAATACCTGTCATGTTTGCTGCAAAAGATGATCCAACAGAACCTCTAGAACCTACTATATATCCGTCTTCATTTGACTTCCAAACTAGTTTTTGTGCAATTATATACATAACCGAGAAACCAT
>ENA-OPXX01001463-OPXX01001463.1-human-gut-metagenome-genome-assembly--contig:-NODE-1463-length-16194-cov-2.262780_pt1 | contig 16194 bp, 16 predicted proteins | sample MGYA00241771_ERZ502046 | MGnify/ENA primary metagenome ERZ502046 (study PRJEB25962, sample SAMEA2042006) | human gut metagenome | biome: human gut; feature: human-associated habitat; material: faeces...
GCTTGGAAATGCAGGGATTTTCTGGATCATATTGACGGTCCTGTTTCTTTTGATACCGAAGGAAAACAGGGAATCACCGGAATCCTCGGTGCGTCCGGCTGTGGCAAGAGCATGACGTTAAAATGCATTGCCGGCATTGAGACACCGGATCGTGGGAAAATTGTTTTGAATGGCAGGGTATTGTTTGATTCCGGCAAAAAGATCAATCTGCGCGTGCAGGACAGACATGTCGGCTATTTATTCCAGAATTATGCACTGTTTCCGAACATGACGGTGGAGAAGAACATTGCGGCTGGTTTTCAGTATCGTCCCGGTCAGAAAATGTCTGCGGAGGAGATAAAAAAACAGACGGCAGATTATATGGAACTGCTGCATGTGACAGAGTTAAAATCCTCTTATCCGGGAAAATTATCCGGCGGGCAGCAGCAGCGTGTGGCGCTGGCGAGAATCCTTGCGTCAGACCCGGAGGTTTTGATGCTGGATGAGCCTTTCTCTGCGCTGGACGCATTTTTGAAAGAAAAACTGCAGTTGGAACTGCTGGAACTTTTGTCCGGTTATGACAAAGACATTCTGATGGTGACGCACAGCCGCGATGAGATCTACCGTTTCTGTGAGCATATGCTGATCGTGGAGGATGGCAGACAGGCGGGATTTGGTATCACAAAAGAGATTTTTAAAAATCCCGGCACACCGGCGGCAGCGAAGCTGACACCTTTGGCAACCGTTCTGGAGGCTGCAAAAATATTGAAAAAATCGAGAGAGTGGACGACCATACGATGGTTCTGCCAAACTGGAATACAACGGTCTGCGTAAAGGGCATGATCCCGGAAAATACGACACATATCGGCATCCGCGCACATTATTTAAGACTGCCGGAGAATGGACAGCGTGAAAATCTGGTGGAGTGCCAAAACGGAAAGATCCTCGACGATCCTTTTGAACTGGTGGTTGTTTTCGAACATGATGTCTGGTGGAAAATCCCGAAAGAAAGCTGGCAGAAAGAATATCAGGAAAAAATGCCGCAGTATCTCGCTATTCCGGAGGAGAGTATTCTATATCTGCACGGATAAAACTTGCAAACTGTAAAGTTATTTTTTATAATAAAAATAACATGTGCTTAGGAAGTGTAAATGGAACGGAGGAAGAACAAATGCCGGAAAATACGCAGAGAGTGAGCGTTGGTGGATTTTCTTTTGAAAATAAGGATGAAGCAGAACAGGCGAAAAAGGAAATCGAGGGGATCAGATATATCAAGACCAAGACCGATATGAGTGATCCGGAGGTCATATTGCAGGTTTATAACAAAATGATCGGACAGAAACTGTTTGAAACAGCAGTCGGATACAGTTATTTAAAGGATCTGCAGGAATACCTGACGACAATTCCTTTTATCAAAAATGAAGATATCCTGCCGATTCCGGTCACACATCCGAGACTTGAGGAAAGCTTAAAAAAGCAGAAGCGTGAGATCGCACAGAAGGAACGTGTGCGGGCGGTCAGGGCGAGACAGCGTGAAAAAAATCTTGCAAAGATCGACAGGAAGGCATTAGAGACAGAGTCCTCCGGAAAATTGAAGATTTCCCTGTGTGTGAATGCAATCCTTGTGGTGTGCGTTGTGGCAATGTTTGCCATGGCGCTGACGAGCGACAGTCCGACGATCGTGGACTATCAGTCGAAACTTTTAAACCGCTATGCATCCTGGGAGCAGGAACTGACGGAGCGGGAAAAGGTAGTGAGCGAAAAAGAACAGGAACTTGGGATCCAGGTGGATACAGAACAGACAGATTTCACAGATTAGCCATAAAATCGTGATATTTTTAACAGAGAACAGACGTAACCGGAGGACGATATGGAGAGATTAAAGATTCTTGTAGTAGATGATGAGAGCAGGATGCGTAAACTGGTCCGCGACTTTTTAGTGCGGGAAGATTATGAAGTGTTAGAAGCCGGAGACGGTGAGGAGGCACTGGATATTTTTTATAAAGAAAAGAATATCGCACTGATTATTTTAGACGTCATGATGCCAAAAATCAACGGATGGGATGTCTGCCGTGAGGTGCGTGAAACATCCAAAGTTCCGATCATTATGCTGACTGCAAAAAGCGATGAGAGCGATGAACTGACCGGATTTGAACTTGGAGTGGACGAATACATTTCCAAACCGTTTTCACCGAAAATCCTTGTGGCAAGGGTAAATGCACTGCTTCGCAGAAGCGGACTGACTGCCGGAAATGATGAAAAATTTGTTGAGGCGGGCGGTATTAAACTGGATAAGACGGCGCATCTTGTGACCGTGGATGGCAGACCGATCGAATTAAGTCTTAAAGAATTTGAACTGCTGGACTATTTTATGGAGAATCAGGGAATTGCACTATCCCGTGAAAAGATATTGAACAACGTGTGGAATTATGATTACTTTGGAGATGCAAGGACAATTGACACACATGTCAAAAAACTCCGTGCCAAAATCGGGGAAAAAGGGGAGTATATCAAGACAATCTGGGGTGTTGGCTACAAGTTTATAGTGGAGTAGGGTATTGCCGATTATTTGCAAAACTGATTGACATTACAGGATGGTTGTCATAATATGAAGAGAGATAAAAAAGGGTCACTGACCCGCGAACTTGCAGTGATATTAGTCGGACTTGTAGCAGGGACGATTATGTTGTGCTGGTTTATCAATACTTCCTTTTTGGAAAAATATTATATGCTGAACAAGCAGGATTCGCTGATCGACGGATATGATGTGATCAACGGTGCCAGTGAGACAGGTGAACTGAATTCCAGTGGGTTTGATGTCACTTTTGACAATCTGTGTGCCAATGGTAATATTGCAGTTATGATCATCAGTTCCAACCGTGCGATCGTGAGGTCGTCGGTGAATGACAATCAGGTCATTCTGATGGAATTTATGAATATTTTGTTTGGTGATGACAGAAGCCAGACCGAGATCTTACAGAGATCAGACAATTACGTCATACAGAAACAGACAGATACAAGGTTATCATCTGAGTACATGGTTCTTTATGGAACACTTTCCAATGGAAATCTGATCCTGATGCGTACCGCAGTGGAGAGTATCCGTGAGAGTGCAAAAATTTCAAATCAGTTTCTGGTTTACGTGGGCGTTCTGGCAATTGCGATCAGTGCGATTGTCACAGTGTTTGTGTCTAAGAGGATAACAACACCGATCTCAGAACTCACGGACATATCAAAAAGAATGACAGAACTTGATTTTGATGCCAAGTATGTTTCCAAAGGACACAGAAAAAATGAGATAGATGAACTCGGTGAACATTTTAACCGGTTGTCATGTGCGCTTGAAAGCACAATTTCAGAACTTAAGAGTGCAAATAACGAATTAAAACAGGATATTGAGAAAAAAACAGAAATCGATGAGATGCGCAAGGAGTTTCTATCCAATGTATCTCATGAGCTGAAGACACCGCTGGCGTTGATCCAGGGTTATGCAGAGGGATTGCAGGAGTGTATCAATGATGATGCACAGAGCCGTGATTTCTACTGTGAAGTGATCATGGACGAGGCGGATAAAATGAATCAGATGGTCAAAAAACTTCTGACTTTAAACCAGTTAGAGTTTGGAAATGAAGTTGTTCCTATGGAGCGCTTTAATCTGACAGAACTGATCCATGGAATTATTAATTCATCTTCTATTTTATTAGAGCAGAATGATATCTCGGTCACATTTGATGAGAGCGGACCGATGGATGCATGGGGAGATGAATTCAAGGTGGAAGAGGTTGTGACAAATTATCTGAGCAATGCGATCCACCATGCAGAATTTGATAAGAAGATCAGAATCTGGTACACAAGAAAAGACAGTGTTGTCCGGGTGAGTGTATTCAATACCGGAAAACAGATTCCGGAAGAAGATCTTGATAATGTCTGGATCAAGTTTTATAAAGTGGACAAGGCAAGAACGAGGGAATATGGTGGAAGTGGAATAGGACTTTCTATCGTAAAGGCAATCATGGAGTCATTTCACAGGGAATGTGGCGTGTTAAATCATGAAGATGGCGTAGAATTCTGGTTCGAACTTGACACGGAAAAAACAGGGATTGGTTCCGGACAGGCGGAGGATGATACAGTATGAGAAGAAAAAAGATAGAAGGAATCTTATGTCTGACAGGTATGCTTTTGCTGACAGGATGTGGAACGAAAGCATATGATCTCACAGAGGCAGAGGAAAGTCAGATCGTCAATTATGCAGTACACGTTGTTTCCAAGCATAATTCATATCAGAAGGATGGTCTGGTCTATGTGGATCAGAGCGTGGAAGAAACAGAGCCGGAAGAAACTGTCACAGGCAGTGAGAGTGTGGATGGCACAGAAATAATGGATGAGACACCAGCCGGAAATACGCTGGAGGATGTATTTGGAGCGGATGGACTGGAAGTTGCCTATGGAGGAGTAAGCCTTGCCGGAAACTATACAGAGTCGGAAGTGCTTGATGTAAGAGCCTCGAATGGAAAACAGTTTATGGCACTTGAAATCGATATGACCAATCCTACAGAAGAGGGTATTACTCTGGATAATCTCACTTCAAAGGTAAAGTTTACAGCGGATTATTCTGCGGATGGAGCAGAGAGTACGCAGGTTTCTGCTTATACAACGATCATGACAACGGATTTTTCAACTTATGATGATGAGATCCCGGCGGGAGAAACAAAATCAGCGGTTCTTTTATTTGAGATACCGGATTCCGTGACAGAAGTTTCTGATATTGTGCTCCATGTGACAAGAGATGACACAACTTATGAAATAAAATTGTAAAAATAGGAAGAGTTATGATATAATGTGCGTAAGCAATGAGCAGTGCCAATCGAGAATATACAGACCGGACATGCTTGCATGGTGAGGTCTGTATATATCGAGAGTGATAGGGCGAATGCCCGACAGCCAGGAAAATCTCTGATTTTTCTGGCGTGCACTGCGGACTGAGGTTCATATATTAAATCAAATTAAAAACAAGAGAACATATACGTGGGAGGAAGACACAATGGATACAAATATTCTTTTAGAGTCAGGTACAAATGAATTAGAAGTTCTTGAATTTACGTTAGGTGACAATTATTATGGAATCAACGTGGCAAAGATCAGAGAGATCCTTACCTATCAGCAGGTAACACCGGTTCCAAATGCACATCCTTGTGTGGAAGGAATTTTTATGCCGCGTGATACGATGATGACGGTTATTGACCTGAAAAAGTGTCTGGGAATGGAACCATCCGAGAAAAAGGGCTTATTCATTATCACAAACTTTAATAAATTAAACATTGCATTCCATGTAGATGAAGTGATCGGTATCCACAGAGTATCATGGGAGGACATCATTAAACCGGATTCTACGATCAACACGGAAGATAAGAGTGCTGCAACAGGGGTTATCAAGCTGGAAGGAAAATTAGTGGTGATCCTTGATTTTGAAAAGATAGTTACGGACATCAGCCCGGAAACCGGACTGAAAGTATCAGATGTGGAGGAGAGAACAGCCAGAGACAGAAGCGATTCTCCAATCCTCATTGCAGAGGATTCCCCACTGCTTGGAAAAATGATCTCAGAGTGTCTGAAAAAATCAGGATACACGAATCTGATCATGACAATGAACGGACAGGAGGCGTGGGATAAGCTGACTGAGTTCAAGAAGAAAGGAACAGTCCGTCAGGACGTACACTGTATCATCACAGATATTGAGATGCCTCTCATGGATGGACACAGATTGACAAAACTCTGCAAATCAGATGATGAGATCAAGAAGATACCACTTATTATTTTTTCATCTCTTGTGAATGAGGAGATGCGCAAAAAGGGAGAACAGTTAGGAGCAGATGCCCAGTTGACAAAGCCGGAGATCGGTATGCTGGTAGAGGCAATTGACAATCTGATCGATAAGAGCGTAGATTAAGTCAGAAAAAGGGGTGTGAGTTTTTTCACATCCCTGATTTACTATAATCGAAAAATAAATATATGATAGTTACAAAGAAATCAATAGCAGGAGAATATTACCATGAATGAATCAGAAAATTACCTGGATCAGTTATTAAATGCCGTCGATGGCAGATCTGATTTAAATGACAGTGATCCTGTAAATCCAGAAGAAATTGAGAGTAAAGAACAAATGCCACAGAAGAGTACAAGAGAGACAATTGATATTCCGGATTCCAATGATCTGTTTATGGATCAGTTTGAACAGGAACTCCGGAAAGATAATGATCCCGATGAATTTTTAAAACAGTTCGAGCAAGAATTAGACAGGGACGAAAGTTCACAGGGTGTGACAAAAGCAACACAGCCGATGCTTGATGATATTGACCAGATCATGGAGAGCGTGAATCAGGAAGCCGCAAATGATACAGCAGAGATGGAAACATCAGCAGTGGAGAAAACAGCAGAGCAGAAAGAGGATACTGCCGAAGTAAAAAATGATGAGGGTGCCAGTGAAGATGGAATTGATGATCTGGCAATCGATGATATCGGAATTGATGATTTTGGACTGGATGATCCGGAAACAGAAAACGAAAAAGCGGTATCGGATGAAGATGATGAATTAATGAAAATTCTGAGTGGAACAGGCGAAGATTCCGAAATACCGGAGGCAGACAATGCAAAAGCAGAAGTGCAGCCGGATGACGGGGGAAAAGAAGAAAAGAAGCCGAAGAAACAGGGATTTCTGGCAAAGCTGTCTAAATTACTGTTCGGTGATGATGAACCAGATGAGGAAGAAATTTCCGGAATGCAGGCTGAACCTGCAGTTACTGAGATGTCTATGGATGATATGGACATCTTAAAAGAGTTAGAAGGTTCTTCGGACGATGATAAGAAGGGCAAAAAAGAAAAAAAGAAAAAAGAGAAAAAGAAGAAAGAAAAAGCACCAAAGCAGCCGAAAGAGAAAAAAGTAAAACCAAAGAAAGAGAAGAAACCAAAGCCACCGGCAGAACCGGATAACACACCGCCGCTGCCAAAAGTGCCGGTGATCCTCGTTTTTGTGATGGCAGCATCCATTCTGGTACTTGTTCTGGCAGGCACACATTTACTTGGATATTCAAACAGTTTTGCAGATGCAGACCAGGCATTTGCAGAAGGAAGATATTCGGATGCTTTTCAGGCTGTGGCAGGGGAGAAAGTAAAGGAAAAAGACACGGATACCTATGAGAAATATCGTATTACAGCTATGGTTTCAGCAGAGTATGAAGCTTACGAGAGCATGATGGATGCAGAGGTTTACGATATGGCTCTGGATTCTCTGATCCGCACGGTGCAGCGATATGACAAGTATCTGCAGGATGCAGAGACTTATGGATGCAGGGGCGAGTTTGATAAGATTGAAAGTGCAGCAGAGACAGCATTACAGCAGGATTTTGGATTGACAGCAGAGGATGCAAGAACCATGTATGCACTGTCCAATAAAGAGACTTATTCCAGAGAAATTTATAAAGTATTAGAGAAGGCAGGCTTATCAGAGGTGACAGAATGATAGCGATCATTGACTATGATGCAGGAAATTTAAAAAGCGTAGAAAAGGCGTTACAGTTTCTTGGGCAGGAGTGCGTGATCACAAGAGCTTTTCATGAGATCAAAAAGGCAGACAAAGTGATCCTTCCGGGTGTTGGATCTTTCGGAGATGCCATGAGTCAGTTGAAGAAGTTTGAACTTGATAAGGTCATTCATGAAGTGGCGGCAGAACAGAAACCATTTTTGGGAATCTGTCTGGGATTACAGCTTTTGTTTGAAGGAAGTGAAGAGTCTGAGGGAGTGGAAGGACTGCATCTGTTAGATGGTGAAATCCTCCGGATCCCGGAAAAGGAAGGACTGAAAATTCCAAATATTGGATGGAATTCGCTGGATCTGCAGAACAATGGAAGACTGTTTCAAAATCTGGAAGGCAGTCCGTTTGTTTATTTTGTCCATTCCTATTATTTAAAAGCCAGAGAAGAGGCAATTGTCAAAGCAACCATCGATTACAGCACACATATCCATGCGTCTGTGGAGAAAGATAATATTTTTGCATGCCAGTTCCATCCGGAAAAAAGTGGAACAGTAGGATTACAGATACTTTCTAACTTTGCACAATTGTAGGAGGACGTCAATGTTTACAAAAAGAATCATTCCATGTCTCGATGTAAATCAGGGACGCGTGGTAAAAGGTGTTAATTTTGTCAACTTAAGAGATGCAGGTGATCCGGTAGAAATTGCGGCAGCGTATGATAAGGCAGGAGCAGATGAATTAGTATTTTTAGACATCACAGCAACGTCTGATGCGCGGGAGACTGTGGTCGATATGGTGCGGAAGGTCGCAGAAAAGGTATTTATCCCGTTTACCGTGGGTGGAGGAATCCGCACGGTAGATGATTTTAAGGCGTTGCTCCGCGAGGGAGCAGATAAGATCTCCATCAACTCATCTGCCATCAATAACCCGAATCTGATCAGTGAGGCCGCAGATAAATTTGGAAGTCAGTGTGTGGTTGTAGCCATTGATGCAAGACGAAGAGAAGATGGTTCCGGTTGGAATATTTATAAAAATGGCGGTCGTATCGATGTTGGCATGGATGCTGTTGAATGGGCGATGAAAGCAGACAGACTGGGTGCGGGGGAGATTTTGCTGACCAGCATGGACTGTGATGGCACAAAAGCCGGTTATGATCTGGAACTCACCAGAATGATCGCTGAAAATGTATCCATTCCGGTAATCGCATCCGGTGGAGCCGGAACAAAAGAGCATTTTTATGATGCGCTGACGGAAGGAAAAGCAGACGCAGCGTTAGCAGCTTCTCTGTTCCATTATAAAGAGCTGGAAATCGCTGATCTGAAAGATTATCTTGCAGGCCGCGGTGTTCCGGTGCGGCGCTGAGACATCCGGCAGCAGACTGGATGTCCCGGACAAATGCAGCAGTGCAGGAGAAATTCTAAGAAGGTAACAAAAATGTCAATGATCACAAATGACTGGCTGGATGAGATCCAGGGGGAATTCAAAAAGCCATATTATAAAGAGTTATATCAGTTTGTCCGAGATGAATACAGTAAAGCGGTGATTTATCCGCCAGCGGACGATATTTTTAATGCGATGCATTTTACGCCGTTAAGCAAGGTAAAAGTGCTTTTGCTTGGGCAGGATCCATATCATAATGTAAATCAGGCGCACGGATTATCTTTTTCCGTATTACCGGAGCAGAAAGAAATACCACCTTCCTTACAGAATATCTATAAGGAACTGCATGATGATCTCGGCTGTTATATCCCGAATAATGGATATCTGAAAAAATGGGCAGATCAGGGCGTGCTTTTGTTAAATACAGTATTGACTGTGCGTGCACATCAGGCAAACTCCCATCAGGGACATGGCTGGGAACAGTTTACAGATGCAATCATCCAGGCTGTGAATGCACAGGACAGACCGATTGTATACATGCTGTGGGGAAGACCGGCACAGAGCAAAATTCCGATGCTGACCAATCCAAAGCATCTGATTTTGACAGCGCCGCATCCAAGCCCACTGTCTGCGTACCGGGGATTTTTCGGATGCAGGCATTTCAGCAAGGCAAATGAGTTTTTACAGGCGAATGGTGTGGAACCGATTGACTGGCAGATTGAGAATATATAAAAAAACAGATGGTGTTCTGCCATCTGAAAAAACCTCTGAAATGAGGAGTGCCCAGACACCAATGGCGTCTGGGCTATTATGAAAAAATTTATCAAGTATTAAAAACTTATTTCCGTTTCATTTATGAGTTTATTGTAACAGTAATATGTGAATAAAGTATGAACAATTGTTGAATAATTAAAAATTTTTGTGCAAAACTACAGAAATGACCTTGAAAAACTAATAAAATGAAGCTAAAATGACGATGTAATGATAAGAGAGAGGTAATTATGAGGGAGAATGCATAATTACACAACGATATTGTTTTACATGGATGATTGCTGATCAAAGGAGTGAGAAATATGGCAACAATTTCAGGATATGATTCATCTTCCATCGGCGTATTGTTTTCCAGTTTGAATTCAGGAAGTACGAAAACAAGTGCAATGTTTGGAACATCAGATTTACTTGGTATTAGTTATTCTGACTATGCCACAATCCAAAATGGAAGTTACACAAAGCTGATGAAGGCTTATTACAAAAAGGCGGCATCGGATGATTCATCATCTTCGTCTGTGTCTGCTGCTACATCGACTTCCAAAGATTCTTCGAAGACACTTGCAAATATCGAGAGCGCTGCAGATGATTTGAAGAAAGCATCTGAGGCACTGAGAACAAACGGAGATAAATCTCTGTTTACAAAGAAACAGACGACAGATAAAGATGGAAAAGTATCTTATGAGTATGATACAGACAAGATTTACAAGGCAGTCAGTGATTTTGTGGACAGCTACAACAAGATGTTAAAAGAGGGTGGGGATTCCAATACCAACAACATCTTAAGAAGTACAAAGTCCATGGTCAATCTGACAAAGGCAAATTCCAACATGCTCAGCAAGGTCGGAATCACGATCGGAACCGACAATAAGCTTTCCATTGATGAGACAGCATTTAAGAAAGCAGATATGAACACAGTGAAATCCTTATTCTATACGACTGGTGGATTTGGTTACCAGACATCGGTTCAGGCGGGTATGATTGAGAGTTATGCGAAGAGTGAGGCAGAGAAAGCCAACACTTACAATAAGTCAGGCTTGTATACATACAATTATACGACAGGTGAGATATATAATACCACAACCTAAACGGTTGCAAAATAAATACAGACATGATATGTTATGAGAAGCTCATAAAAATGGGTTTCTCATAATTTTTTTATGGCGGGAAAAGAGGTAAACTATGGCAAAAAAAGTAGTAGTAGGAATGTCGGGAGGCGTGGATTCTTCCGTTGCAGCATATTTATTAAAGAAGCAAGGGTACGATGTGATCGGTGTAACCATGCAGATCTGGCAGGACGAGGATGAATTTACACAGGAAAAAAATGGTGGCTGCTGTGGACTCAGTGCTGTTGATGATGCACGAAGAGTGGCAGACCGTCTGGAAATTCCGTATTACGTCATGAATTTTAAGCAGGAATTCAAAAAGAATGTCATGGATTATTTTACAGCAGAATATCTGAAGGGAAGGACGCCGAATCCATGTATCGCATGTAACCGCTATGTGAAGTGGGAGGCATTATTAGATCGGAGCCTTGCTATTGGTGCAGATTACATTGCAACCGGACACTACGCAAGAATTGAGCAGCTTCCAAATGGCCGCTATGCAATCAAAAATTCTGTCACAGCCGCAAAAGACCAGACTTATGCGCTTTACAATCTGACACAGGCACAGTTATCGAGAACACTCATGCCGGTCGGAGATTACCATAAGGACGAAATCCGCCAGATTGCAGAAGAAATCGGGCTGATGGTTGCACACAAAAAGGACAGTATGGAGATTTGCTTTATTCCAGATGATGATTATGCAGGATTTATTGATAAAGAGTGTGGAAATCTTGTACCACCACCTGGAAATTTTGTATCCAAAGATGGGAAAATACTTGGCAGACATAAAGGAATCACACATTACACGGTAGGACAGAGAAAAGGTCTTGGAATTGCACTTGGTTACCCGGTGTTTGTGACAGAGATCCGCCCGGAGACAAATGAGGTTGTATTAGGTTCGAATGAGGATGTGTTTACGACAGAACTGTATGCGGATCATGTGAACTTCATGTCGATCCCAGACATTGAAGGCGAAGTGAAGTTAAAGGCAAAAATCCGCTACTCCCACAGTGGAAGTATGTGTAAAGTGACACGTACCGGAGAAGATCAGATTCACTGTGTATTTGAAGAACCGGTACGTGCAGTGACACCGGGACAGGCGGTTGTGCTTTACGATGGCGATTATGTTGCCGGTGGTGGAATCATCATCTGAAATTCTGTACGGAATCTTATGGAAAAATCTTATAAAAATTAAAGGCAGAATTAACAAATGAAGAATACTTTCTGGAAGAGAGAACGAATTGAGATCATGATTGCTCTGGCGTTATTTAATTATGTGTTTCTGGGAGCAGAATATTTATTTGACAATATGATGGCATTTCAGACGGATTCAGGTGGAGTGGTGCTGGCACAGAGTTATGTGCTCGGAAGCAGTACGGTTGGTTTTCTTCTGTTTGGCATACTGGATGGTAAACTGCGGGAAAGAGCAAAGAAGGCAGGCAGTGCTGGTGCCGGAGTCCTCGCGGCTGTATGTCTTTGGGGGATCCAGGTACATCAGAGTTATGGAAGCATACTTGCAGCAGGACTGATTTTATATGTGCTGCTTGGAATAGCCGGAAGTCTGGTACACTACCGGGCAGCGTGCCGCTATGGTATGGAAGAACATCTGGCGGAAACGGTGGGGGTATCGTATGCAACTGGACTTTTTTTACAGTTTCTCGAAAACAATCTGATCCATAATGCAGCGGTGGAAGCAGTGATTTTGACTGTGGCATTCTGGGCACTTCTTTTTCTGGTGGAGAAAAGGAAGGTGGCAGAAAGCCTGATGGAGCGGAATCTATATGAGTCAGATCCCATCAGACATCCGTATGCAGCGGCAGGTACGCTCATTTTCACAATCGCCCTTATGACCTGTATTTTTGCAACATTAGACAATGCAGTGACATTAGGGCATGCAGGTGGAAGTATGGATATCGGACAGTGGCCAAGACTGATCCTGGCGGTCAGCGGACTTGTGTCAGGCGTATTGTTTGATTATGGAAAAGGCAGATATAGGAACCTTATCATGTACTGCGTGACGCTGCTTTCCACGGTGTGTATACTTGTGATCGTTTCCGGCGGCTCTTTTTTGCTTGGGCTGATCGTATTTTATCTGTCGGCAGGCTTCTTTGTTGTGTTTTTCTCGACCGGTTTTGTGCGGCTGGCGGGGTATATGAGAGTGCCGCAGTTTTGGGCTGGCATGGGAAGAGCAGTGAACAATCTCTGCGCCATACTCATTGGAAGTTTTTCAGTAGCACTGATCCGGTCCGGCGACAGTACGAAGATCATGATCGCATCGATCGGGTTATTTGTGCTGATCAGCATTGCGATTTATATTTACACGGTGATGGGACAGACGGATGTGGAATTGCCTGATCAGGAGCGGAAACAGGAAGAGGAGCAGGATTATTTTTCAGCATTTGCAGATACCTATGCGCTGACAGAACGGGAGCAGGAGGTGTTGAAAATGCTTTTGGCATCGGATGAGGAGGTGCAGGAGATCGCAAATAGGCTTTATATTTCAAGGGCAATGTTATATCGATATATTTCATCGCTCAACAAAAAAACAGATACAAATTCAAGGATTGGCCTGATCCAGTTTTATTATACATGGAAACCGGAAAAAAAGGCTGATCGTGACGATTGAGACATATGTAAACTCCCGGATCGTGCAATTTTATGTTAAGCTTTTTTCAGTATATTCCTGGTATGGAGATAGGAGGCTTGAATGAGACATAAGGTGCGTGATCTGGGAGTCTTTTTTTGTTTTGCGTTGATGTTGTTTACTGTAACTTCCTGTGGAAAAGAAGTGAGTGATCAGACGATCGCAGCGACCGAACAGAGTTCTGAAGAAAGACGTGATGCAGAAGCAGTCATGGGGACAGAAACGGTGGAAACTTTTTCGACGGAGAAAGCCGGATGGTTCTGCATGCAGACATTGTGGCGGCGCAGGAAAAATTGTCTGCGAACTCTGTGGCGGTTCGCATGGAAAGCCGTGTTCTATTTGTCATGGCAAGGGTGTGATCACGGATGATTGTATTCTCTGTCATGGAGCGAAGAAATGTACGGTATGTGGCGGAAGCGGAAAAGTGTAGAGAAGAGTCCCAAAATGGGAGAACAAAATTGCACAAAAAAGTAGTATAGGAGGAAAAGCAGATGAGAAAGGCGTGGAAGAAAGCAGTCAGTGTCCTGCTGACATTGGTACTGATATTCGGTGTCCTGCCGGGGATGAATGTGTCGGCAGAGGATGAAGGAGGACAAGGAAGCGGTAATTCTGTAGAGATTACATTGGATAATGGGACTTATGATGATACTTACAAAAATAAATATGGTACAATCCAATATTCTACAAATTATCGTGATAACAGTACAAGTGCTGAGTGGAAAGAAATATCGGAGCTGACAGCGTCTGATAATCAGGGAAAGTCTAAATATACCATTCAGGGTGAGAATGTATATATTAAAATTACTTATGCACAAGGTAGCACTTATAAGGCGGCAATTCCAAACGGCGTAGAAGTGAAAGATGGTGTTCCGATTGAAATTACAGGCGGTCATATTGAGTTTACAGACACTTCCGCAGGTGGTGGAAGTCAGGGTGGCAATCCGCCACAGCCAACAGGGGGAAGCTTGCAGTTTGAAGGAAATGCATGGAGTTCGTATCAGAACATGAAATTATATGCAGGACTGGAATTATATGTAAATCCAGATAATACCGGGTTTGTTACGCTTACAGATCTGTTAAATCAAAATAAAGCAACATTTGATGAGAGTGGAATGGTTTGCTTATTGGATGAATCGGTTACATCTGTATCCATATATGCACAGCTGGAAAAGAAGGATGAGTATAAGATACAGTTTCACGGAGCAACGCAGGCCGTAGGAACCAGTGAAGATACTGCTATCACGGTAAATGGTACTCAGCATATCCAGATCGATCGAAAATGCCTGACTGTTACATGGGCGTATGATGATACCTATGGGGAAGATGGCAGGATCGAACATGGAACAGCGGAAATTATTAAAATCAATGGTCAAGATGTGTCGCAAATGACATTTTCTAATTTCGCAAATAATCCGGGAGATAAAAGCGGAGGGCATCTTGCGGTAAAAAGAGATGATGTTGTTACCATTAAGTTGATCCCGGATTATGGTTATCAGTTGTCAGGGGCTTCCATCAATGGAGTTACGTTGGCACCACAGACGGAGGTATCAACCTTCACTTTCACAATGCCGGATACCAACGTGCATTTTAAAGGAATCTTCACACAGACACAGGATGAAATTAAGACATCAGGAACAAAAGTCTCTTCTGCTTCTGTTGAAAATGGAGCAAATGCGGCTCCAAGTGGAAATCTGCGTCTTACCGTGGAGGATTCGGATGCAAATACAACAAATGCACTTGCACAGGTAGAAAATGCAGTAAGTGCAGAAGCAGTAAACCTGACCTTAGACCAGATTGTCAGCAAGGGAGATGGAACTAACTGGGAGAATCCAGTCACGCAGTTCGACCAGCCTGTAAAAATGAAACTACAAGTGGCTGATTATGACACGGTGGCAGGATATGAGGTTGTAAGGGAGCATAACGGAAACCTCACAAAACTTACAACGTCTGTGTCGGAAAATGGTACGCTGACTTTTGAGACAAATCAGTTCTCAACTTATTTTATTGTGAAAACAGCAAAGAAAGCGGATAATGGTAATGCAAAAACGGAAAAAAGTTCCAATACATCTTCCACAACTGCTTCTTCGGCTGCGGAATCTACAGATAATGCGATAACTGCACAGTCAGTAAGCGGAGAGGGAGTCCCTGCAATCAATATCGCAAGTGCAGCAGATCAGCTTCTGAATCTTGCAAAATTAAGTGAAGACGAGAACCAGGCAGTAAAAGCCAGAAACAAGACGCAGTTTGTTTTGAGTGCATCCGGCATGACACCAACAAAAGAAGAGATTGCACTCATTCAGAGTGTTCTTGGAAACAATGTGATTGGACAATACTTAAATCTTAATTTAACATTGAAGATATCAGGAAGAGCGGATCGCCAGATTACGGATTTATCCGCACCAATGTATATAGCGATCACAATTCCGCAGAACCTTGTGAACCATGACAGTAGTATTGAACGCACTTACAGGATCGTCAGAATCCATGATGGTGTAGCAACACTGATCGATGGAACTTACGATGCAGCCACGAATCAGTTTACATTTGCAACGGATGGTTTCTCAACCTATGCCTTGGTATATGAGGATGTGAATACCACTCTGACAGGCAGATCGCCAAAAACAGGAGACAACTCCATGTGGATGGTATGGACGCTCATTCTCTGTGCAGGATGCAGTATTCTGTTTGCAGCAGGAAAGAGATACCAAAAAAGGGAATGGTAATCATGAAAAATAGGATCATGTAAAAAATCTGAAAGAGGTAAAAGGGCGTGTGAAAAAACGAGAGTT
>ENA-OPXX01001472-OPXX01001472.1-human-gut-metagenome-genome-assembly--contig:-NODE-1472-length-16092-cov-6.450770_pt1 | contig 16092 bp, 10 predicted proteins | sample MGYA00241771_ERZ502046 | MGnify/ENA primary metagenome ERZ502046 (study PRJEB25962, sample SAMEA2042006) | human gut metagenome | biome: human gut; feature: human-associated habitat; material: faeces...
TGTGACCCTCTGCTTGTAAGGCAGATGCTCTCCCAGCTGAGCTAAGATCCCATATTCCTGCGGGTTACTCATCTGCAACCCGCTTTGCTAGTATACTATATAGGAATAGTGAAGTCAAGCACTTTTTCAAAAATATTTTTGAAATATTTAAAATTTTTGAAAATATTTCAAGATTCAAAATTACTCCAATAATTCTGTCAAGCTGCCGGATACCTGCCTTATGAGATACCTTTGCAAATCATACATCTCTCCTTCTCCCTACTCCTTCGCAATAAACAAAACACCCAGTGTTCCCGGTCCACAATGGCTGGATACTACACCACCGGCTCTTGTTTCTAAAATTTCACGAAAGACATGAAGGTCATTAAGATAAGCCCGTACCTTATCTACGATTTCCGGGGCACTGCCGGAATGAGTGATAAATACACGTTCCGGCCGGGCATTCTTCATTGCTTCTTCCATGTCTTTCACATAAGAGAGAACAACCTTTTCCATATTGCCACGGTATTTCTTGCCCGGCTCCATCTTACCATCCTCAACACCAATCCGCGGATGAAGCTTTAATGCACCTCCGGCTAAGGCAGCCAGTCCACTGCATCTGCCACCACGATAAAGATAGGTTAAGGTGTCTACCACAAAGCTTGCCCGAACCAGAGGCTTTAATTCTTCGATACGGGCGGTAATCTCTGCCGCACTCTTTCCCTGCTGTGCCATTTCGGCTGCTTCTATGACAAGAAGTCCGATACCGGTAGAAAGGTTTGCTGAATCGATTACAGTCACCAGATTTTCCGCATTCAGTTCTTCCGCTGCAAGACGCATCACATTCATGGAAGAAGACATCCCGGATGCAATGGCAAAACAGATAACCTCCTGACCTTTTTCTACATAAGGCTTTAACAATTCTACTGCCTGCTCTGCGGATGGTGCTGAAGTCTTTGGAGTGGTCTTGTGTTCATCCGACCAGTCAAAAATCTCCTGCGGAGTAATATTTACTCCATCCAGATATTCTTCGTCACCTAATAAAATGTGAAGCGGAAGAATGGTAATATCATAACGTTTTACCAGTTCTTCAGATAAATCACAGGTACTATCTGAAATTATCTTTACCATATCAAAAACCTCCCAAAATAAAAATTTACATTTCTTCCAGTAGACGCTCTACCAGTTTTACACAATCAGCTGCATCCGGGGAATAGCCATCTGCACCGATTTCATCTGCAAAGCTCTGTGTAATTGCTGCGCCGCCGACGATAATCCTGCTGTTGCAGCCGCGCTCTTTTGCCAGTTCTACCACATCCTTCATACGCATCATAGTAGTGGTCATCAGGGCAGAAAGTCCGATAATCTGGGCATTCTCTTTTAACGCTGTATCCACAATAATATCCGCTGCCACATCCTTGCCAAGGTCTAAGACACGATAACCATAGTTACGGAGCATCAGTGCTACCAGATTCTTACCGATATCGTGTATGTCACCTTCTACGGTTGCAATAATAATGGTTGCCTTTGGCTCTGCGTCCTTATCTTTGGAAAGCATTGGCTCCAAGTATTCAATGGCATGCTGCATAGTCTGCGCACTGGAAATCAGCTGCGGCAGGAAATAAATCTGTTTGTCAAAAAGAACACCTACTTCATTAATGGCAGGAATCAACTGTCCATTAATAATCGCTCCCGGTTCTTCTCCTGCTGCCAAAGCTTTATCTACTTCTTTTAAAATATTGCCCTTATTTCCCTTTAATACACAATCAAATACCGGATTTGCCGGCTCTAAAGCGCCTGCCGAAGCTGCGTTAACGGTTGCCGGAGCTTCCTTCTGTGCCCGTTGGTTCATCCGATTGATATAGCGGATATCGGAACCTTCTTTATGTAAAAGCATATCCGAAGCCACTGCCGCATTCATTAATAAATCCTGGGATGGATTTGCAATTGCCATCGTAAGTCCTTTTGCAATTGCCATGGTAAGAAATGCACTGTTTACATAAATACGTTCCGGCAGACCGAAGGAAATATTGGAAAGTCCACAGGCTGTGGCAAGGCTCAATTCATCCTTACAATACTGGATGGTATCAAAACATTCCAATGCTGCCAGCGGATTTGCACCTACCGTTGCTACCAGTCCGTCCACGATAATATCTTCTTTATGAAGACCGATTTTTAAGGCGGCATCTAAAATGGTACGGACAATCTGCCGCTTCTCTTCTGCGTCTTTTGGAAGTCCCTCGTCAGAAAGCGGAAGCAAAATAAACATTGCTCCATATTTCTTTGCAATCGGAAGCAATTTTTCGAATTTCTCTTTTTCTAAGGAAATAGAGTTAATCAAAGCTCGTCCCGGATAAATACGAAGTGCTGCTTCAATAATATCCACATGGGATGAATCGATACAAAGCGGACAATCCACTGTATAAGTAACCTCATGAATGGTATTTAACATCATCTGTTTCTCATCAATTCCATTCATACCCATATTGACATCCAGAATGGCTGCACCATTTTCTTCCTGCGCCCGTGCCATATCACGAACCATATTAAGGCTGCCTTCCCGAAGCTCTGCCTGCAATTTCTTCTTTCCGGTCGGATTAATCCGCTCACCAATTACCATAAATGGTCCGTCCAAATCAATTTCTACCGTCTTACGCTCGGAAGTAAGCACTCTTCGTCTTGGTGCTTCCACATGATGGATTCCCATTGGTTTTACTTTATCTGCCAATGCTTTGATATGTGCCGGGGTCGTTCCACAGCATCCACCAATAATCGAAACGCCTTCTTCGATTAATTTTGCACCAACTTCTGCGAATTCTTCCGGTGTGGTCTTGTATACCGTTACACCATCCTCTAATTCCGGTAATCCGGCATTTGGCTTTGCCAAAACAGGAACATAGGCATATTCTACAGTCTGGCGAATCGGCTCTAACATTTCCTCTGGTCCTGTGGAGCAGTTCATTCCCACTGCATCAGCACCCAGGCTCTGCAACGTAACTACCGCAGTTACCGGGTCTGTTCCATACAAGCTTCTGCCATCCTCGTTATAAGTCATACTTGCCATAATCGGCAAATCACAGGTTTCACGGATTGCCAGCACAGCGGCTCTTGTTTCCTGCAGACTCATCATGGTCTCAATAATAAACAAGTCTACTCCCGCATCTGCCACAACTTTGACCTGTTCTTTATAAATATCTACCAGTTCTTCAAACTGCAATTCACCCATCGGATAAAGCTGCTGACCGGTCATGGTAATATCACCGGCTACCAGCGCTTTTCCGCCTGCTGCCTCTTTGGAAATGGCAACTAATTGCTGGTTCATCTCTACCAGCTTATCTGCCAGTCCATATTCTTCTAATTTAATGCGGTTTGCAGTAAAGGTCGGTGCCAAAAGAATCTGTGTTCCAGCCTCCACATAAGCCCGCTGCAAATCTATCATGGTCTGTGGATGCTCTAAAATCCACTGCTCCGGGCAGACTCCTACCGGCATTCCTGCATTCTGAAGATTGCTTCCGGTTGCACCATCTAAGATAACCGGTCCATTTTTTACTAATTCTTTAAATTCCTCTCTTGTCATCTGCGTTCTTCCTCCTGTCGGATTGCCTCAATAATTCTCGCAATTAAGCCCGTCCGGTTAAATGGTGTCATAAAATAAAATCCGTCTGCAATATCATATAATTTTGCTGCGATTTCAACAGATAATTCAATTGCCACTTCTTCTGCCTCTTCTCTTGTCATATCTTCCCGATACCGGTTTACAATTTCATCGGAAACATGGATGCCCGGCATCTCATTTTTCACAAACATTGCATTCTTATAGCTTACCAGCGGCATAATACCGCACATGATTTTGGTGTCAATGTGTTCTTTGATATAAGTCAGTCTTTCCACATCTTCCTCGGTATATACCGGCTGTGTCAGGAAATAACCGCATCCTGCTTCCGCTTTACGCTTCATCCGTTCAATAATCGCATCCGGATTGGCGCCATGATAATTCAGTGCACCACCATAATAAACCGGCTCATGTGCAAAAACTTCTAAATTCATTTCCTTAACATACTGCATCAGTTTAATGGAATTGAAATCAAAAACAGAAGTCACTCTTTCGCGGTCTGCCCTTGAAACCGGGTCTCCGGTCACAATCAGGAAATGGCGGACATCATTCATATGCATGCCTAAAAGACCTGCACGCAACGCAATCACATTGCGGTCACGGCAGCTGATATGCGGCATTACTGCCACACCGGTCTTCTGCTGGATTTTCACTGCCAGCTGTCCGGCATCCATTCTCGCCCGCGCCATTGGGGAATCGGAAAGGGTAATCAGATCCACATTACATTTTCTTAAATCTTCTGCTCCTTTCATAACCTTGGATGCATCCCCGGAAAATGGCGGGTCCAATTCTACAATATAAGCCTTCTCCCCACGGGAAAGCTTCTCTTCAAAAATAGATGGAGTTCTTGTAACCTCCTGCGTTACTACATTTTCAATTTTCTTTGCTGCCTTCGGCACATCCTGTAACTCGCCAGAAAGCAAAGCAATATATTCCGGTGTGGTTCCACAGCAGCCACCTAAAATATCTGTGCCAAGGGCTGCAATATCCTTCATTTTTTCTGCATAATAAGATGCATTATTGGAATAAATTGTCTTTCCTCGCAAAGTATATGGGTACCCTGCATTTGGAAGTGCTGATACGAATTTGTCACTGGAGAACTTCAGGTTCTTCATAAACTGATACATATGGGTACTGTCCAGTTCACAGTTAAATCCATAGGCATCCACATTTTCCATCTCGGAAGCTTCTACTGCCACACGTTGCATAGAGAGACCGGAGCGGGTGTATCCACTTTTGTCAAACGCAAACTGCACCAGAATAAATGCGTCTGATTTTTCTTTGATATATGCCGTCACCGGCTCAATATAGGTAAAGTCACTCTGTGTCTCAAATACAAAACAGTCTGCGCCACAGGAAAGGAAGGTGTCACAAATTTCTTTGTACTCCTGTAACACATTGTCATAGTCCTGATGGTCAAGATCATAAATCGGTCCTAAATCTGCTCCGATAAATACCGGAATCTCTTTTCCATTTTCTGCCTGAAATGCGGTTACTGCTTCCTTTGCAATCTCATAACCCGCCCGGACTGTCTCTTTTACTTCCTGCATATCTGCAAGAAACATGGTATTTGCTGCAAATGTATTGGTGCGGATCAGTCTTGCTCCCGCACGCAGATATTCTAAATGAATCTCCTTAATCTGCTCCGGATTCTTGAGATTCTCCTTTTCTGCAATCACGGTATCTTCGCTGTATTTTTCCTCATAATAAGTGCCCATGGCACCATCGGTTATCAGTCTTTGTTCTTTGATATATTCTTTTATATTCATAGTATGCTCCGGTTTATCTTACATTTGAATTCCTACTAATTATATATGTAAGCTCCTTTTCCTGCAACTTAAAAATATAAATTTAATCCGGTGATTTGCTTTTTTCATTTTCTGTGCTACACTGTTATTCATTGACAATGATATTTTCAAATACAAAGGAGTACACTTGATGAATTCAGTAAAGCTAATTGCCTTAGACATCGATGGCACCCTCTATAATAAAGACGGTGTCATTACCTCTTATAATAAAGAAATGATTCGAAAAGCCGTAGAAAACGGGATTACCGTTATTATCTCCACCGGCCGGCCTTATATCGGTCTTCCTGTGGATGAAATGAAGGAGCTTGGCATCCAATATGCCATTACTGCCAACGGTTCTGCAGTATACCGCGTCCCGGAAAAGGAACTGCTCTTAGATGAAAGCATGGATACCGATTTAAGTGTCCGGCTGTTACGCAAGCTCTATACGCAGTCTCTTCATATCGATGCCTTTATCAATGGTGACGGCTATACCCAGTTTTCCACCAGCGAGCTTACCAACCTATTAGATATTCCGGATTCCTTAAAAAAATATATCCAGACCACCCGGAAGACGATTACTAACTTAGCTGCTTATATCGAAGAACATAAACTTTGTGTTTCAAAACTGACTTTAAACTTTGCACCGGATGCAGATGGAAGCTATACCACAAGAGAAAAAACAAAAGAAATCTTAGACACCTTCCCGGAAGTCACTTATGTGTCCGGCGGTTTTCATAACTTAGAAGTTACCAGATGCGGCATTGCCAAATCCAAGGGTCTTAAATTCCTCTGTGATTACCTTCATATTTCCATGGAGGATACCATGGCGGTAGGTGACAGCGAAAATGATCTCGATATCGTCAAGGCTGCCGGCATTGGCGTTGCCATGGAAAATGCACAACAGCTCTTAAAAGATTCGGCTGATTTCATTTCCCTTTCTAATGAAGAAGATGGTGTTGCATACGCAATCGAGCGGTTCTGCTTTTAACAGAACCGCTCGGTTTTTATTTTACTATTTTATTTAAAGTATGCTACTCCACTTTCGAACAGCTTCATATCCTGCTCGCCGTAAATGTTGACTGCAACAGACTCTCCACGACGCTCTGCATGTGCCATCTTACCAAGGACACGTCCGTCCGGACTGGTGATACCTTCGATTGCCATGTAAGAACCGTTTACGTTCCACTCTTCATCCATGGTTGGAACACCGGCTTCGTTTACATACTGGGTTGCCACCTGACCATTCTCGAAAAGCTTGTCTAACCACTCCTTTGGAGCAACGAAACGACCTTCTCCATGAGATGCCGGGTTACAGTATACGCCGCCAAGCTCAGCCTGTGCTAACCATGGGGACTTGTTGGTCACTACCTTGGTGTATACCATCTTGGAAATATGACGTCCGATGGTATTGTAGGTCAGAGTCGGTGAATCCGGTCTCTGGTGTGTAATCTTGCCGTAAGGAACCAGACCTAATTTAATCAGTGCCTGGAATCCGTTACAGATACCAAGTGCAAGACCGTCACGCTCATTTAAAAGCTTGTTTACAGCTTCTTTCATCTTCTCATTACGGAATGCTGTTGCAAAGAATTTTGCTGAGCCTTCCGGTTCATCTCCTGCGGAGAATCCACCAGGGAACATGATAATCTGTGCTTCATCAATTGCTTTTGCAAATACATCAACAGAATCACGGATGTCTTCTGCATTTAAGTTCTTAAATACCTTTACGGTTACATCTGCACCTGCATTTTCAAATGCTTTCGCACTGTCGTACTCGCAGTTGGTTCCCGGGAATACCGGAATAAATACATGTGGGCGGGCAACCTTGTGCTTGCAGACGTAAATGTCTTTGGTATCGTAAAGTCCGCTCTTCACTTCTTCTGTTCCGGTGGTTGCTCTGGTTGGGAATACTTTCTCTAAAGTCTGTCCCCATGCTTCGATTGCTTCATCCATGGAAATGCTCATATCACCATAGATAAAGTTCTTGCTGTCATTTACTGCACCCACAACAGCTCCGTTTGCTGCAAGGCCTGCTGTTGCAAGGATTTCCTGTGCTTTTACAACTTTATTTTCCGGAACTTCTGCTACGATATTTCCAAAGCCCGGTGCAAATAATGTTTCTTTTGTTACATCTGCATTTACAGTAACGCCAAGTTTATTACCAAATGCCATCTTGCTGACTGCTGCTGCAAGACCTTTTCCGTCTAATGCATAAGCTGCTACGATAACGCCTGTCTCAGTCATTTCATGAATTGCATCATAAAGCTTCATAACCTGTGCGTAATCAGGCATATCATAAGCATCTTTTTCGATGGTAAATAACATCAGCTTATCATTTTCTTTCTTAAGCTCCGGTGTGATAACATCTTTTTCTTTTGCTACATCAACTGCAAAGGATACCAGTGTTGGCGGTACATCAATTTCATTGAAGGAACCGGACATGGAGTCCTTTCCACCGATGGATGGAAGTCCGAAACCAATCTGCGCATTATAAGCACCAAGCAGTGCTGCAAATGGCTGGCTCCAACGACTTGGCTCCTCCGACATTCTGCGGAAGTATTCCTGGAATGTGAAACGAATCTTGTGGAAATCACCACCGGCTGTTACGATACGGGAAACAGACTCTAATACTGCATAAGCTGCTCCATGGTATGGGCTCCATGAAGATAAATATGGATCAAATCCGTAACTCATCATGGTTACTGTATCGCATTTTCCATTCATAACCGGAAGCTTTGCAACCATACTCTGTGTCTCGGTCAACTGATATTTTCCACCATATGGCATGTATACACTGCCTGCTCCGATGGAACCATCAAACATTTCTACGAGACCCTTCTGGGAACATACGTTAAGGTCTTTTAATTCATTTAACCATGCTGCTTTCATATCGCCTGCTGCAACTGCTTCTTCTACAGCCTTTGTGCCGATTTTATTTAAATAATTCTCTTCTTTTACCGGAAGCTCTACCTTTACATCAGTCTCCTGATGTGCTCCGTTGGTGTCTAAGAATGCTCTGGAAAGATTTACAATTTCTTTTCCTCTCCAGGATAATACTAATCTTGGCTCTTCGGTTACAACGGCAACTTTCACAGCCTCTAAGTTTTCTTCTTTTGCATAATCTAAGAACTGCTGTGCATCTTCCGGTGCAACAACAACTGCCATACGCTCCTGAGACTCGGAAATAGCAAGTTCTGTTCCGTCCAGTCCGGCATATTTCTTAGGTACTTTATCCAAATCAACCTGTAATCCGTCTGCAAGCTCTCCGATTGCTACGGACACTCCACCGGCACCAAAGTCATTACATTTCTTAATAATGTGGGCAACTTCTTCTCTGCGGAAAAGTCTCTGAATCTTACGCTCGGTAGGTGGGTTACCTTTCTGAACCTCTGCTCCACAGGTATCAATGGATTCTGTATTGTGTGCTTTGGAGGAACCGGTTGCTCCACCACAACCATCACGTCCGGTACGTCCGCCTAAGAGGATAATAATATCTCCCGGGTCAGAAGTCAGTCTCTGAACGGCACGACGAGGTGCTGCTCCCATAACGGCTCCGATTTCCATTCTCTTAGCAACATAATCCGGATGATATACTTCTTTGACATATCCGGTAGCAAGTCCAATCTGGTTACCATAGGAACTGTATCCCTGTGCTGCGCCGCGAACCAGTTTCTTCTGAGGAAGCTTTCCTTCCATGGTATCTTTTACAGATACGGTAGGGTCAGCAGCTCCGGTTACACGCATTGCCTGATATACATAGGTACGTCCTGACAACGGGTCACGGATTGCTCCACCAAGACAGGTTGCAGCTCCACCAAACGGCTCGATTTCGGTTGGGTGGTTGTGGGTCTCATTTTTAAAGTTTACAAGCCATTCTTCTGTCTTGCCATCTACTTCAACAGGCACTACGATAGAGCAGGCATTAATCTCATCGGACTCTTCCTGATCCTGTAATTTTCCTTCTTTTTTCAGACGCTTCATTGCCATTAATGCAATGTCCATTAAGCAGACAAATTTGTCATCTCTGCCTTCATACATTTTCTTGTGTGTATCAAGATAATCCTCATATGTCTTTTCCATTGGCTCTTTGTAGAAACCATCTTCAAATGCAACATTTTTCAGCTCGGTAGAAAATGTGGTATGACGGCAATGGTCTGACCAGTAGGTATCCAGCACACGAATCTCGGTCATGGATGGGTCTCTATCTTCTTCTCCATGGAAATAGTTCTGAATATGTAAGAAATCCTTGAATGTCATAGCCAGTCCAAGGGAATCATAGAGTGCTTTTAATTCCTGCTCCGGCATATCCTTAAATCCGGTCATAATCTTAACATCTGCAGGCTCCGGGAACTCTGTTACCAAAGTCTCAGGCTTCTCCATGACGGTTTCTCTGGAATCTACCGGGTTGATGCAGTGATGCTTGATTGCCTCTAACTGCTCAGCGTTGATATCTCCGTAAATAACATACGTTGTTGCGGTACGGATAACCGGCTCTTCATCCTCTTTTAAAAGCTTCACACACTGCTCTGCAGAATCTGCTCTCTGGTCGAACTGTCCCGGAAGGAATTCAACGGAAAATACTTTTCCATCCCCCATTTCAAAATTCTCCTCATAGACATCATCTACCGGCGGCTCTGAAAATACAGTCTGAACTGCTCTTTTATATACATCATCGGAAATGTTTTCAATATCATAACGAATCAGGACACGTACCTTATCTACTGCGCTGATTCCAAGATAACTCTTAATCTCTGCATGTAACTCTTTGGCGCGTACTGCGTAAGCGTCTTTTTTCTCTACATACACTCTTCTTACCTTACTCATCTTCTACCTCCTGAATGTTTACTTTCTTATGCTCATTATAGCACGGCATTATGAATAAGAACAATTAATATATTTAATTTTATTTATAAGAGTTACTAATGTTGACACAGTTATAAGCGTCACTTATAATAAAGGAAAATATGTAAGATATGCATTCTGATATGATAAAGGAGCCATTATGGATATTAATTACGAATTATATAAAGTATTCTACCACGTTGCTACTTCCTTAAGCTTCTCGGAAGCCAGCAAGCAGCTTTACATTTCCCAGTCTGCAGTAAGCCAGTCCATCAAGACCTTAGAAAAGAAATTGGAGCAGCCGCTTTTTATCCGGAGCACCAAGAAAGTCCAGCTTACTCCGGCAGGACAGGTTCTGTTAAAACACATTGAGCCTGCCATGAATCTCATCGCCCGCGGGGAAAACCAGCTCTTAGAATCCAATACTCTTGGGTTGGGGCAGCTTCATATTGCTGCCAGCGATACTATCTGCCGCTATTTTTTAGTACCTTATTTAAAAGAATTTCATAAAAAATTTCCCAGCGTTCCCATCAAGGTTACCAATGCAACCTCTCTTGGCTGCGTTGACCTCTTAGAGCAGGGAAAAGTCGATATTGCCGTTACTAACTGCCCGAATGTACAATTAAATCAATCCTACATCCGCAAAATGGTACTGGATTTTACGGATGTATTTATTGCGAATCCATCCTACTTTAATTTAAAACAACAGGAATTAAGTTTCCGGGATTTAACAAAATATCCTCTGCTGATGCTTGATAACAAGAGTACCACCAGTGAATTCATGCACAATCTCTTCCTCTCCCATCAGTTGGAGCTGATTCCGGAAATTGAACTGAGCAGTAATGACCTTCTGATTGACCTTGCCCGTATCGGTCTTGGTATCGCCTGCATTCCGGACTATTGCTTGAAACATGAATCTAAGGATTTGTTTATCTTAAAAACTTTAGAACCTCTTCCACGAAGACAGCTTGCTGTCTCCGTAAATCCGAATCTGCCGATTCTTACTTCCACAGAAGAATTCTTAAATCTACTGCCGACATTATAAATGCTTTTCCTCCCAGAAGGCAACCAGCTTTTCTTCCAAATTAGATAGCTGGCACACACTCCGCTGTTCCCACTCTCTTGGGAACAGCCGCTGATAATCATTCTGCAGAAAGCGTTCATCCAAAAGCTCGATAATTCCCACATCTTCTGCAGTCCGGATAACGCGTCCCGCTGCCTGAAGTACCTTATTCATCCCCGGATACCGATAGGCATAGTCGAATCCCATGCCCTCTTTCTTATCATAATACTCTTTTAAAATTTCCCGCTCATTGCTAATCTGCGGCAGACCGGTTCCTACGATAATTGCGCCAATCAACTGCTCCCTCTTTAAGTCAATTCCTTCTCCAAAGATTCCGCCCATGACACAAAATGCCACCAGTGACTCCTCTTTTTCTCCCTGAAATGCTTCTAAAAAAGCTTCTCTTTCTTCTTCCCGCATGCCGGATTCCTGACAGATGCAGGTAATTGTTTCATCCGTCCGCAGTTCAAATGCCTCATGCACTTTTTTCAGGAAAAGATAAGATGGGAAAAACACCATATAATTGCCCTTTTTCTTCTTTATTGTACGATAAATATAATCTGCAATCCTTCCGTATTCTTCCGGTGTTCTTCTGGTATATTTACTGCTGACATCATTTCCGATTAACAAAAGTCTCTTATCCTGAGAAAATGTTGTCCTGGCATAAACTGCATAATTATCCGTTTTATTCGTCAAAAGCTCCTTATAATACTGAACCGGCAGCAGCGTTGCCGAGAAGAAAATCGTAGCATTTCCCTTATCCAGACACTCCTGCAGATTAAAGGACGGATCCACGCAAAAAAGCTTTATGACAAATCTGCCCTCTTCATCATGCTGCCCGTAAATTACATAATGCTCGTCCACACGCTCATAGATATTCAAGAAATTGCGCAATTCAAAATAGAAATCAAGAACCACATCCCGCCCCGGGAACTCCGGATTCTTCTGCATATATTCTTCGATTTTTGCTGCAAGACGCATACAGGAGAAAATGAGATTGGGAATGCTTTCGTAAATCTGATAAGTTTCGCATTCTCTCTTATATTCCAACATCAGTTTATTGCATTTACCCAGTTCTTTCTCAATGGCAGAGCTTCTTGGCTTCATAATTTTCCGCACCGCAAGAATATCCTCTTTGACAAGGGCGGCACTATACATCTCCCGTCCACGTTCCACAAGATTGTGTGCCTCATCCACCAGAAAGATATAATCACCCTTGATGCCATCTGCGAAAAAACGCTTTAAATACACATTCGGGTCAAAGACATAATTATAATCGCAGATAATATTATCCGCCCAGGTTGCCGTGTCCAGACACATTTCAAACGGGCAGACCTGATATTCTTTTGCATGTGCCAGCAAAACTTCTCTTGTCATATTATTTTCTTTCTGTAATAAATCGTAAACCGCATCATTTACCCGGTCAAAATGCCCCTTTGCATAAGGGCAGATTGCGGGATTACAGTCCACTTCCTCACAAGGGCATAATTTTTCTTTCGCTGTAATCTGCACACTCTTTGCCCGATAACCCTTTTCACATAAAATGCCAAGGGTCTCTTTTGCCACATTTGCGGTAACAGTCTTGGCAGTTAAGTAAAAAATCTTATCACCTAATCCTTCTCCCACCGCTTTGATTGCCGGATATAATGTAGAAATGGTCTTGCCTACTCCGGTGGGTGCCTGAATAAACAGATTCTTTTTTCTGGCTATCGTACGGTAAACCCCGGCAGCCAACTCTTTCTGTCCCTCCCGGTACGGAAACGGAAATGCCAGTTCTTTAATGGATGCCTGCCGTTTCTTCCGCCACTCATACTGAAAATCCGCCCATTTCTTATATTTTAAAATCAAATCTGAAAACCATTCCTGCAGCTGCTGCATGCTATATTCATAAGAAAAATATTTTAAATCTCCGGTATCGAGATTTCCATATGTCATCTGAACATTGATTTTCTGTAAATCATTCTGGATTCCATATATGTACGCATAACACTTTGCCTGTGCCAGATGTACCTTTACGGGTTCTTCCAATAAGTCAAGGCTTAAATATACGCCTTTTATCTCATCAATGGTAACTGTTTCTTCTATTATAATGCCGTCTGCCCGTCCCCAGATTCCAAGCTCATAATTTTCTTCCTCAATGATAATATTTAAAGGAACCTCGGCATGGTAAGTGCTTCCCATCTTCTTTTGAATCTTCCGATGGAGTCTGCTGCCCGCCTGCATGGCTTCCATCGTATCAAGACTGGCTCTGCGGTTATCAATGTCTCCGGAACGCAAGATAAACTCCACCAGATTTCGTACCGATATTCTTATCTGCTCACGTTCCATTCCGCTGTCACCCCTTTTCATCCCATCTTATACTTATTTCTATTTATGCTATTCACTATTTTTTCTATTTATCAATTTTTGAAAAATCTCATTTTTCTAGCAGACTTTAAAGGAATTGAAACGTATTCTCATTTCATAATAACAAAAAAATACCAGATAGAAAAGACAATATCCAAATTGTCCTCTACCCGGTATTTCTTCTTACCTTATGAACCTGTATTTTCTGGCTGCCAGAAAACCTGTGCCATCATTTAAGCAGTTGCATACTTGCTTAATACATTCTCAAAGTTCATATCATGTCCGCCATACTTAACAGTAAGCTCTCGATTCAGATCAAGACTTAATACTCCAAGAAAAGACTTTGCGTCAATTATTACTCTATTGTATGAAATATCAATGTCAAAATCACATTTTCCTGCCTCACGTACAAAGTCTCTAACCTCTTCTGTGCCAGTTAATTTGATTTTCTTTTCACTCATTTTTTTCACCATCCTCAAAAAAATAACCTGATTTACTTTTGATTCTTGAGCATTATGACACCATTTCTTTTTTTTGTCAATTTTCGCTTACCATCTTAGTATATGAATTTTATGAGCATTTTACACAATAAATTTTTCTGTTTTTCTCCATTTTGGTCTTACCAAAATTAGTTTGCCTGTCACATTTTGTCGTTTTTTATGGTACTTTAGTCACATTTACAAGTTTTTTTTTACTCAGTCAATATTTTTTATCGTTTTTCACAAATTTTTGTGTCAAAAAATAAGGTAATAAGCCTCGCATTCCTTCAAAAGTCTTCAAAAAAGCTCCAAATTCCATCATTATTCCTAAACTTCTTTCTACACATAACATTTACATAATACTTACTATTGCACTTTTTTCCGTACATTCAGCTGTTTTCCATATAAGTGGACATTTTGTGTATTATAACGTGATTGTATCACCCATTAATTTTGCCGATTGTCAATCATGCAAGTATGTTGACTCGCTTGCGCTCATTATATTACGTCTTTCGAAGATATCCAGATCCGCTTTTTCTTGAAATATACTATCTCTATAATAATAAGAAGAACGGACACTCCGATTACTGCCAGATAACCATATTTCCATTGAAATTCCGGCATTCCCGGAAAATTCATTCCATACCAGCCTGTAATTAGTGTCAATGGCAAAAAGAGAGTTGTTACAATGGTCAGAATACTCATAATCCGGTTCTGGTGAATATCAATCTGCGTCTGATACATTTCACGAATTTGCTGTAAATACTCGCGGATTGTCTCTACATAATTATGCAGCCGTTCCACACGATTCATATAGCGTTCCCAGCCCTGTTCCTCTTCTACTAAAGACTCCCGGTTCATATACATCTGCATGAAATCTCCCATATTCATCAACTGTTCATAATATGCCCGGCTCTCTGAAAGCTGCTTCCGATAACGCATAATTACTTCATTAAAATGCTCCGGTATCCTCTTAATTACAACATCCTCTACCTTCTCCAAATTTTCCTCTATCTTTTGCAGATAAAGAATATCATTGTCAATTAATGCATTACAAATAAAGAGCAACACCATATGAAGTGTACAGCCATCAAACATATCATTTTTGACCTTTGCCAATATTTCCTGTAATTCCTCATCTTCTTCTATTAAAAATAGTTTATTTTCAAAGAGATAAAAGCCAAAGGAAAACTCTTTTTCCTTTTTACTTCCCTGTTTTGGTACATGTATAATCCCCTGTACACATTCATGAAATGCCTCTACTTTGCTATAGCGGATAAAACGCATGCTGCTAATCAGATTCTTTCGATGCGGATAATTTCCTTCTAATTGCTGAAATTCTTCCATATTTAATAGTATTATCTGCGGTTCAGATTCCTTTTCTATATTTTTCCCATTATCCCTTGCTAAAGAAAGTTCTCCTGATGCCGTATGCAACCAATACCTGTTCATTTCTCTTACAGCTCCCTTCCTCATAATCCTGTTTTCATTCATCACATATTTTCTTCTTTGTCAGTAGACTGCCCTTTATAAAACTTCTCTTTCATTACTTTCTCTTAGATTTTAACACTCTTTGTCTATTTTATACCACTTTTCTTTTTTATACAAAATTTACTGCTAATAGCTGTTTGTGAATTCATGCTAAGTCTGCCGGTAGCTTCTTACGAATACTTGACACAATAAAAACAGAAAGTATAAAATATACTTTCTGTTTAAGAACAGGGGTGGAAGGAATCGAACCCTCCTCTGGAGTTTTGGAGACTCTTATTCTACCGATGAACTACACCCCTATATGCTAAAATGACGTACAAGTACGTCACAATAGGTTTGTTTTGTAACATACCTTCAAAACTTCATACAGATTGCTTTCCGAGTTGCTTTGGTCAAGCCCTCGACCGATTAGTAACAGTCAGCTCCACACGTTACCGTGCTTCCACCTCTGCCCTATCTACCTTGTACTCTTCAAGGGATCTTACTCACTTA
>ENA-OPXX01001473-OPXX01001473.1-human-gut-metagenome-genome-assembly--contig:-NODE-1473-length-16084-cov-7.398902_pt1 | contig 16084 bp, 16 predicted proteins | sample MGYA00241771_ERZ502046 | MGnify/ENA primary metagenome ERZ502046 (study PRJEB25962, sample SAMEA2042006) | human gut metagenome | biome: human gut; feature: human-associated habitat; material: faeces...
GTTGAGCAAAAGTCAGCGTGGGAATGGTGTGGTATCTTTATCTAAGTGAAACCCCCCTTTCCCATTTTGAGATTGTTTTATCGCTGATACTAAGCTTATCTGCCAATTCCCGTTGAGTATATTTTTTTGCTTTTCTTTCTTCAGCAATAAATTTACCTATTTTAATTTGGTCCATAGGTTCGTGTCCTCCTTTCTGGATTCATTGTATAAATTCCTACTGTTTATTTACACCCACGTAACGTAGAATATGGTGAGTTTTAGCGGTTTCTATGCTCCGTAGAGTTGTAATTTACTTAAAAAAATTCCGATTTGTTTACTTTTTGTTCCACTAATAAAACCCTTTCATGAATTACAAATAAGGCTTTAAAAACTTAAAAACATTCAAATATCCATTTGCATACATATGTACACCATCAATGGCATACTCCGATTTCTGTTCACCATGTTCATCAACAAGTGCTTCATTACAATCAAGGTAACGACAACCGTATTTTTCTGCTATTTCTTTTAATCGATGATTACATAATATAAGATTTTCAGGAGTACGGAGTTTCATCCATTGGATTGATTGTTCTGTCTGCCATGGCAGGTGAAGATTTGCAGGATAAAACGCCATGATAAAAATTTCCACATCTGGAATACGGAATTTGATAATTTCCATGATTCTACAGATATTATCCATTAAATGTAACATCCACTGATCTCCAAATCGTTCTTTTGTAATATCATTAGTACCGATATTGATAAATATCTTTGATGGCTCAAGATCTAAAAGCAATGTATCGATATTTTCCAGAAACTCATCTGTATTCAATCCACTAACGCCGCGATTATATATCACTTGTTCGATACCCTGGCTTCGTGCAATTTCACAGACAGGAAACATTTCCATCAAGGATGATCCTGTAAAAAGAATTTGTCCTGTTGACTCCCGATTTTCTTAATTATACAAACTGGAATTCATCTATCTGCATCGCAGCCATCTGCAAATATCGACCACCTGCACACCCTGATAATCATAAGTTTCATGATGTGTCCTTGCAATTACCATCTTAGGATATGCATCTCGTATTGCAAGCAATGGCGAATATTCCCTCTCAAATGTTGTTTCATCTGAAATATTGTCACTTACCTGAATGTATATCAGTGTGTCTCGTTTCTTTGCTACAAAGTCCACTTCTTTTTTATAAAGTTTACCAACATATACCTCATAACCTCTCCTTCGTAACTCCAGATAAACAATATTCTCATAAACCCTTCCAAAGTCCATATTTCGTGTACCATTGACTGCATATCGAAATGCTGGATCACAAAGATAAAACTTACTATTGTTTTCGAGATATTTTTTCCCCTTTAGGTCATACCGTTTTGCCTCATAAAATAGAAATGCGTTCTCTAAATAACCAATGTATTTTGATACTGTCTTTCTGGTAATCTCTCTTTGGTCATTATTTAATGTCTTGCAGATATTATTGGGAGAAAGCAGGTTGCCAATATTATCCATCATAAATTCAGATATACTGGCAAACTCTGATGTATTTCTTATTCTATATTTCTCAACCAAATCTCTTATAAGAATAGTCCCATACACATCTCTGATATAATCATACTGTCTATCCTCTGTCTTATATACATAAGCTCCTGGCATACCACCGGTTCGGACATACTGATCAAATGCATCATCATACCCATCCGTAATTCCATAATAAGTCAGATATTCCACAAAAGAAAAAGGATATACCTTTATTTCCATCGTTCTTCCAGTAAAAAGTGTTGCCAGATCTGAACTTAACAAAAATGCATTTGATCCGGTAACATAAATATCATAGATTCCTTTTGTATAAATACTATTGATTGCAAGTTCGAACTGAGGGCACATCTGAACCTCATCAATCAATAATACGTTATTCATTCCTTCTTTATATTGACCCAGGATATACTTATGCAATGCATGATATTCCAGTAAATGATCAAACTCTAATTCCTGAAGGTTTATCATTACAATATTGCTCTTTTCCTCTAACGACTGCAGATAAGTGATAAATTCCTGCAGCAAAACAGACTTGCCGCTCCGTCTGATGCCCGTGATTACTTTTATATCTGGCGTCCCATATAATTCAATCAATTCATCTAGATACTTTTGCCTTACCATAAACTGCATATCACTATCTCCTATTCCCATTTTTTTAAATTTCTTTATATTTTGGTAATACATTTCATGCATATTCTAGCACAGTCAGCTGCTTCTGTCATTATTCTATTCCCATTTTTCTCAAATAATTCATTTTCTGGTAATGGCATTTTCTTATAGAACAAAAAAGCAGCAGACATTTCGTAAGCACATGGTTTGACGTTTCTTCCTAAAACAGACCACTCTGATTGCAGTTTAAATAGACTATCTTCACACCATTCATTTTAAATCTCGCCTCTGCATTGCCCTGTGGATACGGCTTCTTCCTGCTGTAACTGCAATCCATGACACCATTCTATTTCAGCGTATGAATATCCTCAACCTACGGAGAGTAGAGTTCGAATTTGCTCATTTATTTTTCCATCCCATCCAGAAGCTTTATAAATCTTTTATCATTCATCTGCTCATTCGTAAGGTATTCTCCATTATAAAACAATGCATAGGTTGTAACCGGTGTCGGAGCATTTTGTGCTTCTTCTTTCGTTTCCAATCTGGTTGCCTGAAACGGAACCTCTCTTTCCCTGGCAACTTCAAGAACACGGTATGTGTGCAAATGATGAAAAATTTGTGCAAAAAAAGAGGTGCTGCATTGTGCAAACACCTCTTTAGATAGATTTTTAAACGATTCTAAATTTCTATTATCTGCTCCACTTTTTTCTGAATATTGTCTAAGTTATCATGAAATATCTTAGTATAGTCCAATTTATTTATCCTTTAACCCATAACATTGGTACAACATATCTCTCATTTTTTCATTGAAAATTATAGCCCAAAAAGGCATTTTTGTTCAATGAACTTAATCTGTTAAATTACATCTTAAATTTATATTTTCCTTTTCCGTGACCGGATACTGGTTCAATAATATCTGCCTGCACCAAATTGGAAAGAAGTTTTGAAGCACCTGAACCTTTTAGCTCAAGAAGCTCCATAACTGCACTTCTTCCAAACACCTCATCAAAGCCAAACTTTTTAAAAAGTCTATGAATATGAACTGTCGTTTTTACTGAAAAATCACTACCTTTTTCGGAAAGCACACTTTCAATATCCACTTTTGTTTCTTGAATGTCCACTTTTTCATTCTCAATATCCACTTTCGAATCTCCAATGTCCACTTTTTCTTCGTTCAAAAGTCCACTTATATGAAGATTTCGATTATGAAGCTCATTTTTCTCGTTCAAGAGCAGATTTCTGAGAAACGCTTCCAGATACTCTGTTGTTTCGTGAATGCCTTTTTGCAGATTCGTATAATTTGCACGGACAAGTGCATTTCTAAAATACCACGCATTTTCCGCAAATATATCATTTGTTACAGAAAAGCCAAGTGTCCCGAGATACTTGATAAAGAATACTGCCGTTGTCCTTGTGTTACCCTCACCGAAAATGTGGATTTGCCACAATCGTGAAACAAACACTGCAAGATGATGGATAATCTCATCCATCGAAAGTCCTTTATAGCTGAAATCCCTTTCCTGTGAAAAATCATATTCAAGCGTCTCTCTCAATTCTGATGCACTTCCATACATTACAGTTGCGCCATCAAGTACCCACTCTTTTTTCGTAATATTGTAATCTCTGATTTTCCCGGCATGCTTATATATTCCCCGAAAAAGTTTACGATGGATTGAGATATATTCATTCGGAGAAAAGGAAAATGCTGTTTCAGAAAGTATCCCTGCAATACGGGAAGATACCTTATCCGCTTCTTCTATACGTTCCTCATCCGAAAAATGCACAGGTTTTTCCCCATAATAGCTGTCGATAAGGCTCTGTGCTTCTTTCATTGTGATTTTGCCTTCAATATTCTGAATGGCAGTATCAATCAAATATTTAGATGGTTTGAGTCCGTCCACTGCCTGAAGTCCGATTGCTGTGCTCCAGACATAGCTTTTTCCTGCTTTATCTGGTTCTGCCTCTTTCAGATATTCTTTAAATGGATCTTTTTCCATACCCGCTACCTCAATTCATATGCATTACCTTTATGGCAAAATCCCCCACCAGTAAACTGATGGGGAATATCTATTTTTATTCTTAATATAATTTTGCACCAGCAGGAATATGGTTATCAACCATAAGAAGATGAAGTTCTTCATCCTCAGAATCCTTAAGGTTATTTACTGCTGAAAGTAACATACCACAGGATTCGATTCCCATCATCTTTCTTGGTGGAAGATTGGTGATAGCGATCAGTGTCTTTCCAACCAGTTCTTCCGGCTCATAGAAAGCATGAATTCCGCTAAGGATGGTACGGTCTGTGCCTGTTCCGTCGTCAAGTGTGAACTGTAACAGTTTCTTTGACTTAGGTACTGCAACACATTCCTTAACCTTTACGGCACGGAAATCGGATTTGCTGAAAGTATCGAAATCAACTTCTTCCTCGAATAATGGTTCAACTTTTACATTTGAGAAATCAATCTTCTCATTTGCAGTAAAGAATCCATTGCTGTCACCTGCTGCTGACTCTGCATCCTGTGTGGAAGCTGCAACAGCTGATTTTGCACTGTTATTCTTCTTGTCAGAATCAAGGCTCTTCATTGTCGGGAACAGCAATACGTCACGGATTGCCGGTGAATCTGTCAACAGCATAACCAGGCGGTCGATTCCATATCCGATTCCACCGGTAGGTGGCATACCGATTTCCAGTGCGTTCAAGAAATCTTCGTCGGTATGGTTTGCTTCCTCATCACCGGCTTCGAATGCGGCATCCTGTGCTGCGAAACGCTCACGCTGGTCAATCGGGTCATTTAACTCGGAATATGCATTACACATTTCCCATGTATTGATAAATAATTCAAAACGTTCTACCTTGGTTGGGTCAGACGGTTTCTTCTTGGTAAGCGGAGAAATTGCTACCGGATGATCCATGATAAAGGTCGGCTGAATCAGTTCTTTTTCACAGAATTCTTCGAAGAAGAGGTTGATGATATCACCCTTGGTATGACGCTCTTCGAATTCAATGTGATGTTCTCTTGCCAGCGCCTTTGCAGCTTCATCATCTGCTACGGTATCAAAATCGATGCCGGCATATTTCTTGATGGCATCGTTCATGGTCAGACGCTCAAAAGGCTTTCCAAGGTCGATTTCAATGCCATTGTAAGTAATCTTTGTAGTGCCGCATACTTTTTCTGCAAGATAACGGAACATGCTCTCGGTAAGTTCCATCATGCCTTCATAATCGGTGTATGCCTGGTATAACTCCATCAATGTAAATTCCGGATTATGGCGGGTATCAACACCTTCGTTACGGAATACCCGTCCGATTTCGTAAACACGCTCCAAGCCACCAACAATCAGTCTCTTTAAGTATAACTCAAGAGAAATACGGAGTTTTACATCTTCATTTAATGCATTGTAATGTGTTTCAAACGGTCTTGCGGCTGCTCCACCTGCATTGGAAACCAGCATAGGAGTCTCAACTTCCATGAAGTCACGTCCAGCTAAGAAATTACGGATTTCCTTGATAATCTGGGAACGTTTGATGAAAGTCTGCTTGGATTCCTGATTCATGATAAGGTCTACATAACGCTGACGATATCTGGTATCGGTATCAGTAAGTCCGTGGAACTTCTCCGGTAAAATCTGTAAGCTCTTGGATAATAAAGTTACCTCAGATGCATGGATAGAGATTTCTCCGGTCTTGGTCTTAAATACCTTTCCTTTGATTCCTAAAATATCTCCGATATCATATTTCTTGAAATCTTTATAAGAATCTTCTCCGATTTCGTCTCTTGCGACATATGCCTGGATGCTTCCCTTTAAATCCTGTACATTACAGAAAGAAGCTTTTCCCATCACACGTTTGAACATCATACGACCTGCGATAGATACCTCTTTTCCCTCAAAAGCATCAAAGTCGTCTTTGATATCTGTGCTGTGGTTTGTTACATCATATTTGGTTATCTGGAACGGATCTTTTCCATTTTCCTGAAGTTCTTTTAACTTATCACGGCGCACCTTGATTAACTGGTTAATATCCTGTTCCTGTACGTTCTTCTGTTCCGCCATCTTTGTTCTCCTAATCTATTAGTTTGATCTGTGGATTCCTAATACTTTATATTTTAAGTTACCCATCTGGGTCTCAACTTCTACTACGTCACCAACGCCGGCACCGATTAATGCTTTACCAACCGGAGACTCGTTGGAAATCTTTCCCTTTAAGCTGTTTGCCTCTGTAGAACCAACAATTTTATATTCCAGTTCCTCATCGAATTCCATATCAAGGATTTTTACCTGACATCCGATGTTAATCTTGTCTAAATCAACTTCTTCTTCTACTACGACTTCTGCATTCTTTAAGATTTTCTCGATCTGTTCGATTCTTGCTTCGATATCACGCTGCTCATCTTTTGCTGCATCATACTCAGCGTTCTCAGATAAGTCTCCCTGCTCTCTTGCTTCTTTAATCTTCTGTGCAACTTCTTTTCTTCTGACCACTTTCAGATTCTGTAACTCGTCTTCCAGTTTCTGTAAACCCTGATAGGTCAAAATGTTTTTCTTATCCATGCTTATTAGCCCTTCCTTTTATAGATTTTCTATTCTGCATAAAATTCTCGCTCTAATCGATCTGAAACCGCTTCACAGCCTGTAAAACCGGTTCCCTTAACAATCATAATATTATACCCAATAGGTACTTCAATGTCAAGATTTGCCCGCTGATACCAGTTCCTTTTATAAATGGAAATATAGATACTTTTTTCCGATAGAAATTCTTCCCGGATTCTTCCCTCAGCTTCAAAATCCAGTATCAGTCTGCCCTCTTCCGGACCGGTTCCCTTTTGAACTGCATTTTCCTCTTTTCCAATCACTTCTACAATCAGTCCCATCTCTTCATAAAGATAATCCATTTCCTTCCGGTGACATTCCGGCTGGCCGGTGCAAAGCGTATATGCATTAAGTCCCGGATAAAGCTGTCGGAGCATATACTGTTCTTCCTCCTGTCTTAGATATGCGCCATCTTCCGCATCAATGACAAATAGCCGCATGTCCCGGTAGGAAATGCCTTTCTGCTCTAATACTGCTTCGATTATTTTCCGAAAAAATGCATTGCAGGGAAAATAAATTTCTTTTTCAATCAGGTCATCCTGATGGCTATTCCTGTTTTCTGATTGCAGATTGCTTTTATTCCTGCGTAAAAGACTTTTTAATTTTTTCCACCATTTCATGCTTCATTATATGATGCAAAGGTTTCTAATAATTCCTCCAGCTGTTCGTAAGTCTCCACTTCATTGAGCAGGCTTCGAAGCCTGGATGCATGCTTGTAGCCGCCGGTGTACCAGGCTGCGTGCTTACGCATTTCCCGCATTCCGGTAAATTCGCCCTTAAAGGCAATCTGCATCTTTGCATGACGCAGCACCATATCCACCATTTCTTTGGCGGATGGCTTCGGCAGTTCTTCCCCCGTTTCTAAGAAATGGTTAATCTGTGCAAATATCCATGGATTTCCCTGTGCTCCCCTTGCTATCATCAGCCCGTCACAGCCGGTTTCCTGCTGCATCCGATATGCATCCTGCGGTGTAAAAATATCACCGTTTCCGATGACCGGAATCTTTACTGCTTCTTTCACTTTCCGGATAATCTCCCAGTCCGCTTTGCCGGAATAATACTGTTCCCTGGTCCGTCCATGCACCGCAATGGCAGCTGCCCCGGACTCTTCCGCAATATGTGCCATCTCTACTGCATTGACATGGGCTTCATCAAAGCCCTTTCTGATTTTTACCGTCAGAGGCTTCTTTATGGCTTTCGCTGTCTTTTCGATGATTTCACCTGCCAGAATCGGATTTTTCATCAGTGCAGAGCCGTCACCATTATTGACTACCTTTGGCACCGGACATCCCATATTGATGTCAAGAATATCAAACGGTCGATGTTCGATACGCTTTGCCATCTCGCTCATAATTTCCGGGTCGGAGCCAAAAAGCTGCAGGGAAACCGGATGTTCCCGCTCATCAATAGCAAGCAGGCTCTCGGTGTTCTTATTATTATAATAAATGCCTTTAGCACTGACCATTTCCATGCAGATAAGTCCTGCTCCCTGCTCTTTGCAAAGTACACGAAATGGCAGGTCTGTTACCCCTGCCATTGGTGCTAATATCAAATTATTATCAAGTGTTACATTTCCTATTGTCAGTTTCATCGTTTCTGTTTTGCGTAAATAAGACGCATTCCTTCTAATGTCAGTGTCGGATTGTAGTACTGAATATATTTTGTCTCATTTGCGATGATTTTACCCAGTCCGCCGGTTGCAACTACTTTTACATCCTTAAGTCCGGATTCTTTTATCATATTTTTTACGATATATTCTGTCTGTCCAATCTGTCCGAATATCAGTCCTGCCTGCATACTGCTGATAGTTTCTCTTGCAAGGATGGTAGACGGTTTCTTAATCTCGATTTCCGGAAGCTTCGCCGCATCTTCCCAGAGTGCCTTTGCAGAAATGCGGATTCCCGGTGAAGTTACTCCTGCGAAGAAATCTCCATTTCCATTGATGAAGTCATAGGTGGTTGCTGTACCATAGTCAATTACTACAACCGGTCCGCCATAAAGCTCATATGCACCTACAGCGTCTACAATACGGTCTGCGCCAATCTGTGCCGGATTCTCGGATGTGATACGGATTCCTGTCTTCACGCCCGGCTCCACCACCATTGGCTGAATCCCAAAATATTTAATCATTCCACTGCAGAGGGAGTGCATCACATTTGGTACTACCGATGAAATGATGGCATCTTTGATTTCATTATGGGAAATCTCGTTATGCTCTAACAAATCAATGATTGTAATACCGTATTCATCAGAAGTTCTCTGCATTTTTGTTGTCATACGAAATGTTGTAACTAATTTTTCCTTATCAAACACCCCGATGGTAATGTTGGTATTTCCTACGTCAATTGCCAGTAACATATTAGTCCTCCTTATCCTCTGTGAATTCTTCTCCCAGGAAAAATACACGGTAATACATTTCAAGCGATTCAAAGAGCTCTGTCTTTTCCCGCTGCATCTGTTTGATTTTTAACACACTGCCGATTTCATCATAAAAGAAATCTCCATCCTCACATTCCGTCCGGAAATTAAGATTTCCCTCTTTGTCAAATATAAGCTGCAGTGTTCCTCCGATATCCTCTGTATACAGTACACAAAGAATATTCAAATCCTCTTTGATTCCCTCCGGAAGTCCGTTAAACAACGGATTCAGATAGAATTTCTTGGTATAAGCGCTGGAACCGCATAAAACGATTTCTTCCTGCTCCATATATTCATACTCCTTTTTTTATTTATGCCTTTTTTATATCTGGTAAATGTGGCTTTTCCTGTCTATCCTATAAACATCTATCTCTATGCATATCTATACATATCCATAAATCCCGCGGACAGATACTTCCCCGGAAGACACCAGTTTTCTTGCTTCCCAGGTATCCACGATTAATTCGCCCCGGTCGGTAATGCCCTGTGCCACTCCATCAAATGGCTCTTTCGGGTCTAACACTCTTACCTTCTGCCCTTTATTGGCAAGGCTTGCATCGTATTCCTTCCGCAGATCCCGTAAATCCTGATATGCCATAAACCGGTCATAATAATGCTCGAATTCTTCCCAGACAGCTTCTATTAATGCTGCACGGTTTACCCGTTTTCCACTTTGTAACAGAAGTGAGGTGGCATTCTGCGCAATTTCTTCCGGGAAACTTTCATTATTCACATTGATGCCTATGCCAACCACAATATGGTTTACATAATCCATCTGTGCACTCATCTCTGTCAGGATTCCTACTACTTTCTTACCGTTGATGACAATATCATTTGGCCACTTTATCTTTGCTTCCATTCCGGTGCAGCGGGTAATGCCCTTTGCCACCGCCATGGCTGCCACCAGTGTCAGCATGGATGCATTGGAAGGATTCAGCTCCGGTTTTAAAATCAGTGTCATAAAGATTCCGGTTCCCGGCAGGGAACTCCAGCCTCTTCCACGTCTTCCTTTTCCGGCATCCTGCTGGTCTGCCACCACAAGGGTTCCATGCTCTGCACCCTCTTCTGCGAGACGGCTGGCTCTTACATTAGTAGAATCTGTTTCATCATAATAATAGATTTTCTTTCCAATCCAATCTGTTTTACGGATGCTGCTCAATTCATTTTCGCTTAAGATATCCGGTGCGCCTACAATCCGGTAGCCCCGGTTCTGCACCGCTTCAATTTCATAGCCATCCTTTTTCAACTGATTGATTGCCTTCCACACTGCGGTTCTTGATACACCAAAGCGTTCACAAAGCTCCTGTCCGGAAACATAACCTTCCGCTTCCCGCAGTGCTGCAAGTATTTTTGCTTTCATAGGTTCTTATTCTCCTAAAGTTGCAAGCATAACTGCCTTAATCGTATGCATACGATTCTCTGCTTCATCAAATACGATGGACTTCTCACTTTCGAATACTTCATCGGTTACTTCCAGCTCGGAGTATCCGAATTTCTCATAGACATCCTGTCCAATCCTGGTCTTAAGGTCATGGAATGCCGGGAGACAATGCATAAACAATGCCTGCTCTCCTGCGTTATCCATCAGCTTCTTATTTACCTGATATGGCATCAGGTCTGTAATACGCTCTTTCCATACCTCTTCCGGCTCACCCATGGATACCCACACATCAGTATAGACAATATCTGCACCCCTGGTTCCTTCCATGGCATCCTCTGTTAAGGTAATGGTTCCGCCTGTGCGGGATGCCACATCTTCACAATATGTAACCAGCTTTGGATCCGGGAAATACTTCTTATTAGTACAAGCCACAAAATGCATTCCCAGTTTTGCACAGGTTACCATCAGGGAATTTCCCATATTATAACGGGCATCTCCCATATATGCCAGCTTTACGCCCTTTAATCTGCCAAGATGCTCGCGGATGGTTAACATATCTGCTAACATCTGGGTCGGATGAAATTCATTGGTCAGTCCGTTCCATACCGGAACGCCTGCATATTTTGCCAGTTCTTCTACGATATCCTGTCCATAGCCACGATATTCGATTCCGTCAAACATACGTCCCAAAACTCTTGCGGTATCCGGAATGCTCTCTTTCTTTCCAATCTGGGAACCTGACGGGTCAAGGTAAGTTACGTGCATGCCAAGGTCATGGGCTGCCACTTCAAAAGAACAACGGGTTCTGGTACTGGTCTTTTCAAAAATCAGTGCAATATTTTTGCCAATCAGGCTGTCATGCAGAATACCCTGTTTCTTCTTTGCTTTCAGGTCTGCTGCCAGATCTATCATATAGAGGATTTCTTCTGGTTCAAAATCCATCAATTTTAAGAAATTACGTCCTTTTAAATTCATTGCTTTTTCCTCTTTTCTTCTTACTCTTTGATACAAAACGGGCTGTCCTACATAGATGTGGCAGCCCGATTTCATTTTAGGTTTATGGTTTCCTTTTTAATTATTTATCTCCGGCAACCTCTGTAATTGATTTTACCAGTCCTGCAACGCCCTGTATCTCAGATGGAATGATAATCTTTGTTGCCTTTCCGTCCGCAGCCTTTGCAAAAGCTTCCAGGCTCTTAAGCTGTAATACAGCATCGTCCGGTGCTGCTTCTTTCAAGAAACGAAGTCCGTCTGCATTTGCCTGCTGAATCTTTAAGATTGCTTCTGCCTGACCTTCTGCTTCTTTTACGGTTGCTTCCTTCTGTGCCTCTGCACGTAAAATTGCGGCAGTCTTCTCTGCCTCTGCATCTAAGATTGCTGATTCTTTCTTACCTTCTGCTACAAGAATCGTAGATTTCTTCTCACCTTCTGCACGAAGAATTGCTTCACGTCTTTCACGCTCTGCCTTCATCTGTTTCTCCATAGCATCCTGAATTGCCTTTGGTGGGATGATATTCTTTAACTCTACACGGTTTACCTTGATTCCCCATGGGTCTGTTGCCACATCCAGGGAAGCTCTCATCTTGGTATTGATGGTCTCTCTTGAAGTAAGGGTCTCATCTAATTCCAGATCACCGATGATATTACGAAGTGTGGTTGCTGTCAGATTTTCGATTGCCATAATCGGATTTTCAACACCGTAAGCAAATAACTTCGGGTCTGTAATCTGGAAATATACAACGGTGTCAATCTGCATGGTTACATTATCTTTGGTAATTACCGGCTGTGGTGGGAAATCAACCACCTGCTCTTTTAAAAGAACTCTCTTTGCGATACGGTCAATAAACGGTGCTTTAAAATGAAGACCTACGCCCCAGGTTGCAAGATATCCGCCCAAACGCTCTACAACAACTGCATTTGCCTGCGGTACAATCTTGATACAGGATACAATAATTACCAGTACTAGTATTACTAAAATGATAAGTGCTATTAATCCTTCCATTTTTACCCTCCAAAACTTATATTTTGAATAACTATTCACATATTACTATACTTTTTCCAAGATTACAACAGGGTGCCAAAAACTTCTTTTGACACCCTGACTTTATACTCTCTTATATTTTCTTACATTTTCCTAGAAAAATACATGGTTTCCGATGACTACTCCTGCCTGACCGGAACTTGCGCGGCGGAAGCTTAATGCACCACCGGTATTATCTACACCGGATAATGCTTCCTGTGCTGCCTGTAAACAGCTTCCACTGACACCGCTTGAAATAACAGATGCAACTTTTCCGTTTCCTGCCGGTGTAAACTGACCGCTCTGGTAAATTACATCATAAAGGCTGGATGGATATGCACCACTTCTCAGACGGTTCATAACAACTGCTCCGACTGCCAGCTGGCCTTCATAACACTCACTGCCTGCTTCGCACTGGATTAATGCAGCAAGAAGTGTTACTTCATCACAGTTTGCTGCTACAGATGCATTCTGTGTTACCATGGTTGTTGTAGTCTGTGCAGCTTTCTTTGCTGCCTCTTCTGCAGCCTTCTCTTCCAATGCAGCTCTTTCTTCTTCCATGGAAACTGCTGATGCTACATTTAAGGATACGGTTACATAATCTGCAGATACAAATGCAGTGGAATTCTTTAAGCTGACTGCGACCCATCCTTCCGGAGATTCTGTCTGTGTATCAACTACAAGCTTATCTCCTTCTGATGCTGCCTTGATAACAGATGCATCCGGATTTGCTTCACTGCGGACACGAAGACCGCCGGTGGTTACGGTTGCTACGGTGTCACATACGGTCTGTGCATAAGCATATGCTTCCTGACCTGCCACACAATATTCGCTCTTTACATATCCGTCTACAGAACCGGATGTAATATGATACCAGCCATCTAATGTCTCTACGATATCAGCTGCTGCACCTTTATATAATTTTCCAATTACTTCAGACTCTCCATCTGCGGAGCTTCTTATATATAAGAAATCATCCACATCTGCCATAAGCTTACTATTCCATGCCTGCTGCTCCTCACTAAGCTGAGGCTCCTCTTCCTGTGCTTCTGCAACAACCACTACATCTGCACGTTCAATGGATGCCTGCTCGGTTGCCGCGTCTCCCAATGATGCCAATTCTTCTATAATGCCGGCGGAGCCATCTGCCTGTACATCTGCCACAGCTTTTGTTTCCTGCTGCGGTTCCGGTACATTTTCTACTGATGCTGTCTGCATAACTGCTGTGACTGCGGTTACAACGGTAAGCATCACTGCTATAATTGTGCTCTCAATCACTCTTTTTCTTAAATTCATTTTGACCTCCATAACATATACCCTGTTTTTCTTTTTTAAGGATTATTAACAAGTATATGTCATTTTATTCATTTTTATTACATTTATTACGAATTTGTTACATCACGGATTATAACAAAGTAATTTTTATTTGTCAAGTTTCTGTACTTTTTATCCAATTCATGATATAATTTCCTAATAATAATTACGCAAAATCACAAGAAAAGATTTCGTCTTTTTTCGTAATGGTTATCAAGGAGGATGTATTTTTATGAAGGAACGTAAGCAAAAAGATTCTGCTTTGAAGCAGAATCCAGTAAAGGCTCCAAAGCCTGCAAAAGCACAGAAAGTGCCAAAAGCACCAAAAGTGCCTAAGGAAAAGAAGGAGAAAAAGTCCGGACTTCACTCCATGCGCTTTAATGTTGTACAGTTAGTTCTGCTGAGTATTATCATCAGTGTTGCTTCTCTTCTGATTATGATTATACCGGTTGCTGATAATGCAATTTCCACTCTGGCAGAAAGCTATATGCGTGATGTCTGTGATACCTGCGGTTTAAATGTTGATGCTGCCCTGAACCGGAGCGGTAACATTATTTTAAATCAGGCATATCTTGAAACTCTGATCGGTGATGTCCGCATCAATGATCTGGATTCCAGTTACGCCTATGTGGTTGGTTCAGATGGAACCATGATTTATCATCCGGATGAAAGCAAAGTCGGACAACCTGTAGAAAATCCCGCAATTAAACAGGTGGTAGCTGATTTGGAAGCAGGTAAAGAACAGCAGGATGGTATGGCAATCTATGAATTCAGAGGTGCTGAAAAATATGCGGCTTACTATGTTACTTCCAATAAAGCAGCTATTTTGGTCATTACTGCTGACCGTGGAGATATTTTAAGTGCTAAGGATGCAATTTATGCCCGCGCCGGTGGTGCCGCTATTATTATCTTTATTGTACTGGGAATCATTTCTTTCCTTATTGCAAGTAAAATGACCCGTCCGATTGTAGAGATTACCAATGTTATCAAACGTTTCTCTTCCCTGAACTTTGCAGAAAGCCCGACTACTATCCGCATCAGCAAACGTAAGGATGAAACCGGGCAGATGGCAAGAGCTATCGGAGATTTACGTGAAAAGTTAGTTACAATTGTTTCACAGATTAAGTCCCAGAGTGAACTGCTTTACAATGCATCTACTGAACTGGATACCAATGCATCCCACACAACATCAACCGTAGGAAATGTTGAAACCGCAGTAAATGAAATTGCTACCGGAGCTACCAACCAGGCTTCCGAAACCCAGAAAGCTACCGATGATATCGTTAATATGGGTAACATGATTGAACATACCAACAGTCAGGTTGAAAATCTTACAAGCACTGCTAACCTGATGCGTGAATCCAGCGAGGAAGCTGCTGCCACCCTGAAAGAACTGGACAACATCAACCAGCAGGCAATTGCTTCTATTGATGTTATTTATGAACAGACCAATATAACTAATATCTCTGCCCTGAAGATTAAAGAGGCTACAACTTTGATTTCTTCCATCGCAGAAGAAACAAACCTGCTTTCCTTAAATGCTTCTATCGAAGCTGCCCGTGCCGGTGAGGCAGGACGTGGATTTGCCGTTGTTGCATCGCAGATTCAGAAACTGGCTGACCAGTCCAATGAATCTGCAAACCAGATTGACCAGATTATCCATGCTTTGATTGAAGATTCTGAAAAAGCAGTTAAGACCATGGATGAGGTTAAAACTATTATGAACCTGCAGAGCGAAAACGTACATAAGACCGGTCAGGTATTCGAACAGGTTCGTGATGGAATCAGTTCTTCTATCAGTGGCGTAGGCGAGATTGCCACCAGAACAACACAGCTTGATAAAGCCCGTGGAGATGTTGTGGATGTCGTACAGAATCTTACCGCAATTGCCCAGCAGAATGCAGCAAGTACCGAAGAAACTTCCGCTTCCGTTATGGAAGTCAGCAATGTTATGCAGGAAATCATGGAAAATGCAAATCGTCTGAAAGAGATTGCTTCCATCCTGGAAGAAAATATGAATTCATTTACTTTATAATATGCATAAGAATGTGCCTTGGCACATTCTCGTGCCTGCGGCGGTCGCTCGCGACATCTACCTTATACGCCGCAGTGCACATCCTCGCAGAGCGTTTTTTGCTTTACTGGAAAGCAATTTTCTGTAAAGCAAGAGTTATAGGACAAAATGTGTTGATGAAAACCGCTTTCAAGCCTTGAAAATAAA
>ENA-OPXX01001483-OPXX01001483.1-human-gut-metagenome-genome-assembly--contig:-NODE-1483-length-15999-cov-2.285437_pt1 | contig 15999 bp, 15 predicted proteins | sample MGYA00241771_ERZ502046 | MGnify/ENA primary metagenome ERZ502046 (study PRJEB25962, sample SAMEA2042006) | human gut metagenome | biome: human gut; feature: human-associated habitat; material: faeces...
TAATAAAAAAGAGACTCTTTTAATTATAGGTTTAGCAGATACAATAAAAAAAGATGTTGTTAAAACTGTAAATGAATTAAAGAAATTAGATAAAAAGATTTTTATGCTTACAGGTGATAATGATAAAACAGCAAAAATTATTGCAAAGCAAGTAGGGATAGAAAATGTTATAAGTAATGTAAGCCCTAAACAAAAATTGGAAAAGATAAAAGAACTAAATAGTAATAATAATTGTGCAATGGTAGGAGATGGGATTAATGACAGCCCAAGTCTAAAAACTGCAACTATTGGAATAAGTGTAGAAAATGGAACAGATATTAGTGCAGATTCTTCAGATGTTATTTTGCTTAATGAGAATATGAGCAATATCTTAAAATTATTTAAGATAGGAAAAAATACAATAAGAATAATTAAACAAAATTTGTTTTGGGCATTGTTTTATAATATATGCATGATACCACTTGCAACAGGGCTATTTCCAATATCTTTAAATCCAATGATTGCAAGTTTAGCAATGACATTAAGTAGTTTAACAGTTGTATTAAACAGTTTAAGATTATTAAAAAAATAAATATAAAAAAATAGCAAACCAGATAAAAATTTATGGTTTGTTATTTTTTATGCAATAAAACTATAAAAGAGCTGAAAGCACTTCGGAAATAAGGAATACAGCAAATAGTATATCAAAAAATGGTAAAATTATTTACTTTTGTAAAAAATTGTAATATAATAGTTCCGTAGCGAAAAGGAGGATGAAAGATGAAAAAAATAACTTCTAAAATTATAGTAATGTTAATGGCTGTTATGCTTATTTTAAATCTAAATACTATTGTAAATGCTACAGCCGAAGATATGGCAGTACTAGAAAATACCGATGGAGATTATTTAATTTATTTAAATGAGTACTTAAATGAAGAATATTCTTATGCAATAACAACTAGTGCGGATGTTAAAGAAGATAATTTAAATTGGTATACAGCCAAAGATACAAAAGGAAATAAAGTGATAAAAGTTTCAAAAGATCAAAATGGATTATATTTATGGATAAAAGTAAATGACAAGATTGTAAAAAAAGCTGAACCTATAAATATATCAAAAGTATCAACTGAAGCAGAAATAAATGAAATGAAAACTTTAACAAATAGAATTAAAGTTGATGCAAATCAAACTACAACAGAAGAAACAAGAGAAAATAATGTAATAAGAAAAGTAACAAAAGGAACAGTAAAAATTACAGATGATGAAAAAGCAAAATATAGTTATGATGTTGTATCATTAAATGGTAAAAATTCAAATTGTGAAGAATTAGTTAAAGTTATGGGAAAAATAAATGGAAATATGAATATATTCGAATCAATTATAAATGGCAATAATAAATTTCCGTTTTATTATGCACATACTTCACTTAAGATTTCGTTGGTACTTTTATAATTAAACATAGCTCTTGGATAATTATTTATCCAATTTTCTATATATTGTATAAATTCTTCTGAAATTGGCGTTATATCAGTTCCTTTAGGTATGAATCTTCTTATCAGCCTATTGGCGTTTTCATTGCTCCCTCGTTCTCCTGAACGATATGGATGAGCATAATATACTTGTGTTCTTGCTTTTTTTCTTCGATTATCGTATGATTTCTCTAATGCTTTCCAATTCCTAAATTCCCCTCCATTATCAAATGTTATTGTTTTAAATTTTTTATAAAATATATTTTTATATTTTCTTTCTATTAAATCCAATGCTTTTGCTACATATTCTGCTTTCTTTCCAGGTATTTTCATAATTATTTCTTCTCTTGTCTTTCTTTCTGTTAATGTAAATAATACTGAGCCTCTTTTTTTAGTTCCTATTACTAAATCTCCTTCCCAATGTCCATATACTTCTCTATTTTTTGCTTCTTCTGGTCTATATTCTATACTTTTCTCTGGTGGTACTTTTTCACATATTGTCTTTTCTTTATTTTTTTCTTTATATTCTTTCTTGTATATCATATCTCTTGATTTTATATCGTAAATATCCCCTGCATATATATTGTTTCTTATTGTTCTTGCACACATTTTTGTTTTAAAATTCATCTTTTTTATTTCTTTTGCTATTACTTCTGGTGATTTCTTATCTTTTTTTATTGATTTTTCCACATATTCCTTTAGTTCATAATCATTATCTATTTTTAATTTCGGTCCTTTTGCTTTTAGATAATATTCATATCTTTGTTGTGCAACATCTGCACTGTATACCCAAATTTCTATTAGCTCTGTTGTTAGATTTTTTACTAATCCTCTTTTTATTTCATTTCGTATTGTCTTTTCTGTTCTATCTAAAAGTCCAGCTATTTCAACTTTTGTTCGTTTATCTCTATTCCACCATCTTTCTATTGACTGTCTTTCTTCATAGTTTAGGTGTTTACCTTTTTTACTTTTTGTGTTATTATTTTGTTGACACATATTAAAACCTTCTTTCAATGTTTGATTCGACACCAACATTGTATCATAAGTTTTAATATGTGTCTTTTTTATTTTTCACAAAACGGTAATTTAATTTTACCATTTATATAATTTATTAATATATTATATGATAAAACTTCTAGATTATACCAAATTTATAAAAAATAAGTTTATTATTTTTTATAAATTTGAATATTTGTATTAGTATCTATAAATACATCAGAATTAATATCTAAATTATAATATGGTATAACCTTCTTAGAATCTGTATTAATTTTAGGATTAGAATAATCAGGCTTAGATTTATGTTCATATGAATTATTTGTAGTTTCTACTAAAACAATATTTACAGATAAAAAATTGTAGTCTATCATACCAGAATATTTACCCAGTGAATCAACAGAATAAAAAGCAATAATAATCAAAATAAATAAAAAAGTTTTTTTCATTTAGCCTCCTTAAAAAATAATTTATATAAAACTAAAATTTATACTGTTCATAAAAGATTTTTAATTTACTAAAAAAGCTTAAAGAGAGATTAAAATTACCAGAATAAGAAATAGAAATCGTAAAGTTATGTTCATCCTTTGTAAGAGAAGAAAGTATAAAAAATTCAGATTTTGAATTATTAAGGAAGATTTCATTTGCATCTTTATAACAGTGGATATCTAGACAACTAGGCATATTTTCTAAGCAAAAATAATATTTGTAGGGGATTTCTGAAATAGTATCATCTTTAAAATTAGATACTTTAAAAGAATATTCTACAAATGAATTTGAATTGTTTAAACTAACATTAGGAGAGAAGTAAACATTAAAAATTGGATTTGCAATATTAGAATAAATAGATATATTTGTATTAAAAGAATAAATATAATGAATAATTATACTAATTAAAGAAAAAGATAAAATAAATATAAATAAAGATTTTTTCAAGATTACATCCTTTCAAAAATAATTTTTAAATTGATAAAAAAATTAGAAGAATTAAAAATATCTAAATTATTAAAATTCCATTCCCAAAAAAATGTTAAAGAATTAACATTATCGGTATTATATGTGGATAGTATACAATTTTTTTTCGAAAAATCCACAAGTACATTATTAATATAAAAATTGATATTTGCTGGAATATTAGAATTAATATTTTGAATTTTAAAATTGATATTTTTATTAGAATTAATTAATAAAGAAAAATAGCCGTATGAGCCGTGGTGCGAGATTACCATTATACAAAGAATTTAAATTGGCAGTTTCGGCAATATTAAAATTTAAATTAAAAGTTTGTGGATATAAAACAAGATAACTGTAAAAAGAAAATAAAAGAATAAAAAATAAAAAGATTAAAAATTTTTTCATAGAATCTCCTAACAAGTTGAATAAAGTAAAAAAATTATAATAAAAAATGTAAGCTTTGTCAATAATAAAATAGATACTAATTGTAAAAGATAAATGCTTATGATAAAATTAAAATGAAAATTTACAAAAGATGGGAGGGGAGAAGATGATTTATACAGTAACATTTAACCCGGCATTAGACTACATTTTAGAACTAGATAAGCTAGAAATAGGAAAAATACAAAAGTCAAAAAACGAATTAATACTTCCAGGTGGAAAAGGGATAAATGTTTCTACAGTATTAACAAATTTAGATACCGATAATGTAGCCTTAGGTTACAAAGTAGGTTTTGTAGGAGCAGAAATAGAAAGACGTCTAAAAGAGATGAAAATCAAAACAGATTTTATAGAATTAGAAGAAGGAAATTCAAGAATCAATGTAAAAATTGCAGGAGAAGAAGAAACAGCAATAAATACTAATGGGCCAAAAATAAACGAGGAGAAAATTACAGAATTATTGGAAAAACTTAAAAAGTTAGAAGAAAATGACATTTTAGTGTTATCCGGTAGTATACCATCATCATTAAAAGATGATATATACGAAAAAATTTGCAATATAGTACAAAAACAAAATGTAAAAATTGTAGTAGATGCAACTAAAAATTTATTATTGCAGTCTTTAAAATATAAACCATTTTTAATAAAACCCAATAATGAAGAATTAGGAGAAATATTCAATGTAGAAATACATACAAAAGAAGATGCTTATGTATATGGAAGAATGTTAAAGGAAATGGGAGCACAAAATGTATTAGTTTCTATGGGAAAAATACGGAGCGGTTTTAATAGACGAAAAAAATAAAGAACATTTTTTAAAGTCACCAGAAGGAAAAAGAATAAACACTGTAGGTGCAGGTGATTCTATGGTTGCAGGTTTTATAGCCGGATATTTAAAATATGGAGATTATGAAGAAGCTCTAAAAATGGGAGTAGCTGCAGGAACAGCTAGTGCTTTATCAAAATATTTGGCAACAAAAGAAGAAGTATATAAATTATACAATAATATTTAAACTAAGGAGGAAAACATGAGAATAACAGATTTATTAAGCGAAAAAGCAATTGAGCTTAATGTAAAAGCAAAAGATAAAAATGACATAATTAATAAAATGGCAGAGTTAATGCTAAAAACAGGAAGAATTACAGATGTAAATGAATACAAAGAACTTGTATTTAAAAGAGAAGAAGAAGGAAGTACCGGAGTTGGAGAAGGAATTGCCATTCCACATGGCAAAGGAAACTGTGTAACAGAGCCAGGTCTTGTTGCAATGGTGGTTCCAGAAGGTGTTGAATATAATGCATTAGATGGAAAGCCAGTTAATTTATTATTTATGATTGCAGCTCCAGATACAAATAGTAATGTACATTTAGATGTATTAAGTAGATTATCTACAATGTTAATGGATGCAGATTTTAAAAACAAATTAATTTCCGCAAAAAGTAAAAAAGAATTTTTAGAAATAATAAATGAAACAGAAAAAGAAAAGTTTAAAGAAGAAACAAAACAGGGAAACGGGTATGAAATTTTAGGAATAACAGCATGTCCTACAGGAATTGCACATACTTATATGGCAGCTGAAGCATTAGAAAATGCAGGAAAAGAAATGGGACACCTTGTAAAAATAGAAACACAAGGTCAATCTGGTGTTAAAAATAAATTAACAAAAGAAGAAATAAGAAATGCAAAAGCCATAATAATTGCTGCGGATATAGATATAGATTTATCTAGATTTAAAGGTAAAAAAATTCTTAAAGCAAAAGTTTCAGATGGAATTCATAAACCAAAAGATTTAATAGAAAAAGCTTTAAACGGTAAAGATATTCCTGTATACGAAGGAAATGGAAAAGATGATTCAGAATATGAAAATTCTGAAAATGCAGGAAATAAAATATATAGACATTTAATGAATGGTGTAACACATATGTTACCATTTGTTGTTGGTGGAGGTATATTAATAGCAATAGCATTTTTACTAGATGATTATTCTTTAAATCCAGCAAACTTTGGTATGAATACTCCAGTTGCAGCATTCTTTAAAACAATTGGAGGAATAGCATTTGATTTTATGTTATGTATCTTATCTGGATATATAGCTATGAGTATTGCAGATAGACCAGGTTTAGCTGTTGGTTTTGTTGGTGGAGCTGTTGCAAAAGCAGGAACAACATTTGCATCTTTAACAAACCCAGATGTTGTACTTGTAAGTTCTGGATTTTTAGGAGCTTTAATAGCAGGTTTCATTGGTGGATATGTAGTTCTTCTATTAAGAAAATTATTTTCTTTCCTACCAAAGAGTTTAGAAGGTATAAAACCTATATTAATATATCCAGTAGGTGGAATTCTTCTAATAGGATTAATAATGCTTGCAATTAATCCAGTTGTAGGAGCAATTAATACAGCACTAAATAATTTCTTATCATCTATGCAAGGAGCAAATAAAATAATATTAGGAGCAATTTTAGGTGGAATGATGTCTGTTGACTTAGGTGGACCTGTTAACAAAGCATCATATACATTTGGAACAGGAATGCTTGCAGAAGGACATTACGACATTATGGCAGCAGTTATGGCTGGAGGTATGGTTGCACCACTTGCAATAGCATTACTTGCAACATTCTTCCCTAAAAAATTACCAAAGAAAGACAGACAATCTGCTTTATTAAACTATGTTATGGGATTTTCATTTATATCAGAAGGAGCTATACCATTCGCTTCAGCAGATCCAATACGTGTAATTCTTTCTTGCGTAGTTGGTTCAGCAGTTGCAGGAGCTATGTCTATGTTCTTTAACTGTACATTAATGGCTCCACATGGAGGTATATTTGTTTTACCAGTAGTAGGAAATGCAGCACTATATTTACTTTCTATAGTAGTAGGTTCTTTAGTTGCAATGCTTATTTTAGCAGCATTAAAGAAAAATGTTTGGACAAAGGAGAGTAAATAACATGATAAGTAAAGTTTTAAAATTAGAAAACGAAACAGGATTACATGCAAGACCTGCAACAGAACTTGCTAAAATTGCAATGAAATATTCATGTGATATAAAATTAATTGCAAATGAAAAGACTGTTAATGCAAAATCTCCATTAATGATTATGTCTGCAGGAATAAAACAAAAAACAAACGTAGAAGTTATATGTGATGGTGCAGATGAAAAAGATGCAATGAATGAAATAGAAGAAGCATTTAAAAATAATTTTGGAGAATAATAACAAAAGAGGAGATAAAAATGTTAAAAGGTAAAGGTGTATCTAGGGGAATTGGAATTGGTAATGCAAAAGTATTAAAAAATGAAGAAATAACATTTACAGATTTTAAAGTAGAAAATAAAGACGAAGAGTTAAATTATTTTAAAAAATGTTTAAATGAAGTAATAGAGGATACAAAAAAAGTAGTAGATAAAATTTCTGGTACAGAAGCTGAAATTATGAATGCTTATTTAATGATACTACAAGATCCTACATTAATAGCTGAAACAGAAAGATTAATTAAAGAAGAAGGATATAATGCAGGGTATGCAGTAAAAATGGGATTCGAAACTGTAGAGGAAATATTTAGAAATATGGAAGATGACTATATGTCTGCAAGAGCTTTAGATATAGAGGATATGAAAAATAAGGTTCTAAATAAAGTGACTAATAAAGCAGAAATAGATTTAAGCAATTTGCCAGAAAATACAATTATAGTTGGAAAAGATTTATCTACATCAGATACAGCTAAGCTTAATTTAAAGTGTGTAGCAGGAATTATAATAGAAAATGGTAGTGAAAATTCACATGTTTCTATTATGGCAAGAACCCACGAAATACCTGCAATAGTAGGTGCAAGAAATTCCTTAGAAGAAATAAAGAATGATGAATATATTGCTATAGACGGAATATCTGGTGCAATATATGTAAATCCATCTGAAGAAGAAATAGAGAAGTTAAATAAAATAAAAGAATCTATAAATGATGAAAAAGAAAACTTAATTAAGTATAAAAATAAAAAAACTATTACAAAAGATGGGTATAAAACAGAAATAGTAGCTAATATTGGAACTACAAAAGATATGGATAATGTAATAGAAAATGGTGCAGAAGGCATAGGCTTATTTAGAAGTGAATTTTTATATATGGATTCTGAAACTATGCCAACAGAGGATGAGCAATTTAAAGCATATAAGGAAGTACTAGAAAAGGCTGAGGGAAAAAGAGTAATTGTTCGTACATTGGATATTGGTGGAGATAAAGATTTAAAATATTTAAACTTAGGAAAAGAGGATAATCCATTTTTAGGATATAGGGCAATACGAATTTGTTTAAGAGAGCCAGAGATATTTAAAATTCAGCTTAGAGCTTTATATAGAGCAAGTATTTATGGAAAACTTGCAATTATGTTTCCAATGATTTCTTCTATAGATGAAATAAAATTAGCAAAGAATATTGCAAATGAGGTTAAGGAAGAATTAAAAAAAGAAGATATAAAATTTGATAAAAATGTAAAAATAGGAATAATGATAGAAGTTCCATCAGCAGCAATAATAGCCGAAGAACTAGCAAAAGAATGTGACTTTTTCAGTATAGGAACAAATGACTTAATACAGTATACAGTTGCAGTTGAAAGAGGAAATGAGAAAATATCAGATTTATATACAAAATTTCATCCCGCAGTTATACGTCTAATAAAAATGACAATTGATGGAGCACACAAATCTAAAATATTTTGTGGAATGTGCGGAGAAGCTGCAAGTGATGAAAGATTTATACCAATCCTAGTAGGATTAGGATTAGATGAGTTTTCTATGAATCCTACAAAGATTTTAAATTCTAGAAAGATAATTAGAAATTTAAATCACAAGGAGTGCAGAAAACTAGCAAATGAAGTATTAAAAATGTCCTCAGCAAATGAAGTTAAGGAAAGAATAATAAATTTTAATAATGAACACAAAAAATAAGACTAAATAAAAAATTTATATTCAAAAACTAATAATATAATTGGAAAAAAATATAGTATTTCAAATTTATTGGGATACTATATTTTTTTTTATAAATATAAAATCGGGACTTTAAGGACCGTCCAAAAATCCTGATAGAAATGTAAATTTTTTGTGAAAGAGTAGCTATTCTTAGAAATAATATTGAAATTTAAAATCGTAAGTGATAATATTTACGTATAATTTTAAAGGAGGAAGAATCGTTGATAACTGTAAAAAATGTTACGAAAAAGTATGGAAAATTTAAAGCCGTAGACAATATTAGCTTCGAAGTTAATGATGGCGAAATAATAGGTCTTTTAGGTCCTAATGGAGCAGGCAAAAGTACGACTATGAATATTTTGACAGGATTTATAGAGCCAACACAAGGTGAGGTTATAATTAATGGATATAATATTTCTAAAAAACCTAAAAAAGCAAAAAAATGCATAGGGTACATGCCAGAAGGAGTTCCTTTATATAAAGATATGACTGTTAAGGAATTTATTACATATATGGCAGAACTTAAAGGTGTAAAAAAGGAAAATATTAAAGAAAGCGTAGAACAAGCTATGCAAGATACATGGCTTCAAAACGTGAAAAAAGTTTTAATAAAGAATTTATCTAAAGGTTATAAGCAACGTGTTAGTATGGCAGGAGCTTTAGTTGGAAATCCAGAAATTATAATATTAGATGAGCCAACAGTAGGTTTAGATCCAAAACAAATAATAGAAATTAGAAATCTTATTAAAAAATTAGGAAAAAATCATACTTTAATAATAAGCTCACATATTTTATCAGAAATAAGCCAAATATGTGAAAAGGTAATAATAATAAATAAAGGACAAATAGTAGCAGTAGATTCACCAGAAAATTTAGAAGATAAAGTAAATGTAGAAAATGCAATAAATATAATTGTAGAAGATATGGAAAATAAAATAGAAAGCTTAAAAATAAATGGAGCAAAAAAAGTTGAGCTAATTAAGAAAAATGATGACAATACAAAAGAATATAGAATTATTCCAGAAAAAGATTATGATATAAGAAAAACAATTTTCTCAGATTTAGCAAAAGAAAATATTACAATTTTTGAACTTAAAAAACCAGAAATAACATTAGAAGAAGCTTTTATGGAATTAATACAAAAAAACGAAAAAGACAAGGAAGAAAAAGAAAAGATAAAAGAAGAAGAAAAAAGACAAGAGGAAGAACAAAAGAAACAAGAAAAACTAGATAAAAAAGAGAAAAAACAAGAAAGCAAAAAAGCTAAAAGAGACAAAGGAGGTAAAAAATAATGTGGGCAATAATAAAAAAAGAAGTTAGAACATATTTCTTATCTCCAATAGGATATGTATTTGTAGGACTATTTTTATTAATGGCAAGTTTATTCTTCTATTCAGACATATTAGTAACAGGCTCTACAATGTTTAGTTATATGTTTTATTCATTATCTACAATATTAATAATGATAATACCATTATTAACTATGAGAATGTTTTCAGAAGAAAGAAAAGATGGAACAGAACAATTGCTATTAACAGCGCCAAGAAGTGTAACAAGCATAGTTTTAGGAAAATTCTTTGCAGCACTAATAGTATTTTTAATAGCAGTAGTTTTAACATTAATATATTATGTAATATTAATGTTTTTGGGAAGTCCAAACATAAAAACATCACTTGTAACAATGCTTGGATTTATACTGTTAGGAGCAGCACTAATTTCATTTGGTATGTTTGCTTCAAGCATTACAGAAAATCAAGTAATTGCAGCTATTATATCAATAGCATTTTATGTAATAACATGGATGGGAACTCCTTATCTTGGTAAAGGCTTAGAACCATTAGGATTAATGAATATGTTTAATAGATTTGGAAATGGTCAAATAGCTTGTACAGAAGTTGTAGCATTTCTTTCTTATACAGTATTATTTGTATTATTAACAATTATAGTTATACAAAGAAGAAAAAGTGTTAAATAAAGAGAAGGGAGAATTATTGTGAAAAAGTTTTTCGAAATAATAAAGAAAAAATGGATAGCAGATACAACTAGAGTTATATTATTAGTAGCTTTACTTGTTGTAGCATATTTAGCAATAAATATGTTGGCAGATAAACTTAATTTGCCAACACTAGATTTTACAGAGGAAAAATTATATTCTGTATCAGATGAAAGTAAAGAAAAAGTAAAAGATATAGATCAAGAAGTAACGATTTACTTTTTTGGTGCAGACGAAAATACAGCAATAATAGATTTTGCAAAACAATATACTGCCATAAATGAAAAGATAAAAGTAGAAGTTGTAGATAGTATGCAAAGACCAGATTTACTAGAAAAATATGGAATATCTAATAATAGTTCAGCAATTGTAGTACAATCACCAGAAAGATCTAAAATAATATCTGCATATGATTTAAGTAGTTATAACTATTCAACTGGAGAAACAACAGATTTAACAGAGGAAAAAGTAACAAATGCAATAATAGAAACAACATCAGAAAATAAACCAAAAGTATATTTTTTAACTGGTCATGGTGAAATGGTAGAAAATATGACACTTGCAAAAGAATATTTACAAAATGACGTTATAGATGTAGCAGATTTAGATTTGTTAACAACAGAATTTCCAGCAGATTGCAATCTATTAATAATTGCAACACCAACAAAGGATTTTACAGGTGTTGAAACTGAAAAAATAATTAATTATATTAACAATGGTGGAAATATTTTATGGCTAAATAATTCTAAAACAACGGAACTAGCTAATGTTAAAAATGTGTTGGATATATATGGTGTAAGCGTAGGTAATGGAATTGTAAGAGAAACAAATTCAGATAGAATACTACCAGGAACACAAAACTTTATATTACCAAGTTTATCTTCACATAAAGTAACAGAAAATGTATCAGATGGATATGTAATTTTATTTAATTCTGCTAGATTAGAATTTAAAAATGATGAAGAACTAGAAAAATTAGGAGTAGTAGCAAAACCAATAATGAAATCTTCAGAAAGTTCATATTATAGAATAGACCAAAGTATAACAAGTACTACAGCTAAGGAAGAAGAAGAAAAAGGAAGCTTTCCAATAGCACAAGAATTAACTAAAAAAGTAGGAGAAGATAAAGAATCAAAGCTTATAATATTTGCAAATAATTTATTTGTTTCAGATTCACAAATATCAATGAAAAGTAGTACAGGAACACAATCTATAAATGCAATTAATTTTAGAAGTAATTCAGATATACTTTTAAATACGGTTTCATATTTAGTAAATAGAGAACCAGCTATTACGATTAAAAAGAAAACAGAATATGTAACATATACAGCAACACAAAAAGAAGATTTAATAATAAGAAGTATAATCTTCGTGATTCCACTTATAATAATTGTTATAGGAATAGTTATATGGCAAATTAGAAGAAGAAAAAGATAAATAGAAAACAGTCTTAAATAAATAAAAATTTAAGACTGTTTTTTTTTCTATTTTTATGATAATATGTAACAAAAAAGAATGAAGGTGGAATGAATATGAAAAGTTTATTTATAGAACATCCAAAATGTTCAACATGCCAAAAAGCTAAGAAATGGCTGGACGAAAACAATATAGATTATATAGATAGGAATATAATTACAGAAACCCCATCAAAAGAAGAATTAAAAGAATGGATAGATAGATCTGGAACTGATGTAAAAAAATTTTTTAATACAAGTGGAATAAAATATAGGGAACTTAATATAAAAGAAAAAATAAAAAATATGTCAGAAGATGAAATTTACGAATTATTATCATCAGACGGAATGCTAATAAAAAGACCTTTATTTATATCAGATAAGAGGATTTTGAAAGGTTTTAAAGAGAAAGAATGGGAAGAACTAAAAGGAGAAAATAATGCAATTAATTAGCTTTGATAAGTATAAAAGTACACATTATAAAAAGAAATTAAATAAGAAAAAAGTTACTGTAATTGTTGTAATATTAATAATTATACTTATAATTTCTATATTGGCAGGAATATATATGTGTAATAAAACATTTAGAAATGGTGTGGATAAATACATATTTAGAAAAAATATACAAGAAAATAATGGATCTATAATAGAATTGCCTGCGCAAATAGAAGATAATAATATTTTAGTATATAACAATTACATAGGAATATTAAATAAAAGCATACTTAGCGTGTACAATTCTAATGGAAAGAAAGAAAAAGAATTAGAGGTCGAAATTAGTAATTGTATATATGATACAGAAAATAGATTTTTAGCAATGGCAGAAAAAGAAGGTTCAAAATTGGAGCTTATTTCTGGAACAGATATTTTATGGAAAAAGAATATAGAAGGAAATATAGAGCACATTTTTGTAAATAAAAATGGATATGTTTCTGTAATAATTACAGGTACGACCCATAACAATGTTATAATAACATATAATTTAGAAGGTACAGAGTTATTTAGAACATTTTTATCTCAAACAACTGCTATAGATGTAGAAATATCAAATGATAACAAATATTTAGCATATGGAGAAGTGGATGTAACAGGCAGTTTTATTCAGTCAAATGTTAAAATAATTTCAATAGAAAAAGCACAAACAGATCCATCTAATGCTATAGAATACATATATCCATCAGAGTCACAAGAACTAATAATAGAATTAAAATATCAAGATAATAATAAATTAATATGTATGTATGATGATTCTATACACACCATAGAAAATAAAGAAGATAAAAAGATATTAGATATTTCTAGTACAAAAAATACATTTGCAGATGTAAACTTAAAGGATAATATAGTTTGCGTAACAGAAAAATCAACAGGATTATTTGCTAATATAGATGTAGAAATAACAAATACATCAAGTGGAAAAACTGATATTTATAATATAGAAGGAGTTGCCAGTGCATTAGAAGCGTTTGGAAATGTAATTGCTATAAATTTAGGAACAGAAGTAGATTTTATAAATACAAATGGATGGTTAATTAAAAGATATAATTCATCAACAGAAATAAACAATATTATTTTAGGAGAAAACATAGCGGGAATTGTTTACGCAGACAAAATAGAAATTTTAAATTTATAGGAGGGGAAAATGAATTTTATAGCAGATATTATAATTATTTTAATTTTGGCAACATGTGTATTTTTTGGAGTAAAAAGAGGACTAACAGGTGTAATAGTAAAGTTACTTTCTATAGTAATTTCTTTGATTCTTTCATTAATTTTATTTAAACCGGTTTCTACGATTATAATTAATCATACTAATATATATAATGATTTAGTTACAAACATAGAAAACTCATTAGATTCAAAAGAAGATAAGAATGCAGAAGAAAGTGCAGAACCAAATATAATAGTGGACTCTATAAACAAGCAAATGAATACTGTTAAAGAGAATACAAATGAAGTTATTGCCAAAAGCATAGCAGAAGTAATTATTAATTTAATAGTTATTGTAGTATTATTTATAATTATTAATATAATAATGTTTTTCTTGAAATTTATATTTGGAGCAATTGCTTCATTACCAATAATAAAGCAATTGGATAAATTAGGCGGATTCATATATGGGGTTATAGAGGGATTTCTTATTATATATATAATTTTAGCAATATTATCTTTTATAAATATACAAGAAGTACAATTAGCAATAAAAACATCATATTTAGCTTCAATGTTATATAATAATAATTTATTATTAATGTTATTTTTTTAATAGTAAAAAAGATTTCCTGGTAGGAGATCTTTTTGTACTAGAGAATTATGGTGTAGCTTAGATTTTCTTAAAATTTACATTTGCTAGAAAATCTTGGGTACACCATTTTTAAATAGTATAAAACCTTTAAATAATTAAACTTTAATCAAATTATTGAAGTTTAATTATTTTTTTGCTATACTATTTGATATATCTTATAATAGGAGTGAAAAATTGGAAAGTAAACATATGAAAAATGATAATGAAAATAGAAGAAAAAGAAATAATATACAAAAAACAGCAAGAGTAAATAGTAATAATAGAAAAGGTAATATACAAAGTAAAAAAAGAAAAAAGAATATAGTAGCAAGAAGAATAATTTTAATTATTGTAATAATATTAATAATTTTATCTGGAGTATTTGCAAGTAAAGTTGTAATGAATGGAGGAGGATTAAAGGGATTACTTGCAACATTAGTTGGACAAACGGAAGAAACTAGAAAGAATATGTCAGATATAGAATTTTTAATATTAGGAGAAAGCTTAAACTTAACAGATACAATAATGATAGGAAAATATGATCCAAATTCGCAAAAAGCATCATTAGTATCAATACAAAGAGATACATTTATAGGTAATAACCCAAAAAAAGCAACAGCGTATGATAAAATAAATTCTGTATATCAAGGTAAAAACTCAGATAAAATTTTAAAAGAAGTAAATGAATTAACAGGATTAAACTTAAAATACTATGTTGTAATAGATACAAAGGCTTTAAGAGAACTAGTAGATGCAATAGGTGGAGTGGAATTTTACGTACCAATAGATATGAAATATGATGATACTAGCCAAGACTTACACATTAATTTAAAAGAAGGAATGCAAAAATTAAATGGTGATCAAGCAGAACAAGTTTTAAGATTTAGACATAATAATGATGGTAGTACATATCCTGAATCATATGGAATTCAAGATACAGGAAGAATGAGGACACAAAGAGAATTTATATCTGCGCTTTTAAAGCAAACACTAAAACCAAGTAATATGTTAAAAATTGGAGAATTTGTAGATATAGCAAATAAAAATATAAAAACAAATATACCAATAGAAATTATAAAAGATTATATTCCATATGCAGTAGAATTTTCTATAGATAATTTGCAAACAGGAACATTACCTGGTGAGCCAAAAGAAATGAATGGAGTTTGGTTATATTTAGCAGATGATGATGAAGCGCAAAAGATGATTGCAGAATATTTCTTTGACTGCCCAAAAGAAGAAGAAATAACAAATGAAATGCCAACACTTCAAATTTTAAATGGAACAAGTGACTTTAGTAAATTAGAGGAAGTTGTAAATAAATACAAAGAAAAAGGATATAATATTTTAAAAGTAGGAAATACTGATACTAAAGTAAAACAAACTAAAGTAACAAATAGAACAAAGCAAACTAGCGAAGTACAAGAACAAACTAAAAGTATAATAAAAGATACTGCAAAAATAGAAAAGG
>ENA-OPXX01001498-OPXX01001498.1-human-gut-metagenome-genome-assembly--contig:-NODE-1498-length-15872-cov-8.301321_pt1 | contig 15872 bp, 16 predicted proteins | sample MGYA00241771_ERZ502046 | MGnify/ENA primary metagenome ERZ502046 (study PRJEB25962, sample SAMEA2042006) | human gut metagenome | biome: human gut; feature: human-associated habitat; material: faeces...
CCAGCGCTTCCGGATCGGTCCCGGGTTTGATGGTCAGGCCCACCTTGCAGCCCAGTGCCTTGACCGCATCGATGGTCTGCTGGATGTCGTCCTCGCACTCGAGGTGGAAGTTGTACAGGCTGGCACCCGCCTTGATGAAAGGCTCTGCATACTGCAGCGGGTGGCTGATCATCAGGTGGACATCGTAGAATGCTGCGGGCATCCCCTTGTGCAGGCTTTTCAGCACCGGCACTCCAAAGCTGATGTTGGGCACAAAGTGGCCGTCCATCACGTCATAATGCAGCATCTGCGCACCGGCATCCAGCACCATGCGGCAGTCTGCGCCAAGCTGATTGAAATCAGCCGAAAGGATCGAAGGACTAATGATCGTCATTGTGTTTTATACTCTCCGTTATTTTTCAGAAAGATTACACCATCCGTTCTGCCAGAGCACCTGTTTTGGGGCCGGAATGCAGGGCGGGCATGGTTATTCTTAGTTTACATGAAAACACGCAAAAAATCAAACCCGGAGCCGTGTTTTTCACGGAAAAGTCTCAAACCTGCCCCTGAATCCATCCAAAATCCATTCCAAAACCAAAAACGACCAGACCGCCCCGCCCGTTTCAGGGGGACAGTCTGGCCGCGGATTCAGTTGACAGGCTTCATGCTGGCGGGGTCCTCCACCGGCACGGGCTGACCGGATTCGTCCGGCAGGCGCTTCATGCCGCCGGGGTTGGGGGAACAGGTGGGCAGGGTGAACACAAAGCGGCACCACTCGCCCTGCTGGCTCTCCACGCGGATCTGTCCGCCGGCCAGATTGACCAGCACCTTGCAGATGTTCAGCCCAAGGCCGGAGCCGCGGGCGTGCAGGCCGCGGGAGCGATCCTCCTTGTAGAACCGCTCGAACACATAGGGCAGCGCCTCCGGGCTGATGCCCTGCCCGGAGTTCCAGATGGAGATCTCGGCTTCGGGGCCAAGCTTTTCTACGCTGAAGCGGATGGTGCCGCCCGCCGGGGTGAACTTGATGGCGTTGTCCAGCAGATTATACGCCACCTGATGGATCAGGTCAGGGTCGGCGTAGACCAGCACCTTTTCGTCCATGGTCAGGCCTTCCAGCTCGATCATGCCGTCATTGATGCGCTGCTCTGCCGCCAGCGCCACGCCGGTCAGGGTCTCCCAGATATTGAACATCCGGGCGTTCACCTGATACTCCCCGCTTTCCAGCTTGGAGAGATCCAGCATATTCTGGATGAGCCGCGCCAGACGCCCGGTCTCCTCGCTGACCAGCTGCAGATAGTGGTTCTGCATCTCGGGCGGGATGGTGCCGTCCAGAATGCCGTCCACAAAGCCCTTGATGGTGGTCATGGGGGTGCGCAGCTCGTGGGCGATGTTGCCCATGAACTGTCCCCGGGAGTTATCGTTGGACTGGATGTTCTCTGCCATCTGGTTGAAGGTGCGGGCAAGGTCTGCCACCTCGCCGTCGCCCTCCACGCCCTCCACGCGGACGGAGAGATCGCCGCCGCCAAAGCGCTGGGCGGCATCGGTGACTTTTTGCAGCGGGTCGGTGAGCTGACGCATCAACAGGCGGGTCAGCACGCTGGCGCACAGCAGCATCACGCAGGCAGACATGAGGAAGTTGGACCAGAACTGCTGCTTGAAATCGGTGAGCTGCGCGCCGGAGGAGCACAAAAACAGCCAGCCGCTGAACAGGCTCTGGTCATCGATGGTCTCCACCGCCGCGATATAGCTTTTTTCGGTCAGGGCACCGCCCAAATCGCCGAAAGCGTGGTAGTGCCGGGCGTCCGGGTCAGCCACTGCGTTGGCGCGCTGGCAGATGTCCAGCGGCACGGTGTCGGTGGTAAGCTTTGCCGGGTCGGAGGCGATGAGCACATTGCCCTGCCGGTCGGTGAAGAACAGATACGCCTCAGCGCTCTCGCCGATGATCTCCAGCTTGGTGTTCAGCGCATCCAGCTCTGCGCCCTGCGGCATGGTCTCGCTGTTTACCAGATACTCCGCGGTGCGCTTGGCAACGTTTACCACCTGATCCAGCGTTTCGTAGCGATCCTTCGCAAAATAATTTTTGAACAGCACCCACTCCGAGCAGCCCATCAGCACGATGCCCAGCACCATCAGGGTGGACACCATGGAGAAAAAGGCCGTGGAGATACTTTTACGCATTACTGACGCACCTCGAACTTATAGCCCACGCCCCAGACGGTTTTCAGCTCCCACTTATCGGAAGCACCGGCCAGCTTTTCGCGCAGGCGCTTGACGTGGACATCAATGGTGCGGCTGTCGCCGTAGTACTCAAAGCCCCACACCTCGTCCAGCAGCTGGTCGCGGGTGTACACGCGGTTGGGGTGGGATGCCAGACAGTTCAGCAGCTCCAGCTCCTTGGGGGGAGCTTCCACCACCTTGCCCTTGACCCGCAGCTCGTAGCTGTTCATATCCAGACGGAGGTTGTCGAACTCAATGACGCCCTCGGTGCTCTCGGCGGCAGCGGAGGTAGTCTGGCAGCGGCGCAGCACCGCCTTGATGCGGGCCACCACCTCTTTTGCGTCAAAGGGCTTTACCATGTAATCGTCTGCGCCCAGCTCCAAGCCCAGTACCTTGTCGAAGGTCTCGCCCTTGGCGGTAAGCATCATCACCGGGGTGTTGCCCGCCTTGCGGATGCGGCGGCAGACCTCAAGGCCGTCCATGCGGGGCATCATCACGTCCAGCAGCACCATGTCCGGCTTGACGGCGTTGAACTTTTCCAGTCCCTCTTCGCCATCGTTCGCCACCGTGACCTGATAGCCCTCCTTGGTCAGGTACAGCCGCAGCAGCTCGCAGATGTTGGCGTCGTCGTCCACCACAAGGATCTTTTCGTTTGCCATAAGTGTTTCCTCCCCTTTTATGCAGGTTTTTGCTGTATCTTCAGCCCTTCCGGGCGTTTTGACAGGCTCTTACCCTTCTATTATACGGAACAGTTATGACAAAATAAAGAAGGAAGTGTAGTTTTTTTCACATTTCTGCCCGGATCATTTCAGGATTCCTTACTTTAAGATAGCCCCTCCCCCTTGCGCTGGCGGGGTTCATCGCGTATAATGGTAGATGTATCGTTATGCCAAAAAACGTGTAAGGAGCGTATTTTATATGAAGTTAGGTATCGTCGGCCTGCCCAACGTGGGCAAGTCCACTCTGTTCAACGCCATCACCTCCACCAAAAATGCTGAAGCTGCAAACTATCCCTTCTGCACCATCGAGCCGAACTCCGGCATCGTGGCAGTGCCGGACAAGCGGCTGGACAAGCTGGCTGAAATCTGGCAGACCAACAAAAAGACCCCCGCCATCGTGGAGTTCGTGGACATTGCGGGTCTGGTGAAGGGTGCAAGTCAGGGTGCCGGCCTTGGCAACAAGTTCCTTGGCCATATCCGCGAGTGCGACGCCATCGTGCACGTGGTGCGCTGCTTTGACGATGACAACATCATCCATGTGGTGGAGGACGTGACTAAGGCCGAAGCCGTGGACCCCATTGCCGATATTGACGCCATCGACTACGAGTTGATCCTCTCCGACCTTGAGGTGGTGCAAAACCGCACCGGCCGCATGGCAAAGGCTGCCAAGAGCGGCAACAACAAGGGCGCTGCCGCCGAGGCCGCTTGGCTGCAGCAGCTTGCCGACCATCTGAGCACCGGCAAGCCCGCCCGCAGCTTTGATTTCGACCCTGCCGACACCGAGCAGCAGACCGTGCTGCACGAGATGGGTCTGCTGAGCGCAAAGCCGGTGCTGTACGCCTGCAACGTGGGCGAGGACGATCTGATGGAGGGCATCGAGAACAACAAGTACGTCCCGCTGGTGGCTGCCCGCGCCAAGGAGGAGGACGCCCGCTACATCCCCATCTGCGCCAAGACCGAGGAGGATATCGCGGATTACAGCCCCGAGGAAAAGAAAGCGTTTCTGGCTGAGATGGGCATCGAAGCCAGCGGTCTGGACAACCTGATCACCGCCAGCTACGACCTGCTGGGCCTGATCTCCTTCCTGACCGACGGCAAGAAGGAGTGCCGCGCATGGACCATCCGCAAGGGCACCAAAGCTCCGCAGGCTGCCGGTAAGATCCACAGCGACTTCGAGCGCGGCTTCATCCGCGCCAGCGTCATCGGCTATAACGATCTGGAAGCCAACAACTTCGACTACGCCGCCGTCAAGGCCAAGGGTCTGCAGCGCACCGAGGGCAAAGAGTACGTTGTGCACGATGGCGATGTCATTGAGTTCCTGTTTAATGTTTAAAGTCCTTCCCGTGAAAAGTGGAACCCGAAATGCCCGCGTTTGCGCAGCAATGAAAGCCCCAGTGGGGCTTTTAAGTGGCAGAGCGGTCTGCGTAAGCAGATGGAGGGGTTTTACCCCGACAAGCTCCGTAGGCGGTTCGGGTTCCTGAATTAAAAAGAATCATTCCTCTGAATATGGCCAAAGCGCACGCGGCGGCCATTTTTGATCGTAAAAGGAGCTTACCATGATCTTTGGTATTATGGGCGCTATGCCCGATGAAGTAGACCAGCTGTGTGCAAAGCTGGAAAATGTCACCGTTGAGCCCTACGGCGGCGTGGAGTACCACAAGGGTACGCTGGCCGGCAAGCAGGTGGTGGTGTGCTGCGCCGGTATGGGCAAGGCCAACGCCGCTGCCACCACGCAGGTGCTCATCACCAAGTTCGGCGCAGAGAAGATCATCTTCTCCGGCATTGCCGGCAACATGACCAGCAAGATCGGCATCGGCGATGTGGTCATCGGCAAAACGGTGCTGTACCACGACGCCCAGCTGGATATGATCTGTCAGAACCCGCCGTTCCTGAAGGAATACACCGGCGACCCGGAGCTGATCGCCGCCGCCGAAGCTGCCTGCGCCGAAGCCGGGGTAAAGGCACTGGTGGGCAAGATCGCCACCGGCGACCTGTTTGTGGGCGACAGCGAGACGAAAGCCGCCATTGAAGCCAAGTGCGCCCCGGATTGCGTAGAGATGGAAGGCGCTGCGGTAAGCCAGATCGCCGCCAAGAACGGTGTGCCCTGCGTCATCCTGCGCGCCATGAGCGACAACGCCGACGAGGACGGCCACGAGGTACTGGTGGTGAAGAAGTTCTCCATCGGGGAGTATGTCGCCACTGCCACCAAGATCGTGGCAGCGATGGTGGAAAAGCTGTAAAAGCGGCGGGTCTGCCGCGCACGGCAAAAACAAGCTTGCATTTGGGGAGTCCTGAAAAAACGCCTGCGGGCATTTCAGGGCTCCTTTTTTGCGAACGGGTCAGCAGCCTTGTATTCCGCCGCACAAAGGCGTATACTGGGGCAAAAAGGAGGTGTTTGCCATGTGGTTCGTTTACGCGCTGGGGTCTGCGATGTTCGCTGCCCTTACCTCGATTCTGGCGAAGATCGGCATCGAGGGGGTCAACTCCACCCTTGCCACCGCTATCCGCACGGCGGTAGTGCTGCTGATGAGCTGGGGCATGGTGTTCCTCACCGGCACCCAGACCGGCATTGCGGATATCTCCCGCCGCAGCTGGCTGTTTCTGGTGCTGTCCGGCCTTGCCACGGGTGCAAGCTGGCTGTGCTACTACCACGCCTTGCAGGTGGGTGCAGCGTCCAAGGTAGTGCCCATTGATAAGCTGAGCGTGGTCATCACCCTTGCGCTGGCTTTTGTGGTGCTGCACGAGCCCTTCACCGCCAAAAGTCTCATCGGCTGCGCCCTCATCACCGCCGGTACGCTGTTTATGGTGCTGTGACGAGATATGCAAAACGGCTGCTGCACATTCTTGTGCAGCAGCCGTTTTATCGTTTTTATTCCTCGCCTTTTTTCAGTATGTCCAGTTCCGGCATCAGCTCGGTGCTCACGATGGTAAGCATCTGTTCCAGCTTGGCGCATTCCTCGGGGGTAAAGCGCTGCCGGGCACGCTCCACTACGGTGTGCAGGTAAGAGTAACTGATGTTGTAGTAGTCGATATACTTCTGGGTGGGGCGCAGATGGTACTCCCGCCGGTCGGTGGTGGACTGGATCTTTTCCACATAGCCCTTTTTCACCAGACTGCCGATCTTATACGCCGCATTGGGGGTGGAGATCTGCATCATGCGGGAAAACTCCGCGATGGTGGGCTCGCCCATCGCCATGATGCCCTCCATGCAGAAGGACTCCACCGTGGTCAGGGTAGCCTCACGGGTGGCAAAACGCTGGAACACGTTCTGATAAAAATGCAGCTTGAATTTGGTGTAGACGTCCTGAAAAGCTTTTTCCAGCATGGGTCATGCGCCTCCGATGCTTTAGTTTTCTTGCTATACGGCTAGTATACCACGAAAATGCCCCGCTGCATAGCGGAATTTTTACGCAGCATCCCCGGAAGTTTTTGCCCGGGTGCGGGCGCGGATGACGCTGAGCACCGCCAGTTCCAGCACGATGGCAACCACCAGCAGCACCAGCGAGGTGACAAGGCTTGCGCGGCTGCCCAGCACCGCCTGTGCAAGGCCGGTGATGATGTAGCACACTGCCGAGCAGGCCGCCGCCGTAATGGCATAGGGCAGCTGGGTGGAAACGTGGTTCACATGGCTGCAATGTGCGCCCGCCGAGGCCATGATGGTGGTATCCGAGATGGGAGAGCAGTGGTCGCCGCACACCGCGCCGGACAGGCAGGCGGCAATGGAAACCACCAGCATCTCGCCGTCCGGGAAGGCCTGACAGACGATGGGGATCAGGATGGAGAAGGTGCCCCAGGAGGTGCCGGTGGCAAAGGCAAGGAACACCGCCACAAGGAAGATGATGAACGGCAGCAGATACTGCAAAGCCGCCGCAGAGCTGCCCAGCAGATTTGCCACATAATACTTTGCACCCAGCAGGCCGGTCATGCCGGACAGCGTCCATGCAAGGGACAAAATCAGCATGGGGCTGACCATGGCCTTGAAGCCCTCGGGGATGCAGGCGGCAAAGTCCTGAAAAGTCATCACGCCGCGTACCCGGTAAAATACAAAGGTGAACAGCAAAGCGATACTGCTGCCCAGCACCAGACCCGCCGAAGCGTTGCAGTCCGCAAAGGCGGTGATGAAGTCCACGCCCTCAAAGAAGCCGCCGGTGTACACCATGCCGAAGATGCAGGCCGCGATCAGCACCAGCACCGGTGCGATCAGGTCGATAACGTGACCGTTGGTATCATTCCCATCGTCCACATCGTCGCCGTAGGGACGGTCGGCGGTGGTGAACAGGTCGCCGTTTTGGGCGTTGTCCTCGTTCAGCTTCATGGGGCCGAACTCCGCCCCGGTAAAGATGAGGAACAGGCTCATCACAACGGTCATGACGGCGTAATAGTTATAAGGAATGGTGCGCAGGAACATGGTAAAGCCGTTGATGCCGGAACCCGCCGGGACGCTGGAAGTGACCGCAGCCGCCCAGCTGGACACCGGCGCAATGATGCAGATGGGCGCGGCGGTGGAATCGATCAGGTAGGCCAGCTTTGCGCGGGACACCTTCTGCCGGTCGGTCACCGGGCGCATCACCGAGCCCACGGTCAGGCAGTTGAAGTAGTCGTCCACAAAGATCATCACGCCCAGCAGCAGGGTGGCAAACTGTGCGCCCGCCCGGCTGTGGATGTGGGTGGAGGCCCAGCGGCCGAAGGCTGCCGAGCCGCCCGCCTTGTTCATCAGCGCCACCAGAATGCCCAGCATCACCAGAAAGGCCAGAATGCCCACGTTGCCGGAGTCCGACAGCTTGGTGATCATGCCGCCGTCCTCGTTGAAGAACAGGGTGTTCAGCGCCAGCTCAAGGTTGCCGTTGGCATACAGCAGCGCACCGGAAGCAATGCCCACCAGCAGCGAGGTGTACACCTCCTTGGTGTTCAGCGCCAGCACGATGGCAATGACCGGCGGCAGCAAAGAAAAGAAGGTGCTGTACACCGCACAGGTGTAGGTGGCGGGGTCGGCCACCTTGCCGGGGGTCACCGCCGTGCACCACAGCAGCAGGGCAAAGACGAACAGCGCCCCCACCCAGGATAAGTTTTTGTTTTTCATAAGCTCCTCATATCAGGTGTCAATCATTGTCTGCGGGGTTCGTCCGGCGTATCGGGGCGCAGGCTGCGGGGCAGACTACCCACAGAAACGCAAAGGGGGTGTGCACCGTGCCGGATTACAAGGCCATGTACTTTGAGCTGTTCCGCGCCAGTGTGCAGGCTGTGCAGCTTTTGCAGGACGCGCAGACCCGCGCCGAGCAGCAGCTGCTGGCTGCAGACTTGCCGCCGCTGCGGCTGGACGAAACAGAACCGGACGATCCTTAGCCCTTTTTGGCCTCGGCCTTAGCAGCAAACTTTTCCTCAAAGATGATAAAGCGCTCGTGGGTGCCGCCGCCCACAGGGCCTTTCTCGTCCGCAAGCGTCACCTTAAAGGTCAGCTTGCGGCCTTCCACAGCCACCAGCTCACTGTGGCAGGTCACGGTCATGCCCACAGGGGTGGGGGCGGTGTGCTCCAGCTCCAGCTTGGTGCCCACCGTGCCGCTGCCTGCTTCCAGCGCAGGGGCAACACTCTGCCAGCAGGTCTTTTCGGCCAGTGCCACCAATGCAGGGGTAGCAAACACGTCCAGCGTGCCGCTGCCCATGGTCTTTGCAGTGTTCTCTGCGCTCACGCACACGCTCTGCTCGCCGCAGATTCCGGTTTCCAACTTCATATACAGTTCCTCCTTATGCGTCCTTTGGACGCAGTTGTGTGATTTGTGCTCATACGCCTTTATAAGATATCACAAAACGCGCCGGAATGCACTATTTTTTGCATATTTTTTCAGGGGGCTTTATACCCCCTCAGGCTCACTACGTTCGCCAGCTCCCCCAAAGGGACGCCTTTGCGCTATGCCGGTAACCTTCCCGCCATGCCAAAGGCTCCCTCCCAGAGGGAGCTGGCAAAGCCGTCAGGCTTTGACTGAGGGAGTTTAAACCCGCACCCTGTTTGCAAATTAAATTTGCATCTTTTTTGCGTTTTACGGCGATTTTCAGCAATTTTGCGGGGATGTAAAAAACTTTGCGGATTTTGCTTGACAGGGGGCTGTCTGCGTGCTATCATGAACACATGAACAGATGCTCATATATTGAAACGAAGGGAGAGGACAGCATGACCGGGCTAGAACAAGCCGCACCGGAAAAGGAAAAACAGCCGGTGGAGATGCCGGACGATGAGGTGCTGTACGAACTGGCAGATCTGTTCCGCGTGTTCGGCGATTCCACCCGCATCAAAATTTTGTATGCCTTACATGACAGCGAACTTTGCGTGCAGGATATCGCGGACGCCGTGCAGCTGAGCCAGTCTGCCGTCAGCCACCAGCTGCGGGTGCTCAAGGACTCCAAGCTTGTGCGCTTCCGACGGGAAGGCAAAACTGTTTTCTACGCACTGGACGACGACCATGTGCGCAGCATCCTCTCCATGGGGATGGACCATATCGAAGAATGACCGGGCACACGCCCGCACAAAAAGAAAGGCTGGTACTTATTATGAAAAAGACCTACAAGATCGAAGTGGACTGCGCCAACTGCGCCCAGAAGATGGAGGATGCCGCCAATACCGTTTCCGGTGTGGAAAAGGCGACCGTCAGCTTTATGACCCAGAAGATGAAGGTGGAGTTCGCCGAGGGTGCCGACCCCCACGCCACCATGGAGAACGTGCTGTCTGCCTGCAAGAAGGTAGAGGACGACTGCGAGATCTTTGATATCTGATGTGCGGCAAAGCTCTCCCGGTCGGTGTTGACCGGGGGAGTTTTTCTGTGGAAAAATCCGCCACTTTTCAACAATTTCCACCGGGTTTTCAACAGACTTTGCGGAAAAAGAGAAAAAGAAGCGTGGAAAAGCGCTTTTTTAGCGGAAAACTGTGTGGAAAACGCGGTTAAAACTGTGGAATAACCATTTTTTGCCGAAAAACTTGTGGAAAACCACCCGTTTTTCACCCGATGCACCCCAAAACGAGGAGCGTTGCTTATGAACAAGAAACAAAAAAAGACCCTTGAGCGCATCCTGATCGCTGTGGCGCTGGTGATCGTGCTCAAGCTTTTGCCCGCCTTGCCCATGCCGGTGGAGCTGGCGCTCTACTGCATCCCCTACCTTGTGGTGGGCTGGGACGTGCTGCGCAAGGCGCTGAAGGGCATCAAGAACCGTCAGCCCTTTGACGAGTGCTTTCTGATGGCAGTTGCCACCGTGGGCGCGTTTGCACTGGGCGACTATGTGGAGGGCTGCGCCGTTATCATCTTCTACCAGATCGGTGAGCTGTTCCAGAGCGTGGCGGTGGGCAAAAGCCGCCAGAGCATTGCCAGCCTGATGGATATCCGCCCGGACTACGCCAACATCGAGGGCGAGGACGGCAAGCTGGAACAGGTGGACCCAGACGAGGTCGAGGTGGGCACCGTCATCGTGGTGCAGCCCGGCGAGCGGGTGCCCATTGACGGCGTCATCGTGGAGGGCAGTTCCGCCCTGAACACCGCCGCCCTGACCGGCGAAAGCCTGCCCCGGGACGTGAACGCCGGGGATGAGGTCATCAGCGGCTGCGTGAACATGACCGGCCTGCTGAAAGTGCGCACCACCAAGGAATTTGGCGAGTCCACCGTCTCTAAAATTCTCGACCTTGTGGAAAATTCCAGCATGAAAAAGGCCCGGGCAGAAAACTTTATCACCCGCTTTGCCCGGGTATATACCCCCGCTGTCTGCTACGGCGCACTGGCGCTGGCGCTTCTGCCGCCGGTGGTGCTGCTGCTTATGGGACAGCCCGCCCGCTTTGGCGATTGGGTCTACCGCGCTTTGACCTTCCTTGTCATCAGCTGCCCCTGTGCGCTGGTCATCTCCATCCCGCTGAGCTTCTTCGGCGGCATCGGCGGCGCTTCCTCCTGCGGCATCCTCATCAAGGGCTCTACCTATCTGGAAGAGCTGGCAAGCACCGGCGTTGTGGTGTTCGATAAGACCGGCACCCTGACGCAGGGTACATTTAAGGTCACTGGCATCCACCCCGCCGAGGGCGTGACCGACGCTGCACTGGTGGAAGCCGCCGCGCTGGCGGAAAGCTGGTCCAAGCACCCCATCTCTCTGAGCATCAAGGCTGCCTATGGCAAGCCCATCGACGCCGCCCGGGTCACGGACGTGCAGGAACTGGGCGGTCATGGCGTGACCGCAAAGGTAGATGGCAGGACCGTTGCCGCCGGTAACGCCCGCCTGATGGAAAAGCTGGGCATCACCGTGCCCGCCGTAGAGGGCGTGGGCACCATCGTGCACGTTGCCGTAGAGGGCCGCTATGCGGGCTATCTGCTGATTGCGGACGTGGTAAAGCCCCACAGCGCCGATGCCATCCGCGCTTTGAAGGCTTCCGGCGTGCGCAAGACGGTCATGCTGACCGGCGATGCACAGCCGGTGGCGCAGGCGGTGGCGCAGCAGCTGGGTCTGGACGAGTACCACGCCGGTCTTTTGCCCGGCGACAAGGTGGACCAGATCGAAAAGCTGCTTGCCGCAAAGCAGCCCAAAGAAAACCTTGCCTTTGTGGGTGACGGCATCAACGATGCACCGGTGCTGTCCCGCGCAGACGTGGGCATCGCCATGGGTGCGCTGGGTTCGGACGCCGCCATCGAGGCCGCAGACGTGGTGCTGATGGATGACGACCCCGCCAAAATCGCGCTTGCCATGCGCATTGCCCGCCGCACCCTGCGCATCGTGCACCAGAACATCGTGTTCGCGCTGGGCATCAAGGCGCTGTGCCTGCTGCTGGGTGCACTGGGCATTGCCGGAATGTGGGCAGCCATTTTTGCGGACGTGGGCGTGATGGTCATTGCCGTGCTCAACGCCACCCGCGCCCTATATACCAAAGACCTTGCCGGAAAGTAATTGGCAGGGATTGCATCTTCAGCAAAAAGAATATTTTTTGAGGTTCAGGAAGGTCTGCGGACTTTTCTGGACCTCTTTTTTTAACAGAAGCAGCCGTGCAGCGGGGGATCTTTCTGCTGTCCGTTTCAAAAAGCGACGAATCAGCCAAAACTAACCGCAATGTGTTTCAAAAAGCAACATATTGCGACAAGAAAATTGAACAAACTCTGAATATGTTTCAAAAAAGAACGCAACGAGCCAAAAAATGATTGTGACGCACAGCGGAAAACTATATACTTTTAATCAAGAAAGCCGCATCGGAATTGTGCAAAGGGTCGGGCTCTTGCGCAACAGGGACTGCGGACACAAAAAAGGAGGACACGTTCTATGACACTTCCCATGATCATTGCTCTGGCAGTGACTGTCCTCATGATCATCCTGATCATGGTGGATAAACTGCCCTTCGGCGCACCCCCGCTGCTGGCGCTGCTGCTGCTGGTGGTGTTCGGCGTCACCGACATCAAGACCGCCTTCGGCGGCTTCGCAAACCCCACCATCGTCATGCTGGCATCCTTCATGGCCATCATCGCGGCTCTGCAGAAGACCAGCTTCATCGTCAAGTTCAAGCAGACCATGTTCAACATGGCCAGCAAGGGCGGCTTTAAGGCATACGTCCTGCTGATCCTCATCGTTATGCTGGGCTGCAGCCTGTTCGGCACCGGTTCCACCGCCTACTATGTGCTGGTCATCGGCCTGCTGTCCACTCTGCCCTACTCCAAGCAGCTGCCCCCGTCCAAGGTGCTGATGCCTGCGGGCTTTGCAGCAAACCATCCCCTGCTGCCCTTCAACACCGCTCTGCAGTACGGCATCGTCATCGCCGTTCTGCAAAGCGCAGGCGTTGCGGCAAACGTCAATCTGGTCAAGTTCTCTCTGGTCAACCTGTGCCTGTCCATCGGCTTCCTGGTGTGGTGCATCCTGGCTTACAAGATCATGCCTGACCACCCCATTGCCGAGGCCAAGGAAGAGGCTCTCCACGCCGGTGAGCAGAAGGTTGCTCTGACCAAGAATCAGGAGCTCATCACCTACTTCAGCTTTGTGCTCGCCGTTGTGGGCATGATCCTGCAGAGCAAGATCGGTGACGCAGGCTACGCCATCACCGGTCTGGCCGTGGGCGTCATCCTGATCTCCGGCGTTATGGACTTCAACGAGATCCGCAACTCCATCAGCGCACCCATCATCCTGATGTCCGCAGGCGTCATCGGCATTGCCGATGCTCTGGGCAACACCGGCCTGACCAGTCTGGTGGGCGAGACCGTTGCCAAGATGCTGGGCACCAACGTCAACCCCTTCGTGCTGATCTTCGCTTTCTGCATCCTGACCAGCCTGCTGGCAACCCTGACCGGTTCCACCATCGGCACCGTGTACGTCTTTGCTCCCATGGCCATTGCCACCTGCGTCAATCTGGGTCTGGACCCCACCGCAGCCGCTGCCGCTATCGTGGTCTCCGGCTGGTGCGGACACTTCCTGCCCATTGACGGTATGCCCGCCATGATCATGGGCGCCGGTGACTACAAGATCACCGAGTTCTGGAAGTTCACCATTCCGCAGTACTTCATCCGTCTGCTGGCGCTGACGGTGGGTGCTGTGCTGATCTTCCCCATGAAGTAACAGGAGAAACACCAAATGAAAAACACGTTTGAGCTGGAGCACGTCGGCATCAACACCGACAACGCAGGCGAGGCCGAGCAGCTGGCGCTGCTGCTGTGCAAGCTGTTCAACTTGGAGCCCCGCCACGGACAGAAGTCCGAGTTTGCCGGCAACTATTTCGAGTGCATGAAGAGCCCCTTTCTGGGCAAGAACGGCCACATCGCAATGCGCACCCCCGACCTGAAGGCTGCGATGGAGGAGCTGGAGGAAAATGGCTTTAGCTTCCGCATGGAGACTGCTGCCTATTTTGAGGACGGCCGCATCAAGAATGTGTATCTTGAGGGCGAGTACGGCGGTTTTGCCATCCACATCATGCAGAAATAACGCCAACTGACCGATCTTGTGCAGAACCGGGGATGGAGCAATCCGTTCCCGGTTCTGTGGTTCACGCCCCGCGAAAATTCAGAGGAGAAAAATTATGCTGGTTCCTGTATTGCTATTTATCGTCGGTCTGCTGTTCCTGATCAAGGGCGGCGACTGGTTCGTGGACGGTGCTTCGGCACTGGCCCGGCGGTTCCATCTGCCAGAGCTGCTCATCGGCGCAACGGTGGTATCCATCGGCACCACTCTGCCGGAGGTCATGGTGTCCACCATGTCCGCCGTGTCCGGCCATGGTGAGATCGCCTACGGCAATGCCATCGGCTCGGTCATCTGCAACTCTGCCCTGATCGCCGCCATCACCATCGCCGTCCGTCCGGGCAAGGTAGACCCCAAGACCCTGCGGGTGCCGGTAGCCTTCTTCTTTGCCGCAGCCGCCATCTACTGCGTGGCTGCCTACGCCATGGGCGAGTTCACCCGCCCGCTGGGCTTTGTGATGCTGGCCATGTTTGTGGCCTACATGGTGGCAAACGTATTGCAGATGAAAAAAGCCCCTGCCGCCGCCGAAGCGGAGGCCGAGGCCGAAAATGCCGGGGAGGAAATGTCCCTTACCAAAACGCTGGTGCTGCTGGTGCTGGGTGCTGTGCTGATCGCACTGGGCGCAAACCTGCTGGTGGATAACGGCACCCTCATCGCACAGGCACTGGGCGTGCCGGAGTCGGTCATCGCGCTGACCTTTGTGGCGCTGGGCACCTCTCTGCCGGAGCTGGTCACCGCCATCACCTCGCTGGTCAAGGGTTGCAGCGACCTGTCCCTTGGCAACATCGTGGGCGCAAACGTGTTCAATCTGGTGCTGGTCAGCGGTATGTCCGTCACGCTGGCACCCTTCACCGTGCCGCAGAGTTCCACCCTGTTCGGCATCAATTCCAGCCTTGTGCTGGAGATCCCGGTCATGCTGGCTGTCATGATGATCATGACCCTTCCCGCACTGAAGCGCGGCAAGCTGTCCCGTGCACAGGGCATTATTCTGCTGTGCATCTACGCTGCCTTCTGCGCCATCCAGTTTACCATGTGACATTCCCGGAGATACTTCCTGAAAAAAGGCTGCTGCACGAAAGTGCAGCAGCCTTTTTGTGGTTCTCTGGTTTTCAGCCCTTGCAGCCCTGTTCCTCCCAGTCGCCGAAATCGTTGGCATCGGCGATCTTGGTGGCGTCGAACTTTCCGCTCTCGTCCCTGGGGGCAACAGCGGGGCCGGCCTCCACGGGGTTGGCGTTCGGGGCTTCGGGGTCGTAGGCGGAGCGCTGGGCAGCGGTCTCCGGCTGGGTCTGGGGTGCGTTCTCAGCAGGGGCAGGTGCTTCCGGTGCGGCTTCCTCAGCGGCAGTGTCGGCAGCCTTTGCTTCTTCCTTGGCTTCGGCTTCCGCGTAGGCTTCGGCGGTCTTTTCGACCTCCTCGGCGTCCTTTTCGGCTTCCTCCGGGAACTCGACCTCCTCCACATGGAGCGGGTCTTTCTGGTTCAGGATCTTGTCCAGTGCCACGATGGCGGCACCGGTGACGGCCACGGCAGCGGCCGTGCCCAGAATGCGGAACAGTGTTTTCATGCCAGAACCTCCTGTTTACAGATCGATCAGAACGTTAAGAGAACGTTACGACTTCATTCAGCGGCTTTTCGGCAGGCTCCACCGAAATGGCGGTCAGCACCGGGCCCTTGCCGCGGTAGATGTTGTGGAACTTGTAGCTCACCTTGGCGGTCACCCGCACCCAGCTGCGCTGCTCCAGAGCCTTGTAGCCGTCGTAGCTGCAGGGGAAGCCCACGAACTGGATATCCTGCACGCAGCAGGTCATGGCAAAGCGGCCGGGCACGAAGCTGTTCTTGCCGGCGCGGTTGGTCTGGCACACCTGTGCCAGGAATTTGACCGTCTTGCCGGTGTACTTCTGGGGCTCGTCCTGGCAGTCCATGTACCAGATGCCGAAATCGTCGTCATGGATGTCGATGACCGGGGCGTTCACGTCGAAGGGCAGCGGGTCGGGGATGTCGTCATAGGCCAC
>ENA-OPXX01001500-OPXX01001500.1-human-gut-metagenome-genome-assembly--contig:-NODE-1500-length-15864-cov-2.167436_pt1 | contig 15864 bp, 10 predicted proteins | sample MGYA00241771_ERZ502046 | MGnify/ENA primary metagenome ERZ502046 (study PRJEB25962, sample SAMEA2042006) | human gut metagenome | biome: human gut; feature: human-associated habitat; material: faeces...
CTTAACCGTTCAAGAGGTTTTGTTTTTTCCAGCGCGGGAAAATACCCTTAAATTTATTTCTCTAAAGTGGTTTTTGCACCTGCCTCATGATATAAGTTTTCTATTCTTCTCTACTTTTCATAGGAGATTTACCATGAGACGACTCGTAGCAATTGCAATGACTTGTGCCGCAATGGGGATCGGCATTTCTTCCGGTGCTTACGCCGCTACTTTCAAATGGGCCAGCCAAGGGGACATATTAACTTTTGATCCCCACGCTCAGAATGAAGCATTCAACAATACCGCCAATTCTTACGTTTACGAAGCATTAGTTAATCTCAACAAAGGTAAAGTGACGCCGTCTCTTGCGGAAAGCTGGACCTCAGTCCCCGAAGGTTTCGTTTTCAAGCTGCGCAAAGGCGTGAAATTTCATGAAGGAGAGACTCTGACAGCCGAAGACGTGGCTTTCTCGATCAATCGAGCCCTCCATCCGATTTCTCAGTTCAAAACATTTACGGCCGGCATTTTGGGCGCCGAAGCGCTTCCGAACGGCGATGTTCTGATCAAAACGATTAATCATTCTCCTGTCCTTCTCAATCAGCTTGCCTATCTCAGAATTTTGAATAAAGCCTGGGCTGAAAAGCACGGAGCAACTGCACCGCAGAATTTTGTTGCCAAAGAAGAAGCCTATGCAGCAAAACATGCGAACGGCACCGGTCCTTTCAAACTTCAGTCTCGTGAAGTTGATATCAAAACAGTTTTTGTTGAAAATCCTGATTGGTGGAATAAAGCCAACAAAGTCGGAAATGTCACAGAAGGCATCTACACTCCGATTAAATCTGCGGCGACCCGTATGGCAGCTTTATTGTCCGGAGAGGTGGACTTTGTCCCTGATCCCGCAACTCAAGATATCCAGCGCCTGAAAAACAATTCGAAGGTCAAACTTCAGTCCGGACCCGAGCTCCGCGTGCTCATGATTTCTCTGGACCAAATGCGTGACGAATCTCCTTACGTTTTTGTCGACGGTAAGAAAACCGACAAGAACCCGTTCAAGGATATCCGCGTTCGTCAGGCCCTCTATCAGGCTATTGATATCAAAACACTTCAGCGCGCCGTGATGAGAGGTTTCTCGATCCCGAACGGAACGATTGTTTCCTCCGAGACAAACGGCTGGAGCGCCAAAGCGGCCGACCGTCTTCCTTACGATCCGCAGGCGGCTAAAAAGCTTCTGGCAGAGGCCGGTTATCCCAACGGTTTTGAATTTACGCTCGATTGCCCGAATAACCGCTATATCAACGACGAGGCCATCGGTAAAGCGCTGGCCGGCATGTGGGCAAAGATCGGCGTGAAGGTAAAGGTTAATGCGATTCCCCGTGCGAACTATTTTCCGAAAGTTCTGCGTTATGACTCTTCCGTCGGCATGGTCGGTTGGGGTGCCTCCACTCAGGACGCTCTGTTCCCGCTGCAGTCTTTAGTGGAAACTGTCGATGTTAAAAAAGGCAACGGCCTGTCCAACATCGGACGAGTTTCGGATCCGGAGCTTGACGCTTTAATTGAAAAAATCAAAGAAGAAGAAAACTTTGATAAGCGTAATGAGTTGATCGAACAAGCTCTTCTTCGCGTCAATAAGAATATCTATGTTCTTCCGCTTCACACACAAGTTATCAACTGGGCTTTGAAGAAAAATATAGATGCTCCTCTGCGTGCTGACGACCGCTTGGAGCTTGATAAAGTCGTGGTGAAGTAATTCTCTTTTTTGGCCGGGAATGACTTTTCCGGCCTATCGACTCCCGAAAGGATGCCGACAGATGTTCTCGTTTGTTATAAAACGTCTGCTCCAGGCAATATTGGTCATGCTTATCGTGACCTTGATTGCTTTTCTGTTGTTCCAATTTGTAGGCGATCCCGTGACCCAAATGCTGGGTCAGGAAGCCACCGAGGCTGACCGTCTTGCGCTGACGCATGAGCTAGGGCTTGATCAGCCGATCTGGAAACAGTTCGGAGCGTTTATCGCAAATACTCTCCACGGTGACTTTGGCATGTCACTGCGCCAAGGTGCGCCCGTGGTTGACTTGTTTAAAGAAAAAATGCCGGCGACGCTCGAGCTTGCATTTTTCTCTGCAATGGTAGCTACGCTCATCGGAATTCCGTTGGGAGTCTTTGTGGCTCTGAAGAGAAATTCGATTTGGGCAAGCTGGCTGATGGGTTTATCGCTCGTTGGAATTTCTCTTCCGACATTTTTTATCGGTATTTTGCTGATCCTCGTGTTTTCGGTTTGGCTGGGATGGCTTCCGTCCTACGGAAGAGGAGAGACGGTTGCATTTGGCTGGTGGACAACCGGCCTGCTCACCGGAGATGGTCTGAAACATATCATCCTCCCCGCGGTGACTTTGGCGATCTTTCAAATTGCTCTGGTGATGCGCTTGGTACGCAGTGAAATGCTTGAGGTCATGCGCACGGACTACATTCGCTTTGCGCGTGCCAGAGGAGTTCCAAAACGAAAAATCTTTTTTAGACATGCGTTGAAAAATACGCTGCTGCCGGTGATTACGATCACAGGACTCCAGATCGGCGGCATTATCGCCTTTTCGATCGTGACCGAAACCGTTTTCCAGTGGCCGGGCATGGGCCTGCTGTTTATACAGGCGGTTCAGTTTGCAGACATCCCGGTCATGGCAGCCTACCTCTGTCTAATCTCTCTTATTTTTGTCGTCATTAACCTCATTGTTGATTTGCTCTACTTGGCAGTAGATCCGAGGCTGAAATCAGACGCAGCAAACAAGGAATAGAAAAAATGAACAGCGTTAATTTGGATAAATATTCAGATCCCTTTTTCCTCGGAGAAACCAAAGAAGAACTGCGCCGAATTCGTCAGGATTTTCACGTCCATCCTGAAATCGGCTTGGTGACACCGAGAACCTCACGCATCATTGCTGACTTACTAAAGGATTACGGCGTTGATGAAGTTCACGAAGGCGTCGGTGGAGACGGTGTCGTGGGTGTCATTTACGGAAAACTTCCGGGAGAAGCTTCAGTCGGCCTGAGGGCGGATATCGACGCGCTGCCTTTAAAAGAATTGTCCAACCATGACCACGTTTCTCAAGTCGAAGGCGCAATGCATGCCTGCGGTCACGACGGTCATGCGGCAGCACTTTTGGGCGCCGCCAAGAAACTTGCTTCTGAGAGAAATTTCGGAGGTAAAGTGGTTTTGGTTTTCCAACCGGGTGAAGAGGGCTGGTCCGGCGCTAAGCACATGATGGAAGACGGACTTTTCGAACGCTTTCCGATGCAGGAAATTTATGCCTTCCATAATTCATCCGCGATTGAACCGGGACGAATTGCGTTGAACTACGGAGCAATGCAGGCGGCTGCCGACGCATTTACGATCGTCGTAAAGGGCAAGGGCGGCCATGCTTCTCGACCGAACTTGAACCACGATCCTGTGATTGCAGCAGCACACATTATCTTGGCACTCCAAACAATTGTGTCTAGAGAAGTGGATCCCTTGGAGACAGCGGTAGTTTCGTGCTGTTCTCTTCAAGCAGGCGATCCGCGTGCGCAGAGCGTGTGCCCGGACTCTTGTCAAATCGTCGGCACTGCTCGAACCTTCTCTCCCGAAGTCAGGGATTTAGTAGAGAAAAGAATCGGTGAGATTAGTGCCTCTATTGCTGTGGGCCTAGGCTGCACAGCCGAAACCGATTACGGACGTTTTTATCCGCCCTGCATCAACACGCCTGAGCAGGCAGCCTTCATGGCTGATGTAGCTGCCGGTTTTGTCGGTGAAGAAAACGTTGACCGCAACTATCCGAGAATGGCGGGCGGAGAGGATTTTGCCTTTATGTTGGAAAAAGTCCCTGGCGCCTATATTCGCATCGGTCAGGGCGGCGCGTCGGCACACAATCCGTACTTTGATTTCAATGATGAGATCCTGCCGCTGGCTGCAAGCGTGCTGGCGGCAACGGCCGAAAAACGACTTCAAAAATTAAACGGCGGAGGCAATAGTGCTGAGTAAAAACAGCGGACGGCCGTCTGCGTTCAGGCGCTTTCTGGAAAGCGACCTAATGTGGAAGTTTCTGCATTCTCCGGCTGCGATTATCAGCTTTGTAATTTGTGCCGGACTTCTGCTCTCTGCTTTCTTTGCAAGCTGGATTGCGCCCTATGATCCGTTTGATCTGACGGCATTTGATCTGTCGGACGCCTTTTTGCCTCCGGCCTGGATGGAGGGAGGCAAGTGGCAGTTCCTGCTGGGAACCGATGATCAGGGAAGAGATCTGCTTTCAGCTATTCTGTACGGCCTTCGGGTCTCGTTAGAGATCGGCTTGTCTTCCGTATTCATTTCTGTCGCCCTAGGTGTCTCTCTCGGTTTGATTTCCGGCTATGCAGGCGGAATCACGGATGCGGTCATCATGCGTTTCTGCGACGTGATGCTGAGCTTCCCGGCGATTCTTCTGGCACTGCTGATCGACGGAATTATCCGAGTGATTCTTCCCGAGAATATGCATGATCAGGCCGCATACGGCGTGCTTATTTTTGCGATTTCTCTTTCCGGCTGGGTGCGCTATGCCCGCACGGTCCGAGGTGCGACGTTAAGTGAGAAGAAACGTGATTATGTTCAGGCGGCTAAGCTTTTCGGCGTGAGCCCCACACGAATCATGTTTACGCACATCCTTCCCAACGTCTTAGGTCCGGTCTTGGTGCTTGCCACGGTTCAGGTAGCATTGGCGATTATTACGGAAGCAACCTTGTCGTTTCTGGGTGTCGGAGTTCCTCCGACGACGCCGTCTCTTGGTACCTTGATTCGCATCGGCAATGAGTTTTTATTCTCGGGCGAATGGTGGATCACGATTTTCCCCGGCGTTGCACTTATTCTCTTTGTGCTGTCCGTCAATATGCTGGGGGACTGGCTGCGCTCTTAACCCGAAACTTCAGTAACTCTTATGAATCATCAGCCGCTTTTAGAGGTTCGGAACCTCAAAGTAGAAATTCCGACAAGAAAGGGAACTCTGATTGCTTTAGAAGATGTCTCTTTTAGTTTGAAGACCGGAGAGATATTAGGTGTTGTCGGGGAGTCCGGGGCCGGCAAGTCCATGGTCGGTAACTCCATCATCGGTCTGCTCGGAAAACCGGCACATATCACTCACGGAGAGATCCTTCTGGAAGGAAAGCGCATCGACAACCTGTCCGATGATGAAATGGAAAAGATCCGCGGCAAAAGTATCGGCGCGATTTTCCAGGATCCGTTAACCAGTCTGAATCCACTTTTTACGATCGGTGATCAATTAATCGAAACAATCCGTATTCACTCCAATCTGAGTGAGAAAGAGGCGAGGGAAAGGGCCATTCGTCTGTTGGAGGCGACCGGCGTGCCGGCTGCGGACAAACGAATGGACAACTATCCTCATCAGTTCTCGGGAGGCATGCGTCAGCGTGTGGTCATCGCTTTAGCGCTTAGCGCAGATCCTAAGCTGATCATTGCCGACGAACCCACGACGGCGCTGGATGTTTCGGTGCAGGCCCAGATCATCGAGCTTCTTAAGAAGCTTTGCGAAGAAAACGGAACAGCGGTTATTTTGGTGACCCACGATATGGGTGTCATCGCAGAGACGGCGGATCGCGTTGCCGTGATGTATGCGGGACGGCTCGCTGAGATCGGTCCTGTGGAAGAAATGATTCACGACGCAGAGCATCCATACACGATCGGTTTAATGGGTTCGATACCGAAAATCGGAGACGAACAGGATCGGCTCTCCCAGATCCCGGGCGCCATGCCGCATTTGGCCGAAGTTCCGTCGGGATGTGCGTTTCATCCCCGCTGTCCGCTGGCAGAGGAACGCTGCATTCGTGAGCGCCCCGGCCTTCAGCCATGCGGCAATAAGTTAGTGGCCTGCTGGAAGGCAGGTCGTCAGAATAAACGCATGCAGTTCCCGCAGGAACCCTTCACCATCAGAGCGCCTGAGGATATGCCAAGATGAGAAACGATAATGTAAAGTGCACTCAGTCCGTACTGGTCAAGGTGCAGGATCTCAAGAAATACTTTGATGTATCGCCTTCCTTGCTCACACGAGTGGTTGAAAGAAAACCTCGGGCGCTGCTTAAGGCAGTGGACGGAGTTTCCTTTGAAATTCGCCGAGGCGAGACATTAGCCCTGGTAGGGGAGTCCGGCTGCGGAAAATCGACCACCGCACGAATGCTGGTAGGGTTGGACAAACCGACAGCAGGTACGGTAGAAGTCGATGGGAAAGACTTGTACGCGTCTCGAGGAAAAGATGAGAAACTCGTGCGCGGGAAAATTCAGATGATTTTCCAGGACCCTTATGCGAGTCTCAATCCTCGCTGGAAAGTCGGACGGATCGTCGCGGAGCCCATCATCGCGCAAAAGGTTATTAAAGATCCGAAAGAAATCGAAAACCGCGTGAATTCCGTTCTTCATCTTGTCAATCTTTCAAAAGAAGACAAGGACAAATATCCGCACCAGTTTTCCGGCGGTCAGAGACAGAGAATCTCTATCGCGCGAGCAATCGCCATTCATCCGGAGTTTCTCGTCTGCGACGAGCCGACCAGTGCACTGGATGTCTCCGTTCAGGCCCAGGTGCTGAATTTGATGCAGAACCTGCAGAGAGAGGTAGGCTTAACTTATTTGTTTATTTCTCACAATCTTTCGGTTGTGCACCACATCAGCGATCGCGTCGGCGTGATGTATTTGGGGCGCCTGGTTGAGCTAGCAGATAAGCGAACGCTCTTTAACGAACCTCGACATCCTTATACGAGGATGCTTTTGGACGCCATTCCGGATCTGAGTCAGACGCATCGGAGACGCACGCCGATTTCGGGCGAAGTGCCTAATCCGCTGTCTCCGCCCACAGGCTGTCCGTTCCATCCCCGCTGTCCGCTTGCCAATGAACGCTGCCGCAAGGAAATGCCGCTCAGACAAATGATTGATTCACACGGGTCCTTTGCGGAAGTTGCCTGCCACGCAGCAGAAGAAGGCAGGTTGTAATTTTTCTTTGCGGCCGACGGCACAGACGTAAAAAAGAGAAATCCACAGTTTTTCAAACTTGCTAAACTTAAAGTTTCAAATTTGCGTCTGTGCAGATTGTTATCGTCGTGTAAGCCTGGAATGATTTATCGTAAAGCACTCACATCCGAGTTATCTAATACCGCGGGAGGAGCATTTACTGTGCTCTTCTCGATTGTCGTTACTATCGGGCTTGTACGAATTTTGAACCAAACCGCAGGCGGCCGTTACGACACAGGTTCTATCTTGGAAGTGGTCGCTTACACTTCTCTGATTAATCTGCCTGCGCTTATCTCCCTAGCTTTATTTTTAGCGGTCTTTATGACCTTGAACCGTTATTGGCGCGACAGCGAAATGTTCGTCTGGTTTTCTGCCGGCGGTTTGAGTCTGACTTCCTGGATTCGTCCGGTTCTGCGCTTTGCGCTTCCGGTTGTTCTTGTCGTTGCCGCTTGTTCGATTGCCGTTTCTCCTTGGTCAAGAGCTCAGGTTCAGGCCTATCGTGATCGTTTTGCTCAGAAAGAAGACATCAGCAAACTTTCTTCTGGCCGATTCATCGAGGCAAAAAGCGGCCGTCAGGTCTTCTTCTTAGAAGGTGTCGATCAGGAAAAGGGCAAGGTTAAAACGCTTCTGATGGTGGAGCTCAAAAAAGACGGCTCCCGTTCCGTGCTCGTCTCCGACCGCGGTCATATTGAAAACAAACCGAACGGAGATCGTTACATTGTTCTAGACGACGGCCGGAAATACGATACAAAGCCGTCGGGTCTCGGAGCATCGGTTTCCGACTTTAGGGAATACGAAATCAGAATGGATAGTTCGCCGTCAGAGGTCGGTGCGAATAAAAAGCTCAACGCCATGCCGATCGAGGATCTGATAAAGAGAACAGACAATCGGGCAGCTTCCGAGCTGTTTTGGCGAATATCCTGGCCTCTTGTCGCGCTGAATCTGGCACTGCTTGCTATCCCGCTTTCCTATAACAATCCGCGCTCCATGAAGTATTACGGACAGACAGCAGCCGTGCTGATCTTCATCCTTTACCTGAATGCGCTGTCGATTTTCCAGACTTGGATCACACAAGGAAAAGTCGGCATATTGGGTGCGACTTTGTACATGAATGTTCCGGTCGCGGTTCTGACCACCTTCCTGTTCTATCGCCTAATGACGATAAATCAAGGGCGTTTTGATGCTTTCATTTATTGGCTGCAGAAGCCCTTCAGAGCATTAGCAGGGAAGTTTAAGCGCAAGAAGGAGACACCATGAAAATCGTCTCCCGAATGATTTTTGCCCAGATCATGAAGAGCTCCCTGTTTGTTCTTCTGACTCTGGTTGCTCTGTTTGCCTTTTTTGACTTGATCGGCCAGTCCGGCAATATCGGCACTTCTTACTCGATGGGACAAGCGTTCCTGCTGACGGCGCTGATTCTGCCGACGCGCTGCTATGAAGTGCTGCCGATTGCCGTGATGCTGGGCTCCATTTTTACGCTCTCGCGACTTGCCTCAACGAGCCAGTTTACGGTCCTGCGCGTTTCCGGCATCGGACCGTGGCGATTCTGCGGCATGCTTTTGATGCCCGGTATCGTCCTTGTAATCTGCGCTTATCTTCTCGGAAATCTGGTTGCGCCTCCGGCTCAGCGACTGGCAAAAGAATTCAAACTGGATATCAGCGGCTCAGCTTTTACCGGCAAAGAGCTTGATTCCGGTATTTGGGTTCGCGACGTCCAGCGCAATGAAGCGGGCGAGCCGAAGAAAATCAGTTTTGTAAATGTTCAAAGACTCCGTCCGGGCGAGGCTGCCTATGACTGGGTTATCTATGTCTTTGATCGTCCCGATCATCTGACGTCGATTGTGACGGCTAAGAGCGGTACGTATTCCGAGCAGGAAGGTTGGGTTCTCTACGACGTGGTTGAAGAAACCGTGCCGACACTTCCCAAAGAATCCAGAGAACAGACCCAGGCGAGGGTAGAGCGGAAGGTTATGAAGTCGATGGTCTGGGGCAAGAGCTTAGACGGCAACATTTTCGGCCTGCTGATGATTAAGCCCGAAGACATGTCTCTGCAGGAGCTTCATTACTACATCGAATATCTGAAGGAAAACGGACAGACTTATAAGCGCTTTGATACGGCGTTCTGGTCCAAGGCCTTCTATCCGCTGGCAATCTTAGTCATGCTGCTGCTTTCGATGCCTTTTGCATACCAGAACGCCCGAGCGGGCGGTATGGCCATTAAGATTTTCTGCGGCATTATGATCGGCATCTTCTACTACGCGCTGAACAATCTCTTCGCGTTTATGAGCGCGTTGGACAGCGTGCCGTCCATTATTTCGGCGATCCTGCCCTCGGTCATGATGACGCTCGCTGCCATTATTGCCATGTGGTACGTGGAGCGAAGGTCCTAGCAACAGATACAGCAAAAGCGCCGATTCGGCGCTTTTACTGTTGCAGGAGACTGAAAAAATCAGTCTTTTTCTTCCTTTTCTTCCTCTTTTGTTCGTTCTTTGATGTCTTGAATAATGCGTTCTGCTGCGAGCATATCTTCTTCTTTACGGAGGTTCTCTGCAATGACGCAAAGCGACTTTTCAAGGTTATCCAGTTCCTCCTGACTTAAACCTACGAGCGCTCTGTCCTGCATGCGCTTCATATTGGTTTTCAGGCCTCGTTCAATATCGCAGCCCTTTTTCGTTAATTTGACATATTTGCAGCGAAAATCGGCGGGGCTGTTTTTACGCGTAATGAACCCCTTCGCCTCGAGACGCTTCATCAAACCAGTAATTGTGGGGTGAGACAACAGCAGCGCGGCCTGAACGCTTTGCTGGGTTACCTCATGTTTACGGTTTTTGAATAGAAACATCATGACGCTTGCCTGAGATGAGGTAATCCCCAAAGCATCAAAATCTGCATTGCGGCACCGCTCCATCTGGTTATAAACGTAACGAAGGACTTTCAAAACGCCTTTCTCGTACTGATCACTCACTTTAAACTCCCACCTTTAGAGCGAGAAAACTGCGTTCACTCACCCTTATGAATGAACAAATTATATGAATTAAAAAATAAGCGTCCTCTGTGGGACGCCTATAGTGGGAGAATGAAGAAATCAGATTACGCAGATTGAGTTTTCTTCAGTTTTGCCGTTTCCATGAACTCCTTCAAGGCTTCGGCTGTGTGGGTTGAAGCCCTGAGTAAACGCTGGGGTGGGCCGGCAAAGACATTTTTACCGCCTTGACTGCCCCCTTCAGGACCCATATCGATAATCCAGTCGGCTTCTGCGATCACATCCAGGTTGTGCTCAATGACAATCACCGTGTTGCCGGCATCCACAAGTCGATGCAAAACTTTTATCAATTTATCGACATCAGCCATGTGGAGTCCGACGGTCGGTTCGTCAAGAACGTAAACCGTTTCCGGCAGCTTGCGGCCGCCCTTGCGGATGTCATCCTTAACTTTGGAGAGCTCGGTGACGAGCTTGATACGCTGGGCCTCACCGCCCGAGAGCGTCGGAGACGGCTGACCCAGAGTCAGGTAACCGAGGCCCACGTCCTGCATCAGTTTCAGCGGATGAAGAATAGACGGGACCGAGGCGAAGAACTCAACGGCTTCGTCGACTTCCATCTTGAGGACTTCGCCGATGCTCTTGCCTTTCCACTTCACTTCTAAGGTCTCTTCGTTAAAGCGCATCGAGTCGCAAACGTCGCAGTGAACCTTCACATCCGGAAGGAAGCTCATTTCCAAGGTTTTAATGCCTTGGCCTTCGCAAGCTTCGCAGCGGCCGCCCTTCACATTGAAAGAGAAGCGGGAGGCGGTATAACCGCGAGCCTTGGCTTCTTCAGACTGAGCGAAGAGTTTGCGTATGTCGTCCCAGAAACCGATGTAAGTGGCCGGGCACGAACGCGGAGTCTTGCCGATCGGCGTTTGGTCTACTTCAAGGATGCGGTCAACGGTTTCCCAGCCTGAGATGCCTTTGCAGCCTTCCGGCGTCGGAACGGACTTACCTTTCTCGCGAACCAAGGCAGCCATGTTCTTTAAGAACACTTCGCGGGCCAAGGTCGACTTGCCGGAGCCCGAGACGCCTGTCAGGACGGTGAGACGTTTGAGCGGGAAAGAAGCGGTCACATCCTTGAGGTTGTGAGAATTGGCTCCTTGAACGGTAATCATCGGATCGGATTTCAGCGTACGGCGCTTGGCTTTGCAGGTATGCTGCAGCGGATGCTTCAGGTAGTAGCCGGTCAAAGACTTCTCGGATGCTTCAATATCTTCCACCGAGCCTTGCGCAATCAGCTGACCGCCGCGAGTACCGGCGCCCGGTCCGATATCGATTACATGGTCGGCACTGCGAATCGTTTCCTCATCATGCTCTACTACCAGCAAAGAGTTGCCTTTGGAGGTGAGTTGTTCGAGCGCAGACAGCAGAATCTTGTTGTCACGCGGATGCAGACCGATGGTCGGTTCGTCTAAGACGTAGCAGACACCCTGAAGGTTTGTGCCGAGTTGAGAAGCTAAGCGGATGCGCTGAGCTTCACCGCCGGAGAGCGTCGGAGCCGAACGATCGAGATTCAAGTAGGAGAGTCCGACTTCTTTTAAGAACGACAAACGAGAGCGGATTTCCTGCAGTGCATCACGAGCGATATCGGCTTGACGGCCGGTGAGCTCAATCGTGTTGAAATAATCTGCCGCCTGATCAATCGTCATCGCAGCTACTTCCGCGATGGACTTGTCATTGAAACGGACGTTGAGCGCAACCAGATTGAGTCGCTGACCGTGACAGTCCGGGCAAATGACCAGTTCTTCGGACATGGCTTCGGCCGTCAATTCACCGGTGTTCTCGTCGACAGCAAGCGCATTTTGGAAGGGCTTGAAGCCGTTGCCCATGCAGGTCGGGCACCAGCCGTGCTTGGAGTTGTAGGAGAACAAGCGCGGGTCAAGTTCAGGGAAGCTCTTCTGGCAGTTCGGGCAGTTGGAGGTCGACGAGAAGGTGCGTTTTTTGCCCTTTTGTTCGATATCCAAAATTCCTTTGCCGAAGTCCAGCGTGACAGCGACGAGCTGTTTGATCTCTCCTTCGTTCTCCGGCGTGACCTTCACCGTGCCGGTAGGCAGATCAATGTTGTGTTCTGTGAAACGAGACAAGGAAGGGAAGCGGAGTGTAGAGACTTTTTCCCCGTCCACAATCAGGTGCTCATAGCCTTTGTTTCTTGCCCAAACCGCCAGGTCCTTGTAGAAGCCTTTACGGTTTTTGACCAAGGGTGCGAGGAAGGTAATTTCCTTACCCTTATAAGTCTTCATGATCGAGGCAAAAATCTGATCCTTAGACTGCTTGATGACCGGCACATTGCAGGTCGGGCAGTACTGGGTGCCGAGCTTCACATAGAGCAAACGCAGGAAATGATAAATCTCCGTCATTGTGGCGACGGTGGATTTCTGGCCTCCTCGAGAGGTGCGCTGTTCAATCGCAACCGTCGGCGGAATACCGTAAATCGCGTCAACGTCCGGCGCGCCTGCGGGCTGCACCATGGATCGAGCAAAGGCGTTGAGCGATTCCAAATATCTGCGCTGACCTTCGTTGAAGATCAAATCAAAGGCCAAGGTGGATTTACCGGAACCCGAGACGCCTGTGACGACGGTGAACTTGTTGCGCGGGATCTGGAGAGACAAGTTCTTCAAATTGTGCTCACGCGCATTGACGACCGTGATGGCATCTTTGGGGTAGGACAGGGCCTTCGGTTCTTCCTGCGGCTTGAAGTCCGTGAAGTAAGCGCTCGGATTTTTCTCTTTGAGGGCCTTGTTATAAGCAGCTAAAGCCAGTCCGGTCGGTGTGTCCTTGATGCGGAAGTCTTTCGGCGTACCAGCAAAGAGTTCGCGTCCGCCGCGCTCACCGCCTTCCGGTCCGAGCTCGATAATCCAGTCGGAGGCGTTAATCACGTCAAGGTTGTGTTCAACCAAAAGAACGGAGTGGCCGGACTGAACGAGTTCCTGCAGGGACTTCATCAGCTTGAATACGTCGTCGAAGTGCAGGCCGGTCGTGGGTTCGTCAAAGATAAAGAGCGTGTGTTTGCTCTCTCCTTTGAGGGCATCAGCGAGGTGCTTGGCGAGCTTGAGACGCTGGGCTTCGCCGCCGGACAAGGTCGGAATCGGCTGGCCGAGCTTGAGATAATCCAAGCCGACTTTAACGAGCGGCTCAAGATTACGCATGATTTCCTTGTTCTCTTTGAAGAACTCAATCGCTTCAGCGATCGTCATGTCGAGCACTTCGGCGATGTTGGCCTCTTTGCCGTTACGAGACAGCTTGACCTCGAGGATCTCATTGCGGTAGCGGGTGCCTTTGCATTCCGGGCAGCTTAAATACACGTCGGACAAGAACTGCATTTCGATGTGTTCAAAACCGCTTCCGGAGCAGGCGGGGCAGCGGCCTGTTCCCGAGTTAAAGGAGAATGTTCCGGCTTCATATTTACGCTTCTTGGCTTCCGGAGATGCGGCAAAGAGACGGCGGATGGTTTCGAACGCACCCATGAAAAGTGCCGGTGTGCTTCGTGTCGTTTTACCGATCGGAGACTGATCGACGAAGGAAACGTCGCTGATGTTTTCGGTTCCGAGGAGCTTCTCAAATTTGCCCGGGGCTTCCGTGGACTTACCTTTGGCTTTCATCAGAGCCGGTACCAGGATGTCCTGAACCAGCGTGGACTTACCGGAACCCGAGACGCCGGCAATACACACGACTGAGTGCAGCGGAATGCGGATGTCTAAGTTTTTGAGGTTGTGCTCGGAAGCGCCCAGCAGAGCCAGCGCCGGGTTGGCCGGGTTGATGCGTTTTTGGGCGGAATGCGGGAAGGTTCTTTCACCGCGGAGGTAGGAACCCGTGAGCGTACGTGCCTTTTTGAGCTCTTCGGGCGTGCCGTCAAAGACGATTCTGCCGCCGTTGGCGCCGGGTCCGGGGCCCATATCAATAATGCGGTCGGCTGCGAGCATGACTTGAGGATCGTGTTCCACAACGACTAAGGTATTGCCGGCGCGGCGCAGACGCTTCATGACGGAGTTCACGCGATCCATATCCTGAGGATGTAGACCGATAGAAGGCTCGTCGAGTACGAACAAGGTGTTGACCAGCGAAGTGCCGAGTGCGGTGGTCAGGTTAATACGCTGAACTTCTCCGCCGGAAAGTGTGCGGCTCTGACGGTCAAGATTGAGATAACCGAGGCCGACTTCCGTGAGGTAACGCAGGCGGGAGCGGATTTCGTCGAGCAGCATGCCGCAGCCTTCTTCGAGTGCCGGAGAAAGTTTGAGCTCATCGAAGAAGATTCTGAGTCGTTCGATCGGAAGCAGCATCAGATCACGGATATTTAATCCGGGCAGATCGCGAAGAATAGCGTCGGAGAAAGTAGCATTGGCAGGACGCCAGCGCTGATGAGAGCCTAACGCATGATCGGCGTTTTCTTTGGTGCCGATGCGCCAAAGAAGCGCGTCGGGTTTGAGACGAGCGCCGTGGCAGTCCGGGCAGGCCGTATAGCTGCGATAGCGGGAGAGCATGACACGGACGTGCATCTTGTAGGCTTTCGTTTCGAGCCATTCGAAGAAATGCTTAATGCCGTACCACTTCTTAGAGCGGAAGCTTGTCCATTTCGGATCGCCGAAGCAGACCCAGTCCTTTTCTTCCTGAGTCAGATCACGGTAAGGCTTGCTGACATCCAGACCTCGTTCGGCGGCATAACGCAGGAGGTCGTCCTTGCATTCGGAGTAGCTTTCCGTATTCCAGGGTTTGACGGCACCTTCTTTAATGGAGAGGCTTTCGTCGGGAATGACCAGACCATAGTCCACGCCGATGATTCTTCCGAACCCGCGGCAGGTGTCGCAGGCACCTAACGGAGAGTTGAAGCTGAAAGTCGAATCATGGGGACGCGCATAGGTAATTCCGCACTCAGGGCAAGTGAGTGCGGCGGAGAATTTCCAAACTTCCTCTTCAGATCCGGGAACGCGGACTTTGAGTTCCATCAAACCTTTGCCGAGACGAAGCGCGGTTTCGACAGCTTCAACGGCGCGGCTGCGGGGAACCGACGGTTTAAAGCGGTCGGCAATGACCTCAATATCCGAGCCGTTTGTTTTGTCCTGAGAAACGACAGTGCAGCGTGTAAAGCCCTGAGCCTCCAAACCGGCAATGGCCGTTTCGGGAGGAAGAGAGGCTGGGACGTGCACATGGAAGCACACGCTTAGGCGTGCGTCCGGAGAAACGTTTTCTAAGCGCTCGGCGATGTCTTCCCAGATGTCCTGAGGGCTTTCTTCACGCACGGGGCGGCCGCAGCAGCGGCAGTAAAGTGAAGAAGCCTGAGAAAAGAGCATCTTCAGATGATCGTTGATCTCAGTCATCGTGCCCACGGTCGAGCGAGAGTTTCTGACCGGATTGGTCTGGTCAATCGCGATAGCGGGCGGCACGCCCTCGACTTTGTCGACCTTCGGGCGGTCCATACGGTCCATGAACTGGCGAACGTAGGGGCTGAAGGTTTCGACATAGCGGCGCTGGCCTTCGGCATAAAGGGTGTCAAAAACCAAAGAGGATTTACCCGAGCCGGAGACGCCGGTGACGACGGTTAATTTGCCGTGTTCGAAAGAAACGTCGATATTTTTTAAGTTGTTTTGTTTTGCTCCGCGGACGGAGATAAATTCTTTTGCGTTGTTCTTAGTCTGCATGTTCTTCCAAGTTAACGGAGTAGGCCGCCTATAGTGGAATCCGAAGGTGATTTTTAAAGACGGCACTTTGGTAGCGTCAACTATACTCTCGTCAAGATTTCAAGAAAATCAACGAGTTGTGAGGAAATGTTTGAAATCGAAACGAAAAGAAACGCAAACGGCAGGCAAAAAAATAAACCCGCCTCGGCATTTGTCGGGCGGGTGTCGGA
>ENA-OPXX01001525-OPXX01001525.1-human-gut-metagenome-genome-assembly--contig:-NODE-1525-length-15619-cov-3.546903_pt1 | contig 15619 bp, 10 predicted proteins | sample MGYA00241771_ERZ502046 | MGnify/ENA primary metagenome ERZ502046 (study PRJEB25962, sample SAMEA2042006) | human gut metagenome | biome: human gut; feature: human-associated habitat; material: faeces...
GCTGAGGTTGGATGCCCAGGAGAATGCAGAAATGAAAACAGAACCCAGCGCCCCTAAGAACCGTCCGGCAGAGCGAGAGGATGCTCCGAAGAGGGACGCAGCGGAGCGCAAGGATGCCCCGGAGAAGGGCGCGGCAGAGCGCAAGGATGCTCCGAAGAGGGACGCGGCAGAGCGCAAGGATGCCCCGGAGAAGGGCGCAGTGGAAAAGCAGGATCCTCATGACGGTGGGACAGAACCGGAGAGCAGAGCAGGGGATCGGGAGGAAAGGCGGCAGCAGAGAACAGGAAAGCGCTTCATCAGCAATGGTTCTTATCATAATGGACGGACAGGAAGCCGCGACAACAATGGTGCGCGGGAAAATACTGCAGCTGCAGCGCCCCGTGCTGCTGCGCCTGTGGCAGAAGAGGCACAGAACCGTGTAAGCGCGCCTGCACCTCGTTATAATGAGCGCTACAACAGTCCGTATAATCGCGGAACTGCACCGATCCAGAGTCCAGAGGACGACAAGTTCCCGACAGAGCTGGACAGCGGCATTACGGTAAAGGGTATCCTGGAGGTCATGGCTGAGGGCTATGGCTTTATCCGCTCGGATAATTATATGCCGGGAGATAATGATATTTACGTGGCACCCAGCCAGATTCGTCGGTTCAATTTGCGGACAGGCGATATTTTAGAGGGAAATACCAGAGTGCGGACGCAGAATGAAAAATTCTCCGCCCTGCTTTATGTCAAGACCATCAATGGCTATACCACAGAGGAAGCATCCAGACGAAGCAACTTTGAAGATATGACGCCGATCTTTCCGAACAGCAGACTGAAAATGGAACGCTTCGGCTGCCCGGTGGCGATGCGGGTCATGGATTTGTTAAGCCCCATTGGGAAAGGACAGAGAGGTATGATCGTGTCCCCGCCGAAGGCTGGTAAGACAACCTTATTAAAAGAAGTGGCCATGTCGGTAAAGAAAAATTATCCGGACCTGCATCTGATCATTCTCCTGATCGATGAACGTCCGGAGGAGGTAACGGACATGAAGGAGACGGTGGCAGGGCCGAACGTTGAAGTGATCTATTCCACCTTTGACGAATTGCCGGAACATCATAAACGAGTCTCCGAAATGGTTATTGAGCGTGCAAAGCGTCTGGTCGAGCATAAACAAGACGTTATGATCCTGTTAGACAGTATTACCCGCCTGACCCGTGCCTATAACCTGGTGGTTCCGCCCAGCGGACGTACTCTGTCCGGTGGTATTGACCCGGCGGCATTACACATGCCGAAGCGCTTTTTTGGTGCAGCCCGCAATATGCGGGAGGGCGGAAGCCTGACGATTCTGGCCACTGCACTGGTGGACACCGGATCCAGGATGGACGATGTCATTTACGAGGAATTTAAAGGAACCGGTAATATGGAAGTTGTGCTGGATCGAAAGCTGTCTGAACGCAGAATTTTCCCTGCCATCGACATCCCCAAAACCAGCACGAGAAGAGAAGATCTGCTGCTGAGTGCAGAGGAGATGGAAGCAATCAACGTGGTGCGCCGCGCGCTGAATGGTATGAAATCCGATGAAGCTGTGGATAAGGTGCTGGATCTGTTTGCAAAGACGAAAACCAATATAGAGTTTGTGCAGACGGTGAGAAAGATGAGATACCTGTAAAAATACGGCCCATGCAATAAAATACGAAAGAAGGAGCGATCGGGAACTGCCGGCCGCTCCTTTTTGATTTCATAAGGAAATGCGTCCTATGAAATCAAAACGCTCTACGAGGATGCGCACCGGAGGTTCTTCCTTTTCCGGGAAATGAAAAAAATACTTGCATAGGGCAAAAGTTTATGCTATATATAGTTGCATAAAATATACAACGAAAGGAAAGCCGAGGATGAAGCTGCAGGAAACCCTGGAACATTTGAATTTTTCAAGGCTGGAAGCACAGATTTATATGGCATTGATCGGTTCTGAGCCCATGTCTGCCTATCAGCTGGCAAAAAAAATCGCAATTGCGCGCCCTTCTATTTACAATGCGCTGGAGCACATGCTGGATAAGGGGATGGTGGAGCTGGTTCCGGATCAGACAGCACTGTATATCGCCCAGGAGCCGGAGGTGCTTTTGGGGCGGATGCAGGCGGAAATGACAGCGAACCTTTCTCTCGCCAGGCAACAGCTGGAAGAATACGAGACGGCGAAGCAGCCGGAGGTGCATTTCGTATTCCGGGGCTTTGAAACGGCGATGGCAAGGGCTGGGAAGCTTCTGGAGGATGCCCGGGAGGAGGTTTATCTGAATGCGGATTTTGATCTTTCCTGTTTTGCAGAGATCTTCCATCGGCTAAAGAAAAAAGGCGTGCGGATCGTTGCGTTTTCCTTTTATGATCTTGGACTGAACCGGGAGGATGTGGAGTTCTATACCCACGGAGGAATGCTGACAGCACACCAGCCCTCCCGTCTGATGCTTGTGACAGACAGGCAGATGACGCTGACAGCAGACTGCGGTGCATTTGCCAACTGGAGCGGTACGGTCAGCAACAATGGGCTGATGGTGAAGATCTTGTCAGAGCATATTCAACACGACATCACTCTGTTGCAGTTGCAGGAAAAATATGGACTGGAAATTCATTGAAATGAGATCGGCTGCAGTTTAAAAGGATGCAGCCTGGAAAAAGGAGGTCTGAGCATGATTCATTTAGAAGCGGTTTATCATAGAGCGTCACAGCAGTTTTGCTATGCATTGGATGAGGAAATTTTGATGGTAGGTCTGCAGACCGGAGAAGAAGTGGAACAGGTTTGGATTCATTACGGCGACCCGTTTTCTACCGGTATTCTGGGCGGAAATGAGGCCTGGGAAGGCAGCCGGGAGGAGATCGTGACAAAAATGCGTCTGCCCAAGCACCTCTGGTGGGAAATTCCCGTGCAGCCTCCCTATAAACGGTGCCGGTATTTCTTCGAGCTGCAGGCAGGAGCAGAACGGGTCTTTTATTTTGAGGATGGCTTTCATTCGCCGGAGGATGTGAAAAACGGACAGCTGGGACAGTGCTTTACGTTCCCGTGGATGAATTCGGCGGATATCAACGTGACACCCAAGTGGGTGCGGGAGACGGTCTGGTATCAAATTTTTCCGGAGCGCTTTTGCAACGGCAACAAAGAAAATGATCCGGACTGGGTAAAGCCCTGGGGATATCATACTGTAAGTAATCTCGATTTTTACGGCGGCGATCTGGATGGGATCCGTCAAAAGCTTCCTTATTTACAGGAGCTTGGTATTACCGGCTTGTACCTGACGCCGTTGTTTGAATCTCCCTCAAGTCATAAATATGATACGACAGATTACCGGAAAATCGATCCGGGCTTCGGAGATGAGGAGACCATGAAGCTGCTGGTTAAAGAGGCCCATGACAGAGGTATCCGCGTGATGCTGGACGGTGTATTCAACCATTGCGGCAGTAACTTTTTACCGTGGCGGGATGTGATGGAAAAGGGACCCCAGTCCCCTTATTACGACTGGTTTATGATCAATCGCTGGCCCTGCCGGGAGCAGGAGGGCAGCACCCGGGATGGACGCTATTATTCCTTTGCCTTTGCGGAGCGGATGCCAAAGCTCAATACAAGTGAAAAAAAGGTGAGGGACTACTTTTTGGATACGGTTCGTTATTGGATCGAGACCTTTGACATTGACGGACTTCGGTTAGATGTTGCAAACGAAATTTCCCATCTGTTTTGCCGTGAGCTGCGGCAGATGACAAAGCAGCTAAAACCGGATTTTTATCTGCTGGGGGAAATCTGGCATGACGCAATGCCATGGCTTGGCGGGGACGAATTCGATGCTGTTATGAACTATCCCTTTGCTGCAGCCATCCGGGAGTTTTGGTATCGGCCGGAAAAGACGAAATCTGATCTGGAAGAGGCGATCCATGAAAATCTGGTGCGTTATATGCGCCAGACGACAGAGGTTTTGTTTAACCTTCTGGATTCCCACGATACGGATCGGCTGATCCATCAGACAGGCGGAAATCAGGACCTGTTTTTCCAGCAGCTTGCAATGCTCTTTACAATGCCCGGAAGTCCCTGTATTTATTATGGAACAGAAATCGCGATAGAGGGCGGCGCTGATCCGGATTGCAGACGCTGTATGCCCTGGGATCAGATTGCACAGGGAAATTATGCAGAGGTCACAGAGCAGGTAAAGCAGCTGATTGCCCTTCGAAAAGAGCCTGCGGCCCGCAGCATGGAAATCACATTTGAAAATAATAACAGCGCTGACCGGGTGGTGGAATATGTCAAAACCGGGGCAGAGGGCAGCAGGCTCCGGGTTGTGTTGAACGCATCCGGAAAAGAGACCGATGTGGAGACAGAGGGCAGCGTGCTGTTTGCAAGAGGTTATGAGAATGGGGTGCTGCGCGCAGGCGGCGCATTGGTGGAACGGCTGTAAAACAAGGATTTCTGGTCAAACCGCAGCGAAAGAGGACAAAAATTTCACCAAAACTTTACCGGCATGTATATTGACAGAAGACTTTGCATATGATAACCTTACTGCTAAACAAAATTCCCTGTGAGGGAGTAGCGAGCGCAGCAAGTGCAGCTGCCGGGATGGAACAGAGCCGGCGGATCGCCTTTGCATCAGCGTAACAAGTCAACAACCCCGATCCTATGCCGATCTGGCTTGTTTTAAATTGCGAGACTCAGATACTGTTTTCTTTTTGAAAAGCAGTATTTGGGTCTTTTGTGATTCAAAAACACCATCGGGAGGAAAAAGAATGAAGTATTATTGTGAAGACTCACAACAGGTACTGCAGGAGCTTAACAGCCAAAAAAGCGGCCTGACGGAAAAAGAAGCGGCAGAGCGGCTTTTGCAGAACGGGGCAAATGAGTTAAAAGCGGCGAAGGGAAAATCCCTGCTGCGCCGGTTTGCGGAACAGGTGGCAGATCCGATGATCGTGATCCTGCTGGCGGCAGCGGCCATCAGCGGTGTGCTTGCAGTCCTGGAAAATGACAGCTTTGCGGATGTCATCATTATCCTGGCAGTGGTCCTGATCAATGCCGTGCTGGGTGTGTATCAGGAAAGCAAGGCGGAAAAGGCGATCGAAGCGCTGCAGGACATGGCAGCGGCCACCTCAAAGGTTGTGCGGGACGGGAAAATGTCCTCGATTTTGAGCAAAGACCTTGTGGTGGGGGATATCATCTGTCTGGAAGCAGGGGATGCGGTTCCGGCGGATGCAAGGATTCTGGAAAGCGCAAGCCTGAAAGCAGAGGAAGCTGCACTGACAGGAGAATCCGTGCCGGTCACGAAGCTGATCGATCAGATCTTTTTGGCAGACGGGGAACGGGATGTGCCCCTGGGCGACCGTAAAAATATGGTCTATATGGGAAGCACGATCGTATATGGACGTGCTGTGGCAGTCGTGACGGCCACCGGTATGGATACGGAAATGGGAAAAATTGCGGATGCTCTGTCTCAGGCACAGGAAGGACAGACACCGCTGCAGAGAAAACTGACACAGCTTTCGAAGGTGTTGACAAAGCTGGTGATCGGAATCTGTGTACTGGTTTTTGCAATTCAGATGATCCGGGCAGGCAGCCTGAATTTTGAGGTTGCGCTGAACTCCTTTATGATTGCGGTTTCCCTTGCAGTGGCGGCGATCCCGGAAGGACTTGCGGCAGTTGTGACAGTGGTACTTTCCATCGGTGTAACGAACATGTCAAAACGAAACGCGATCATCCGCCGGCTGACTGCAGTGGAAACTCTTGGCTGTGCTCAGGTGATCTGCTCGGATAAGACCGGAACGCTGACGCAGAATCAGATGACAGTTGTAGATTCCTTCGGAGTAAAGGAGCAGGAGCTTTCGGCAGCAATGGCACTGTGCAGTGATGCAGAGCTGGATGCAGACGGTAGCGTGACAGGAGAACCGACGGAGGCTGCCCTGGTTGCCTGGGCGAGCCGGATCGGGCAGGATAAGAATCTTTTAAAACAGAGTATGCCTCGTGTGCTGGAGGCTCCCTTTGATTCCGGACGAAAAATGATGTCCACGGTTCATAAACGCAAGGACGATTATATTCAGTTTACAAAAGGAGCGCCGGATGTGGTTCTCACCCGTTGTGCATTTTATCTGGAGGATGGACAGCTTCTGCCCATGACAGAAGAATATCGGAAAAAGGTTTTGCAGGCAAATAAGTCCATGGCAGATCGGGCACTGCGTGTGCTGGCATGCGGACAGAGAGTCTGGACGAAAAAACCGGAAAGCGAGGATGCGGATCTGCTGGAGCAGGAGCTTTGCTTTTTGGGACTGTGCGGTATGATCGATCCGGTGCGTCCGGAGGTAAAGGCAGCAATTGACGAATGTCGGGAAGCGGGTATTCGACCGGTTATGATCACGGGCGACCATGTGGATACGGCAGCAGCGATTGCAAAAGAGCTTGGTATTTTACAGGATGGCAGCCTGGCAGTGACCGGAGCAGAGCTGGAAAAAATGGACGATGCAGAATTTGCAGAAAAGTTCCGGAACATCAGCGTTTATGCCCGCGTACAGCCAGAGCACAAGACCCGTATCGTAAACGCCTGGAGAAATGCCGGTTATGTGACGGCAATGACCGGTGACGGCGTTAACGACGCGCCCTCCATCAAGGCTGCGGACATCGGCATCGGAATGGGCATCACAGGAACGGACGTTACCAAAAATGTGGCAGATATGGTGCTGGCGGACGATAATTTTGCAACGATTGTCGGCGCGGTGGAAGAGGGCCGCAGAATCTATGACAACATCCGGAAGGCAATCCAGTTTCTGTTAGGCTCCAATATGAGTGAAGTGCTGAGTATTTTCTTTGCGACACTTCTGGGCTTTACGATTCTGCAGCCGGTGCATCTTTTGTGGATCAATCTTGTAACGGACTGCTTCCCGGCGCTTGCGCTGGGTACGGAAAAGGCAGAGCCGAACATTATGAAGCGCAAACCCAGAGATGCGAAGGCCGGGATTTTTGCAGATGGAATGGGCTTTGATATTGCTTATCAGGGATTTTTGGTAACAGCACTTGTCATGGTTTCCTATTTTATCGGACATTTCATGGAAACCGGAGAATGGACCATCACAAACAGCGCCCATGGTACTACGATGGCGTTTGTCACAATGTCAATGGCGGAAATTTTCCACAGCATGAATATGCGTTCCCAGAGAGGAAGTATTTTCAAGCTTGGCTCGAGAAACTGGCTTCTGCTTGGAGCAGCAGTGGTTTCCCTGCTTGCAACCACTGCAGTGTGTGAGATCCCGCTGCTTGCCGGAGCATTCGGCTTTACGAGCGTGGAACCGGCAGAATACCTTGTCGCGCTGTTATTGAGCGTGCTGGTAATTCCCATCGTGGAGCTTGTAAAGTGGATCCAGCGGCGCAGTACGAGATAACTGTAACGTAAACTTCAGAGTCAACAGATGCGAATCTACGCAACTGTTGACTCTGTGCTTTTTACGGGATATAATTGGAAAGAGCTGCAGCTGTTGAAATCAACAGACTGCAGGTTTATCAGGATGCGGCAGGCTTCAGACAGTGCTGCGGTATCCTAAGAGAAGCAAGAGGGTGATTGAACAGCTGAATAAGACTTATAAAAGTATATAAATTATTATTGAGTTTTATAAGTTATTAGTATGGAATAATATTGAAAAGAGGTGATACTTTGAGTAAATATTATTCTATACATGAATTTTCAAAAATTATAGGTGTATCAGCACAGACATTACGAAATTGGGATTCTAATGGAAAACTTCATCCGCATCATACTACAACAAGTGGTTATAGGTATCATTCCGATGAACAGATCAACCAGGTAATGAATGTAAAGCCTAAAAACCGCATTATCATTGGCTATTGTCGTGTTTCAAGCCACAAACAAAAAGATGATTTAGAACGACAGATTGATAATGTAAAAACATATCTTACAGCAAAAGGACAACCATTTGAGATAATAAGTGATATTGGTTCAGGTATAAACTATAAGAAAAAAGGGCTCCAAGAACTAATAAAGCGTATATCTCAGAACCAAGTCGAAAAGGTTGTTATTTTGTATAAAGACAGACTTTTACGTTTTGGTTTTGAACTGGTGGAATATATAGCTTCATTATACAACTGTGAGATTGAGATTATTGACAATACTGAAGAATCTGAGCAACAAGAACTCGTTGAAGATTTAGTACAGATAATCACAGTATTTGGCTGCAAGTTACAAGGAAAACGAGCGAATAAAGCGAAGAAACTTATCTGAGAATTGATGCAGGAGGAGACCGATGGTAAAAGCCATAAAAGTAATGTTGATCCCAAATAATGTACAACAAACTAAGTTGTTTCAGTACGCCGGTGCTTCAAGATTTGCTTATAACTGGGCTTTGGCCAGGGAAAAGGAAAACTATGAAAAAGGTGGCAGATTTATTCCAGATACGGAGCTTAGAAAAGAATTTACAAGGCTTAGAAATTCTGATGAATATGCATGGTTATTGAATATTTCAAATAATGTAACTAAGCAGGCAATTAAAGATGCCTGCTCAGCTTATAAAAACTTTTTCAAGGGTTTACAACGATACCCAAGGTTTAAGGCGAAAAAGAAATCAATGCCTAAATTCTATCAAGATAATATCAAGATACAGTTTAGTAATACACATGTTAAATTTGAAGGATTTTCTTCCAGCAGGAAAGCTAATAAACAAAAGCTGAACTGGGTAAAACTTGCTGAACATGGACGTATTCCCACAGATGCTAAATATAGGAATCCGAGAGTATCCTTTGATGGATTGAATTGGTGGATTAGCGTATGTGTAGAATTCCCAGACTGCAGGGACAGGTCTAATCATGATGGAATCGGTATAGACTTTGGAATTAAGGATTTGGCGATATGTTCTGATGGTAACACCTACAAGAATATAAACAAAAGCCAGACTGTTAAGAAGCTGGAGAAATGCAAGCGTAGATTGCAACGCAGCGTATCTCGTAAATATGAACACAATAAGAAAGGAGGAAGTTACTGTAAAACTAACAATATAGTAAAAAAAGAAAAACTTTTACTTAAAGTAAATCACAGATTAGCAAATATCCGAAAAGATTATTTGAATCAGACCACATCTGAAATCGTAAATCGAAAACCAAGATTTATCTGTATCGAAGATTTAAACGTTAGTGGGATGATGAAAAATAGACATTTATCTAAGGCGGTTCAGAATCAGGGATTCTTTGAATTTCGTAAGCAGTTGGAATACAAGTGTAATGATAGTGGTATTCAGCTCATTGTAGCGGATAGATTTTATCCATCATCCAAACTTTGTAGTTGCTGTGGGAATATAAAAAAGGATTTGAGATTATCTGATAGAACTTATAAATGTGAATGTGGAAATGTTATAGATAGAGATTTCCAGGCATCTATAAATCTCAAGGCTTATGGTGAACAATTTGCAAGCTAACACTTAAATGTTAATGCAAATATGTACGGATGCGTTAATTCGGAATTTACGCCTATGGAGAGTACAAGAACTTGTGAGTAGATAGATATTTATATCATCAAAAGCATACTCGTTGAAGTAGGAATGAAACATAAAAGTTTATAACTTTTTATAAGTTTTCAGTAACGGACAGGCATATGAGCAAAAAGATTATTTTAACGGGGGATCGCCCCACAGGACGTCTTCATGTGGGCCATTATGTAGGCTCTTTGAAGGAGCGTGTAAGACTGCAGAATTCCGGTCAGTTTGACGAGATTTATATTATGATTGCGGATGCACAGGCGTTGACAGACAATGCAGAGCATCCGGAAAAGGTACGTCAGAACATTTTACAGGTGGCGCTGGATTATCTGGCATGCGGCCTTGATCCGGAAAAGGCAACGATTTTCATTCAGTCCATGGTTCCGGAGCTGACAGAGCTGACCTTTTACTATATGAATCTGGTAACGGTTTCCAGAGTACAGAGAAACCCTACCGTGAAAGCAGAGATCCAGATGCGTAATTTCGAAGCAAGCATTCCGGTTGGTTTTTTCTGCTATCCCATCAGCCAGGCTGCGGATATCACTGCATTCCGTGCAACTGCTGTTCCGGTTGGCGAAGACCAGCTGCCGATGCTGGAACAGTGTAAGGAAATCGTACATAAGTTCAACAGCGTTTATGGGGACACCCTGACAGAGCCCGAGATCATCCTGCCCTCCAATAAGGCATGCTTAAGACTGCCCGGCATCGACGGCAAGGCGAAGATGAGCAAATCCCTTGGCAACTGTATCTATCTGTCCGACCCGGAGGCAGATGTGAAGAAAAAGGTTATGAGCATGTTCACAGATCCGAACCATTTGCGTGTGGAGGATCCCGGCAACGTAGACGGAAACCCTGTATTTATTTATCTGGATGCCTTCTGCAGACCGGAGCATTTTGCAGAGTTTTTACCGGATTACCAGAATCTGGACGAATTGAAAGCACATTATCAGCGGGGCGGTCTGGGGGACGTCAAAGTGAAGAAGTTCTTAAACAATGTTATGCAGTCTGAGCTTGCGCCGATCCGTGAGAGAAGAAAATACTGGGAAGAGCATCTGACCGATGTTTACGACATTCTGAAAAAGGGCAGTGAGGTTGCAGAAGCAAAGGCTGCGGAAACCTTAAAGGATGTCAAGGCAGCGATGAAGATCAATTACTTCGAGGACAGCAGCCTGTTAAAGGGCGAATGAAAAATATCTGCGTGTTTCGCGGAAAAATAAAGGCTTATCGGAAATAATCAGGGCGTGTGAGGAATGAGAAATCGTTTTTTACACGCCCTTTTTATTATAAAGGAAATTCGCTTGCATCCATCGGTGCGATGGGATATTATTTTGGAAATGCAGTCCATATGGAAGAAGCGCTGGAGAAGATGCCGGCAGACAGACTGGTCATGGGAAATGTAGATCCTGCTGGGCAGTTTAGAAACGGTACGACAGAATCTATCCGGAAGGCGACGCGGGAAGTGATGGAACAATCCGCAGGCATCAAGGTCGGGGGCTTTTGACCCCGACATCATATTATGAAGCAAAGGACAAATAGGAGACCGGACTGTTGGCTGGCAGGCAGAAAACGGACGGTTTATAGCCTATTTGACAGGACAGAATAAAAAATGACAGACAACAGCGAAAAAATCCGTTTTTGGATCAATGGAGAAGCTCTTTTCACAGAGCTGGGAACAACAGTCAGCAGTTTGCTGAAAAAATCACATGGTGTGGAGATGCCCTGCGGCGGACGACATGCCTGCGGGAAGTGTATGGTGTATGCGGAAGGAAGTTTTGCAGCGCCGTCCGAGACGGAACAAAAACTTCTTGGAGCCGAGCGTCTTGCGCAGGGAATCCGGCTTGCCTGCTTTCTGGAAGCAGTGCCGGACGGGAAAATCGATGCGCTGCGGCAGGAAGCAGACGGGGATGAGACGATTTGCGTAAGCACGCCGTCTGCGCCGCCAGTTGCCAACGCCGCCGGCATGTCGCCCGCACAGCCATCAGAGCGCGCCAGTGCTGCGCCGTCTGCAGAAGCTGCGCCCGGCGCGCGGCTCTACCGTCACCTCGGCGCGGCGGTGGATATCGGTACAACGACAATTGCCGCCGTCCTCTATCGGGAAGGCAGGGCTGTCGGGACGATGGGCGCATGGAATCCGCAGTCCGTGTTCGGAGCGGATGTCATCAGCCGGATGGAAGCTTCTCTGGAGGGAAAAGCAGATAAACTTGCGGCAATCGTCCGGGAGGCAGTGTCGTGCCTGCTTACAGAGCTGGCAGAACACGCAGGAGAAAGTGCAGAGGCCATTGAGACAGTTATCATTACCGGAAATACGTCGATGCTGTATTTCCTGACGCAGAAGGATCCCAGATGCCTGTCAAGGGCGCCGTTTGAAGCGGACGAGCTGTTTGGCTGGTGGACGACAGGAGAAGCACTGGATTTGAGCTGCCGGAAAGCAGACGTATATCTTCCGCGCTGCATGTCTGCGTTTGTCGGTGCGGATATTACGACAGCGATTCTGGGATCGGGTCTTACAGAAACGGACCGCATACTCAGTGCGGACGGCAGCCACAAAGAAGCTGCGGCAGCAATTGACACGAATGTCAGCTGCGGAGAAATGGATGGCGTCTCAGCCGCGCGCGGCGGCAGACCCCGGCTGATGGTGGATGTGGGGACGAACGGAGAGATCGTCCTGTTTCATAAGGAACATCTGATCTGCTGCGCGACAGCGGCGGGACCGGCTTTTGAGGGCGCTGGGCTTTCCTGCGGCATGCGAGGTGTGGCAGGTGCCATTGACCATGTGAACTGGGAAAACGGCAGCTGGAAGGTACATGTGATTGGCGACAGGGAGGCTTCTACAGCAGAAGGCATCTGCGGCAGCGGCGTGATCGACGGTGTGGCAGGATTGCTGGAAAGCGGATTGCTGGAGGATACCGGTTATCTGGAAGAGGATGTATGCTTTGCTGGAAACGTCGGTCTGACTGCAGAGGATATTCGTGAGGTTCAGCTTGCCAAGGGAGCGATCCGGGCAGGAATGGAAACACTTTTGGCGGAGGAAAAAATAGATGCTGCCGGGCTGGAAGGCCTGTATGTGGCAGGTGGCTTTGGCTCCTATATGTCGGCCAAAAGTGCGGAAAGAATCGGACTTTTTCCAAAAATTGACCTGTCCCGTATTAAAATCTGCGGAAACGCGGCACTGGCGGGTGCGGTAAGGATTCTGCATGACCGCGGGATGGAAAAAGAAGCAACAGCACTGGCAGAGCGGGCAAAGACCATCAATCTTGGATCGAGTGCGAAATTTCAGGAATTTTATATGGAATATATGATGTTTGATGAATAGAAAGGAAGAAAGCGTTCGGTCTTGGATTCGGAGCGATGTGCTCGATTCCCTATCTGTTTATCGGGGGAATCCATACGGCATTTGCATGGTGGGTGTCTGGAATCCCGTTTGATATGATCCACGGAGTCAGCAATTTTGTTCTGATGCTGGTATTGTATAAGCCGCTGCGTCGAGTGTTGGAACACTGTGTTATCAGAAAATGATAGAATGTATACGCTGCATTCTATTGTTGAGGAACCGAACGGAAAATGGTAAAATAGACAGGTCAGCAAATATACTGGCAGGAAAGAGGAATTTACTATGTGGGCATATGAAAGTGTATTTTATCAGATTTATCCCCTTGGTTTTGTCGGAGCACCGTTTGAAAATGACGGAGTGGAGACACATCGGATTTTGAAGGTGCTGGACTGGACAGATCATATCAAAAAGCTGGGGGCAAATGCGATTTATTTTTCACCGGTCTTTGAATCGGATACCCATGGGTACAATACAAGGGACTATCGTAAAATCGATTGCCGCCTCGGTTCGAATGAAGACTTTAAGCAGGTTTGCGATAAGCTGCACAGCGAAGGCATCCGGGTTGTGCTGGATGGCGTGTTCAATCATGCAGGACGCGGCTTCTGGGCATTTCAGGATGTTTTGAAAAACAGGGAAAATTCCCCCTATTTAAACTGGTTTCATATCAATCTTGGCGGCAACTCCAATTACAACGATGGCTTATGGTACGAGGGCTGGGAAGGTAATTACGATCTTGTCAAGCTGAATTTACAGAACGAGGAGGTTGTCCAGTATCTTCTGGAAAGCGTAAGAGGCTGGGTTGATGAGTTTGATATTGACGGTCTGCGGCTGGATGTCGCTTATTGTCTGGACGAAAATTTCGTCCGCCGTCTGAGAAGCTTCTGCGACAGCTTAAAGCCGGATTTCTTTCTCGTCGGAGAAATGCTGCATGGGGATTACAACCGGTTGATGAATGATTCCATGCTGCATTCTGCCACCAACTATGAATGCTATAAGGGACTGTATTCCAGCTTCAACAGTATGAATATGTTTGAAATTGTCCATTCTCTGCTGCGCCAGTTCGGCCCGGAAAACTGGACCCTTTATAAAGGAAAGCATCTGCTTAGCTTTGTGGACAACCATGATGTGACGCGAGTGGCAAGCATCCTTACCAATGAAAAGCATCTGCCGCTTATCTATGCGCTGATGTTTGGTATGCCCGGAATCCCCTGCGTTTATTATGGAAGTGAATGGGGCGCAAAGGGAGAGAAAAGCCAGGGAGATCCTGCACTGCGTGCATGCTTCGATGGACCTCAGACAAACGGGCTGACAGAGTGGATCGCAAAGCTTGCAGAAGCTAAAAAACACTCCAATGCCATCAATTATGGCGCATTCCGCAGTGTTGTGCTGACGAACCGCCAGTGCATTTTTGAACGCGCCGTAGATGGAGAACGGGTTTTGGTTGCGATCAATGCAGAGGAGCAGCCCTATACAGCCCACTTCGATGCAGGCTGTGGTCGTGCGGTGGATCTGATCACCGGACAGGAGCATGATTTTGGCGGCGGAAGTGAGCTGCCGGGATATAGTGCTTACTTCTGGAAATGTGAGAGATAATAGTCGAAAAAAAGACGTTCCCGAAACAAATCTGTTCGGGAACGTCTTTATTCATGACAATAGAATGCTCGCAGAGCGTGCATTCTATTGTTCAATCAGTGATCGGCATTGCGCTGTGCCGCATGTCCGGCATCTCCCTTACACAGCAGCTCGCATTCTTGCGCATTTACGCTTCTTCATCTGCCGCGCGGTCGAGCATCGCGCGCACAGCTGCGACAGCCTCCGGATCAGTCTGCCAGATCTCATATTCGCTCATACCGGGAATTCCCATAAAAACCTCCGGGTTGCGGTAGACCATCTCACTGTTTTTAATGGTCTTGCCGGACATATGGAATTGGGTCAGGGACGTTTTTTTAAGGAGAGCAGGAACCGTTTTGGCAGAGACGCCTGCGCCTGCAAGGAGATGGATTCTGCCGTCAGCTGCCTGATGGAGTTTGTTGAGCAGATCGACGCCGTGCAGACAGTCCGGAGCCTGACCGGAGGTCAGGATGGTCTGAATATCCAGGGAAATCGCTTCCTCAAGGGCTGCAAAGGGATCGCGGCACATATCAAATGCACGATGCAGCGTGACGGACATATCCCGGGCATGTTCGCGGAAACGTTTCATCTGTTCGGTACACAGGGAACCGTCCGGAGAAAGACTTCCGATTACAACGCCGTCGGCTCCGGCTGTCCGAAACGCGTCGATTTCTTTACAGATGAGGGCTGCCTCATCCTCCGAGTACAGGAAATCGCCGAAGCGGGGGCGGATCAGAACATGGATGCGGATGTCGGTCTGGGGTCGGATCTGTTCATAAAGGGCGAGGGTGGGCGTCGTACCGCCGATGACAAGATTAGAGCAAAGCTCGAGTCGGTCTGCACCGCCTTTTTTGGCCATACGGGCAGAATATGCGGAATCGACGCAGCATTCTAACAGGTAATTGGATGATTTCATGAATTGCTTCTCCATTTTGCAGGATTTCCCGGGAAGGAAATGCTGTATTTCTTTGTGCGGTTGTTAATGTTTTTTCGATGACCCTGGGCAGGATGCCAGCAGGATTGTTCCGTGCTGCGCACTCCCACAATCCTGCTCGATAGTCGCATATCGTGGGATTGGCATCCCACTTTTATGCTCCTATCCGGGCGGGTCAAGAAGTCAAAACGCCTTCTGCAAGCAAGCTTGCGTCGGCTTTTTTGACTTCTTAGCCTGGGCAGGATGCCAGCAGGATTGTTCCGTGCTGC
>ENA-OPXX01001529-OPXX01001529.1-human-gut-metagenome-genome-assembly--contig:-NODE-1529-length-15592-cov-2.192122_pt1 | contig 15592 bp, 10 predicted proteins | sample MGYA00241771_ERZ502046 | MGnify/ENA primary metagenome ERZ502046 (study PRJEB25962, sample SAMEA2042006) | human gut metagenome | biome: human gut; feature: human-associated habitat; material: faeces...
GCCGAAAACTTAGTGTGTTTTGATTTCAGCGACTTTTCATACACATACATTTCACAACAACGCTTACTTGCACCCATCACGCTTATCGGCTCAACCGCTTTATCAGTCGAAATGAGTACAAAATTGTCCGCGTTATATTTTTCGGCTAAATTGGCAACCGTTTCTGTACCCTTTACATTGTTTTTAACAGCCTCCTCGGGACTAAGCTCCATAAAAGGAACGTGCTTATGTGCCGCTGCGTGATATACAATATCCGGTCTGTAATGTGAGAATATCCACTCAAGTCTTGTGTTATTTCTTATTGAACCAATAAGCGTCACCACATTGGCATAAGGACAATTCATCTTTAATTCCTGCTGTATATCATAGGCACTGTTCTCATATATATCAAATATAATAAGGCACTTAGGGTTATGCTTGACTAACTGCCTGCAAAGCTCAGAACCAATTGAACCACCGCCGCCTGTTACAAGAACAGTCTTGCCCGATACATATCCAAGAATTGACTCCACATCAACATTGATAGGATCCCTTCCAAGTAAATCGTCCACATCAACATTTCTGATATCCTGAACATTAATCTCGCCGTCCATCATCTGATACACGCCAGGTATAATCTTTAAATTACAGTTAGTTTCTTTACAGATATTAAGTATCTGTCTTTTAGTTTCCTGCGATGCTGATGGAATAGCAAATATTATCTCATCTATCTCATAGTATCTTGCATATTCCTTAATACGCTCCCTTGTTCCAACAATCTTAACGCCTCGTATATACTTTCCAACCTTTTTAGGGTCATCATCAATAATACATACAACCTTGGAATTATCAAGGTATCTTGAATTAGCAATCTCTCTCATAAGAACATTGGTAGCCTCACCGGCACCAATTATCATAATCTTAATCTGCTCTGATGTATGTCTGTATTCCTGTAAAAGTGTTCTTATAAGCCTGTACATAAAACGGCTCGCACACATTGCAACTATAAGAAATACTACTGACATAAAATAACAGGCTCTAGGAAGCGGTGTTCCCATAACTGTTGTAAGACAGACGTGTGCCACCTCCGATACAATACAAGCCTCAACTATCTTATAAAGCTCGGCTATACTCGCATACTGCCACAAACTGTGATACATTCTGAAACACCAGAATATAAGCAGTGTTATAAGTGTAAATGGTACGCAGGTACTCTTAAAATTCTGTATATATTGTGACTCTATCGCCGCCAGATCAACGTTAAACCTCATTACCAGCGATATAAATACACAGCCGTTAACAAGAATTATATCTGTTATTATAAGAAAAAAGCGTCTGACTATTAACTGTAGCTTATCTTTCCTTGTCTCTTCCATAATTAACCTCTTTTTGATTTATCCATAAGTCCTGCTATTGTGCCTATTCCATAACTTAAATGAAGAAGCAGGAATAATACAGGAAGACAGGCATTAGTTATATTTCTTTTATCTTCAGCTTTAAATGCAGATACTGCCGCCATACCAGATGCCATTAAAGCATAGAGCACCCACATAACAGTTGTAAGCACTACTGTTACTTTTCTTAATGCCGAAATACCTTTTCCAAGTGTATGGTTGTGCCTTTTCTTAATGCACTCTGCAAGTCCTGTCGCTCCAATAACCGAACCTGAAGCTATTATTGCACTGACAAATGCAAATGGCACAAAATGATATATGCTAAGGCACTTAGGACATACCTTGCTTGTCTTTCCTATCCAGTAGCCGTTAGCATACTTCTGCTTAAGCATTGCCTTAAGACTGCTTCTTGTATACTGGTATGATATTATATCAGGGTCAAAGCACAGCTTATATCCAGCTTTTCTCATTCTATAATGAATTTCATTATCTTCTGTACGCACAAGTTCCTCATTAAAGAAACCAACCTTTTCAAATACTTCTCTTCTATATGCTGCGTGAAATAACGATTTAACATAAGTCTTTCCAGGATTATTCCTGTATGAAGCAATGCTTGAACCAAACATACTGCTCTCTGCAAGAAGAAGTGTCTCCTTAAATGGAGTTGGCTTGTCTATTATGTTAGGTCTTTGTCCACCACATATATATTCGCCTGTTTCAAGCACCCTCACATTCTTACTGACAAAATCCTCTGGAATTACAGCGTGTGCATCTACCTTTATTATCGCATCACCCTTATATTCCCTCAATGCAACGTTCCAGCCTGATGGAAGTGTCTTTTTAGGATTGTCAAGCACTACAACCCTTCTGAATTCATCTTTATTATCAAGTGCAAATTCACACATAAGTGCTCTTGTATTATCAGTTGATGCTCCGTCTACAAGCACAACCTCCATATTGTTATGGTCATAATCCTGATTTTTAATACATTCTAATATTCCATTAATATTCTGTTCCTCGTTATATGCAATAACACACATAGTAATAAGCATATCAGACATTTATTATCTCCTTCTACTCTTTGTCACTGAAAGCCTCTCGCTTCCAACAACAGATTCAAATGTATCCCAAAGCACCCTGCAATCCTCTGCAAAACCAAACTTTCTTAATGCCTCAAGATTATACTTCATCTTCGCAGGAAGTACTTCCTCAACATACGCTTTATCCGGATTGGCGGCATTGCCTAATATTTTATCTTCATCTTTATAAGCTATGCTTGTTCTTGATGTAAGCCCAGCCGGCAAAAGCAGTGTTGCATACATTTCTTTAGAATACTGCTTTACATACTCAGGCACTTCCGGTCTTGTGCCGACAAGTGTCATATCTCCTGCAAGAATGTTAAATAACTGTGGGAATTCATCAGCTCTTATCTTTCTTAAAAGCTTTCCCATTCTTGTTATTCTTCTGTCATTATCCACAGTCACAGAAGCACCAAGCTCATTAGCATTAACAACCATTGTCCTGAACTTGTATATCTTAAATATTCTTCCATACTGTGTAACTCTTTCCTGTCTGAAAAATACAGGTCCTCTTGAATCACATTTTATAAGTATTGCAATTATTAACATCGGCAATGCAAGCACAGCAAGCATTATTGATGCAACTACGATATCAAATAATCTCTTCACCATTAAAGAAGCTCTACGTTTATTAACTATATTGTAATATTTTCTTACTTCCCTTGTTCTCATAAACTTTGGAAGCTCATTCCATTTTCTAAGCTGCATACCAACCTCTTTTCTGCCAGTCTGTTAAACCTGTTATTTAAGGCTGTTAAAATTCTCTATAACATATTCTATCTGTTCATCTGTAAGCTTAGTATGAAGTGGAAGTGTGACTTCATTGTGATACATTTCAAAAGATTTTGGGAAATCTTTTATATCAAAGCCAAGCTGCTTATATGCTGTGTGCATAGGAAGCGGCTTGAAATGTACATTCGTTGCAATTCCTGCTTCTGCCATTCTTATTATAAACCGGTTTCTGTCTTCTACATCTCTTCCAAGGAGTCTTGTAAGAAACAGATGTCCACTTGATGAATATTCATCTGTATAATGGCACAGGCACTCAACATCATCTGCCTTAATACCCTCTGTATACATATTAATCATCTGCTTTCTTCTTGCAAGCATCCCCTCATATCTTGTCATCTGAGCAAGACCTATGGCGGCTGTTATATCTGTCATATTACACTTATAAAGTGGTGCAATAATGTCATATTCCCACGCACCAAGCTTAGTCTTTGCAAGTGCATCCTTTGACTGTCCGTGAAGGCTCATAAGCATAATCTTTTTGTATATTTCTTCATCGTCTATTCCGTCAAGTTCTCTCCATACAAGGCCTCCACCTTCACCTGTTGTAAAGTTCTTAACAGCATGGAAAGAAAATGATGTAAAGTCCGCACATTGTCCGCTCTTATGTCCATTTCTTGACGCACCATATCCGTGTGCCGAATCAGCAAGTATAAGAACTCTTCCAAGTGCCTCCTGATAAGCATTAGCCGGCTTAAATAAAGCCTTCTTGCTCTCAAGTATTGCCCTTATCTTATCATAATCGACCATTACACCAGCTATATCCACTGGAATAACTGCCTTGGTCTTCTCTGTTATGGCTGCTTCAAGCTCATCATAATCAAGATGATAAGTTCCCTCCTGCACATCAATAAGCTTTAAAGTTGCACCAACGTGGCATACAACACTTGCTGATGCTGTATATGTGTATGCCGGAACTATTACCTCATCTCCCGCTCCAATTCCGAATAATCTAAGAGCCGTCTCCATACACGCTGTAGCTGAATTAAGACACGCACCTCTCTTAGTGCCAGTAAACTCTGCCATCTGTCTTTCTAATTCCTTGGTTCTTGGACCTGTTGTAATCCAGCCCGACCTTAATGCTTCGCTTACTGCTTCAATTTCCTTTTCTGATATATCTGGTGGTGAAAATGGTATATTCATCTTTTTTGTCATTATTATCCTTCTGCCTCTTTTCTATACATTCTGCATAATCTAATTAGAAGATGTGGCTGTAGGCGTTGTTACCGTTGGCGTCTGTACAGTCGCAGTCTCACTTGTCTTTGTCATATCCGGAAACGCATATGTCATATCACCTGCTGTATTAGGTATTGATATAGTATAGCTTACTGTATTATACCCAGATTGTGACAATGTTATAGTCTTGTTGCCACTTGATTTGCTAAATGAGCAGGGAACAACACCTATGTATACACTATCTACATACAAAGCCGCTCCTGATGGTGCTGTTATATTAACACTATAACCATTAGTAAGGCTCGCTGATGTCGTCTTTGCTGTTGTTGACGAGCTTGTACTTGTCATATCAATAACCTTAGTCTTGTAATCTGAATTAACCGTAAATGTCTCTGTATAAGTTTCATAATGGTTAGCCTGTAATGTAAGTGTATGAGAACCATATGTTAATGACACAGGCTTTGAGTAATCAACTTCACTTCCATCTATTGCCATAATTGCATTCTCTGGTGTAACTGAGAAGTTGATTGCACCCTTTTTAGCTGAAAGCTGCTTATATTCTGAGAAATCAAGCGTTGAAGTCGCATCTTTCTTAATAGTTACTTTCTTGGTTGCTGTCATATCTGCACTCTGAAGCTCAACATCATAAGTACCAACTCCGACAGTAAGCATCATATCCTGTGTAACACCATACAAAAGACTGCTTCCTAATGTCACATAACCACCTACAAATGCATCTATTCCTGTCAGTTCCAGATATCCGTGCCCATTATCAACCGATATTGAGTACAGCTTATCATCAATTCCTCTTAACGTAAGTTCATCTTCCTTTACAATCTGTGCAATGCTTATAAGATTACCTCCAGAGGTTACTACCGTATAATCCCTGTAATTAAGCGTAGTCTGTCCAATCACCACACTCTTAGAGCTTTCATCAAGCTCTATATCCGTAACTGATGTCCTGCTCCACGCATTCTTTGAACCATATATCTTGGTTGCCTTGCCATATTTGTTGCAGTATACATCATATATCTCTCCGGGCTGTATCAATGTCTCCGCCTTAAGCTTTCCATAAGCATCCTGTATATCAGTACCACCTGTATACATTACTGAATATTCCGTTCCAGTTTCAACATCAATAAAATGTATATTCTTAAGCGTGGTATCTATTGACGATACTATCCCCACTAGTGTTGCATTGTCACTGTTCTTGGCTATGTCTGTTACATTGCCCTTTTTCTTCGCTGGTGTAATTGAACTGCCCGGTACAATCGCTCCGTTACTTCCCGATGTTCCACAACCTGTCTGGCATATTATCATAATGGCAGTCATTATAATAACTGCCATTCTCTTTACAACCGAATATGGCTTAACTATGTTAAACAGATGTGTCCTGCTTCTTGTAATACCACTTTCGTTCTTTGTTCTATTAGCTTTATTATATATAAATGTATGTTTCATTCCCTGTATCCTGATTATAATCGTTTATTGGCTATACCTATGGGAATTTTACCACACACAGCATATTTTATCAATTAATTCTCTTCTTCTTTCATTCTGCTCAATAACCTTCCTTAGTTTATCTACATTTTTATCTGGAATCCACGATTTATTACTATTAATATACTGGTTAATTATCTTCCAGAATTTCTCCGGATATGACAAAAGTGTCATAAGAAGTTCAAGCTCATTATCATCAAGAGGACATATTCTGTCATATTCATCAAGAAGCCTGTAGAACACACTATTTTCCCAGTTATACTTCTCCATAACTTTTCTTATGAACTGGTACAAATCACTAATCTGGCACTCATTCTTATATCTGTCAAAATTAACAACATAAGTATCCTTTCCACCGATAAGCACATTATGGTAAGTATAGCTTCCATGCGAAATCTCTCCATTAACCGCCGCATCTAGAAGCCTCTCATCAAATCTTTCGTCCATAAGCCTCTCGCTTGCATTGCACGCCTCCTCATAATAGTCACCGATATGCTTAAATGCCAGCTGCTCAAATGTCTGTCTGCCTTTTTTCTGCTTAAGATAATTGTATGCTTTCTTTAATTCCCTTGTGTGCTTCACATATGTCTTTCTTAGTGCTGTTTCCTTCCTGTTCTGGCATGCCTTAAGCTCTGCCTGTGCATACTCCTTGTACTCTGTCTCACCACATGGATTAATCTTAAGCTCGCTTCCAGCCTCCCTTAACGCCATATGAAGATACGCCATCATACTCACCGCTCTGCACATATCCCCCATATCCTTTACATCACTTTCCTTCGCATCAAACCAGTCTTTTAAAATATATCTTCTGCCGTCCTCATCCTGCGACACAAGCTGTCCCTCATTATTTCTTACATATGTATCTGTATTGCCAAATCCCGCTGATTTTAATATCTGTGTAATATTATTCTCCCTCTCATAATACTTGTCAGGCTTCTCACACTGGGTAAAAAGCTTATACCCCTGTCCAGTTGCAATAATAATACCGCCCCTGCCTCTTATCATACGGTTAATGCTGATATTATATTGTTCTAACACCTTTTCTGATTTCTCATTCACGAATATACCCTCCAATCCAACTAGGCCTACTTATCATATGCATGTGTTCAATAAAAAATGCTTTGCCATTCAGTGACAAACATAGTTTTTTTTGTTAAAATTATGGGCAGTAATAATGCGAACTATTGCAAATTTTATATAGCCAAATAACAGATTTAAAGATTTAAAAATGAAATCAAAATAATAATTTAAAGATTGGTAATTAAGTATGGATTATAGTAATTTTAAAATTGATATGCCTAATGACGTTGAATTTATAATCAACACAATTAAAAGCCACGGCCATCAGGCTTATGCTGTAGGTGGCTGTGTCCGCGATTCTATTATGGGACTCACTCCTAATGACTGGGATATAACAACCTCTGCACTCCCTTCCGATATCAAAGAATATTTCAACAAGACAATTGATACCGGAATTGAACACGGCACAGTAACAGTTATGTTGCACAATGTTGGATATGAGGTTACAACCTACAGAATTGACGGCGAGTACAAAGACGGCAGACACCCATCTTCTGTTGAATTCTCCGACAGGCTGACAGACGATTTATGCAGACGTGATTTTACAATAAATGCTATGGCTTACAATAATATAACTGGGCTTGTCGATGAATATGGCGGAATAGACGATATTAATAACCGCATAATAAAATGCGTTGGCAACCCAATTGAGCGTTTTACAGAAGATGCTTTAAGAATGATGAGAGCCATAAGATTTTCTGCACAGCTTGGCTTTACCATTGAAGCTGATACATTTAAGGCTATTGAAAAGCTTAACCGCAATATAGATAAAGTCAGTATGGAACGTGTATGCGTAGAACTTAAGAAGACTCTTTTATCAGATAACCCTGATTATTGCAGTCTTTATGCAACAACAGGTCTTTTTAATAATATTCTGCCTGTAATAGCAGATAATCTTACCGGCAGATATGCCAAGAAGCTGCTTCTTACCTGCAAATATACTGATAATGAGCTTCCACTTAGATTAGCCGCAATTCTTTTTGTATGCTCACCTGATGAGGCAAGAACAGCTTTAAGAAATCTTAGAATGGATAACAAGACTATTGATACTGTTGTAAAGATATTAACATACACCCCGCTTCACATTGATGAAACTGAACCTGCTGTAAGGGAAGCACTTCATCAGTGTGGACGTGACATTTTTATGTTAGTAATAAGATTACAGCGTGCTTCTATTAAAGCAAGTGAAGAGATTACATTTATAAGTAACCCTGCCAAGTATAACCATCTGAATAAATTACAGCGTATGGCAGATGATATACTTGAAAGAGGTGACTGCTTTACAATAAAAGACCTTGATATAACAGGAGTTGACCTTATCGAATATGGTCTTAAGGGTGCAGAAATCGGCAATACACTTAATACACTGCTTGATATTGTAATTGAGAACCCTAAGCTTAATGATAAGGCTACTTTAATTGCACTTCTTGATAATTTAAAGTAGTCATATGTGCACCAATCACAGGTGCTTTCCTAATACATAAAAAGGCCCAGCCCTAGCTGCTGGAATTATCCATCAGCTTGAGGCTGAGCTTTTTATATGACAAATATTTTTGATATTCTGTATATAGCACAACAGTTTCCTGCACTATTTTAAAATGCTGCATTTTTAAACACTATGTTATCTTAAAACATCGTATTTATCAGACAACTATCGCTTATATTAATACTTCATATAATCCTTAATAACATTATGGTCTTTAAGAACCTTTTCAATTACAGTTCCCTTTATCCTTCTAAGTAGTGGTTTCTTAATGTTATCAAGCACGCCAGGAAGTTCTATTTCAAGAGGTGACTTGCCGTCCATAAGCTTAACAGAAGCATCTAAGAGATCTCTTACATCATATACGCTTCCCCATACTTCTGGAACGCCCCTGTCTACGCCAAGAAGTCCGTATACAGCCTCCATAGCTGTTCTTACTGAATATTCTGTTGTGAATATAGTATCTCTTGGTGTCTCAGCAAACTGTCCAAGGAATGCAAAGTTCACACAGCCATCTGGTATAACGTCTGGTCTGTCACCTTTTCTTCTTGGCATAAAGAATGCTGTGATATAAGGCATCATCGTAGGTGTTGTATTGCAGTGGTTCTTAGCAAGTTCATCTATTTCATCTACTGGTATTCCAATATGGTATAACCACTCTGCTGTAATCTCTTGACCAGTACACTCTTTCATAGGCTTCTTGACATAATCACCAGCTACATCTGTAAATAAGCTGTATACCCATACGCATACTTCATCTTTCTTCTGTTCCTTGAACTGTCCCTGTCTGTTAATTGTCCAGCTAAGAAGCCAGCTTGAATCCTTACAGCTTACGATACCGCCTGTAACAACATTTCCTGTTCTAGGGTCTCTTTTACATATCTTCTTAATATGATCGATAATCTTTTCATCACTTGTTGTAACTGTAGCTGACTCCCAGTTAGACTTAGATACATTGCCACAGAACTTTTCTGGGTGTCCAAATGATGGATCCTGCTTTGCAATATTCTTCCAAAGACTCCAGCAGCCGCTTGTTCTTACCTCTGCATCTCCTACAGGTGCGTGAGTATGGTCACCATAGATTGTACTCTCTGTACAGCTTCCGTTAGTTACAAACACAAGGTCATTCTCTGTAAGCTCAATTGTTTCTTCCTTACCCTTGACATTGCACTCTATTGTCCTGGCAATCTTCTTGCCATCCTTGAACTCAAATATAACATTTTCCACCCTTGTATTGAACTGGAACTTAACACCTGCTGCCTCAAGATACTTCTGCATAGGCAGGATAAGTGATTCATACTGGTTATACTTAGTGAATTTGAGTGCTGAGAAATCTGGAAGTCCGCCTATATGATGAATAAATCTCTGGATATAAAGCTTCATCTCTAACGCACTGTGCCAGTTCTCAAATGCAAACATTGTTCTCCAGTAGAGCCAGAAATCCGAGTCAAACACTTCTTCATCAAAGAAATCCTCAATCTTCTTGTCATACAAATCTTCATCTTTAGTGAAGAACAATTTCATTATCTCCATACAGCCCTTCTGGCTTAAATTGAATTTGCCATCTGTATGTGCATCTTCACCCTGATTAACTGTTGCCCTGCAAAGTGAATAGTTAGGGTCGTGCTTATTAAGCCAATAATACTCATCAAGCACTGATGCACCCGGCTTCTCTAATGATGGAATACTTCTGAACAAATCCCAAAGGCACTCAAAATGATTCTCCATCTCTCTACCGCCACGCATTACATACCCTCTTGTTGGATCATTAATGCCATCGCACGCACCACCAGCTATATCCATAGCTTCAAGAATGTGAATATGGCTTCCCTTCATCTGTCCATCTCTTACAAGGAAACAAGCTGCTGCAAGTGAGGCAAGTCCGCTACCTACAATATATGCTGACTTAGCATCAACGCCCTCTGGCTTTTCTGGTCTTGCAAATGCTTCATAATTACCATTTGAGTAATATATACCCTTGCTGTTCTTATCATATTTACCACGCTCAGTATTTCTGTACTGCTCGTATTCTTTCTTCTGTATTTCTTTTATCTCTTTCTTCTCTGTACCGTTCTTATTCTTTGCATTAATAGCCGCAACTCCTGCTCCTACTGCAAGGAGTGCTGCTCCCGCCTTTAATGTCCTGCTTCCGATTGACTTCTTACTCATAAGCTTCTCCTTTCACATATCTGCTGACCTGCAATCAACAATGTCCATAATTCTCATAGCTACTCTTCTTTACAGGAGTTTCACTCCATATCTTATCAGCATATGGCTTCCACGCATTGGCATATGGAACACATTTGCTGCAAAGATGCTCTGCTGTCTCTGGCGACTGTAAATCTGTTGATTTAGCACCTGTTTCCTTGACCATTTTCTGTAAAATCTCAGGATTTTCAAGCATAGGACAAGGTCTTAAATGGTTCTTATTAAATGGCTGGTTCTTTCTATATGCCATAAATAATGGCTGGTTAAGTATCTCAAGTAATGTATTAGTTCTTATATTCGCACCTGAATAATGAATAAATACACAAGGCTCTGCATCACCATTTGCATTAATGTGGAAATAGTTTCTTCCGCCTGCTATACAGCCACCAACGAACTCACCATCATTCTGGAAATCAAATGTAAATAAGCCCTGTCCTGTTGTAAGACTTCTTATCTGTCTTATGCGGTCTTTCATATATATTCTCTGCTCTGGTGTTGGAAGCAATTCAACTGAAGCATCATTTCCAACTGGCATATAATGGAAATACATTGCATAACGGCAGCCCTTATCTACCATAAGCTGTATGAATTCATCACTTGTTACTGTTTCTGTATTCTTAGATGTGTAGCATATTGAAGTACCGAATACAAGACCATTTTTCTTTAAAAGATCCATTGCATTCATAACCTTGCCATATACACCATCGCCACGTCTTAAGTCATTGACCGCTTCAAATCCCTCAAGACTTATTGCAAGATAAAGATTGCCTACTCTTTTCATCTCCTGACAAAATGCTTCATCAACAAGTGTTCCATTAGTAAATGAAAGAAATGCACAGTCATTATGCTTCTCACATAACTTTATTATGTCGCTCTTTCTTACAAGTGGTTCACCGCCTGTAAACATATAAAGATATATTCCTAACTCCTTGCCCTGTGTTACAACACTGTCCATTTCGTCAAATGTAAGATTAAGCCTGTTGCCATATTCTGCCGCCCAGCAACCTGTACAATGAAGGTTGCAGGCACTTGTAGGATCCATAAGAATGAGCCAAGGAACATTACAGTTATACTTTTCTCTCATCTTTCTTATTGTCTTAGTTCCATTTAAGAATGCCTCAAATCCAAGATTAAGCACCATAGTCTTTAATACGCCAGGGTCTATCTCATCTAATGCCTTATTAATATACTTATTAAGTGCACTATCCTTATCTTTGATTTTCTTTCTCACGCTGTCAAAATCAACATCAAGCTTCTCACCGTCCATATATTTTTCCATAAAATCGACAAGCTTTAATATCTCTTTTTCTCTATCTTTATCAAGATTTTTAATAACAACATCTGCCGCTTTTCCTACGGCTACTCTTCCTGCTTTATGTGTAATTGTTCCCATTTTTTTCAACTCCTGTCGCTTTTAATTTCTTCTTTATTGTATAAACTCTTATGATCTGTATTAATTATTTATTACTGCATTAATTATTTATTAATATTCCAATTGTTAACTACTGCGTTAATTATCTATATAATCACTGCCTTAATGCTTTGTCTGTCTTAACCGTATCTATCACGATAACAAGATTAAGAATTCCATCCATACACAGATTAAGCCCTACCATAAGCCTTGTTGTCTCACCCGGCATTAATATAAGCAATATGCCAATCGCAGCTACAATAACTGCCAGTATAAGCATCAGCCACCAGCGGCTTATTCCAAATCTTTTGGAATCTATAGAGGTCTGTATTTTAAATGTCGCATCTACAAGCATTACAATTCCTATACATGTTGATAACAACTGCACCACTCTTGCTGTCCTGCACACAAATACAATTCCCACAATTGCAATAACTATACCAAGTGCCAGATCGAACTGGAATGCAAGCTGGTAAGCATCTTTTGCAAAATATCCCATAATCTTGACTGCGCCGTATATTATCATATATATCCCGAATATTATACACACAACATCTAACGCAATTCCCGGTGCTATAAGAAGTACAGCCCCAACAAGAATAAGACATATTGTAAGAATACTGTACATATTCTTAAAGTTCTTTATGCCATTCATAATGCTGCCTCCTTTCTTAAATATCTTTGTGAATTCTTTAACTTAAAGTTAGGATAACTCATTTTCATATCAATTAATACAGACAGATTGAGGGAAGTGTACCTAAATTCGTACACTTCCCTCAATCTGTCTGAAAATGAAATTATTATAAATGTTAGTTACTATTTGCTTTAGCTTTTGAAATCATAACTGGAAGTGTTGCATCTATTGACTCAGAAATTCTTGCTATAAAATGCTCAAAATCAGCCTGCATACCACTTTCTATCCATTTATATGTACTTCCGATTATCGCATAGCCATAAAAATATGACATAAATTCCAGATCCTTTTCTGAGATATTCTCACCCTCACTCTTAGCCGCAATATAACTTCTTACTACCTCAGCGGTCATCTTTTCAAGATAATTGGTAATAATATCGCGGTTCCTGGAATTATAGACGTGTATCACAACGTCCTTATACTCCACAAGTATCTCCGCAGCCCTGCTGTACTCCTCATAAAATGAACCATTACTTCCAGCTTCTCTTAAATTCTTCTCAATCTCTTCCATAAATATGTTATTGAGAACATCGTATATATCCTTAAAATAATAATAAAATGTGTTTCTGTTAATTTCACACTCATCACATATATCTTTAACCGTAACTTTATCAACTGATTTCTGCTTTAGTAATTTTAAAAGGCTTAACATTATAGCTCTTTTTGTAAATTTAGCCATAGTAATATCTATCCTCACATTCTAAATATATATTCAGCTTATATGTTCTATAATATAACACAGGTTTGTCTTTTCGCCTACCTTAAAAATCCAACTTTAATTTAATTTTTATACCATATTATTATTTTTTCAAACATAAATTCAGCCATATCTTTTAAAATGTAAAGAGCTAACCATTATATGCCACAAAGCTATGCCTGCATATTAATGATTAGCTCTTTTACTATTATGATAACACAATCACACCAATACCTGTGTAAATAATCCGACCTAGTTATCTTTATTCTTATTCTCTTTATAAGCCTTCTTCGCTTCTGCTATTCCTGCTTTAAGTCCAGCCACTCCTGCAAATGCCACCTCTTTACCGGCCTTGGCGGCTTCCTTACCCACCTTGACAGCCTCTTTAGCTACTTCCCTGCCTACCTTGGCGGCTTCATTAGCAGCTTTCTTAGCTTTCTCCTTAAGCTCATCTGTATCTATGCCTTCCTTAGCCGCAGCATTAGTGTCACCTTCGCTGTCATTCTGCAATTCGCTGGCGATTGCTGCCTGTGCTGCTGCAAGTCTTGCAATAGGCACTCTGAATGGTGAACAGCTTACATAATCAAGTCCTGCCTTATGACAGAATTCTATGCTTGATGGATCTCCACCGTGCTCTCCGCATATTCCGCACTTAAGTGCTGGTCTTGTCTTTCTTCCGTTGGCAACTGCCATTTTAACAAGCTGTCCTACACCATTCTGGTCTAATCTTGCAAATGGATCTGACTCATATATCTTGCTCTTATAATATGAGTCAAGGAACTTTCCTGCATCATCTCTTGAAAATCCAAAAGTCATCTGTGTAAGATCATTAGTACCAAATGAGAAGAACTCTGCTTCTTCTGCAATCTCATCAGCAAGAAGTGCCGCTCTTGGAATTTCTATCATTGTACCAATCTTATACTTGATATCTGAATTCTTTTCTTTCTTAACAGCTTCCGCTTCTTCTATTACAACATCTTTAACGAACTTTAATTCTTTCTTCTCGCCCACAAGAGGTATCATTATCTCTGGTGTAATCTCATAGCCTTTTTCTTCTGAAACTTCAATCGCAGCTTCCATTACAGCTCTTGTCTGCATTCTTGCAATCTCTGGATACGTTACTGCAAGACGGCAGCCTCTATGTCCCATCATTGGATTGAACTCGTGAAGTGCCTCACATTTTGCTTTAACTTCTTCTACTGTAAGTCCCATATCATCTGCAAGTGCCTTAATATCTTCTTCCTCTGTTGGCACGAATTCGTGAAGAGGTGGATCAAGGTATCTTACAGTCATTGGCCTGCCTTCAAGTGCTTCATACATAGCCTTGAAATCTGCCTTCTGGAACTCACCAATCGGCTTTAATGCCTCTACTCTCTTCTCCACTGTATCAGAAAGAATCATTCTTCTGAACTTAGGAATTCTGTCTTCACCAAAGAACATATGCTCTGTACGGCAAAGTCCTATTCCCTCAGCACCAAGCCTTACAGCATTCTTAGTATCTGCTGGTGTATCTGCGTTAGTTCTTACACCAAGCTTTCTATATTCATCAGCCCAAGCCATAATTCTTCCAAAATTACCGCTTACAGTAGCTTCCACTGTCTTAATATCGCCTTTGTATATCTTACCTGTTGAACCATCAAGTGATATATAATCCCCCTCTGTAAATGTATATCCACCAAGTGTAAACTGCTTAGCTTCCTCGTCTATAGATATTGCTCCACAGCCTGAAACACAACAAGTACCCATACCTCTTGCAACTACAGCAGCGTGTGATGTCATACCTCCCCTTACTGTAAGTATGCCCTGTGAAGCGTGCATACCTTCTATATCCTCTGGAGATGTCTCAAGTCTTACAAGGATAACTCTTTCTCCCTTGCCGCCTTTTCCAAGTTCCTTGGCTTCTTCGGCTGTAAATACTACTTTACCTGCGGCAGCTCCAGGAGATGCTGGAAGTGCTTCTCCAATAACTTCCCCTGCCTTAAGTGCATCAGTATCAAACATTGGGTGTAATAACTGGTCTAAAGACTTAGCTTCTATTCTCATTACTGCTTCCCTAGGTGTTATCATTCCCTCATCTACAAGATCACACGCAATCTGGATAG
>ENA-OPXX01001564-OPXX01001564.1-human-gut-metagenome-genome-assembly--contig:-NODE-1564-length-15315-cov-1.830734_pt1 | contig 15315 bp, 7 predicted proteins | sample MGYA00241771_ERZ502046 | MGnify/ENA primary metagenome ERZ502046 (study PRJEB25962, sample SAMEA2042006) | human gut metagenome | biome: human gut; feature: human-associated habitat; material: faeces...
CCACCACCCGCCGCATTGCCCGAAGTCGTGAGAAACATTACCGCACAGCGATAGATGAACTGAAACATTTGTTCGAGGGTACAGGCATCCCTGCTGACATCATAGCCGGACTGCTCACCGCCGGAACATACTACCTGATACTGCACCGTCGCCGTTCTACCTTTTGGGGAGTGGACTATCAGCGCATGGAGAACCGGGAACGGCTATACGCTGCGCTCGACTATCTTTGCGAATTGGTGTTCTCCGCACTCAAAGAGCATAACAAGACTGTTGAGATAGCCCGCAAGTTCAAACAGAAAGGGATAGACACCGCCACCATTGCCGAGTGTACCGATCTTCCTGTCGGTGTCATTAAGCGGCTATAAACCCATACAATTCCCAGCACCCTCATGAATCCCCATAATCAAAAGTGCATCAAATATTAGCTGTGCAAAGGGCAGGTGCAAGGTGCGCGTATATATATAGATACACACACCTTGCATCTGCAAAATACATACTGAAAATCAATAACTTACAAATTTACTAAAAAGCATAGTGCAATCCCATTTTTTGCACCCCGCATTTCCACGCCCTCTGCTCTCCCGTCAAAACTCCCCCAATAAAAAATTCCCCTTATTTATTTCCTGTTTTCAGTCCAAATTCGTACATTTGTACCAAGTTATCAGCGCAGAGCGAAGAAACGCAAAGAACCCCGCACCGTTACTAATTCGTTACCTGTCCCTAACTTTCTACTCTTTACGTCTTGACAATTAGTTAATTAAACTTTTCCCGCAGTTTTTGAAAACAATTCCTCATCAAAATACGACAATTTGAGTCTCTATATTAGTACTCAAAATAGAATAAAAGTCATTCCTATTTACAAGATACTCATTAACTACCATTTAGCTTTCCTCCTTCTAATACGATTAAGTTCCATAAGAACTTATTTGAAATATCAAAGCTACCGCATCATAAAAATATCCATTCCTTTATTCCGTAATGAATTAAAGCATCTATAAAACAAGAAATACCGAATTATTATCAGTGAAGTACAAAGACCTTTTTATTCTCACCACAATGAGAATAATTTCTCACTGCAATGAGAAATTTTTCTCATAGGTATGAGTATTTTTTCTCATTGCGGTGAGAATTTTTTCTCAAAGGCGTGAGAATACTTTGAGAATATAATAATATATATCTAACTGTGTACTAGTATAATAAATAATAGTACTATGCTTCCACTTTATATACTATTTGAATAGCTTCATCAATGTTCTATCCCTAAAAATAGCTAGTATCTCATGTTTAGTTGAAATAGCATATTAAATGGCTTATAATTGAGATTTTACTTCCTGTCAACTATCTCAAAAGGAACACGTACCGAAACCCCTTTCTTCATCATATTAGTCAGATTGGGGTAAAGACGTTGTTTGAATGATTCCCAATTGCGATGTTTCATTTGTGTCCATCCTGCTTCTGCCAGTGCGAAAGCGCGCGGGTATGCCATATAAGTTGCCCGGTTTATATCCCGTATAGCTTCTCCCCATAAAGTGCCCATAACTCCTATGATATGGGCTTGATCTTCAGCGGACACGCCATATCCCGGGTCGAATTGATAAGACTTCTCCAAAGTGGTGACGGGCATGCCCCAATTGTTAAACTCGGGGAAATCTCCTTTCAGTTGCGGATAATCCAGATAAGCGTACTCACCCGGTGCCATGATAAGCGGATTGCCATGTTTTCGGGTAAGTTCAAGACAAGTAGGTGTCAATCCTCCACGCCAGCTTACTAAAGTTACGTTCTTGGGATAAGGAAAGAGATAGTCGTTGGCAGGCGGATAAATATTGTCCAGTTCGCACCAAAGCATAGGAGTCTTATTATTTTCCTGAACAAACGAAAGCATGCGGCTGAAAAAAGGAATCATGAGTTGCGAAGCTTTCTGATAGCCTAACTCTTTCATCATGGCCTGGCAACGGGTACATTGGGTCCAGTTCTTTTCTATAACAGCTTCGTCGCCTCCTAAATGTATATAATCGGATGGAAACAAAGAAGATATTTCTTTGATGATATCCTGATAGACGGAATACACTTTCTGATTATTTGCACAAAGCATTAAATCCGTAGTTTTGCCTACTATCTTAGGCAGCGTATCGGTATGAGTACATCCTAATTCGGGATAAGCTGCTAATATAGCTACGGTGTGTCCGGGGATATCCAGTTCGGGAATGACCTCGATATTCCGTTGGGCAGCATATTGAATGATTTCGGCAAGCTGCTCTTGGGTATAATAATCTTTGCCAACTAGTTTAGGATGTTTTTTTATTTCGACTCTCCATCCCTGGTCATCTGTCAAATGCAATTGGAGTATGTTGTATTTGTAATGTGCCATCTTGTCAATGAAGAACTTCACATCATTGACCGGAAGAAAATGACGGGCGGGGTCGAGCATCAATGCCCGATGAGAGAATCGGGGCGCATCATCAACGTAGACAGGAGAAATTTTCTTTTGTGTAGTGGCGCATACATCACCTAAAAGAAGCTGGTCCATAGTCATAACTCCATAATAAACAGCTCGTACAGTAGCTCCGCTGATAGTTATCCTTTTGGAAGTTATTTCGATGCGATAGTGCTCATTTCCTTCCATTGCAGGGTCAATTAACAAGCGGATATCAGCACGGTCGGATTCGGAAGCAAGTGGAATTTCCACTTGCATTCTGTCTGATAATATATTTTGCAGCGTATTGGCAGTGAACTGCAACTCCGGCTGACTCAAATAAATGGCCGTTTTTCCGGAACGGACAGTAAAGGGTTTCCCTTTTACTGAAGTTATCTGATTGGGCATAGGTAACAATGCCGAAGTATTATTCTGGGCAACCAGATAACCGGCTAAGAAAAGCAAGCAAAGACAAGTATAAATTTTCATGGTCGATTTGGGGGTAAATGTTTTTGTATTCATCTAAGATGACATAGGTTAAAGTGTTATGTTATTATTTGATTTTTATTAATCCATTCTCTTTGTCGTATTTTAGCTGATAGCTACGCCCTTTCACTGTTTTGAAAGAGATTGTTTGACCGGCGTACTTCACGATACAATTCTGTCCTGCTTTGGACAGGATAGTCGCTTCTTTTAGAAGTCCGTCTTTCCATGTAATATCTATCTCGAAATTTCCTTTTGCGCATATGCCATAAATAGAGCCGTCTTTCCAGGCATCCGGTAAAGCAGGTAGTAATTGGATGAATCCCATGTGGCTCTGTAATAGCATTTCTGTGATACCGGCTGTGCCGCCAAAGTTTCCGTCAATCTGGAAGGGTGGGTGTGTATCCCAAAGGTTATCTACTGTTCCGTTTTTCAGCAGATTACCAAAGAGGGTATAAGCGTGATTTCCATCTTGTAAGCGTGCCCACTGGTTCAACTTCCATCCCATACTCCAGCCGGTAGCTCCGTCACCACGATGCACCAATACAACTTTGGCAGCTTCTGCCAGTTCGGGAGTAGTGATAGGAGAAACAGTGTGTCCGGGATGCAGACCGAAGAGATGATTTACATGGCGATGTTCGTCTTTCGGATCGTCGATATCGGTTGACCATTCCAGTAACTGACCATAGCGACCTATTTTATAAGGGACGAGATTGGCAAGCACGTGCTCCCATTGTTTACGTTCCTTTTTGTCTATTCCCAATTCTTTGCTCGCTTGGATAGCATCCAGCAGGATTTCACGGACAACTGCATGCACAAATGTAGCTCCCTGATCGATAGGGCCGTGTTCCGGTGAAGTAGAGGGGGCAGCCGTATACGTTCCGTCCGGTTTATGCCAGAGATAGTCAACAGTAAAGTTGGCGCTGCTCTTAATCAGTTCATATCCTGTTTCTTTCAGGAATTTCAGGTCCTTGGTATAGTCATAATATTCCCAAACGTGAGTTGCCAGCCAGGGACCTGCCATCGGATTAAAGTTCCAGGACATGTCCTGACTTTCCAATGGGGTAGTAAAGCCAAAGATGTTGGCGGAAATAGATGCTGTCCATCCTCTTGCACCAAAATAAGACTGAGCGGTCTTTTCACCCGGTTTCACTAAGGTACGGATGAAATCAATTAGCGGGAGCATGCACTCATCCAGGTTTGTAGAGCAGGCCGGCCAGTAGTTCATTTGGATATTAATGTTATTATGATAATCCACACGCCAGGGGCCGTCTATGTTGTTATGCCAGATGCCTTGCAGATTGGCAGGCATATTACCCGGTCGGGAACTGGCTATCAACAGATAGCGTCCGAACTGGTAATAGAGCTTTTCCAAGTAGTAGTCAGGTTGTCCGTTCCGATAGTTTTTCAGTCGTTGAGCAGTGGGCAGATTGGATGTTTTCACTGTAGGATTCAATTCCAGTTTCACTCGGTTGAACAAAGAAGCGTAGTCTTTGTAGTGTTCGTCCAGTAAGTTGGAATATCCTTTGGATACGGCATCCTTCATCCATTGCTGGGTTGTTTCAAGCGGATTAACGCCGACATATGTTTTTGGATCGGTAAAGTCCGGTGCGAAATTCATTTTATAATCGGTATCTGCAGTCACATAGAATACGACTTCATCAGCTTCTTTCACTGTAATCCGTCCATCTGTGTTGTTTAAGGTACCGCCTTTTACTGTTGCCTGAATACGGACTGCATATTTCATTCCATTATTATCCAGAGAAGCCGTATAAACAAGACCATTATTACCGTCGGCAGAGAACTGCCCTGTAGATACCGGATTGGGGGCATATCTGAAAGTGAGATTCTGTTTGCCCGGTTGGTCGGCACTGAAACGCATCACCATCACATTGGTAGGGTAAGAAATAAAATAGTTACGCTGATATGCTACGTCATCTTTTTTGAACTGAACCACCGCCATTGCCGAATCCAATGATAAGATACGTTTGTAGTCACTCATGCCTATTGTGCTTAATCCTGTTTCTACATAGAATTCTCCCATTGTAGTGAAGTTACCAAACCGGAAAGGCTTTTCTCTGGAAAATTCATAAGGGACTTCACTGTTGAAATTCTCGCGTGTCAGTTTTTCCGCTTTTTTCTGGTCTCCTTCTACGAATGCTTTACGTATTTCGTCCAGGATGTGCGCGGACTGTTTGTTCACATTCCAATAGTAATCTGCTCCTTTGGCTGTATTAGGACCGCCACGCCAAAGCGTTTTCTCATTAAAAGTTATGCGTTCCGCCTCTATTGAACCCAAAATATTAGCACCGATACTTCCATTACCTATAGGCAATGACTGTGATTCCCAACTGGCATCCTGTTTGGAACTATGCCAGACTTCTTTTCCTTGTAATGTATTGGGAGAATCAAACCAGATAGAAAGTCCTTTGGTATAATCCGTATCTTCTGCATGTCCCGTAAAAATCGTAAATAAGGCACAAAATAGGAGCGAATGTTTCTTTCTCATTGTCGTAGCGTGTTTATTATTAGATAAAAGTATATTTCATGAATTTAAGTGTGTTACAGCTCTTTGGGGCTGAAGGCACAAAAGTAATAAAAAAACAGCTATATACAAACAATATGTCTTGTAAACAGAAAAAAGACTGTTCGTCTAAAAGGAACAGTCTTTTTTCTAAACCTAGTATTAAGAAGGCTATTGTTCCCGGATTTTATTCTATTCCGCTTTGATCCGGATTTTGTTTCAGATAGTAGTTAATTCTTTCGGTCCAAGGTTTGTTTTCGAGTGGAAAGACATTACATTGTTTCGCCCATTTATTCCATTTAGCCTCTAGTTTTTTCACTAGCTTCGGATATTGGGCGGACAAATCCTTGGTTTCGAACGGATCTGCCGATAAGTCGATTAGCTCCCATGGTTCATTCCGGCTGCCGCGTACCAGTTTCCAATGATTGGAAATAATGGCGCAGGAACTTTGATGCTCAAAGTATAATTCTCTGGGCTTTATCTTTTTTCCATGGATTGGAGGGAGTAAGCTCTTGCCGGGCAAATTCTCTTTGAATTCTGACGGATAAGTAGCTGTGGCAATATCCATGCAGGTAGGCAGTATGTCTATAATGTGGGCAGGTTGCCTGCAAATCTGACCTTTCATCTTGTTTTTTTCGGCATCGCCATAAGATAAAAGGGGTACTTGTGCCTCCCTGAAAACATTGTGACTTATAGCTTCTATAAGGAGTATTGCTCAAATCAGCCATAAGCTGGCCCAGGTATCCGCCTTCTTTGGTTGCACCGTTATCGCTTAAGAAGATAAATACGGTATTGTCCAGCATCCCTTTCTCCTTGATGGTTTCCACCAGTTCACCGATTCCGCTATCCACAATTTCGATCATGGCGGCATAGGTTGCCATATCGGTAATCCATTGCTCCTGTTGCTTTGGTGTGAGTGTTTCCCAAGAGGGACGTTTTCCGTCAAATTCTTTTTGGTAGACAGGATAATCCATTTCGTCCGAAATGAACTTCAGCTCCTTTAACCTGTCGAAACGTTGTTTACGCAACATGTCATATCCCACTTTATATCGGTCTCTGCATTTCTCTACACGATCGGCAGGAGCCTGGAGGGGTAAGTGAGGGGCATAATGAGCTACGTACATAAACATCGGTTTGTCTGTAGGGTGTTGCTTGACAAAACTGACGGCGGAATCGGTGATGGCAGTGGTATAGTAATAGTCATCGGGGAATTCTTTGATTCGGGTCAGATTGCTGTATACCGGTGTTGGTTTATAATAACTGCCTCCTCCGCTCAGACAACCGTAATATTTGTCAAATCCCCGTTGGGCCGGATAGCTGCCATTGGGAGTATCAAAAGCTCCGTCCACTGTGACGTGCCATTTACCGCTCATATATGTGCTGTAGCCATTCGCTTTCATCACCTCGGCAATGGTGGGGATGTTTTTTGTAATTTGTCCTCTGTATCCGGGGCGGTGTTCATCTACTGCCGTCATCCATCCCATGCCGGCTTCGTGCTGATAATGTCCTGTCAGCAAAGCAGCACGGCTAGGACAGCTTCTTCCTGTATTTTTGAACAGGCTGAAGCGTACCCCGTTTTCTGCCAGACGGTCTATGTTGGGAGTCTGGATTTCACTTCCGTAGCAACCCAGATCGGAGAATCCCATGTCGTCACATAAAATCAATACAATATTGGGAGGAGTACTTACCTGTGCTTCTGTACTGGCGAAACTCGCTCCTAATAAAAATGAAGTATATACTATTCTATTTATCATAACTGTATTTTAATAAGTTTGTGTTTTTTCTGTTTATAGATAGAACTATGCGCATTATTCAAAGTCACTCTGTTGTTTTTCGACTTCTTTCAGTTTCAGGCGGTTCAGTTCCTGTTGTAATTCAAGTACACGTTTCTCACAATCGGATGGAGCGGTATTTATTTTATTTCCGGCATCTTTGCTTGCGGATTGTGCTTGTGTCAGTTCATCTTTGTCTGCTACCAGCGTATGTTCTGATGGAAAAGTAGGAATAATCAGTTCTGCCGGAACCGGCGTATGTTTGCCTTGCCATACCACTGATGCACGGATTTTAATTTCTCCCGGTGTAGTGGTGGACCTTACCAGCACCGGAGCAGTTCCCCAAAGTACCGGACGTGGATTGGTGAATGTTTCTTCATCGGCAACCAGTTGGCCCTGCCCTTCGATTTCGAACTTTACTTCATAATTATTCAAACGCTTGATGTTTCCGTTTTCATCTGCGATGGCTGCAATGATCGTCACGATGTCCGATCCGTCCGCTTTCATCTGTACTTTCTCGTCATCTGCCCAAAGCAACAGTTTTGACGGGCGGCGTGTGGGTGTTACTTTATGTGTCGCAACCACTTTTCCGTCCATTAATCCTTCTGCCAGAAGGTAAGAATCTGCCTGTTTCTTTTGGCGTGACAGCTTTTTATCATACATGACATCAAATACATCCTTGAATGTGATGACGGGTGAGGGCATTCCGCTTTCATTTGCCGGCTTATGATAAGTATATTCTTTGCCTCCCTTGCAATACGTGAGGCGAACTTCGTCACAGTTGCTATATATCGTTACATCTTTCGGAGAGAATGGGGTCATGGCATTGGCTATGTAAATCATCGGTCCATTATCTGCGATCAATTCTTTGTTGGGTTCGGCAGGACGCTGGGAACAGAACATATAATAAGATAGTTTAGGTTGTCGGAAGGCATCCATGATACCTCCGTAAAACGGGTCAGGATGATATCCTCTCTGGTGATCGAACGAGTGCCACAGGCAACCGCCCATATGTTGTCTTGAAGTTCTGTATAGTCCATCATAACTGGTGAGTTGGTAATCGTTTTTGGCATATCCCTGTGCCTGAATCAGCATCGGTACTTCTCCCCAGCCACGATTGACCCGGCTTGGTGAGTTGTGAGAGTTCCAGTCATCCACATTATCTCCCCATTCGCGGGTGAAATAACTGATTTTCGGATCCAGATTTTCGGTATTAAAGGCTCCTCCACCTCCGTTCATCGGATGGGTGAAGTGTATCGGAAAGTATTCGTGTCCACGTGCGGTTACATCACATCCGGCATAGCAATAAGGATACGGATATTCTTCATTGAGAATGTCCACTACATTTTTAGCAAAGTCAGCCGGATACCATGTTTCGTTCAGAATCGGTTCCCACATCCATACGCTGGGGTGGTTGCGGTCGCGGCGAACCATATTGCGGATATCACTATATACTCTCTGAGCAAATATCGGCTGATCATTCCAGAATTGCCATCCCGGTGTGTTGACAATAACAAACAGTCCTAATTCATCACAAGCATCCATAAACGCCGGATCTTGCGGATAATGGGCGTTACGGATAACACGCATTCCGACATCACGCAACTTCTTCGCATCCCGCCAATGAAGGCTGTTGGGTAAGGCGTTGCCAATCACTGCAAAATCTTGATGACGGTTGGCTCCCATCAGAGGATAGGGGTAAGGTTTGCCATTTAGCCAGAATCCGTCTTTTCCTTTAAATTCAATGCTGCGAATGCCGATACGGCGGTAATATCCGTCGATGGTGTTACCGGCTTTGTCTTTTATATAAATGTGTAGTTTGTAAAGATAGGGGCTGTCGGGTGACCATAAATGAGGTGTTTCTACGGTTACTTTGCAAGAAATTTGTTTCGCAAGCTCCTTGCTTACCGACAAACCAGTCTCCTTAGAGAGAACACGTTTGTCGTCGCGGTCATAGAGTTCATAGATTATTTTACCACTGAAGGATTTTCCGGAAGTGTTGCGTATATGTGCATCCAGTTTCAACTGTGCGGATTGCTCGGAAACTTTGTCGAAAGAGACAAATAATCCGCCTCCGGCTGTCTCATTCTCATAATTCGGATCGGTAATGAATACTTTGTTGTGAACTATCATCCAGCAATCTCGGTAAATTCCTCCAAAATATGCAAAGTCCAGTGCATCTTGCGGTTTGCCGGGAGGGTAGGAGGGATCGTCGCTGTTGTCTGCCCATACGGTGATAACATTGTCTTCTCCATACTTCAGACTGGAAGTGACATCTACGATGACAGGTAGAAAACCACCGAAATGCTCTTTCAGCAACTTTCCATTCACCCATATTTTTGATTTTCCCATAATGGCTTCGAAGTGGAGGAATTGTTGTTTTCCTTTCCAACTCTCCTTGGGAGTGAAGTGTTTGCGATACCAGATTTCCCCCTGATAATTGATGCATCCGCTCGCTTCGGTGGGGAGATATTCTATGCCATCGGGTAATGATACGATGTTCCAGTCTTTATCATTGAATCTCGGCTGTTCCGCTCCTTCGATATTGCCTTTATAAAATCGCCAGGCAGGATTCATGTTATACACTGTGCGGCCTGTGTTGGAAAGCTGATAAAAGCCTGCTGTGGAGTAAGATGGCTGGTAAGCGTCGGCATAAGCTACCAGTGCCCCAGCCAATAACAGACCACTGAGTAAGATTTTCCACCATGTTGAAGTACTTTTCATAATTCTTAGATTTGCTTGATTGATCTATCTTTAATATATTAATGTCAGACTGTTTTGTTTTGCATTAGAACTTCGTCCCGCCAAGGTACAAATTTTCCAATAGTTTGAAGCATAGGACGCTGAGCTTTATTTTTTCTTAAACATTAGCCCGGTGCGTCCTACACTTTTTACCATATCCGAAATGACCTATATCTTTATTTAATACCTATCGGGCCTTCATTGGCTTGAATTGGCCATCCTGGATTCTGGTAAATAATAGAAGTACTCAGATCGTTAGGATTTGAGGCCGTAATTCTGAAGTGCGTGATAGCGATAGGATTCAGATAATGCGCTTCACACCATGTGTATCCTGCATCATACATCATATTATTTGTCTTCACAGAACGGTAAGGACAAAGATACTTACCGCTATTAACATAGCTTGATACATTGGAGGTTTGTCCTTCCGTTCCTTCCTGTATCAGAAGATTTTTTCCGTCCTGCATGTATTTATCCTTTAAATCGGATTCCCACAAGTTAACTCCTTCGATTACAAATTGTTTAACCTGGTCCAGTGCTCTCCAGCGTTTTAAGTCTAACATGCGTAAACCTTCTGCAAGTAGCTCACAACGCCGTTCACGGCGGATGTTATATAGTAGAGGAGAGACTAGTTTACCTGCCGAATATATGGCCCAGTCCAGTTCTTTGGACAGATCGGTATTGTTCACGGTCACTGTATAGTCTCTTGGTAATCCGGCTCTTTCGCGGAGATCTCCCCAATATCCTGCTGCCTCCGAACCAATGGAAGTTCCATTATGTTCCATACAGTCAGCCTCGATGTAATTGAGATAAGCTTCGGCTGCACGGTATACCGGACACCCTTCAATCGCTGTGTTGCCATCCCGGTACCAGTTTCCTGACAATCCTTTACGTACCTGATAGCCTGTTACGCATCTCTTTTCCGTTATATCCAAAAGTTGCGGAACCTCCGGCAGCAAATCGGGAGTACCATTCATTACATTCGGGCTGAGAGTCTCACCCGATGTCATCAGGAATAGTTGTAGGCGTAGATCTCTGTTTTTGCGTACATCCGATAATGACTCGTCCCCTTTATACTGGTCGGTTGCATAGATCGGCTTACCGTCACGGCAAAGGAAACTTTCTATATATTGCCGGGTAAATCCGGTATTTCCACCTACGCGAATATAGAAAGGAGCTGAGTGCACAATCTTATAGTCAAGCAGATTATACGCACGCCACATTAATATTTCTGAATATCCTTCCAGGCTGTTCGCTGAGAACTGAGCAAAATAGGGGTTGCTCATTTTATATTTGTCTTCGTCTGTTTTAACTGTTTCATCCATGCAGTCTTTTGCTGTATTCTGTACCAAGGCTGCATTGCCTATCACTTCTTTGGCTGCCGCTTTGGCCTCCTTCAGAAAAAATGCGATTTCCGTATCGATATTAAAGTCCGCAATGTCTTCTGCCTTTCCCGGCCATCCTGGACCACCCGGTACTAGAGCAGTGCCTTTGTGATAAGTCAGCCAGGAAGCTTCAAACAGAGCTGCTCTGGATTTCAATAACAGAGCAGCATTTTTGGTAATTCGGTTCTTCCCACCGGATATATTATTGGTTAGCAAACTGATTGCCTGATCCAGATCTTCTAGAATAAAATGTGCTACTTTATAGCGGGGGGCCCGTTTGCTGGCCTGAATCAGAGATTCACTTTCATCCGGCAATGTGTTTTTTATAATCGGGAAGTCACCGAAGGTCTCTAGTTTTGACAAATAATTCTTAGCGCGCAGGAAATACATTTCACCTATATAATGCTTTATGTTTGTTTCCGAACCTTCTATCTCTCCCTTTTCGAAGCGGGGCACTACTGTTTCGAGGAAGTAATTAGCTTCACGAATGGCAGAGAAATACCACGGATCATTACTTGCTGGATTATCATAAGCTTCCGGAACTTTCCATTGACCGGGAATCCATTTCTTATCATAGTCAGTGGCAGCCTGATTATCTGTAGCATTGTCGTTTTTCCAGATTCCGGCATTAAATCCCTCATGCGTCGTGAAGTTGTAATGCTTCACAGCATAGGCAGCCAAGTCATTTTCAGTAAAGAAAAAGTTGTCCGGAGTCACACTGTCTAAAGGTTCCCTGTCCAAAAAATCATTGCAAGAAGCGAGTATAAAGCTTCCCCCTGTCAGCAAAAATAAATATTTAATTATCTTTTTCATACGTCATCAATTAAAAGTTAACACTAAATCCTGTGGAAAAAGTACGGGACAGCGGATAAGTCTTTCCTGAACTGTTCGATCCGTCTTTTGCTCCATAACCGGTATTAATTGTTTCCGGGTCGAATCCTCCGGGCAATCCCGTAAGGGTGAATAAGTTTTCTCCCGAGAAGAAGACTCTCAGGTTGGAGACACCTATTTTACGTGTGATCTGGGCGGGGATGGTATACCCGATCTGCAAATTCTTCAACCGTACATAGGCGGCATTCTGAAGATAGCGGGTTTGCGTCTTTTGATTTTTGGCGAAGTTATCAACCAAGATACGGGGGAAATAAGCATCCTTGTTGGCACTCCAGAAATCATCTCCTTCTTCGCGGAAGAAGTCAAGATGAGAAGTAAAGCAGGCCGACTGCCAGATACCTCCCGTAGCTCCCCAGAACATGTTGTCGTTCAGCCAGGCATCACGTTTCGCCACTCCTTGGAAGAATAAGCGTACATCAATGCCTTTCCAGGATGCATTCAGGTCCAGACCAAAACGGAATCGGGGGGAAGTATTGCCAATCACTTTTTTGTCACCCGGGTCATTAAGCGTAGCTCCGTCGGAAATCTTACCGTCACCATTCAAGTCCCGGTACATGATGTCACCTGCGCCCCATTTGACTCCTAATGCATCCTGTCCGCCATTGGGCAATGAAGCAAGATGGGCGTCCATTTCTTCCTGGCTTTTGGCTATGCCAATGGTTTCGAATCCCCATATATCCCCATTATATTTACCGACATACCAAGTATTTATTTTACCGGTGGTATTAGGGTATCTCAGGATTTTCTGACGGTCGTCCGAAAGCAACAGGTGCACTCCGTAGTCAAAATCTTTAATGCGGTCTCGCCATCCCAGATCCAATTCAAAACCGGTAGACTGCATATCCGCATTGTTCATTTTGGGTACATTCGCCCCTAAAGTTACAGGAAGGGAGCCGGTCCTACCATATTGATAGTCTTCCGGTTGAACCAGTCGAAACTTACAGTCAGGCGGTTGTTCAGCATACCCAGGTCAAAACCGATGTTCCATGACCGCATGGTCTCCCATCCTAATAGCGCTGAAATCAAATCCGGTGCATTCGCTGTGTTGGGACGGCTGTTGTTAATCAGCCAGTGGGAGTCGGGATCTTGGGCGACAAACTTCATTAACTGGATATACGGATATAGGTTTTCCGTATTCTGATTGCCCAGTTCTCCCCAGGAACCGCGGATCTTTAACGTATTGATGATATGGCTGGTAGGTTCCATGAAAGCCTCACGCGCCACGTTCCATCCGGCAGAGAAGGAAGGGAACAAATTCCAGCGTTTGTCTTTTGCAAAACGTGAAGTACCGTCATACCGGAGATTGACTTCCAGCAGATACCGTTCTTTATAATCATAATTGAGTCGGCCGAAGAAACCGGCTGTTGCCCAATGTGTCAGTTTGGACTTATCGATAGTCGATTCACCCGTAGCGGCATTAATACTGGGCACGGATTCTGAGATCAAGTCCAGCTTGGACGCCTGCAACTGCCGCCATTTATTTACTTCGGCCTGAAAACCGACCATTGCTTTCAGATGGTGTGCGTCGGCAAATGATCTGTAATATTCACTGTAGACGTTGGCATTGAAATAATTGGTACGTTCGGCGCCTTCGGTAACTTTCGACGTTTTCCATGTATCACCGGAATAAGGCTCTCCGGCTACATTCATCTGCGGCACCTTTAAATAATCCGTATGGGTGAAGGCATCTATCACTTTATAATTGATTTCTCCGAAGATTTTCCAGTCTTTGATCGGTTCTATCACCACCTGGAACTGTTGGTATAGCCAGTCAGTCTGCGAATTGTTGTCGCCTCCATAGAGAATAGGCCGGATAATCGTGTTGCCCATCGGATAACCGTTGGGATCTACGGTCGGTTCCATCGGCCAGCGTTTGGCTATATTCTGATATAAGGTATTATCAGTCATCGCGGTAGGCTTGCTATAATCTTTTCGCATATATTTCATGCTGTAATTCATGTTCAGCCACGGATAAAGCTGTGCGTTAATCTTGCTGCTCACCGAGTAACGCTGTAATTTATCACGACGGATAGCCATCATTCCTTCCTGTCCCATATAGTTGCCGGAGAAATAATACTGTATTTTTTCCGTTCCTCCGCTGACGCTGAGAGAATGTTCCTGCGAGAATGCCGTACCTCCGAACACCACGTCATACCAGTCTGTATCCGTATTACCGATCCAGTCCCAGATAGTAGGGGTATTTCTGTTCGGTTGGGTCGTAGTGGTAATTGCGCCCGATGCGTAATCTTTGATAGCCTGAAGACGGGTATCATCAAACTGCACCGCTGTTTTACCATCATTCAACTGCATTTTGTTGAAGTACATGGCATAAGTGTAGGCGTCTGTTACATCCGGCAGATTAATGGCTTCCGACCAGCGGAAACTATTATTATAATTAATGTTGACTTTTCCCGCTTTTCCTTTTTTAGTCGTTATCAACACTACGCCGAATGGAGCACGGGAACCATAGATGGAAGAGGCAGCCGCATCCTTCAACACCGAAATACTTTCAATATCATTGGGGTTCAGCATATTCATGTTTCCTTCCATGCCGTCGATCAGAATCAGCGGAGATGCATTGGAACCGTCACCGATCGTACCGGCTCCACGGATATTCACTTTCATGTCTGCACCAATTTCACCACCGTTGCCATCCGAAGCATAAGAAAAATTCATTCCCGGAACTAATCCTTGTAATGCTTGGCTTACATTAGAAACCGGACGTGACAGTAAATCCTCGGCATTTACCGTAGATACCGAACCGGTCAGGTTGACTTTCTTCTGTGTACCAAAACCTACGACAACGATTTCGTCCAGTGTCTTGGTATCCTCTTTCAGGATGACTGACAGACTTTTGCCGGGCTGTGCCTTCACGGTCTGGGACATATAGCCTACGTAAGAAACCGTAATCGTCACATTGGCAGATGCTGTATTCAATATGAAATTCCCATCCAGGTCTGTAATTGTACCATTCTGGGTGCCATCTTCCATTACGGTAGCGCCAATGACCGGACCGCCAAACATATCCGTCACTTTTCCCTTTATCTGCACGGTTTGTTTCGCGGCAGGCGCTTCCACTATTTGCGTAGATAATATTATTTTTTT
>ENA-OPXX01001570-OPXX01001570.1-human-gut-metagenome-genome-assembly--contig:-NODE-1570-length-15288-cov-9.213090_pt1 | contig 15288 bp, 11 predicted proteins | sample MGYA00241771_ERZ502046 | MGnify/ENA primary metagenome ERZ502046 (study PRJEB25962, sample SAMEA2042006) | human gut metagenome | biome: human gut; feature: human-associated habitat; material: faeces...
TCCTGATTGGGCTGCTGTTCTCTGCAAGGCACTTCAACACAAATTTGATGTGGTCGGCGTTCAGCTTCATAAATCGGCTACGCACTACCTTGGCAGGGCGGTCATCCCCGGCAATCCGCAGCATCTTTCGCTTGATCGCACAGGTGTCCACCAGCAAATCAACGATCTGGTAGATGATGTCCTCGTCATCCGGGCAAAGCCGGAGAAGAAGCTCGACCTCCAAGGACTGAGAAAAATATTCTTCCAGTTGTTCGCGCTGGCTCATCCCGTCTGTTTCTTCCGAATTGAAGGGATAAGTCTCATTCATCTCAGTATTATTCTTATCAGTCTTATTACATCGTGGTTTTGCAGGGTCTTGACTTGTGCTTTTGAAGCCTCCAGATTCGTGATTTTCACGATTCTGGAATCGTGCTTTTGAAGAATCTGCCGAAAAGTTTTTCACATACACCAAACTTGGCCTTCCTAAACCTCTGCGTTTTCGTTCAATCAAACCAAATTCTTCAAGCTCCCGTAGCAACTTCGTCGCTTTGTTGTCTGCGCAACACAATGACCTCTTGACATCCTCAATCGTGAAGATGATGAACACCCGACCTTGCTCGTCCAGCCAGCCATTCTTGGCCGACAGGCTCATGCGATCAAGCAGGATGCCGTAGAGTGTTTTGGCATCCGTGGACAGGCTCTGGAACCGTTGCTCCTGAAAAAGAGCCTTTGGAATGCGGTAGAAGGAGAAAAGCTCTCCAGTCTGTCCGTAGAAGTAGTCAAGGGTCATGCGGTTGGTTCACAGATAAAAAACAGCGATAATATATCGGCATAGTTGAGAAAACCTCCTTGTCAATACTTTTGGGGAAAATAAAAAGCGCAACTTTGATGTGTGAAATCAAAATTGCGCTAAGTAAGCTGTCAGAAAAAAACTTTTCTCGTAAATGACCTTCTCTCTGAGCAAAACCCATTGACACACTTGAAAATTGGGTGGTAAAATTGCCTTGTAGGCGGAGCATGATTCCTGGAAGCAGGATGCAACTGTGAACCTTTTTGGTGGATAGAACGTATCAACGCGATATTAAGCCTGTCCCCGCACTTTCGTGTGGGGGTGTGTTTCGATACCGTTCGGGAGAGCGCTTGCATGGCATGCAAGAGGTCACCGGTTCGATCCCGGTAATCTCCACCAGAACAAAAAGCACTACACAGAAATGTGTGGTGCTTTTTTTGTTAGTGCTAAACGAGTGAGGGCCCAGTTCACCCGGGAGAGCGCCGTGCATGGACTGCAAGAGGTCAGCGGTTCGATCCCGGTAATCTCCACCAGAATGAAAAGCACTGCACAGAAATGTGTGGTGCTTATTTATTGTCTGCTTGCCATGCAAAGCAGCTTATGATAAGATAAACTTGTATTCTCCTTCTTTAGAGATTCGCAAGACACAGAAGCAAAAACGTCAGGAGGCCGCATATGCCCTATATTTTTTTATATCTTTTTTTAGCAGTGCTTTGTCTTTTAAATATGCAGTTCTGTCCAACCGGTGCCGATATCAAAAAGACCATGAACCGTCTGCATGAGCTGCGCTTTGTTTTTGCAGTACTGATCATCTTTTCCCATTGTACAAATCCGTTTTTTCCTATGCCGCATATTCTATTGCCGTTAAGCAAGATCTCCACATTGGGCGTAGGTTATTTCTTTATTTCATCCGGCTTTGGGCTTGCTTGCTCTGTTGCCTCAAAACCGAACTATCTGCGCAACTTCTGGAAAAAGATCGTCGATCTGCTATGGATCACCCTGTTTTCAAGCGTTGTGAGCACGCTCATTCGGAACACGATGCTAGACGAACATCAGATTTTTCAGCTGGTCAACTGGTATATGCCTACGTTGACTGTACTGTATCTGATCTTCTATGTTTCCCACCGCATTTTCCCAAAAAATAAATTCCGGCGTGTCGTTTTTCTTTCCGGCGTTATATTCATCATCACTGCGATCCTCTGCATCTTTGATGCTGTTACAGGCTTAAACCACAGAGTTTATTACATCAGCGAGCTAGCTTTTCCCTTTGGAGTAATTATCTATGAATATGCAGACTTTTTTGCCGCTTTTTTAAAAAAGAAATATGCCCTGCCTTCGATCATCGCTGCGGAGCTTGTTTTTTCATTTTTTGCCATAACCGTACCCGAAAAAAGCTTACCAGACTTAATTTTCCACAATCTCATGAACCTTTTCTTCGGTCTGCTTTTGATCTGGCTGCTGGACAAATTCAAAGTTGGCAATCGAATTCTCCGCACAATGAATCCCTATGCTCCGTTCCTGTATCTATTTCAGTTTGCAGTTCTCGATGTCACAAAGAACTACTATATAACAAACGCTCGTCCTTTTGACATCTTCTACTTCTGGGGCGTGCTGTTTTTCACCTGCATACTGGCTATTGTACTTCAGCACCTGTATAATTTTATTGGGGCAGAAGCACACAAGCACTTCCGCCCCAATCGTTCAAACCTATAACGCTTTTCCTTTTACATTTCCTGCATCATGATGCGGATGCGGTCTTGCATTTCCTTCTTATTCTTCGGCTTCCAGACCTGCGGCTTTGGCGGCTTGCGCCGCTGTACCGAATAGGCCAGCCGCAGCGCCATCGTGCACCAGAAAGAAAAGGATGTGTTGTCCGTAAGGTATGTCATTGTCATGTAGCTGAGATTGCTCAGGTACAGCAACGCGGTGTCCTCATCCGCGTAATGCATCCAGAAGATCGGCGTAATGATATATTGGATGCCCGTCCAAAACACAAAACCGGGAAAGCCCATTTCCACAAACACTTTTAAAATGTCGTTATGGAAGGGATAAGGATGGTTAATAATGCCTGAATTGTACCATTCGGTGACAATAGTGTCCACATACTCAAAGCCGTGGCCAACGTAGGTAATGGATAAATCGTAGTAATCATTAGCAAGACTCCACAGGTAGTCACGCCCCATCATGTCAATGCTCGTTATATGCAGCAGCTTTGAAACAAGGCCACTGCGAACTGCGTAAATATACAGAAAGAAAAACACGACCCACGCAACGCCCCACAGAGTGAGCAGCTTCTTTTTGTCTTTGAAACGGCGGACGATCAGCGCCACAAAAATAAACAGCACCACCGCCGGAATGGCGATACGCTTCATGCCTACAAAAAAGAAAAACGTACAAGCTGCAAGCAGGCGACGGCGGCGGCGTTTTTCCTGTTTTGTGTCATGCGGGGCAAACACTGCATAATAAAGCACCAGCTGGCCAAACACAAATGTGAGATCATGTATTTCCAGATTGCGGGCATATCCCTCTGCTTCGCCAAAGGTGAGCAGACACCGCATAAGCGATTGGATGCTTGCCGAAAGGCCAAAGGTAGGAATCTCCAGAACCATGATACCCGCATTTGCCAGACATACCGCAATGGCAAACAGATCAATGGTTTTTGAACCCAGCAGGAATACTCCGCTCACCGCTGTCAGAATTGAAATACTCTGGAACATCAGCTTGGAGCAGGCCCGGATCATCGTGGAGATTGCGCTGAAGTCCATCAGCCAGATAACAATGGACCACAAGAACAGCATCGCGATCAGGGACATATAGACTAGTGCAGGCCAGAACACCTTTTTTACTCGTTCCAGATCCGGGTATATGAATCCATAGACAATTGCCATGCCGATAACACCCGCAGTAATAATCTTAGGCAGACCACCCAAAATGCTCTGCAGGGTTTTCCAGTCGCCAAGCGCTGCCAGTGCGATAAAACCCACATAGCAGATGCAGATCAGCTTTTGCCAGAAGGGGCTATCCTTATAAAATACGGAAGACGGCGATTTTTGAGAATAATCCCGCTTGACAATGATCTCAGACAATGTGCGCACGCGCTGTTTCTCCTCTTTTGTCGGTTCTATAGCGATAGTTTTCTTATAAACTCAATTATATGTTTCTGCCGGCGCTTTGTCAATTGCACCATCAGGCAGAGACAGCAAAAGGGTCATCGCTGTGCCGATGACCCTTTTGCTATTTCTTTTATATCGCGCCCAGACGCATTTTAAAGTCCTGATAACCGAAGCGCACCAGCTCCCGGCAGCTGCCGTCTGCGCCCAGCAGCCAGATGGGCGGCAGGGGCATCCCGTTGAAGGTGTTGTTCTTGCAGGTGGTGTAGATGGCCATATCGCCAAAGATGAGCTTATCCCCCTCGGTAAGAGGAACGTCAAAGCTGTAATCCCCGACGATATCCCCCGCAAGGCAGGTGGGGCCGCCCAGCCGGACGGTGCACGCCTTCTCCCCTGTCTCACCGGCATCCAACAGCGGCGGGCGGTAGGGCATCTCGATGACGTCCGGGGTGTGGCAGGCTGCGGACATATCCAGAATGGCAAGGCTGGTATCTCCATTGTGCAGGGTGTCCAGCACGGTGGTAACCAGATAGCCCGCGTTCAGCGCCCAAGCCTCGCCGGGCTCCAGATACACCTGCACGCCGTACTTCTGCCGCACCGACAGGATGCAGCTTTCCAGCGTAGCAAGGTCGTAGCCCGGACGGGTGATGTGATGTCCCCCGCCGAAGTTGAGCCACTGCATCTTGGGCAGCAGGTCTGCAAACTTTTCCTCCACCGCTGCCAGCGTCACCGCCAACGCATCCGCGTCCTGCTCGCACAGGGTGTGGAAGTGCAGACCGTCCAGCAGGGCGGGCAGTTCCGGGTGCGCCGCCACGGCGGCGTCCCACTGGGCACGGGTGGTGCCCAGACGGCTGCCGGGGGCGCAGGGGTCGTAGATTTCGTGACCTTCCTGCGTGGAGCACTCCGGGTTGATGCGCAGACCAATGCTTTTGCCCGCTGCCTTTGCCGCCGGGCCGAACTTTGCCAGCTGGCTGGGCGAGTTGAACACGATATGGTCAGCGTATTGCAGTAATTCCTCAAACTCGTCTGCCCGGTAGGCGGCGCAGAACACATGGTTCTCCTTCTCCGGCAGCTCTTCCCTGCCCAAGCGGCTCTCGTACAGGCCGCTGGCCTCGGTACCCGCCAGATAGGGTGCCAGCACCGGGTAGACATTGAAGTTGGAAAAAGCCTTCTGCGCCAGCAAAATGCGGCAACCTGTGCGCTGCTGCACCCCCAGCAGGATCTCGCCGTTGCGGCGCAGCTGGGCTTCGTCCAGCAGATAGCAGGGGGTGGGCAGGCGATGCAGCTGCTCCTCGGACAGGTTTGCCAGCCCCGCAAAGGGCGGGCGGCTGTCGCGCACCCGCATCAGTCCACCAGAGCCGGGTCGTGGCTCTCGGAGCGGGGCAGGCCGTACTTGTCCAGTGCATCCAGATACGGATCGGGATCAAACTCCTCGACGGTGTGCACACCCTTGGTGTTCCACTTGCCGGTGAGCAGCATCAGGGCACCGCACATAGCCGGCACGCCGGTGGTGTAGCTGATGGCCTGAGAGCCTACTTCCTTGTAGCACTCCTGATGGTCACAGACGTTGTAGATGTAGTAGGTCTTATCCTTGCCGTCCTTTTTGCCGGTAAAGATGCAGCCGATGTTGGTCTTACCCTTGGTGCGGGGGCCAAGGCTGGCGGGGTCCGGCAGCAGCGCCTTGAGGAACTGGATGGGCACGATCTCCTGCCCGTTGAAGTTGACAGGGGTGGTGGACAGCATTCCCACGTCCTCCAGACAGCGCATATGATCCAGATAGCTCTGACCAAAGGTCATGAAGAAGCGGATGCGCTTTGCCTCCGGGATGTTCTTTGCCAGAGACTCGATCTCCTCGTGGTGCAGCAGGTACATATCCTTGTCGCCCACCTGATCGAAGTTGTACTCCCGCTTGATGCTCATGGCCGGGATCTCCTCCCAGTGGCCGTTCTCCCAGTAGCTGCCGGGAGCGGACACCTCGCGCAGGTTGATCTCGGGGTTGAAGTTGGTGGCGAAGGCGTAGCCATGGTCGCCGCCGTTGCAGTCCAGAATGTCGATGGTGTCGATGGTATCGAACTCGTGCTTTTTGGCGTAAGCGCAGTACGCCTGGGTCACACCCGGGTCAAAGCCGCTGCCCAGCAGGGCGGTCAGGCCGGCTTCCTCGAACTTTTTGGCGTAGGCCCACTGCCAGCTGTAATCAAAGTAGGCAGAGAAGCCGGCCTCCTTGCAGCGCTTCTCGTAGATGGCGCGCCATTCCGGGTCGTCGGTGTTCTCGGGCTCGTAGTTGGCGGTGTCCATGTAGTTGACGCCGCAGGCAAGGCAGGCGTCCATGATGGTCAGATCCTGATAAGGCAGGGCGATGTTCATCACGAGATCAGGCTGGTAAGCCTTGATCAGGGCGATGACCTCTTCCACCTTGTCTGCATCCACCTGTGCGGTGGTGATTTTGGTGGCGGTGGTGGGAGCCAGCTCGGCAGCCAGCTTATCGCACTTTGCCTTGGTACGGCTGGCGATGCAGATCTCGGTGAACACCTCGGGCACCTGGCAGCACTTATGGATGGCAACGGAGGCCACGCCGCCGCAGCCGATGATCAGAACTTTGCTCATATCGGTTACTCCTTTATCTGTAAAATGGTAGTTTCGTATTTATACCTGAAAGCCCGGCCAGCCCTTGTCCAGCGCGATCAGGGTCTCGCGCAGCACCTTGCAGGCGGTGGCGGTGGAAACGCCGGTGGTGTCCAGCGTGGGAGCCAGCTCGTTCAGGTCTGCACCGATGATGTTGGCCTTGGTCACAGTGCGGATGGCATCCAGCAGCTGCAAAAAGCTTACGCCGCCAGCCTCTGGGGTACCGGTACCCGGGAAGCAGGAGGGGTCAAGGCAGTCCAGATCGATGGTCAGATACACCGGCACCTTGCTCTCGCACAGCTGTGCGGTCAGCTCGGCAAGGCCGGTAAAATCAAACTTGTGCATCTCGGTGTGCTGAGCAGCAAACTCAAACTCTGCCCGGTCTCCGCTGCGGATGCAGAACTGATGGATACGGCCATCCCCTACCAGCTCGTGGCAGCGGCGCAGCACACAGGCGTGGCTCAGCTTCGCGCCCAGATAGTCGTCCCGCAGGTCGGCGTGGGCGTCAAAATGCACGATATGCAGGTCGGGATATTTCTTCACCGCAGCCCGCACCGCGCCCAGCGTGACCAGATGCTCGCCGCCCAGCAGCAGCGGGAACTTGCCGTCCTTCAAAATTTCCTCTGCCCGGGCCTCGATATCGGCCAGCGCCAGCTCGCTGGAGCCGAAGCACAGCTCCAGATCGCCGCTGTCGAACACGTCAAAATCGGTCAGGTCGGCGTTCTGGTAGGGGCTGTAAGTCTCCAGACCATAGCTCTCGTGCCGGATAGCCGCCGGGCCGAACCGTGCGCCGGGGCGGTAGCTGGTGGTGGAATCGTAAGGCGCACCGTACAGCACGATGCTGGCGGCGCGGTAGCTGCTGTCGCAGCCGATAAAGTTCTCAACGTTGGGGTGCATCAGTGTTCCTCCACTTCCCGCAGCATCTCCTCCAGAAAAGCCGGCAGGTAGAATGCTCCGATATGCAGTTTTGTGGTGTAGTAGCGGGTGCGCATATTCAGCGCCTTCCACGACTCTGCGTCCAGATCATCAATGGGATGATATTTTTTACTTGCAAAGCCGAACAGCCAGTACCCCGCCGCAAAGGTGGGGATATGTGCCTGATACACCCGGCTGATGGGGAAGGTGGACGCAATGCGCTTGTGGCTGCGCTGCATGGCGCTGGCGTCCTCGGCGTAGAAGGGGCTGCCCTGCTGGTTGACCATGATGCCATCCTCTTTCAGGGCGTTGAAGCAACTGCCGTAGAACTCGCGGGTGAACAAACCCTCGGAAGGGCCGAAGGGGTCAGAGGAGTCCACGATGATCAGGTCGTACTCTTCCTCGCAGCGGCGGATATACTTCAGGGCGTTCTCAAAGTAGATATGCACCCGGCGGTCATCCATACGGCAGGCATTGCCGGGCAGGTAGGCGCGGCAGGCTTCCACCACCTGCGGGTCCATCTCCACAAGGTCGATGCGCTCCACACGGTCGTAGCGGGTCAGTTCCCGCACCACGCCGCCGTCACCGGCGCCGATGACCAGAATATCCTTGGCTTCCTTGTGCACCGCCATGGGCACATGGACGATCATTTCATCGTAGATGAACTCGTCGCGCTCGGTCAGCATCACGTTGCCGTCCAGCGTGAGCACCCGGCCGAACTCCGGGGTCTCAAAGATATCAATGCGCTGATAATCGCTCTGCTTGGAGTAGAGCTGTTTGTTCACCCGGATGCTGTGCTTCACATCCGGGGTGTGAAACTCTGAAAACCAAAATTCCATCTTTTTCCCTCCTTATGCCAGAACATTCAGGTGCAAAATTTCGGGATCCTCCGGGCCGGTCATGCTGCAGCCCTTGGCCTTGGCGTACTCGATATAGTTCAAAATCTCCTTGGTGATGCGCTCGCCGGGTGCAAGGATGGGGATGCCCGGGGGATAGCACATGACGAACTCGCTGCACACCATGCCCTCGGTCTCCCGCAGGGGCAGGCTCTTTTTGGGGGCGTAGAAGGCCTCCTGCGGGCTGGCAGCCACCACGGGGTCGATGTATTCCTGACTCAGCAGACCCGAGCCGTCGGTGCGGTAGCGGCGCTTGATCTCGGCCAGTGCACTGACCAGACGCTCCACCTCCTGCGGACGGTCGCCGATGGACAGGTAGGCAAGGATGTTGCCGATATCGCCGAACTCGATCTGAATATCGTACTCATCGCGCAGGATATCGTAGACCTCAATGCCGGCAAGACCGATATCCAGCGTATGGACGCTGAGCTTGGTGGTGTCAAAGTCAAAGACGGAATCGCCGTTGCACAGCTCCTTGCCAAAGGCGTAGTAACCGCCTACGGCGTTGATCTCCTCGCGGGCGTACTCGGCAATGTCTGCCACCTGATGGAACACCTGCCGTCCCCGCAGCGCCAGATTGCGGCGGGAGATATCCAGACTGGACATCAGCAGATAGCTGCCGGAGGTGGTCTGGGTCAGGTTGATGATCTGGCGCACATAGCCCTGATGCACATTGGGGCCGATGAGCAGCAGGCTGGACTGGGTCAGGCTGCCGCCGCTCTTGTGCATGGACACCGAGGCCATATCTGCACCTGCCGCCATGGCAGACACCGGCAGGCCGCCGCCAAAGTAGAAGTGGGTGCCGTGGGCTTCATCCGCAAGGCAGAGCATTCCGGCGTCGTGCGCCATTTTTACGATGGCACGCAGATCGGAGCAGATGCCGTAGTAGGTGGGGTTATTCACCAGCACGGCCACGGCGTTGGGGTGCTCCTTGATGGCCTTTGCCACCTGTTCCCGCTTCATGCCCAGCGAGATGCCCAGACGCTTATCCACCTCCGGGTTCACATACACCGGCACAGCGCCGCACAGCACCAGCGCGTTCAGCACGCTGCGGTGCACATTGCGGGGCAGAATGATCTCATCACCCCGCTTGCAGGCGGTAAGCACCATACTCTGCACACTGCTGGTGGTGCCGCCTACCATTAAAAAGGCGTGTGCCGCACCAAAGGCATCGGCGGCAAGCTCCTCAGCTTCCCGGATGACTGACACCGGGTGGCAGAGGTTATCCAGCGGCTTCATACTGTTCACGTCCACGCCCACGCACTGCTGACCCAGAAAAGCGGTCAGCTCCGGGTTGCCGCGGCCCCGCTTGTGACCGGGCACGTCAAAGGGCACCACCCGCATCTGCCGGAACCGCTCCAGCGCCTCGTAGATGGGCGCACGGCGCTGGTCCAGCCGGGAACGTGCTTTGTTCTCGTTCATCTTATCCTCCGTCCCTATTTCCCTTTTTGCACAACAAAAAAGCGCAGGCACTGCACAAATGTGCAGACCTGCGCTTGGAACAGCTTTTCCCGCGCTGATAAAGCACCCAGCCATAAGTGCCGGTGCTGCGCGTTATCTGTGATCCAAAAAGACGGGATGATGAGAGTCTATATAGCAACTACACTTTTACTACTCTTATTGACCGTTTCACAAGTCTGCGCATAGGCTGCGCAATTTCATGGTTGTAAAGGAACCAACTTATAAAATTTAGAGCTTTGCCGCAAGGGCAGCCGCTGCTTCTAATCAAAACAGCAGTGCTGCGGCACGCGAGCCAACGCAAGGTTTGAAACCTGTTTCATCGTTGTCTCGCAGTAACTCAATCAATAATGGCAGCTTGCGCCGCCGGTCGGCAGTGGACCCGGCTGTCCGTATGGCCTTAGCCCCGTTGGGCGGTCCCGAGTAAATTGCTTTGAAAAGACTCTGCAAGGCGGTGTCTCTCAAAATCAACAAAAGAATAACATGATTCGCCTTTTCTGTCAACTAAAACTTTTTGGCAGACAGCCTTTTCCATGCAGAAAAAACTGTTTTGTGCCAAAACATCCCGCTGAACCCGCAAAAAGGACAGCCGCATCGTTTGGTGCAGCTGTCCTTTGCTCTGGTTATTCTGCGCTGTATGCGCTGCCCATGATCCACGGGTTACTTGCAGAATATTTCGCGTGGTTGCGCAGGTAAGTGACCCATGCGCCGTAGCCGTTGCCGGCCGAAAGGTGCACGCCGTCCGGTGCAGCGATCATCTCTTTCAGGTTGCCCTCTCCGTCAGCCAGTGCCTCCCACAGATCCAGATAAACGCAGCCCTTGCTGGCAGCCAGCTGCGCCAGCTGCTCATTCACGCCGCGCAGCACGTCCGAGGCAAGACCCGGCTTTTTTTCCGCTGCCGCAGGCCGTACCGGCGGGATGGACTGTACATAAATAATGCAATCCTCGCCCAGCGTCTGGCGCAGCTCGTCCAGCATCTGGCCGTAGTAGGCCAGAAAACGGTCAGATGCACCCAAGGTGGTCAGGGTGTTGGTGCCCAGCAGGATATACAGCTTTTTGGGCTGCGCCGCTGCCAGCACATCCAGTGCCACCTCCTGCCCGCGGGTGGGGCTCTTGACGGCGGCGCGGTTGACGATGGCGTCCGGTCCCACGCCTGTGTAGCCGCAGATGAGCGCGCCGCTCAGATTGATCTGATAGTCCGAAAAGCCCACCGTCAGGCTGTCGCCCAGAAAGGCAGCGTCCGAAAAATAGCTCAGGTCTACCTGACCGCAGGTCGGTTGCCGGATGACGCTGGCATCGTAAGCCTTAACGGTATAGGCACCATCGGTCTGCCGGGCAGGGCCGAAGCTTTCCAGCTGTACCGCCTGCGCCGTGCCGCTGTCCCCTGCTGCGCTCTCGCTGCCGGAGCCCGTCTCGCCCTGCATGGGCAGCGGCGCCAGAATGTTCTGCGCAATGCCGCCCGCGCTGGTCTGCGGGGTGCTGTCCTCCGCCGCTGTTCCCTTTTCCAGAATAGCGGTCACCGCATAGGCGACCAGCAGAATGGCCACAATGACCCCCGCCAGCCGCAGCTTGCCGCCGATGCCCCCGCCCGTGCGCCGCCGGGGTGCCGAATGATATTCGTGTGAAATGCCCATAATCTCTGTCCAGCTTTCTGCAATTATCCCAACAGGCAGGTACTTCTGCCCGGTAATTTTGGAGTGCGCACCCATTTTATCATATTTTTTTTGCCTGTGCAACCAATTGGGTCTTGCATACAACAGGCAAAACGGGTACAATAGGATTGCAGCTTATTTTGCACATTTTACAAAAAGCGAATACACAAGCTGCAAATATTTTTGTGTCAGTTGCAGCAGGCGGCTGTTTTGCTGTCCCGGTCTGTTGGCAGTGCAGGGTCGACAGACTACTTTACCGGACGGTGCGGAAAACCGTTTGCCCGGCAGCGATACATTTTAAATGATCTGAAGGAGGTTTCCATGGCCAAGAATATCATCATTGGTCAGAGCGGCGGCCCTACCGCCGTGATCAACTCCAGCCTTGCGGGCGTATACAAAGCCGCCCGCAGTCTGGGTGCAGACAAGGTGTACGGCATGAAGTACGGCATCGAGGGTCTGCTCAAGGAGGAGCTGCTGGAGCTCAACATCCTGCTGGATGACCGCATGAGCATTGAGCTGCTCAAGCGTACTCCGTCCAGCTATCTGGGCAGCTGCCGCTTCAAGCTGCCCGACCCGGACACCGATGCCACCCCGTTCGTCAAGCTGTTCACCCTGTTTGACAAGTACGACATCTGCGCCGTGTTCTACATCGGCGGCAACGACTCGATGGACACCATCGCGAAGTTGTCCCGCTACGGGCAGCAGGTGGGCAGCAGTGTGCGGTTCATCGGTGTGCCCAAGACCATCGACAACGACCTGTGTCTCACCGACCACACCCCCGGCTACGGCTCTGCCGCAAAGTACATTGCCACCATCTTGAAGGAAGTCATCCGCGACTCCTCGGTGTATAACATCCGTAGCGTGACGGTGGCCGAGATCATGGGCCGCCACGCTGGCTGGCTGGCTGGTGCGGCCTGTCTGGCAGGCGGTGAGGACTGCGAAGGCCCCGACCTGATCCTGCTGCCGGAAGTGCCCTTCGATCAGGATAAGTTCCTTGCCCGGGTAGACGAGCTGCAGCGGGTAAAGTCCAACGTTATCATCGCAGCCAGCGAGGGCGTAAAGACCGCAGACGGCACTTATCTGTGCGATCTGGTTTCCACCGCCGGGCAGCTGGACGCCTTTGGTCACAAGGCCATCCTCAGCGGCACCAGCCGTTACCTTTCGGAGCTCATCCACGACAAGTTGCAGTGCAAGAGCCGCGCCATCGAGTTCTCCACCCTGCAGCGCTGCGCCAGCCATCTGGCCAGCCGCACGGATGTGAACGAGGCCTACGCCGTTGGCGGTGCCGCTGCCGCTGCTGCCTTTGCGGGCGAGAGCGGCCGCATGATCGCCCTCAAGCGCGTTTCCAACTACCCGTACCAGTGCATCACCGAGTCTGTGGATGTGCAGCAGGTGGCAAATCTGGAAAAGAAAGTCCCGCTGGAATGGATCACTCCGGACGGGATGCAGGTGACCGAAGCCTTTGAGGAGTACGCCCGTCCGCTGATCCTGGACGAGGTAACTCCTGTGTATGTGAACGGTACCCCCCGCCACATCCGTCTGTGATCTCCCTTTCCCTTCCGCGTCTGTTTTCGTGCAACTGCACGTTTTTATAGCCGAAACAGAAAAAACAAAAAAGGAGAAATCATCATGGGAAAAAACGCAATCGTCGGTCAGTCCGGCGGCCCCACCTCTGTCATCAATGCCAGTCTGGCGGGTGTCTTTGAAAGCTGCAAGAACCGCGGCGCAGACATCGTGTACGGTATGTGCAACGGTGTTGCCGGTCTGCTGGAGGAGCGGGTGGTGGATCTTTCCACCCTGCTGACCGATGACCTGGACATCGAGCTGCTCAAGCGCACGCCGTCCAGCTTTCTGGGCAGCTGCCGCTACAAGCTGCCCGACTGGCGGGATGACGAGGCGGTGTACAAAAAGCTGTTCGCCATTCTGGAAAAGTTGAACATCGGCTACTTCTTCTACATCGGCGGCAACGACTCCATGGACACCATCGGCAAGCTGGCAGACTACGGCCAGCGCATTGGCAGCGACATCCGCTTTATGGGCGTGCCCAAGACCATCGACAACGACCTGATGGTCACCGATCATACTCCCGGTTACGGCTCTGCGGCCAAGTACATCGGCGTTGTGATGAAGGAGATCATCCGTGACGCCACCGTGTACGGCACCAAGTACGTCACCGTGGTGGAGATCATGGGCCGCAACGCCGGCTGGCTGACCGCCGCTGCCGCACTGGCCAAGAGCGACGATTGCGAGGGCGTGGACATGATCTGCCTGCCCGAGGTTCCCTTCAATGTGGAGCGCTTTGTGGAAAAGGTGCGTGTGATGCAGGAAAAGAAGCCCAGTATCGTCATTGCTGTTTCCGAGGGCGTAAAGCTGGAGGACGGCCGCTATGTCTGTGAGCTAGCGGACGACGTGCACGCAGTGGACGCTTTCGGCCACAAGGCACTGACCGGTACTGCACGGTATCTGGCCAATGTGGTTGCCCGCAATCTGGACACCAAGACCCGCTGCATCGAGCTTTCCACCCTGCAGCGCTGCGCCGGTCACCTGACCAGTCGCACCGACATCACCGAAGCCTATCAGGTAGGCGGTGCCGCTGCCAAGGCAGCCTTTGAGGGCGTTACCGGGCAGATGGTGGCGCTGAAGCGTATCTCCAACAACCCCTACCAGTGCACCACCGAGCTGCATCCCATCAGCGAGGTCGCCAACTTGGAAAAGAAGGTTCCCCTGAGCTGGATGAACAACAACCACACCCAGATGACCGAGGACTTCTTGGACTACGCCCGTCCGCTGATCCAGGCCGAGCTGACCCCGCTGTACATTGCCGGTCTGCCGCACCACATCTACATGAAGAACCAGAAGTGATTTTCTCCTGATTTTTTGTCAGGCTGAAAAGCCCTCCCGCCCGGACGCTGTAAAGCACACCCGGACGGGAGGGCTTTTGTGTTTGCTGCATTTCTTTCTTATTTTTTGCGCTCAGCCCAAATTATGGGTTGACAAACCGCGTTTTCAGTGGTAACATATACAAGCAGTCCGCACGGCTGTAAAAAAGAATATGGGCGTGTTCCCGAGTGGCCAATGGGGACAGACTGTAAATCTGCTGCTTTCAGCTTCGGTGGTTCGAATCCACCCGCGCCCACCAAACAAGAAAAATCCGAACCTGTTTCCGATTGGAGAAGGGTTCGGATTTTTCGTTTTCTTCGGGTACAACAACGAAGGCTCCCGTGGACGGCGTAAAACTCCGATACCTTGTCATAGACCGTAAGCCAATAACAAGATTTGGAGGATGCGATTATGAAGTACGATGCAAGAGCCTGCCATTTCAACATGGACACTGGATGTGTGGAGCTGCGGCTCCGGGATGGGAGAAAAATCTCCATCGACTGTACCGGGGTCGAGGATGCGCTGGATGTGACCATGGCCCAGCAGACTGAACTGGACTACCTCATCTACAACGACCCACTGGGCTATGCGGATTTGATTCTGAACGGTGACCCGGAGGAGTATTTGAAAAACGTAGCTGGAAGCCATGGGTTAGAAGATTAAGGGCAAAAAAATAAGAGGTGCGCCCAACTGGACACACCTCGGCGAGATACATCTATGTAAGGCAGGGCGTTCCCTTTACCGGGAGCGTCCTGCTGTTTTTATGCGGCAACAGGCAATGCTTGTAGAGCTTCCTGCTCTTTCAGCCATTCCTCATATTCACGCTGGCCTTCCTCGCTGTTGAAAAACTCAACCATGGAGGGATAAAAGCAACGTGCAAGGGTCTTGATTGCTTCATCCGGGTAGCCGGATTTGTTTGACTTCTTCTTTTTGTTCAAATGGTATCCTCCGAAAATCAAAGTTCCATATCCTGCCCACGCTTGCGG
>ENA-OPXX01001575-OPXX01001575.1-human-gut-metagenome-genome-assembly--contig:-NODE-1575-length-15238-cov-2.066061_pt1 | contig 15238 bp, 18 predicted proteins | sample MGYA00241771_ERZ502046 | MGnify/ENA primary metagenome ERZ502046 (study PRJEB25962, sample SAMEA2042006) | human gut metagenome | biome: human gut; feature: human-associated habitat; material: faeces...
GTGCCTGCCACAGAAATGAACCGTCCGGCTCTCTGCACGGCTTGATGCGCGTCCGCGGTTTCACTCAGGACGATGGGCACATCTTCTGTACAGAAGATCAGATTCTTTCCGAATGCACCGCTTACACCAAGCTCGTTCAGAAGGTTTACGCCGACTACGGCTTTACCGATATTTCCTACAAGATTGCAACACGTCCGGAAAAACGTATCGGTGACGACGCAACTTGGGATAAAGCAGAAAAAGCTCTGATGGATGCATTGGATGCTTCGGGCATCAAGTACGATATTCTTCCGGGTGAAGGCGCTTTCTACGGTCCGAAGATTGAATACCATCTGCGCGACTCCTTAGGCCGCGGTTGGCAGTGCGGTACGATCCAGGTCGACTTCCAGATGCCGGCTCGCCTCGGTGCCGAATATGTGACCGAAAGCAACGGCAGAGCCACTCCGGTGATGCTCCACCGCGCAATCGTCGGCAGCTTGGAACGCTTCATCGGCATGCTGCTTGAACACTATGCCGGTCAGCTTCCTCCGTGGCTTGCTCCGGTTCAGGTCGCCGTTGCCAACATTACCGACGACCAGGCCGATTACGCCAAAGAAGTGGTTTCTATGCTCAAAAAGGCGGGTCTTCGTGCCGAAGCAGATTTGCGAAACGGCAAAATTACATATAAGATTCGCGAACTTAGCCTGCAGAAGCTTCCTTACATCCTCGTTGTCGGAGCTAAGGAAAAGGCAGAAGGTAAAGTCGCGGTTCGAGTTCGCGGCGGCAAGGATCTTGGCGCCATGAGCGTGGAAGACTTTATTAAGCTCGTTCAGGAAGATGTGGCAACGCGCCGCAACGTGAACGAAATTGAATAACTAATTGGAGACGAAAATAGCTCAAGAACGTACACACCGGATCAATGGCGAGATCCGCGTCCCTGAAGTTCGCTTGACGGGTCTTGACGGCGAGATGATCGGTATCGTCAGGACCTCTCAGGCTTTAGCCATGGCCGAAGAGGCAGATGTTGACTTAGTGGAGGTCGCGCCGAACGCTCGTCCTCCGGTCTGCCGTCTGATGGATTACGGTAAATTCCGCTATCAGGAGCAGAAGAAGGCACAGGAACAGAAGGCCAAGCAGAAGGTCATTCAGGTCAAGGAAGTGAAGTTCCGTCCGCAGACGGATAAGAACGACTACGACACGAAACTTCGTGCTTTGACTCGTTTTTTAGCCGACGGTAATAAAGCAAAGGTCACACTGCGCTACAGAGGCCGTGAAATGGCCCACCAGGAATTTGGTACAGATCTCCTGAATAAAGTGAAAGAAGATTTGGCTGATATTGCTCAGGTCGAATCCTTTCCTAAACTTGAAGGTCGCCAGATGATTATGGTTCTGGCTCCTAAGAAAAAGAAATAGTATTCTTACAAATTAATGATTTGTTTTGGAGTATTATTACGACCCTGCTTTCGGGCAGAAAATAAGTGAAACCAGGCTGAACAAGATCCTCAGTGTCTGAGGGCGCCTGCAATCATCTAATAAAAGGAACTTAGGCAAAATGCCCAAGATGAAAACCAAAAAAGCTGCGAGTAAGCGTTTTAAAGTTCGCTCCGGCGGCTCCATCAAGCGTGCACACGCTACCAAGCGTCATATTCTCACCAAGCGCACGACGAAGAACAAACGTCACCTGCGCGGCATGTTAACCATCAGCGAGTCGGATAAAAAAGAAATCCGCGCGATGATGCCTTACGCTTAATTTAGAGGAGAGAATAAGATGCCCCGAGTAAAACGTGGTGTAACGGCTCGTGCCCGTCATAAGAAAGTATTTGCGCTGTCCAAGGGCTTTACCCTTCGCCGCAATAATGTTTATCGTGTCGCTAAGCAGGCAGTTATGCGTGCCGGTCAGTACGCATACCGCGATCGCCGCAACAAGAAACGCGTATTCCGCCGTCTGTGGATTGCTCGTATCAACGCCGGTGCTCGTGCCAACGGCATGAACTACAGCCAGTTCATGAACGGCCTCAAGAAAGCCGGTATTGAACTCGACCGTAAAGTTCTGTCCAACATGGCTATCTTCGATAAAGAAGGTTTCGCCGCTGTTGTTGCTAAAGCTAAGGCTAGCCTTGCTTAATTAGCTTCAGACACGCAGGTTTCAAGCCACTTTCAGTGCTTTGAAACTGCTAAAATACCTACAAAAGCCTGGTTTGATATGCCAGGCTTTTGTTTTTTCAGGTTACTAAAAATCCAACTGACCCAATATGGAAGATCTCAGTCTAATCATTCAATCTGCCAAAGAGGCTTTTGATCAGGCCGCAACGCCGGCAGCCCTTGAAGACGCGAAAGCGGTCTATCTCGGCAAAAACGGTTCTTTGACAGCATTGCTGAAGGGGATGGCAAAACTGTCCATCGAAGAAAAACGCGCTCGCGGAGCCGAAATCAATAAAGCTAAACGTGAAGTCGAAACGCTGCTCAATAATCGACGTGAAGCTTTGGCCCGCGAAGAACTCAACCGTAAATTGACCTCTGAATCGGTCGATATCACGCTCCCCGGACGTACGTTCGGCTACGGCGGTATTCATCCGGTCATGAGAACCTGGATGCGCGTCGAAGAAATCTTTAAAACGATTGGCTTTGATGTTGCCGACGGCCCTGAAGTTGAAAACGACTGGTACACCTTTACAGCTTTAAATAATCCGCCTAATCATCCGGCCCGCTCTATGCAGGACACGTTCTACGTGGACATGAAGGATGAAACCGGCAAACAGCTTCCTTTAAGACCGCATACCTCTCCGATGCAGGTTCGTTATGCCCGTCAGCACAAGCCGCCTATCAAGGTCATCGCTCCGGGAAGGACCTATCGCGTGGACTCCGATGCAACGCATTCCCCGATGTTCCACCAGGTCGAAGGTCTTTGGATCGACGAAAACATCAGTTTTGCCGACTTGAAGGGCGTCTATGTTGACTTCCTGAAGCGCTTCTTTGAAACGGACGACCTCATCGTTCGCTTCCGTCCGAGCTACTTCCCGTTCACCGAGCCGAGCGCTGAAGTGGACATGATGTTCACCAGCGGTCCTAGAAAAGGAAAATGGCTGGAAATCAGCGGCTCTGGCGAGGTCCATCCGAATGTCGTCAGAAACTTCGGTTTAGATCCGGAACGCTACATCGGTTTTGCTTTCGGTTCCGGTCTTGAAAGACTGACCATGCTCCGCTACGGAATCGATGACCTTCGTCTTTTCTTCGAAGGCGACCTCCGCTTCCTCAAACAGTTCAACTAATCGGCGAAAGGATAAAAATGTTATTTTCAGAAGAGTGGCTGCGCCATTACATCAATCCTGCCCTCAGCAGCGATGAGCTGTGCGAAACCCTGACCATGGGCGGTCTGGAAGTTGAAGGCGCCGAACCGATTGCGCCGGCTTTCACCGGTGTGATCGTTGCTCAGGTACTGACCTGTGATCAGCATCCGAATGCAGACAAACTGCATGTTTGTACAGTCGATATCGGCAAGGGCGAGCCCGTACAGATCGTCTGCGGAGCTCCGAACGTTAAGGCTGGCGTCAAGGTACCCTGCGCCACCATCGGCGCCGTTCTCCCCGGCGATTTCAAGATTAAAAAAGCCAAACTCCGCGGTGTCGAGAGCAACGGTATGCTCTGCTCCAGCCGAGAGTTAGGTATCAGCGAAGATCATTCCGGTTTGTGGATTCTTCCGGAAGATGCGCCTGTCGGAGAAGACATTCGCGTCTACGAACGTCTAGATGACAAGAAGATTGAAGTCAAAGCAACTCCGAACCGCGGTGACGCTTTAAGCGTGATCGGTGTCGGCCGCGATTTGAGAGCGCTGACCGGTGCCGAGCTTTCCCTCCCGGATTTCTCTCCGGTTCCGGCCACCTGCGACCGCGTTCACGAAGTACGCAATGAGGCCCCGGATCTTTGCGGACGGTTCGCCGGCCGTGTGGTCTGCGGCGTAAATGCGAAGGCTCCGACGCCTCAGTGGATGAAGGACCGCCTGGAACGTTCTGGACAACGTTCGATTTCTGCGTTGGTGGACATTTCCAATTACGTCATGCTCGAGCTCGGCCGTCCGACTCATATTTTTGACCTCGATAAGCTTGACGGTCCGCTGACTGTTCGCTGGGGTAAAGAAGGCGAGAAGGGCGAACTGCTCAACGGTCAGACCGTCGATATCGATCCGTATTTCGGAGTGATCAGCGACAACAACGGCATTGAAGCCATCGCCGGCATCATGGGCGGCGATCATGCCGCCGTCTCGCTGGAGACGAAGAATGTCTTTATTGAAGCTGCCTTTTGGTGGCCCAAAGCCATTCAGGGCCGCTGCAGAAAATTAAACTTCTCGACCGATGCTGCCTATCGTTTCGAGCGCGGTGTGGATTTCCAGTCCAATGTGGATCACATGGAATACATCACTCGCCTGATCCTCGAGATCTGCGGTACCTCTGAAACCAAGGTCGGTCCGGTTGTCGACGAAATCGAAGAGCTGCCCGTTCGCGAACCCGTTCGCATGAGAGCTGACCGCTGCAGAAAAGTCATCGGTGCAGATATCTCCGACGACAAAATGGCCGAGTGCTTTACTCGCTTAGGCTTCTCTTTCAAGAAAGAAGGAAACACCTTCGTTGTAGATGCGCCGAGCTATCGCTTTGACATTGAGATTGAAGAAGACCTGATCGAAGAAGTTGCTCGTCTTTACGGTTATCAGAACCTGACGGAAATTCCGCCGCTGGCTCGCGTAGCTATGCTCGAACGTTCTGAAGCAAAACTCGACCGTCATGAACTTCGCAAGAAGATGGCTGGTTTAGGTTTCCAGGAACTGATTAACTATTCCTTCATCAGTGAAGATGCTGAAGCAGACTTTGCCGAAGTGAAAGATCCGATCAAGGTTTTGAATCCGATCGCTTCTCAAATGGCTGTGATGAGAACACAGCTGATCTCAGGTTTGGTGGATCGCCTTAAGTACAACCTCAATCGCAAGGCTGACAGAGCCGCTTTGTTTGAATTGGGCCGCATCTTCAGGCGTGATCCTTCCGTTAAGGGTTCCGACTCCGCCGTTGAAGGCGTGTATCAGCCGCTGCATCTTGCCGCACTGGTATACGGTTCTGCCCGTCCCGCTCAGTGGGGAGAGAAGGCCAGAAACTTTGACTTCTTCGACTTAAAGGGCGCAGTAGAGATGCTGCTTCCGGGCCGCAATCTCCGCTTCGAAAAATCTAACCATCCTGCACTCCATCCGGGACGCGCCGCCACGGCTTATCTCGACGGCGAAGAAATCGGATTTATCGGTGAGCTTCACCCGGAATTGGCTCATAAGTATGAGCTGCCGCATTCTCCGATAGTCTTTGAACTCAAGGAAGAAGCGCTTCTTGATATCGGAGTACCGGTCAACCGCAGTCTGTCTAAGTTCCAGCCGATGTCCCGCGACATCGCCGTATTCATTGACGATGCAGTTCCGGTTCAGAAGCTGATGGATGCCGTTCGCAAGGCTGCGAAGAAGGATCCGCGCCTGCTGAGTTTGTCATCTTTCAAACTCTTTGATCTTTACAAACCCCAGGATGGTGCTAATGTAGGGAAGAAGAGCCTTGCGTTTAACATGTTGCTCCAGCGCCCGGATGCTCAGCTTTCTGAGGAAGAGGCTGATGAGGCCGTCGCCGCTGTGGTAGAAGCCCTCGCTAAAGAGGGTGCAGTCTTGAGAGATTAAGGGGAAGTCATGGCAAACATTGGTCCTGACAATTTTGAACTCGTCAAAGAGTTGCTTGGGGATAAGAACACAATGAACCGCAGCACGCTCGAAGAAGTTCTCTTCGAAGAGCTCGGCTTCAGCCGCGAGATGTCTCGAGTTTTTGTGACTCAGTTTTTCCAGACCATTTCGGATGTTTTGGCAACCGGAGAGGAAGTAAAACTCACGACACTCGGCAGGTTTGAAATCTGCGGAAGAGCCTACAAAATGTTCTTTGATCCGGAGGCCAAGGAATGGTTTGACGCTCCGACCCGTTTGGATGTCTACTTCCATCCTTCCAAGAAACTGACTTTATCGATTACAACCTCCGCCAAAAGGCTTGATAGCGGATGCCTAGAAAGAAAAAGCTTCCTGAATTGCCGCCGATACCTTCGAAAAGGTATTTTCCGATTCGGGAAGCGAGCTCACTTTGTGGTGTAAAAGATTATGTCCTGAGGTTTTGGGAAAAAGAATTTTCTCAGCTCAGACCGATGAAGCGCGGAAGCCAGCGTGCTTACCGCGCAAAAGATATTTTGATTGCCCGCAGAATACGGGAGCTTCTCTACGGAGACGGCTATCGTATTGATGCGGCAAGAGAAATTTTGAATAAAGAAGACAGAGAAGCAAAAGCCGGTGCATCTGCACCACAGCTTCCGGAGACTTCTTTCTCTGGTTTTGAAGGGGCCGGGACCTTTTCTCAGCCGGAAATCGATTGGGAAGAATTTGATTCTGTCGTCTATAACTTAGAAAAAATCGAAGAGTTTTTGCACAATTAAAAAAAATCGTGTAATATCACGATTCTTGAGTCGGGGCGTAGCGCAGCCTGGTAGCGCACTTGCATGGGGTGCAAGGGGTCGCGAGTTCGAATCCCGCCGCCCCGACCACAAATTCTCGAAAGGCTGTCCAAGTGGCAGCCTTTTTTGTTATTTGCGGTTCTCACGGAGGAGGTCGGCATGGCTTGTATTCTTTTTCCTTCACCAATCTTCGGACCGATTCATTCCAGACGCTTAGGTACTTCTTTAGGGATCAATCTTTTGCCGGCTGAAGCCAAAGTCTGCTCTTTTGACTGCGTGTACTGCGAATGCGGCTTTAATAAAGACCACGACGCCAAACGCAAGCTCCCTACGCGGGAAGAAGTTCGAACAGCTCTGGAAAAGAAACTTATTTATCTGCAGAAAACAGGCGTCGTTCCCGATGTCTTTACTTTTGCCGGTAACGGAGAACCGACGTCTCACCCTGATTTTGACCTCATCATTGATGACACGATTGAGCTTAGAGATCGCTATTTTCCCAACGCAAAAATCAGCGTCTTAAGCAACTCTACCTTCCTTGCGCGCGAGAAGGTTGTTAAAGCTTTGGCAAAAGTGGACAACCCGATTATGAAGCTCGATACCGTAAACGCGGACTACATCAAGCGCATTGATCGTCCGAACGCCAAGTACGATGTAAAAGGTGTCATCGAGAAACTCAAAAACATGACGGTTCGTCCGATTATTCAGACGATGTTCATGAAAGGTGAGTTTGAAGGACAGTCCGTGGATAACACGACAGACGAGTTTGTAGATCCGTGGATTGATGTGCTGGAAGAAATCAAGCCTCGGGAAGTCATGATTTACACCCTTGACCGCGACACACCGGCGGCCGGTTTAAAAAAGGCAGATAAAGAGTCACTTTGTAAAATCCGCGACAAACTTGAAAGAAGAGGTTACCGCGTCATGGTAAGCGTCTAAGGATAAACACTAAACTTTGAGATTTATCTCATTTTTGTCATAAAGCTGTCATATTGAATTACTAAATTGGAAGGTGATTTCATAACAACCTTTGAGGACTAAATGCCTGAATCTCTTCCAATGAAAACTCGTCTTTTATTAGCCGGGGCTTCTCTTCAGTTGATCTCCCTTGCTAAGAAGTCTGAGAAAAAAGAGAAGAAGCAAAAAGTCGTTGCTGTTTCCGCAGGAATGACCCTGTCTAAGGCTACCGCCTAATCTATTCGATAGGACAAATAATTTCGTCGGCCGATTGCCGACATCGATGCACAGCCGCAGAGATTTAGCATACCTGCGGCTTTTGCTTTTTCGGGCGCCTCTAAAAATTCTTTCCTCTGATAGTCCTCGGTCTGCGCTCGCGGCATTGGCTAAGAAGTCGGAAAATCGCGATAATTGAGGACTGAAAACTTCGGCTATCTGAGGAAAGCGATGAATATTTTGATTTCAAACGATGACGGTTATTTAGCGCCCGGTATTCAGGAACTCGCCCGTCGTATCCGCCGATTCGGCAATGTCACAGTGGTTGCACCCGAACAAAACCACAGCGGGGCCAGTAACTCCTTAACGCTTAACCGTCCGCTTTCCGTTCGTCAGGTTCAGGAAAATGTTTTCTTTGTGAACGGTACGCCTTCGGATTGTGTCCATATTGCTTTAACCGGCTTGCTGCCTCAAAAACCGGATATCGTTTTAAGCGGCATCAACTGCGGCCAGAACATGGGTGACGACGTGCTTTATTCAGGAACCGTCGCTGCCGCTATGGAAGGATTCTTGTTCGGTTGCCCGTCCTTTGCTTTTTCTCAGGTGCATTCGGGCTGGTCTTGTTTGGATTCCGCCGCGGAGGTGGCCGAGTACATTGTGGACAACTTTATTAAAAGTCCGCTTCCTGCGCCGTTCCTTTTGAATGTCAATATCCCCAACACAACGATTGACCAGCTCTCTGGGTTAGTCGTGACACGTCTCGGTCGTCGTCACGCCGCCCAATCCGTGATTGAGCAGGTTAATCCGCGAGGCGAGACGATTTATTGGCTCGGCGCCGCCGGTGACGCGCGTGACAGCACTCAGGGAACCGATTTCTGGGCAACATCGCACAATTACGTCAGCGTTACGCCGCTTCAAGTGGATATGACGAATTACGGGATGCTGGATACCGTTCGGACGTGGTGTAACAGCTTTCAGTCCTGAGAATAATTCGATTTGTTCTGACGATTAGGACGGTTTTTACTTAAAATCTGTTCGGTAGAGAAATAAAAGAGGCTCATGGAGGAGTTATGAATTGCAGTAAGTATCTTTGGCCGATGGTGTTTGCTTCGGTGATAGCCGGCTGTTCGTTTACCGGAGGCAATGCCCCGATAACGGACGGTTCAGCGACGGCATCCGTCTATACCGTTAAGCCCGGAGACACGCTGTATGCGATTTCCTCCCGCTACGGCCTCGATCCCGCCGTGGTTGCGCGCGAAAACCACTTGACGAATCCGTCCCACCTATTGGTCGGTCAGAAACTTCGCTTGTCCGTATCGTCTTCAACGGACGCCAATATCCGCAGAGTTGAAGCCAACACCAAGACACAGACGAGTTCGAGCAGTTCTGCTAAGCCCTCGACCTCTTCAAGCGCTGCTCCTGCCGCATCTGCAAGCACTACCCAGACCGCTTCTTCAAGTAGCTCTGTCGGCAGCGCAAACGGCACCTACGGCTGGCCGGCTTCAGGAAAGATTATTCAGAATTTCGGCGGCTTGAATAAAGGTATCGATATCGCTGGATCCGAAGGCGAAAAGGTTCACGCTGCTGTGAACGGTACGGTGCTTTTTGACGGTCAGGTCCAGGGTTACGGTAAGGTCGTGATGATTCGCGATAAAGACGGCTGTGTTTCTGTCTATGGCCGGGTGAAATCGATCTCGGTAAAACAGGGCGATCAAGTTCGTAAGGGCCAGGCGATTGCCGTGATGGGAACAACGGATGTTTCTCCCCGTGTCCATTTTGAAATACGTAAAAACGGCAAACCGATCGATCCTCTTACAATGCTCCAAAAGCGCTAAGTTAGTAGTTAGGAAAATTCATGGCACGAGCTAAAAAAGAACGGGCAAAGTATGTCGCCGTTATTGAGTCTCTGGATCAGGAAGGCCGCGGTGTCGCACGCCGTGACGGTAAAGTCGTTTTCATCGAGGGGGCGCTCCCCGGCGAGAAAGTCGAATACGAGGTCTACCGCAGCAAACCTTCTTTTGAATTAGGACTGACAACCGAAATTTATAAGGAATCCCCGCTTCGCGTTTTGCCGAAGTGCCCTCACTTCGGCGTCAAGGACGGCAGCTGCTCGAGGCCCATGCTCAGGTGGCCATGAAGCAAAAGGTTTTGATGGACGCCTTGTGGCATATCGGCAGAGTCCGCCCTGAACAGGTTCTGGCACCGATCTACGGCTCTGTATGGGGATACCGTCATCGTGCCCGTCTGTCTGTGCGTGAAGTCGCGAAAAAAGGAACCGTGCTCGTGGGCTTCCATGAAAAGCGTTCCAGTTTTATCGCAGACATGAAGAGTTGCGAAATTCTTCCCAAGCGTGTCAGCGATCTTTTGGTTCCCCTGCGCGAACTCATTAACTCTTTATCGCTTCGCAAGAAGCTTCCTCAGATTGAGTTGGCCGTGACAGATGAAGCGCTGGCTTTAGTGCTTCGTGTCTTGGAAAAACTGACGGCTGATGATGAAGCAAAACTCAGACAGTTCCAAAAAGACTACGGCGTCGATTTTTGGTATCAGCCGAAAGGCCCGGATTCCATTTATCCGATGGACCCTGAAAATGCGACTCGACTGAAACTGCACCATCGAGAAACCGGTGTGGAAGTCGTCTTCAGACCGACAGACTTCACTCAGGTAAATCATCGCTTAAATGAAGTGATGGTCACCAGAGTGCTTCGTCTGCTGCATCTTGAACCCTCGTCCAAAGTCATTGATTTCTTCTGCGGTCTCGGCAACTTTACGCTGCCGCTGGCGACAAGATCAGCAAAAGTTCTCGGTATCGAGGGAAGCACCGAACTGGTTGATCGTGCCCGTGCAGGTGCAAAAGACAATAATCTCGCAGACAAGACTGAATTTGAGGCTCGTAACCTGTTTGACTGGACGCTGGACGATTGGGATGCCGTCTGGAACAAGCTTGGCGGCGTGGATCGTGTTCTGATCGATCCGCCTCGTGAAGGCGCTATGGCGCTTTGCCGCTCGCTCGCGGACACGGATAAGCGTCCCGCTCGTTTGGTTTATGTTTCCTGCAATCCGGCAACGCTGGCCCGCGATGCTGCGCTGCTCGTAAGGGAAGGCGGCTGGAAACTGCTGTCTGCCGGCGTGATGAATATGTTCCCGCATACGGCGCACGTTGAAAGCATTGCCGTTTTTGAACCGGGTCCCAAGCCGGAAAAAATCGACGAAATCGATGAAATCGAAATCGGCGGAATGACTGAAGAGGCTGAGCAGGAAGCTCGATCCGAGGAACCGAAGATTTAACGGAAATGACGTCTTTGGTTTTTCAGATCGTAATTCTGTTTGTAAAAATTTTGGCGGAGCTGCTGGTCATCATTCTAGTGCCGGCCTTCGCCCTAAAATTTTTCAAGAAGGACTTAAGTTTCGGTCTGGCATTTTCTGCCTCTATTTTGATGATCCTTTTGCCCGTGCTCACGTACGTGAATAACGCCGAGCTCAACAACACGATGCTGCCTTTTGCATCCTGGGGGGTGGGTTCGGTACTGACGCTTTCTTGGATGAGCTGGGGACTGTCGACCGGGGCCATCATTTCTTTTTTGTATGCGGCTTACCTTATCGTGGAAAGCCGCGCCCGCGGGACGATAAATTTAGTCCTGCTCTTCACGGGTCTCGGCTACCTCTTAAATCTGGTGTCTCAGGCAGCTGCGCCGTATCTGCTGTTCGGATCTTTCGGAGTAAATCTTGCCAAAGAAGACCTACCGTTCTTATGCCTGTCGCTGGTACTTGCCTTAGGCGTGGGTATTTACGTAAAGTATTCTGAGGCCGCTGGAAAAACATTCAGCAACGAATAAACAAATAAAAACTAAGGAGAAAGAGAGTGGAAGAAAGCGGAGTATTTGAGTACTGGTTTGCTTTTTTGTTTGCATTGGGCTTTTGTGTCTGGTTTCCGACCTATGTCGTCAAAACCAAAGGGCAGGGCATCTCGACGTGGGGGCTGGCGCTTTGTATTGTCTTCCTGTTTATTGGACTGCCGCTCCTTTCAATTAGTCTGATTCGCGATGTTCTTCCTTCTCTGTGGCTGAGCTTTACCAGCGCCAATTACGAGTCTCCGAGCATATCGCTGCTTTACGGAACCATTCATAAGATGGCCACGCTGGACCAGCTGTATGTGGCGCTCGCCATGATTTGTATTTTGGTTGCCATCGGTCAAAGCATTTTTGCTTCTTGGCTGCTTTACATCCGTCACAACCGCGAAAGCCTGGTTCGGGCACTGAGAATCATGTGGTCCTCGGCTTTCTTTATTGTGTTGGCAGCCGGCATTCTGCCGCTCATTATCTTGGGCTCTCACGGATTTACGGTGGCGATTCCTGCCGGATATACGATGGGTGCTTATATTGCAGTGCTCATGGTGATCACTGCTTACCTGAGAATGAGTCCGCAGGTAGCGGATAATTATCCCATTAGTCACCAGCCGAAGAAAGATCGGGAAAAGAAATAGGAGTGAACGCATGGAATTTCTTATGGCTGTCCGCACACTGATTGCAACAACTGTGATGCTGTTTTGCTCATTATGGCTGGCGCGGCAGTTAAAGATCCATCGTCCGAGACTTCCGGTTTCTGCTGTGCTGATTTTGTCTTTAATCATGCTGTTTGAACCGGGCATGCTGGCTTTCTTGGTTTGGGTAGTGCACGATATCGCTTCGGTAAACGGAGGACTGATGATCCACGCCTACACATTTGTCAAAGCTTCTGTCGCGATCTATCTGCTTTTTATCCTTCCCTCGATTTGGTTTGCCAGAAGCTTCTATGTCGAAAGCAAACTCGTGACCCTCAAAGCACTTCGCTTCGCGATCATTCTTCCGGTCGCATTTACCGCCGTAGTTTTTATTGAAGTTCCGAAAATGATCTGGCAGGATCGCGCCACAGAACTTGTTTCTTCCGGTTTGGAGACGTTCATCGTGGTAGCTGTGATTAACTTGATCCTGCTCGGCCTGACCTACCGTTTCAAACCTTCGAATACGCCTGCACCTTGACCGGTTGCAGGAAACCTTGCACAGCGGAAAACTAAGTAATCAGGCGTTTCAGCCTCTCGTAAAACCTTAGTCCTTAATCCCTGCATGATAAAATCAACCGATTGTCTTTTAGACAAAAAGAAGTGCGGAATCCTCTGCATTTCTATTTTTCTTTTTTCGTTTTTAAGAGATTGAAATGGCTATTGAACGCACACTTTCGATTATTAAACCCGATGCAGTTGCCAAAAACGTTATCGGTCAGATTTACTCCCGCTTTGAATCTAACAACCTCAAGATTGTTGCTTCCAAAATGAAGTGGCTTTCCCGCCAGGAAGCCGAAGCTTTCTACGCTGTTCACCGTGAACGCCCCTTCTTCAAAGATCTGGTTGACTTCATGGTTTCCGGTCCCGTTCAGATTCAGGTTCTCGAAGGTGAAAATGCCATCATGAAGAATCGTGAACTCATGGGCGCTACCGACCCGAAGAAGGCTGCCAAGGGCACCATCAGAGCCGACTTCGCTCAGTCTATCGACGCTAACGCTGTTCACGGCTCCGACAGCCCTGAAACAGCTGCCGTTGAAATCGCTTTCTTCTTCCCGCAGATGGACATCTACGCCGGCCGTTAATCGACCGCGCATGTAGTTTAGTTAGCGATGTAAAGAATATCCCCGCGCAAGCGGGGATAACACCCGATCATGACAGAAGAAAAGTTGCCTCAGAAAGTGAACCTCCTTGGATTTGATGCCGAGGGGCTGAAGAAGTTTTGTGAAGATCTCGGAGAGAAGCCTTTCCGTGCGAAACAGCTTGAGCGTTGGATTCATCGCCGCGGAGCACGCGATTTTTCTGAAATGACGGATCTCGCCAAGTCCTTCCGAGCCAAACTCGAGAAGGTTGCTGAGATTCGGGGTCCCGAAATCATTCGGGATAAAACAGCTGCTGACGGAACTCGTAAATGGCTGCTTGACGTCGGCAGCGGTAACGCCGTTGAGATGGTTTATATTCCTCAGGACGGCCGCGGCACGCTTTGTGTCTCTTCTCAGGCCGGCTGCGCAATGAACTGTCTGTTTTGTTCGACGGGTAAGCAGGGCTTTAACCGTAATTTGAAAGCATCGGAAATTATTGGTCAGCTTTGGCATGCCGAACACACTTTAAGAAAAGATCTCGGTATCACCGATGAAAACGAAAGAGTAATTTCCAATGTTGTCATGATGGGCATGGGTGAGCCGCTCCAGAATTTGGACGCTGTCATCCCATCCCTGAAACTGATGCTCGACGATAACGCCTACGGCTTATCCCGCCGCCGCGTTACCGTCTCCACTTCCGGCCTGGTCAGGCAGATGGATAAGCTTGCCGAACAGTGTCCGGTCGCATTGGCAGTAAGTCTCCATGCTCCGAACAATGAGCTTAGAGACAAGATCATGCCGGTCAACCGCAAGCATCCGCTCGAGCAGCTGCTCGCGGCCTGCAAGCGTTATTTGGAACACGCCCCGAGAGATTTCATCACCTTTGAATACATTCTCATCGGCGGCGTGAATGATTCACTCGCACAGGCCAAAGAACTGATTACTTTGGTTCAGGACATTCCCTGCAAGTTCAACTTGATCCCCTTTAATCCCTTCCCGGGATCCGGTCTTGAGCGCAGTAAGCCCGAAGAGGTCAAAGCCTTTGCCGACCGACTGAACGGCGCAGGTATTGTCACTACTGTGAGAAAGGTCCGCGGTGACGATATCGATGCGGCCTGCGGTCAGTTGGCCGGGGAAATTAAAGACCGTACTAAGCTCGCAGAAAAGAGAGCAAATCGCGAGATAATCATCAAAGAGATTAAGAGCCCGGCAAAGGCAACAGGAGGCGAGAAAAATGTCTGAGAACAATATCAACTTGGAAGCCAAAGACCAGCCGTCTGAAGCAACGACGTACGGCGGCTTGTTGCGTATTGCTCGTGAAAATAAAGAATTGAGTATTGATCAGGTATCTTCTCAGCTAAGAATTTCACCGGATCAGATCGAAGGATTGGAGTCGGACAACTATAAAGTTTTTCCGACCCCTGTTTACGCTCGCGCCCACCTGCGCAGCTATGCCCGTTTGTTAGGCGTCGATGAAGCCAAGATCATTTCGCTCTTTAATGCGGCATTGGCTCCGGACGATAAAGACCCGCGTACGTTCATCCGCCGCACGACTCAGGAGCTCGCTCCTTATCACGATGCTCAGCCGAAAAACTTTGTCGGTAAGTTTATTGCCGGACTGCTTTTCTTAGCAGTTGTAATCGCATTGGGTTGGATCGGCTACAACTACTACATGAGTCAAAAAACCGAAAAAGCTGCCGAAGTTCCTCAGGCAGAGGCTACACAGCCGCTCCGGCTTCTGAACTTGCAAAGACTCCTGAAGCCGTTCCTGTTTTGGTTTCCAACACAACGGTTGAACCCGCTCCTCAGCCCGCTGCCGCTGCTTCGGCTCCGGCCGCAGCAGAAGCTCAGACACAGGCTGATCGGGATGCCGCATTAAAAGAAAAACTGCAAAAAGAAGCTGAGACAGCAGCCGCAGCGAAAGTTGCTGAAGAAAAGCGCTTAGCAGAAGAGGCCAAGAAGG
>ENA-OPXX01001595-OPXX01001595.1-human-gut-metagenome-genome-assembly--contig:-NODE-1595-length-15100-cov-3.169558_pt1 | contig 15100 bp, 11 predicted proteins | sample MGYA00241771_ERZ502046 | MGnify/ENA primary metagenome ERZ502046 (study PRJEB25962, sample SAMEA2042006) | human gut metagenome | biome: human gut; feature: human-associated habitat; material: faeces...
AGCCGATTTGAAATGGATTTTTGCGCGTAACTGCGAGGGTACGGAACAGTTACGAAAAGAGCTGTATCGCTGTCTGATGTGGTCACAGCGCGCAGCGGCAGCGTGTGCATATTTTAGGCAGCGGTTTCATAAGGTATAGTAATTTCTGCTTTGCAGGGAACCTATGGAACTGAGCAAACCGTTTCACCGCAAAAAGATCGTCGTAATTTTTCTGGCGTGCATTCTGATCTTTTCAGGGCTGTCCGCCAGAGTGGTATATCTGATGGTATTCCGGGCGGCACATTATTCTGAGCTCGCGCTGGATTTGCATCAGAGAGAGCGCAAAATCAAAGCAAAGCGCGGGAGAATTTTAGACCGGAACGGGATCGTGCTGGCGGATAACCAGCCGGTCTGTACGATTTCTGTCATCCATAACCAGATTCGCGATCCCAACGCAGTGATTGCGCTTTTGTGCAGCAAGCTTGGACTGTCGGAAGAGACCGTTCGAAAAAGAGTGGAAAAGGTATCGTCCATCGAAAAAATCAAAAGCAATGTCGATCTGGAAACCGGGGAGGAAATTTACCGGACAGGGCTGGACGGCATCAAGGTGGACGAGGATTATAAACGATATTATCCGTATGAGAATCTCGCTTCCAAAGTGATCGGCTTTACCGGAGGCGATAATCAGGGAATTTTGGCATTGGAAAGCCGGTATGAGGAAGTGCTTTCCGGGCAGGAGGGCTTGATTCTGGAAATGACGGACGCACGCGGCGTCCGGCTTCTGGATGAAGGAGAGAGCCGGGTAGAGCCGGTGGATGGAAAGGATTTATACATTAGTCTGGATGCCAACATCCAGCTGTACGCACAGCAGCTGGCGGAGCAGGTCTGCCTGGAAAAAGAAGCGGAAAGCGTTTCGATTCTGGTGCTGCGTCCCGATAACGGAGAAATCCTTGCGATGGCGGATGTGCCGGAATATCAGTTGAATGACCCGTTCACACTTCCAGAGGGGCAGCAAGAACAGCTCATGAACGAAAAAGAAAAGCAGGAAGCCCTGAATAAAATGTGGAGAAACGCCTGCATCAACGATACCTACGAGCCGGGCTCCACCTTCAAGGTCATCACCGCCTCGGCGGCAGCCGCATTGGAAAACGGCGTTGTCCGGGAAGAGGATTCTTTTCAGTGCCCGGGCTATATTGTCGTAGAGGGCAGAAAAATCCGGTGTGCAAAGGTTCGGGGTCATGGAACTGAAAATTTCGTACAGGGGACGATGAATTCCTGCAATCCGGTGTTTGTGACGGTAGGGCTTCGGATGGGTGCAGATACGTTTTACCAAAGCATGAAGCAGTTCGGGCTGCTGAACAGAACTGGAATCGATGTGCCTGGAGAAGCCGGTACAATCATGCACGCACAGGATCAGATCGGTCCGGTGGAGCTTGCGACGATTTCGTTCGGGCAGTCCTTTCAGATCACGCCGATCCAGCTTGCAGCGACGGTCAGCTCCCTCATTAATGGCGGGACGCGGATTACACCGCATTTGGGACTGTATTGCGAAAAGACGGACGGTTCGGAGCGCATTTCGGTACAGAAGGAAACGGAGCAAAAACGGATTCTTTCGGAAGAAACGAGCGCCCGGCTGCGCAGCATCCTGTTTCAGGTCGTGGAAAACGGCGGCGGGAAAAATGGAAAAGTCGAAGGCTATCAGGTGGGCGGCAAGACGGCGACCAGCGAGACGCTTCCTCGCGGTACTGGTCGGTATATTTCTTCGTTTCTGGGTTTTGCACCTGCGGACGATCCGAAGGTGCTGGCATTGTGCATTATCCGAAACCCCCAAGGCGTCTATTATGGCGGACTGGTGGCGGCGCCGGTAGTGCGCGAGCTTTTTGAAAATATTCTTCCCTATCTGGATGAAATAGGGTATTATGAGAAGAATGAAACAATAAACCGCAATTAATTGCAGGGAAACATAGAACGAAAGTGCTGTCTATGGCAGCGAAAGGAGAGAATCAACATGGATTTACTGGGAAAAAAGGTACTGGTAGCCGGATGCGGAAAGAGCGGACTCGGAGCCGCCGGACTCTTGCAGAAAGCGGGAGCCGTTCCCGTTCTGTTTGATGAAAATGAAAAGCTGGATGGGAAGGCGTTCTGCGCGCGGGAGGATTATCCAAAAGACACTGCGCTGGTACTGGGAAGCCTTCCAAAGGAGTTGCTTTCCGAGCTTTCGCTGGCGGTTTTAAGCCCCGGTATTTCCATTGAAGAAGCGTTTGTTTCTACACTGAAAGAAGCGGATATTCCGGTATGGGGCGAAATTGAGCTCGCCTGGAACTATGAAAAGGGAAAGGTGCTCGCAATTACAGGCACGAACGGAAAGACCACGACGACAACGCTGGTGGGCGAGATCTTGAAGCGTTATCAGGACAATACGTTTGTTGTCGGCAATATCGGAACCCCCTATACGCAGGAGGTTTTAAAAACAGATAAGGACAGCGTGACGGTAGCGGAGATCAGCAGCTTCCAGCTGGAAACTGCAGTGCATTTCCATCCGACTGTCAGCGCGATTTTAAATATCACGCCGGATCATTTGAACCGTCATCATACGATGGAGAACTATGCGGCGGTCAAGGAATCCATCACGAAAAACCAGACAAAGGACGATTTCTGTGTGCTCAATCACGAGGACAGCTGGTTAAAGGCGTTTGCACCGAAGTGCCCGGCCCAGGTCATCTGGTTTTCTTCCAAAGAAAAGCTGGAGAGAGGCTATTATCTGGTCGGCAGCAAAATCTGCAGAAATCTCGGAAATGGGGAAGAAGTCCTGATGGATGTTGACAAGATGCAGCTGATCGGCGTACATAATTTTGAAAACGTGATGGCGGCGATTGCGATTGCAGCAGCGTACGGCGTGCCGATGGAAACAATTCTGGATACCGTAAAACATTTTCAGGCAGTAGAACACAGAATCGAATATGTAGCGACCAAAAACGGCGTCGTTTATTATAACGATTCCAAGGGAACCAATCCCGATGCGGCGATTCAGGCGATCCGCGCAATGAAGTGGCCCACCGTGCTGATCGGCGGCGGTTATGACAAGCAGAATACCTACGACGAGTGGATTGAAGCGTTTGACGGCAAGGTGAAGCTGCTTGTGCTGATCGGTCAGACGCGGGAAAAGATCGCGGAGTGCGCAAAAAAGCACGGAATGGAAAATATCGTTTTGGCGGACAGCTTTGAAGAAGCGATGGATACCTGTGTAAAGGCAGCGTGTCCGGGCGACGCGGTGCTGTTGTCCCCCGCATGCGCGAGCTGGGGAATGTTCCCGAATTATGAGGTGCGCGGCAAAATGTTCAAGGAATATGTAAACAGCCTGAAGGGGTGAGCAAGTGGCAGGACGGAGAAAATCTCAGAAAACAGAATACTATTTTGATTACAGTCTTCTGTTCATCATCCTGTTTCTGACAGGCTTCGGACTGGTTATGATTTATTCCGCCAGCGCTTACGATGCGACGACGCAGAATCTGAACGAGGACTATTATCTGATGCATCAGGCGTTTGCGGCGGCGCTGGGGCTGGTGGGGATGTTTTTCGTCTCCCACATCCCATATCATTTTTGGGAACGGTTTGCGGTAATCGGCTATGTGGTTTCCCTGATTTTGATTGTATTCGTGCTGTCGCCGCTGGGCGTCGAGGTCAACGGTGCAAGAAGGTGGCTGAATCTAGGTATGTCGATTCAGCCTGCGGAGATCGCAAAGCTGGCGATGATTCTGTTTCTGGCGACGTTTATCTGCAAGATGGGAAGAAACATTCGGACGTCGAAAGGCTTTTTGACGGTTATTGGAGTTTCCCTGCCGCACGTTTTTTGTATCTGGCAAATCACCAACAACCTGAGCTCTGCGATTATCGTGCTGGGAATTGCGGTCCTGATGCTGTTTGTGGCGAGTCCGCAATACAAACCATTTTTCATCATAGGAGGAATTGGAGCACTCGCAGTTATAGGCGTAATTTTCGGTGTCAAGCAGCTGCAGAGCATCGAAGGGCTGGATTTCCGTTTCGCCCGTATCATGGCGTGGCTCGATCCGGAAGCCTATGCGTCCGGCAAGGGCTTTCAGACGCTGCAGGCACTTTATGCGATCGGCTCCGGCGGTATTTTTGGAAAGGGGCTCGGGCAGAGTATCCAGAAACTGGGCTTTTTGCCGGAGCAGCAGAATGATATGATCTTTTCGATCATTTGTGAGGAGCTGGGGCTGTTCGGCGGCATCGCTGTGATCCTGATTTTTTTGCTGTTGATCTGGCGTCTGATGATTATTGCGAACAACGCGTCGGATCTGTTCGGTGCGCTGTTAGTTGTCGGCGTGCTGGGGCATATCGCGATTCAGGTCATTTTAAATGTTGCGGTCGTAACGAACTCAATGCCGAACACCGGCGTGTCCCTGCCGTTTATCAGCTACGGCGGCTCATCGATCCTGTTTTTGCTGATCGAGATGGGGCTCGTCATGAGCGTTGCCCGCGGCATCAAGGTCCGGGATGTGTAATGGGGTATGCGCGTATCGCTCGTTCATCGGGAGTAAAGAAGACGAGCGTTTTGTCCGGGCACGGGTGGCAGCAGTGCAGCTGCATTTGTCACGCATGCGGCATCTTTGCCATAGTATAGGGTAAGGGCAGCGCGGACGGTGGTTTTGTGGATTCAATCTGGATCAGAGGCAAAAGACCTCTTTATGGGGAAATGACAGTGCAGGGGTCGAAAAACGCCGTGCTGCCGATTCTGGCGTCGACCATTCTGATCGCCGGAAAGACGACACTGCGAAACTGCCCGGATATTTCGGATGTGGACTGCATGTGCCGCATTTTGCAGAAAATCGGCGCAACAGTGACAAAAAAAGGTCACGAGATCTGCGTGGACGCTTCCGGTGCGCTGCAAAGCAGGCTTCCGGCAGAGGAAGTGGTTCGGATGCGTTCCTCCATCGTGCTGACGGGCGCGCTTTTGGGGCGGCTTGGGCAGGCGTCCTTCTGCGATCCGGGCGGCTGTGTCATCGGCGACCGCCCGATCGATTTGCATCTGAAAGCCTTTGCGCGCTTTGGTTGTCAGATAAGACGGGAGGATGACAATTTTTTGACGGTATTTGCAAAGCGACTGAACGGCGTACAGATCCCTTTTCCGTTTTCGAGCGTCGGTGCGACGCAGAATGCGATTTTATGCGCGGTCTGTGCAAAGGGAGAAACAGTGCTGACAGGTTGTGCAAAGGAACCGGAGGTCGTTTCGCTATGCCGCTTTTTAAACGGTGCAGGGGCAAAGATCGAAGGAGCCGGAAGCAAAACGATTCGAATTGAGGGCGTAAAAAAGCTTTGCAGCACAGAATTTTCCATCGATGCGGACCGGATCGTGGCAGGAACCTGTCTGATCGGTGTACTCGCGGCAGGCGGGGAAGCTTTTTTGCGGCAGGCGCCGATCGGGCAGCTTACAGCGGTGATCGCAGTTGCCCAAAAAATGGGCGCACAGATTGTCCCGGATTCAGAAGGACTGTTGGTAAAACGTGCAGGCAGGCTGGTTTCCCCGCTTTTGCTGGAAACGGACGTATATCCGGGCTATCCGACCGACCTGCAGTCCCCGATGCTGACGGCACTGTGCTGTGCAGAAGGAAACTGTATGGTGTCGGAGCGCGTTTTTAATGGAAGGTTTGGTGTGCATGAGCAGTTAAACCGTATGGGTGCTGCGATCGTCGCCGGACAAACAAGCGCGGAGGTCACCGGAGGCAGAAAACTGCACGGAGAGCGGGTTTTTGCAAAAGAACTGCGGGGCGGGGCGGCACTCGTGCTGGCGGGGCTGTGTGCAGAGCATAAGACGGTCGTGGAAAACTGTCATTTTATCCGGAGAGGATATGAAGATATCGTAAGGGATTTCAGAGAGTTGGGAGCAGACATTGGCACAGAAACAGAAATATAAGCTGCTGGACGGCGGAAAATCTGAAAAAAGTCGGAAGAAATCAGCTTCCGGCAAAAAAAAGAAAAAAAGCAGCGGCAAAGCTGCCGGGTATTCCTATGCAGTGGCAACGCCGGGCGAGTGGCTGCGTGCAAATCTCGGTGTACTGATTGCCAGCATCGTGATCGTCTGTTTGGCGGCGGCTGCCCTCGTCGTGGTGTCCGTGTTTCGGGTGCAGAACGTTTCGGTCGAGGGAAACGTCCACTACACGAGTGAAGAGATTGAGGCGATGGTTCTGACTGACCGGCTTTCCTATAATTCGCTCTATCTTTCGTTAAAATATCGGAATAAGGAAATCCGGGACATTCCGTTTATCGAAACGATGAGTGTCCGGGTCGATTCGCCGGACAGCATCACGATCCGTGTTTATGAAAAGTCTGTGGCGGGCTACGTGGAATACATGGGGCGTTACATGTATTTTGACCGGGACGGTATCGTGGTGGAATCTTCGGAAACGAGGACAGAAGGAATTCCGCAGGTGACGGGAATTAGGTTCGACCATGTTGTTTTGTATGAGGCGCTTCCGGTGAAGAATACCGATATTTTTCAGGAAATCCTTTCGATTACGCAAATGCTTTCCAAGCATCAGATCACGACGGATAAAATATATTTCAACGAATCAAATGAAATAACACTTTATTTCGACAATATCCGGGCAAAGCTGGGAAAGGATAACCTGGAGGAAAAGGTGATGCGCCTGGAGCAGATTTTACCGAATCTGTCGGGCGAAAGCGGAGTACTCGATCTGCAGAATTACTCGGAAGACCGTAAAAATGTGACGTTTCAGAAAGATGGATAACCGCAAAGAAATTGAAAAAATGGGTTGCGTAATTCTGAAAATGATTATATGATAAATATTATGAAGTTTGTCAGGAATGAAGGAGGAAATACCCTTGCTGGAGATTAAAGTAAATGACGCAGAAGCGGCAGCGCACATCCTTGTCATTGGAGTTGGCGGTGCAGGCAATAATGCTGTAAATAGAATGATTGATGAGAAAATTGACGGTGTGGAGTTTATCGGAGTCAATACAGACCGACAGGCTCTGCAGTTCTGCAAAGCGGAAAAGCACCTGCAGATCGGCGAGAAGCTGACCAAGGGACTGGGCGCAGGCGCAAAGCCCGAAATCGGTGAGCAGGCAGCTCAGGAGAGTGCAGAAGAAATTTCCAAATCCTTAGATGGAGCAGATATGGTATTTGTTACCTGCGGTATGGGCGGCGGAACCGGAACCGGTGCGGCTCCTGTTGTCGCAAAGCTCGCCAAGGACAAAGGAATCCTGACGGTAGGTGTTGTAACCAAGCCGTTCCGCTTTGAAGCAAAGACCCGTATGAACAATGCGATGTCCGGTATTGAGAAGCTGCGTGACAGCGTGGATACTTTGATCGTTATCCCGAATGACAAGATTTTGGAAATTGTGGACAAGCGTACCAGCATGCCGGAAGCCCTGATGAAGGCCGACGAAGTCCTTCAGCAGGCAGTACAGGGAATTACCGATCTGATCAACGTCCCCGCAGTCATTAACCTCGACTTTGCAGACGTACAGACCGTTATGCGCGACAAGGGAATTGCTCACATCGGTATCGGCGAAGGTAAAGGCGACGATAAGGCTGTCATGGCAGTCAAAGCCGCTGTAGAGAGCCCGCTGTTAGAGACAACGATTGCAGGCGCAACCGATATCATCATCAACGTGTCCGGCGATATTTCCATGTTCGACGCTTCCGATGCGGTGGATTATGTCCGTGAAATCACCGGCGATGACGTTAACATCATCTTCGGTGCCATGTACGATTCCAACCAGGCAGACTACTGCCGGATTACCGTAATTGCAACCGGTATTGAGGAGACACCGGCTTCCCGCTTCGGTACTTCCTTTGCAAGAAAACCGATCACTCCTTCCGTAGGCCAGACCGGCATGAAGACCACAGTGAGCGCGACGGGCGCGAACACGACAAGACCGTATAACAGCGCACTGCAGCAGCCGGTTCATCCCGGAGCTGCTTCCAATGCGGAATTAAAGAAGCCGGCAGGCATAAATGGCATTCAGCCTGCTCCTACGGTACTGCGCAGCAAGGTACAGGAGAGAGATTTAAAGATTCCGGATTTCCTTCAGAAAAAATAAATAATTTTAGTAACGAAACAGAAAACACCGCGAGGTGACTGAAAAAGTCATTTCGCGGTGTTTTTTTGTCGAAACTTTCCCCGGCAGTGCACAGCGTTTCGACAAAATCCACGCGCCCGCATTTTTATAATAAGGACATACAGTTTTGGAAAACGTGCGGGAGGAAAGGCTTGTGAGCTATCGGATTTATGCAGACCGGGTCTGGATAATGCACACCTGTATCAATGTGCTGCTGTTATTTCTGACAGCGAAACTGTCTGGGATAACAGTAAGGGTTCGACGGATTATCGAAATAGCAGCCGGAAATGCGCTGTGCTTTACGGCAATCCTGTTGCTGCCTGCTCCGGCGGTTTTGCAGGGAGAAGTAGGGATAATTCTGGCAGGAAAAACGTTTTTTTGCCTGATTGCAGCACTTTGGTGGGTACAGCGATGCTTTCGGGTCAAAAGCCGGGAAGGAATGCGGCGTGTCTGGATCTGCTATATGTGTTGTGCCTGCGTGCTCGGCGGCGTCTGCAACGGCATTTCTGAAGTCCGGGAGCTGTTTGAAACCGATCAAAACGGTTTTGGGACCGGCGGGCAGGTTTCCATGATGCAGCTTTTGGTCTGGTGCGCGATTGTCGTCTGGTATGGCGCAAAGCTTCTGGACCGGGAGCGCAGGCGGCAGAAACATCCGATCTGGAAAGTCTCTTTTTTCTGGAAAACGAAGTTTTTTTCCGGAAGCGCGTTGATGGACAGCGGAAATTCCCTGAAAGATCCGTACACAGGGCGTCCGGTCTGCATTCTGGACGAAGAGACGGCGAAAAAGCTTGGTATTTCGACGGAAAAGGCGGTTCGGCTGATTCCATATCACAGCATCGGCAGGGCCCACGGACTCCTTCGGGCGGTGACGGTTTCAGAACTGTATCTGAGAAAAGACGGACAGGAGAAAAAGATTGCAGATGTGACGGTTGCGGTCGGACCCGGGCGTTTGAGCCGGTCGGGCGGATACCAGATGATTCTGCATCCAGCATTACTGGAGGAAAAGAAAGGAGCAGACCATGATATTAAAAGTAGCGATGCCGGGAAAAGTGCAGTTTAAATTGATCCGCCGGGAACCGGCATTTTTTATGGCACATGAGGGGGATATTCATTATATTGGCGGCGCAGATGTGCTTCCGGCACCTCTGGAAACGGAACAGGAAAACGAAGTGATTCAGGATCTGGCGACAGAGGAATATGCGCAGGAGGCGCGGTCAATTTTAATTGAACACAACCTGCGCCTGGTTGTTTACATAGCAAAGAAATTCGATAATACGGGCGTCGGCGTGGAGGATCTGATTTCGATCGGCACGATTGGACTGATCAAGTCAATCAATACATTCAATCCCGGGAAAAATATCAAGCTCGCAACTTATGCATCCCGATGCATTGAAAATGAAATCCTGATGTATCTGCGCCGCAACCACAAGACGCGGATGGAGGTTTCGATCGATGAGCCGCTGAACGTGGACTGGGACGGGAACGAGCTGCTTTTGTCGGATATCCTGGGGACGGATGAGGACGTGATCTACAGGGATATGGAAAACGAGGCAGAGTGCAGGATTTTAAGAAATGCGGTGGCGAAGCTTTCCGAGCGGGAGCGCACAATCGTCAGCCTGCGTTTTGGACTGGATACGCCGGACGGGCAGGAAATGACCCAGAAGGAGGTCGCGGCATATCTGGGTATTTCCCAGTCCTATATTTCCCGGCTGGAAAAAAAGATCATGAAGCGGCTGAAAAAAGAGATGGTGCGGGAGTGAAGCTGCGCGCTGCAGCTGCGTCCGACCGCCATGCCTGCACGCATTCCGGGATGTGCTGTCATGCCGTGAAATACTCACACCGTGTGTTACATGCTCCCTGCATCATGCGCTCAAATACGCGCGCATGATGCGGAGAGCATTTTTTTCGAGCCGGGAAACCTGTGCCTGGGAAATTCCGATCAGCTCGGCAACCTCCATCTGCGTTTTTCCCTCGAAAAAGCGCAGAGAAATGATCTCATGTTCCCGGGCATTGAGCTTTTTTAACGCGTCGGACAAAGACAGATGCTCGACCCAGTTTTCCTCCCGGTTCTTTTTATCCCGAATCTGATCCATCACATAGAGCGTGTCTCCACCGTCTGTGAAAATCGGCTCATACAGGCTCATGGGATTCTGGATGGCGTCGAGGGCATAGACAATATCCTCCCGGGAGATGCCGACCTCGGAGGCAACCTCGGTGATGGACGGCTCCTTCTGGTTCTTTTTTAAAAGCATTTCCCGCGCGTAGATGGCTTTATAGGCGGTGTCGCGCAGCGAACGGCTGACCCGGATGGAGTTGTTGTCCCGCAGAAAACGCCGGATCTCCCCAATAATCATTGGAACAGCATAAGTTGAAAACCGTACTCCCAGTTCGGTATTGAAATGGTCGATTGCCTTGATCAGACCGATACAGCCAATCTGAAATAGATCGTCTACGTTTTCCCCTGCAGAGGGAAAGCGTCGGATGACGCTCAAAACGAGCCGCAGATTTCCCTTGATAAACTGTTCCCGTGCCTCGGCGTCGCCCTGCCGGATCTGGATAAAAAGCGCGTCTTTTTCTTCATTGGTTAGGATCGGCAGGCGGGCGGTGTTGACGCCGCAGATTTCCACTTTGTTGAGTGCCATGGCATTGCCTCCTGTGATTGAAAAGCTATGAAAAGAGCATGGACGAAAAAACGGAATTTATTCAAAGCGATGACGCAGATTTTGATGCATTGCAGCGCATGGCAGCCGTGGTGAAAAGTGCTGCACCAGCGTGCACACCGCTGCATAGGATAGAAAAAACGGGAGAATTTCGGATGCTTTTTTCAGAATTAAAAAGCAAGGAAGTCGTAAACTTACGCGACTGCCGAAAAATGGGACATGTGACGGACTTCGAGTTCGATGAGTGCAGCGGCGTGATCCAGAAAATCATTGTGCCGGGCATCGGCGGCAAAAACTGGAAATGCCTGTTTGGCTGCGATACGGAGTATGCGATTGCGTATCAGGATATCAAACAGATCGGACCGGATGTGATTATGGTAGATGTGCCGTAACACAACGGAATAGGTGTTTTTCTCAGATTTTACCAAAATGACAATGCAGCAGATATTCAGGTGTGCTATACTGAACATAAGAGAAACTGTGTCGCAGGCGACACAAAGTAGCCAGGATCGCAGAGACGAACTGGATGTTCGTCCCGCGGTTCCTTCGGCGCAAAGCGCCCGCGGAATGGAGATTGGTATGAAAATTCTTTTGATCAATGGAAGCCCGAAAGGCGATCGAAGCAACACGTTAAAGCTCTCCGAAGCATTTCTGGAGGGCATTTTGGAAATCGACAAGGATGCAGAGATCAGACAGCTGAACCTTTCCGAGAAAAAGATCGCTCCCTGTAGGGGCTGTTTTGCCTGCTGGAACAAAACGCCGGGCAAATGCGTGATGACAGACGACATGCAGGAGGGCATCGAAGGAGAGCTGTGGGCGGATCTCATGATCTGGAGCTTTCCGCTTTACTATTTCAGCGTTCCGGGGCTTTTGAAAAACTTTATCGACAGGCAGCTGCCCATGAACCTCCCGTTTATGGAAGAGCAGGAGGGGCAGACCGGGAGCGGCGGGCATCCGTCCCGATACGATATGAGCGGTAAGCGGCATCTGCTGATTTCCACCTGCGGATTTTATACCGCAAAGAATAATTACGACAGCGTGACGAAGCTGTTCGACCATGTGTGCGGCGCAGGGCAGTATGAAAGCATTTTCTGCGGACAGGGTGAGCTGTTCCGTGTTCCGGAATTAAAGGCGCGGACGGATGAATATCTGGAATGCGTCAGACAGGCGGGGCGCGAATACGCACAGAAACAGGCGATTTCAGAAGGCATGAAGGAAAAGCTGAGAGAACTGTTATATCCGAGAGATGTATTTGAAAAAATGGCGGATGCGAGCTGGGGCGTGGAAAAAAAGAGCGGCGAAAAGGAAGATCCGGTGCTGACATTTACCAGGCAGATGGCAGCGCTTTATAACAAAGACAGCTTCGACCAAAAAGAGCGCGTGCTGGAAATCCGCTATACAGATCTGGGAAAAGCATGGCAGATCGTGCTCGGAAAAGACGGCAGCACGGTGCTGGATGCAGGCAGCAGGGAAGCAACGACGGTGATCGAGACGCCCTGGGACGTCTGGCAGTCGATTGCAAGGGGAGAGATCCGTGGGGATGCAGCACTGGCAAAAGGAATGTATCGCGTGACCGGAGATTTTTCCCTGATGATACACTGGGATGATTTCTTTGGTGCAGCAAATGCAGCTGCGGGAAAAGAAAAATCCGGCAAAAAATCCGACGGGAGGACAGCAGAAAAAGAAAAACAGCCGCAGATGATTTTCATGCTGGCAGCATGGATTACGTTCTGGGTGGCAGTGCCTGTCGGAGGAAATGTCGGAGCGATCGTGACGCTGGCGATCTGCGCGTGCCTGCCGCTTGCTGCGTGGAACCGGAAGCTGACGGTTTATGACCGGCTTTCCTTTGGAATTGTCGCACTGCTTTCTGTCCTCGCCCTGCAAAAAGGCTGCGTCAATATCGCACTGCTTGCCGGATATCTGGGCTTCGGGCTGATGTGGCTGTTATCCTGCCTGACAAAAGAGCCACTCTGTGCGGCTTATGTCAAATACAACTACCATGGCGACGATGCGTTGGAAAATCCGATTTTTATGAAAGCGAACAGAATCCTGGCGGCTGGCTGGGGAATCCTCTACATTCTGATTGCAATTTGGTCGGCATTTCTGTTGTCGGCAGGGCATACGACGCTGATGCAGATTTTAAACAACATGGCGACCGTGCTCATGGGCATCTTTACGGGTTGGTTTGAAAAATGGTATCCGCAGCGCGTCGCGGCGGGAAAATAATTCCATCTCCCCTCTTTACAAAGATGTTTTGAACGAAGTATAATAATTTAAACAAAACTAAAGAACCTTGCAAATAGATAAGAAGGAGGGTATTGTTGTGAAGCTTCAGATTTCAAACTGCAAAAAGGCGGCGGTTCAGGATGGCATGATCGGTCTGTTTTTTGAGGATATCAACTACGCGGCGGACGGCGGTCTGTACGCAGAGATGATTGAAAACCGGTCGTTTTCCTTTGTGGACTGTTACGGGGACGTGGGAGACTACTATACCAAGCCTGCATGGGGCTATGGCTGGAATGCGACCAAAGAATGTGGTGAGGGCCGCATGGAGTATGTGACGGGCAGCCCGATCAGCCGCGTGAATCCGTGGTATCTGCGGTTCACGGCACAGGATGCCGGACAGGGCTTCTGGAATAAGGCGTACGACGGTATTTATCTGGAAAAAGGAAAGACCTACACCGTTCGGTTTTATGCGCGGGCGGCGCAGTATCCGGAAGGAGATATTACGGTACAGGTTACAAAGGACGGCAGAATCTGCGCACAGGCAGAGGTTTCCTGCATCCATGCGCCGGAGAAAACCTGGCAGAAATGGAACCTGTATGAAGCAGTACTGGAAGCCGGGGAGACAATCCGGAACGGCAGATTTACGATCAGCCTGACAAAGCCCGGCACGGTCGAGTTCGATTTGATTTCCATGATGCCGGACGATGCGGTTGCAGGTGTGTTCCGCAAAGATCTGTTTGACCTGTTAAAAGGCTTGCATCCCGGTTTTTTGCGCTTTCCGGGTGGATGTATTATCGAAGGAAATACACTGGAAAATCGTTACTGCTGGAAAGAAAGCGTCGGCGACATCAAAGATCGCCGCACGAATTTCAATCGCTGGGCAGTGCATCTGACGAGCGAGGAAAACGGATGGCACACGCAGTATTCTCATTACAACCAGACCCTCGGTATCGGTTTTTATGAATATTTTCTGCTGTGTGAGCTGATCGGTGCAAAGCCGCTGCCGGTTTTGAATGTCGGTCTGGCGTGCCAGTTCCAGTCCTATGAGCTGGTGGAAATGGACGAGCCGGAGTTTCAGGAGTTTTTGCAGGATGCGGTTGACTTGATCGAGTTTGCAAACGGTCCCGCAGACAGCACCTGGGGCAGTGTCCGTGCAAAAATGGGACATCCAGAGCCCTTCGGGTTGACGATGGTCGGCATCGGCAATGAGCAGTGGCAGACGGAAAAGATTGACTTCTTTGGTCGATATCAGGCATTCGAAAAGGCAATCCACGCAAAATATCCCGAAATTAAGCTGATCGGCTCTGCAGGACCGGATATCACCTCCGAGCATTACGACAAGGCATGGGAATTCTATAAAAAAGAAGTTCCTGCAAGAGACAATTTCTGCTATGCAGTGGATGAGCATTACTATGTAAAACCCGACTGGTTTTATGCACATACAGATTTCTATGATGAATATCCGAGGGATGTCAAGGTGTTCTCCGGGGAATATGCTTCTCATCCGATCAGCGGCATGAACCTGCCTCAGGCAAACACCCTGGGCGGCGCACTGGCAGAGGCTGCATTTTTGACCGGCGTGGAAAGAAATGCGGACGTTGTTGTGCTGGCTTCCTATGCGCCCCTGTTTGCAAGAGTCGGCTACGCGCAGTGGTCTCCGGATATGATCTGGTTCGATGAGACGAAAGCCTATGGGACGCCCAGCTATTTCGTACAGAAGCTTTACGGAGAAAATATGGGAACCGTGACCCTTGCGATGGACGGACAGGAAAAAGAGCTGCGCAAGGAGCAGGTTTATGCAAACGTAAGCCTCGATGAAAGAACCGGAGATCTCATCCTCAAGGTGGTCAACCATAACGACTGCGAAAAAACGCTCGCGCTCGATCTGGGCAGCTTCCGGGCAGCAGGAACGGCAAAGAACGTGATTTTGACCGGCGAGGGTGAAGACGCGTATAACTGCATTGAGCATCCGAACAGCGTAAAACTTTCGGAGTGCGAGAGCAATGCAGCAGACGGCATCGTGCTTCCGGCAAACAGCTTTGTTGTAACACGGATTCCGACCGTGCGGTAAAAAAGGATTCTAAAATGGCAGGAGAAATAAAAAAGAATGTGCCTTGGCACATTCTCGCGCC
>ENA-OPXX01001599-OPXX01001599.1-human-gut-metagenome-genome-assembly--contig:-NODE-1599-length-15061-cov-2.654738_pt1 | contig 15061 bp, 10 predicted proteins | sample MGYA00241771_ERZ502046 | MGnify/ENA primary metagenome ERZ502046 (study PRJEB25962, sample SAMEA2042006) | human gut metagenome | biome: human gut; feature: human-associated habitat; material: faeces...
CATTTCGTCAAACCCTAAAATATAGAATTTAGTCTTCCGTATGGAATTTAAGTTTACGTGCGGAATTTACTTTTTCACTCAAGCCCAATTTCTGGACAAAAAATCCTCTCATAATCCTGATTCCTTAGTTTTTCAGAATTATGAGAGGATGTGTCTTATGAATGGAGTTGTATTTCTGCGTATTTAGCTGCAACACGTTTGCCACTGAATGCAATCCCGAAAAGTCCAATCTTTTTTATGCCATGATATTCCATATCGGTAGAATATTTTTTGCTTTGGATCTGTTGTATCGCACTTGACGCAGAATCAGCAAGTTCGGTATCTGAAAGGTTTTTTCCAGCTTTAAATTCAATAATATAGCCCAATTGGGATTTATCTTTTGGCTCAAGCTGTATATCAAAACGCCCTTCGCCGGACTCTCTGTTGGAAGAGATATAATATCGGTCTGAGAGTATTGCCAACATTCCGAAAACAGTTCCGTGATAAAAATTTTCGTTTGTAGTGTCAAAAGTACTGGCAGACTGCAAGAGATATTTTTGCAAAGTGTCAGTGAAAAGAGCAGTATCACCTGTTCGCAGAGCTAGTTCGAAATCTCGGAGCAGGGAGCCGTTAAATAAGGTATTATAATTATCCAAAATCTCTTTTTGGAAAACACTTTTTATCTCGCGGTTAGGCAGTTTAAGAGAACAAATCGGGTTGTCATTAAATTCACTGATCACACTTGTGGCACGCAGATATCCGGCGACAAGCAGAAAGCTGTAGATTGTGTCAGAGTCAGCATTTACCTCCGGGTAAATAATATCCGTATTAATAATGGATTGCACTTCTTTTCCCTGCAGTAAAAGTGAGAGACTTTCGTACACTTCTTTGTCGGAACTGCGGATCAGTTCACCAATAATTTCATTGCCGCTTGTTCGGGACCAGAAAGCCTTTGGTTTACAGTTATTGTTAAAATAATTAATCACAGACCACGGATTATATATTTCTGTATTTCCGAAGAGATAACCGTCATACCATTCTTTAATTTCTGAAAGTTTTTCTGCCATTCCATAGTAAGCTGCCATATTTGATATATCGTTTACGGTAAAACCGAAATACTCTGAGTACTTGTCATCCAAAATCGTGTTTACAACAAGATTATTTAAACCACTGAATAAACTTTCTTTTGCAATGCGGAGTATTCCAGTCAAAATGCCAAATTCCAGATTCTCATTGTCTTTTAAAGCGGAGGAGAAAAGATTCCGCATAAAACTGACAACTTCATTATAATAATGATATAAGTGTCCTTGTTGGATTGGCGTGTCGTACTCATCAATAATAATAATAACTTTCTGGTTATAATGTGTGGCAAGTAAAGAAGAAAGCTTGCCAAGAGCAAACTGATAATCGGTAGAATCAGCGACATCATTTATGAGATTGTGAATGTATTTTTTGTCGTATTCATTAATTGCTTTGCTTGATAAAAGTTCTATATGGCGAAGAAATTCTTCTTTTAAGGTAAAACACAGACTGCGGTACATATCAGTCCAGTTAGTCTGATGTGCATCTTTAAAAGACAGAAAAATGACCGGATAAGTCCCCTGAAGCTGCTTGTAAGCATCTCCGCAATTCCAGATTTTTTTATCTGAAAAATATATGGATGTATCTGTGGATGTTTTTTCAAAATAGGTTCGGATCATGTCCATGGTAAGTGTTTTCCCAAAACGGCGCGGTCTTGTGAAAAGATAAACCTTGCTGTGGTCGTCAATTATATCTTTTATGAGAAGCGTTTTGTCGACATAATAGCATTCTTTGGAAACTTCTTTATATGAAGTGATTCCAACCGGACATGGGAGTAATCTGCCGGACAAAGGTGGGGTTTGTTTGTTTCGAAGGATTTCCGGTTTTGTTGTATCAGAAGGGATCAACCAGTATCTTCCTTCTTTGTATGCACCGTTAATAAAACCGGCAGTGCAGAGCTGATTTACCCTCCGGGGAGTAATTCCCCAAAGCTGGGCAATATCTTTTGCCTTCAAAAATTTTTTATCCATTATAATGCCCTCCATTGCATATGCAATTATTCTATATTTCCTATAATATGATATTTTTGGGAAATTAACAAGAAATAAAAATATAATTTCCCTAAAAACGGGAAATTAACAAGAGAAAAAGACTGCCAATTTCTGGACAGTCTTTTCAAAAGTTGCCGGTTATATGATCGGCAGTCTTAATTATTTGTGAAATAATCAGGATACATTGTTAGCAATTCTTTTTTCTCCGATAAATGCCGGGTTAAATGCCGGGTCATAAGCATTTCTGCCATTTCACTATCATGTCGTCTGATTGCATACAAAATATCTTCGTGGTCTTTTAATACATAATCGTGTTGCTTTGATTTTGTGGAAAGGGAGCGGAGACGGTCAAAGTGAACCATCTGTTCCTTGATAATATGGTAAGACCACATTTTATCTGCAGCGCGGAACAACAGCTCATGAAATTCATTGTCTAATTCCAGAAAAGTCTCTCGATCCTTCTGTTCGAGGCTGCGCTGCTGCTTTTTTATATTATAATCAAGGGCGTCCATATCAGCATCTGCAATCTTATCACACAGAAGCTTTAAAATTGCATTTTCCGTTACAAGCCGTAAAAAACGTGATTCTTCTACAATATTGTAATCAATTTTTGAAATATAGCTGCCGCGCTGTGGCAGGATCTCAACCAGACCGATGCGGTTTAACTCAATCAAAGCTTCGCGGACCGGTGTCCTTGACAAGGACAGTGTGGCGGAAAGCTCATTTTCACTGACAGCGGCTCCGGGCTGCAATTCCAGATGAATGATGTTATATAAGAGCACTCTGACAGCATAAGATCTGGAATTTTCAGAGCGTTCTTTTTGAAGAATGACCATTTTTTCTCCCCATTTCCTTAATAATATACTAGTATACTATCAAATAAAAACTTTTGCCAGATAATTTTTAAAAATCAAAAGTAAAAACAATTTTGCGGATGGAAGGATCTCTGCTGTCAACAAAATCAAAAGCTTCCTGCGCTTTTGTAAGCGGAAATGTATGCGAAATAGAATTGTTCAGGTCAAGAGTACCTTCTTTGATCATATCAATTGCTTTTCCGAACATTTTATTCTGGAGGCGGGAACCTCTCACATCCAGCTCTTTGGAAGTGATCAGGAACTGGTTTACTTCGGTCGGAGCGGTGGAAAATCCCATAGTAATAACACGTCCGGCATTACCGGTAGCCTGAAGCAGTAATAAGAGGGAATTTTTCACGCATGCGGCATCGATAGAGACGGTGGCGCCTCTGCCGTGTGTGTATTCTAACACCTTCGCCTGAAAATCTTCAGTTGCGGCATTGATCGTAAACTGTGCGCCGTGTTCTCTGGCTTCTGCGAGTTTGTCATCCATAATATCTGCTACAATGATATGGTCGCAGATTGTATGTGCAATTTTTAAAATTGAGCTTCCAAGTGCGCCAGCACCATAAATAAGAAGCATGTCGTCTTTTTCAAGTTCAGCACGGGTGCAGGACTGGATAGCGATGGTAGTCGGCTCGATCATAACGGCATCCTGATCGGAGAGTGAATCCGGAAGAAGATAGCAGTCAGATTCTGGAACTGCGATATATTCGCGGTAGCCACCATCAATATGTACGCCTCTTACTTTGAGGTTGTCACATACATTTCCACGGTTTTTGGAACATGGGTAGCAGTGACCACAGCTTGTTACCTGATTGATGATAATGCGGTCGCCTATTTTTAAAGAAGAAACATTATCTCCAACCTCTGCAACGACACCAACCATTTCGTGTCCGATAATACGCGGATAAGTAGCTGCAGCATTGGTGCCATGATAAATTCCAACATCAGATCCGCAGATTCCCGCAGCGGTCATTTTTACTAATACATTATTTTTAGGATCAATAACTGGTTTTTCAACGTCAATTACTTCTAATTCATTTGGTTTTACAATTTGTACGGCTTTCATAATAGTCTCCTTATCTTAATTTGAAATAGATGATTGATTATTTAGGAATGCCACAAAACAACTTACATACTAGTATTCTACATAAAAGAAAAAAGAAGTCAATAAAAAAGAAAAAAACAAAGTAATATTATGCAATATGCATAAAAAACAGGATGATAATATGTTAAAATATACATATTGAAAAAAATAAGCAAATGAACTACCATACTAGCATACAAACAAAACGCCAGAAACAACTTACAAACATTTCATTTAGGAGGAAAGTGATTATGGGACTTGCAAAGGCGATTAAAAGAGGCGCAAGTGCATTACTGATCGGTTCAATGATGACAGGACTTTTTACAGGCTGCTCAGCGACCGGTGAAAACAGTGGAGGTAAATTAGTAAAAATTGCGGTCTGTGTATCAGATCAGACACCAGCCGCACAGGCATTGGCAGATGTGTTCAAACCGATGGTGGAAGAGGCGACCGATGGACGTTATGATATCCAGATTTATAATTCCGGTGTACTTGGAAGCGAAAAGGTAACATATGACTATACGAAAAGTGGAATCGTGGAAATGTGCGTAGTCGGAACAACCATGTGGTCTGAAACACCGAAAATGTCTATCCCGGATTTCCCATTCCTGTTTGACAGCGTAGAACACGCAAGAGTGTGCTATCAGGGAGAACTTGGGGAATATATTGCAGAAGACCTTGAGAGTACACAGCCATTGAAGCTGCTTTCCTGGTATCCGAACGGAGCCAGAGAGTTTACATCTAATAAGAAGCTGGAAAGCCTTGATGATTTCAACGGACAGAAGCTCAGAATGCCAAATAATCCAATTCATGTGAAACTTGCCGAAAGTCTTGGAGCCAACGTTGTTATCATGGATATGGGTGAAGTGTTTACTGCATTGGAGCAGGGAGTGGCAGATGGACAGGATAATCCGCTTGCTACGGTAAAGACAGAAGGCTGGTACGAAGTTCAGGATTATGTTTATGACACAAATCATATCATTTCATCTTTGGAATTATTTGCAGGGGAGGAGTTCTGGAACAGCTTGAGTGAAGAGGATCAGAAAGCATTTGAAGAGGCTTCACAGGCAGCGTCAGATTACGCATGGGATTTATATGAGGAGCAGCTTTCAGATGATAAGCAGTTTATGAAAGATAATGGACTGGTCGTTACAGAACTTTCCGATGAGGACAGAGAAGTGATGAAAGAGAAAATACAGCCGGTTTACGATTATCTGAATGCACAGTATGACTGGGTAGATGATGTCAGAAAAATGGTAGATGACATTAAAGTAGAGTAAGGAGAAGCAGACTATGAACAAATTAGTAGATAAGCTATTTAAAGGTATTGATTATTTTACAGGTATTCTTACCGGCTTAATGGTGTTCTTTGTATTTTTAAATGTTGTACTTCGAACCTTTTTTAATGCCGGGCTGACATGGTCAGAAGAACTGGCAAGATACCTTTTTGTATACGTTACCTATATCGGAGCAATCAGTGCAATGCGTGCTAATGCACATCTGGGAGTGGATACACTCATCAGCAGAATGAAGCCGCAGGTGCAGATGGTAATGTATATTGTTTCCCAGACAATTATTGCGATCTTAATGATTATTTTAGTGTGGGGTTCTGAAAAAATGGTGGCACAGAATACCGCCTCAAGAACAGCAGCACTCGGAATCCCATATTCTGTATTATATTTTGCTGGAATCATCACAGGCGTGGCAATTGCGATCATGGCGGTGATAAACATCGTCCATGCGCTGAAAAATCCATCTGAAATATCAGAGATTGTTACGATGAGCACTTCGGATGATGATGAGATCGCTGCAGAGGCAAAAGATGGTGCAGAGAATCTTTCGGATGAAGAATATGCAAGAAGACTGAGAGAAGAGGGAGGAAAATAACATGACATTAGTAATATTTTTAGCTGCCCTGATCGGTGGTATGCTGATTGGACTTCCAATCTGCTTCGCACTTTTATTCAGTGGTGTTTGTATGATGTTATATCTGAATGGCTTTAATGCCCAGATTTTATCACAGAATTTATTTTCTGGTGCAGATTCCTTTTCCATGATGGCAGTTCCGTTTTTTATCATGGCAGGTGAATTTATGAACCGCGGCGGTATTACAAAGCGTATTGTAAATGCAGCGAATGCGATTATCGGACATGTCCGCGGCGGACTGGGCTATGTTGCAATCATGGCAATTCTCTTATTTGCAAGTATGATCGGATCAGCTGTTGCTTCCACTGCATTCCTTGGAGCGATCCTCATTCCTATGATGGTACGTGCCGGTTATAAGCGTGATACCTGTACCGGACTGATCGCAGCAGGAAATATTTTATCGCCGATCATGCCGCCGTCTGTACCAATGATTATCTTTGGCGTGCAGGCAGGTGTTTCCGTTACAAAATTATTTATGGGTGGTATTGCACCGGCTGTATATTTATCAGGTGCTTTGTGTGTATTATGGTTCTTTATTGCGAAAAAAGACAACCTCGCAAAAGCAGAGAGACAGTCTGCAAAACAGGTTGCAAAAGCATTGCTTGACGGACTTTGGGCATTGATTCTTCCGGTGTTTATTCTTGTTGGACTGCGCAGTGGTAAATTTACACCGACAGAGGCTGGAGTTATCGCAGCAGTATATGCATTAGTGATCGGACTGTTTGTATACAAAGAATTAAAAATCAGCATGCTGATGGAATGCCTTGTTTCTGCGGCAAAGTCATCTTCTGTAATCATGTTTCTTGCTGCAGCAGCAATGGTATCTTCTTGGATGATGACAGTGGCAAATGTTCCATCCATTGTTACGGGAATTTTAGCACCATTTATTGAGCATCCAGTAGCATTAATGCTAATTATCTGTCTGATCGTGCTCCTTGTTGGAACTTCCATGGATGTAACGCCTACCATTATGATCCTGACACCTGTATTACTGCCGGCAGTGAAAGCAGCAGGAATCGATGTTGCATATTTTGGAGTGGTATTTATCTTAATGACGGTTTTAGGTTTACTTACACCACCGGTAGGAACAGTATTAAATGTTGCCTGCGGCGCAGGAAAGATCAACATGGAGAGAATGGTAAAATCGATATGGCCGTTCCTTCTGGCTGAGGTAGTGATATTACTGCTTATGGTTTTGTTCCCGTCTCTTGTGACGGTTCCGATGAACTTTTTCCTCGGATAAATCAGTGATTGCGGAGTTTTGATTCAGGTTAAAACTTCGCAGTTGTTTTTGAATATAACAGATAGAAATGGAGATCAGAAAAATGGAAATGACAATGAGATGGTTCGGAAAAGATTATGATACCGTCACCTTGGAACAGATAAAACAGACACGCTATGCAACCGGGATCATTACTACATTATATAATAAAATGCCGGGAGAAGTGTGGAATCTGGATGAAATTCTTGCAATGAAAAAAGAGGTTGAGGACGCAGGCCTTCATCTGGCAGGAATTGAGAGTGTCAATGTCAGCGATGCGATCAAGACAGGCGGAGCGGGCAGAGACCATGATATCCAGGCATATATTGAGACATTGGAAAATCTCGGAAAAGCAGATATCCATATGGTTTGCTATAACTTCATGCCGGTATTTGACTGGACAAGAACAGAACTTGACCGTGTGAGAGAAGATGGTTCTACGGTAATGGCATATAATCAGGATGCAATTGATAAAATGGACCCGGAGAAAATGTTTGATGCAATCAAAGATGACATGAATGGAACAGTCATGCCGGGCTGGGAGCCGGAGCGAATGGCAAAAATCAAGGATTTATTTGCATTATATAAAGGAATCGATGAGGATCAGCTTTTTGAGGATCTGAAATATTTTCTGGAAGCAATCATGCCGGTTTGCGACAAATATGATATAAATATGGCAATTCACCCGGATGATCCGGGCTGGAGTGTGTTCGGTCTGCCGAGAATCATTTCATCACAGGAAAAATTAAAACGAATGATGGATATGGTGCCAAATAAACATAACGGTGTGACATTCTGCATGGGCTCGTATGGAACAAACTTAAATAACGACCTGATCGCAACCATTCATATGTTAAAAGGCAGAATCCATTTTGCACATATCAGAAACCTGAGATTTAACGATGGAATGAGAGACTTTGAGGAGAGCGCACATCTCAGCGAGGATGGCACATTTGATATGTATGCCATTATCAAAGCGCTTTATGAAGATGGGTTTGATGGCCCAATCCGTCCGGATCACGGAAGAATGATCTGGGGAGAAAAAGCAATGCCGGGGTATGGACTTTATGACCGTGCATTAGGCGCAGCATATCTTCGCGGACTGTGGGAAGCTGCAAAAAAGGAAGGAGAGCAGAGATGAAACTGACATTACAGGGTTTGCAGGAAAAAGAACAGTGGAAAAACGCAGGAATCGGACTTCCTTCTTATGATATTGAAAAAGTGGCAGAAGAGACAAAGAAAAACCCGGTGTGGGTACATTTTGGAGCCGGAAATATTTTCCGTATTTTTATCGGAGGGATCGCAGATACACTGATATCTTCCGGAGAGATGAAAAAAGGGATTACCTGTGTGGAAACGTTTGATTTCGATGTGGTAGATAAAATATACAGACCGTATGATAACCTCGTTTTAGCTGTGACATTAAAAGCCGACGGCTCAACGGATAAAAAGGTGCTAGGTTCTCTGGCAGAGGCAATCAAAGCGCAGTCAGAAGTGCCGGAGGAGTGGGATCGGTTAAAAGAAATCTTTTCCGATAAAAATCTCCAGATGATCTCATTTACCATCACGGAGAAAGGATATGCGTTGAAGGGAGTGGATGGAAATTATTTTCCATTTATTCAGAAAGATATTGACAACGGACCTGAAAAACCGGTGTCTGCAATGGCGGTTGTCTGCGCATTGCTGTACGAGCGTTTTCAGGCAGGAAAGGCTCCTCTTGCAGTAGTTTCCATGGATAACTGCTCTCACAATGGAGAAAAATTAAGAAATTCCATTCTGACTATGGCAAAAGAGTGGGAGAAAAAAGGATATGTAACAGGCGAGTTTGTAAATTACATTTCAGATGAAGATCAGGTGTCATTCCCATGGTCAATGATCGATAAGATCACCCCAAGACCGGCAGAATCCGTCTGCAGATCTTTGGAGGAACTTGGCATTGAGGATATTGCACCGGTCATCACTTCAAAAAATACATACATAGCGCCGTTTGTAAACGCAGAGGGACCACAGTATCTTGTGATCGAAGATCATTTTCCGAATGGCAGACCTGCATTAGAAAAGGCAGGCGTCTATATGACAGACCGGGATACTGTAAATAAAGTAGAGCGCATGAAAGTTACAACCTGCTTAAATCCACTGCATACAGCACTTGCAGTCTACGGATGCGTTTTAGGTTATACCCTGATCGCAGACGAAATGAAAGATGAGGAACTGAACAGGCTTGTCCATGAAATCGGTCCTGTAGAGGGAATGCCGGTAGTTACAGATCCGGGTATCTTATCGCCGGAAGCTTTTGTGGATGAAGTTATCAATGTGCGTATTCCAAACCCGTTTATGCCTGATACGCCGCAGCGTATCGCAACAGATACCTCCCAGAAAGTGGGCATTCGCTACGGCGAAACGATCAAAGCCTATGTGGCTCAGTATGGGGATGCGAAGAAGCTAAAAGCAATTCCACTTGCAATTGCAGGATGGTGCAGATATCTGCTTGGCGTCGATGATAAGGGAGAAAAGTTTGAATTATCTTCTGATCCAATGCTTGCAGAATTAACAGCTGCCTTAAAAGATGTAAAATTTGGTGAGAAAGAATCCTATACAGGACAGTTAAAGAGTATTTTATCCAATGAAAATATTTTCGGCATCGATCTTTACAAAGCCGGTATCGGAGAGAAAATTGAAGAATTATTTGTAAAAGAAATCGCAGGCCCGGGCGCAGTGCGCAAGACTTTGAAAGAAAATCTGACAGATTAAACAAATCAAAAACTAAGCCAGAGGAAAAACATGAAAATTCCTCTGGCTTAATTTTTTTAAATCCCTTGACAGAATATAAGCAATCCGTTACTCTAAAAATGCGTAAAGCAAAAATCTTTTTTTATCAAATGAGTGAAATCATATATGCTGGATCGGCATGGATTCCCAATATCCACAACTATATAGCAAATGGTAAGTGAACATGAGTTTATTATTGAAAGAAAAATGCAGTACATAGTATAATAGAAGGAGAATATTATTGTTAGAAGAAAAAAGAAATAACAAACCAGATGTAGTATTAAAAAAGTATTGGGAAAACAAGGAACGGTTTTCAGATTTTTTTAATGCGGTTCTGTTTGATGGAAAAACGGTTATCAGACCGGAAGAATTAGAAGATTTAGATACAGATGAATCTTCTATATTGGAGCATAAAAATTATGCAGAAACACTGAAAGCTTCACGGGATAATATTGCAATTTGCAAGAAATCTACCAGATATGGGATCAATTTTGTGATGCTTGGGATGGAGAGTCAGGAACATATTCATTACGCAATGCCTATGAGAATAATGGGTTATGACTATGGAGCATACAAAAAGCAGTATGATAATAATGCAGTAAAGTATAAGAATGGCAAGGGATTATCTTCGGATGAATTTTTGTCTAAAATGAGAAAAACAGACAAATTTATACCAGTGATCACGGCTGTTATTTATTATGGTGAACGACCGTGGGATGGCGCAGTATCATTACATGGGATGTTAGATATTCCCAAGCAATTCAGTCGTTATGTAAATGATTATAAAATGATATTGATCGAGGCTGGAAATAATAATTTAAAGTTACATAATGTCAACAACAGAGACTTGTTCAATTTAGTGGGAATGTTGATCAATAAAAGGGAGACACCTGGAAAAAGAAAAGAGCAGGCGATTCATTATGTTAAAAAGAATCATGTCGATACAACTGTGATCAGGACAGTGACAAGTGTAATGAACAGTAAACTGGATTATCAATTATTGGAGCGGAAAGGAGAAAATGAAATGTTTACCGTATTTGAAGAGACATGGAAAGAGGGAGAACAGGCAGGAAGAGCGGAAGGAAGAGCGGAAGAAATCATTGCGGCAGGATATGAATTTGGTCTTTCAGAGAAAACCATTTTAGAACGTTTACAGAAAAAACTTGCAATAACTCCGCAGCAAGCCCAGGAATATCTTGCAACTTACACAAAAGAGACCGAGCAGCGTTGCTAAATTATAAATGCTGCGTCGTTTATTAGAAGAACTACTATAAAACCTCTGATTTTTCAAAAATTAGTTCTTTTTATAACACTTTATGTAACGCCCTGAATGTTATAGTTAGTATAACAAAAAGGATAAATATGTTTTTTTGCAGCCTTGGCAAAAGTGCAGCGAGATAAACATTAAAATGGAAGGAAGAGGTTTACACAGATGAAAAAGGAAATGATGGAAAACGCTACAGGCGTAAAATTAACCAAAAAAGCCAGCAAAAACGTGATCAGATCATTATCGGTCGGACTGGCAGCAATGATGGCATTATCTACTCCGATTGCAGCATTTGCTGAGGATGCAGATGGACAGAATAGCAGTGAAACAACACCGGAAGAGAGTACAACAACTGTAACAACACAGAAATCTGCAGCAGAACAGGTGGGAGAAGTTCAGAAAGCCGCTGAAGAAACGAGCAAAACAACAGAAGCAGCAAAGGATGCGGTAAATGCAGCAGTTGATACAACAATTGCGGATGACAGTGGCGCAGACCAGACAACAAAAGATGCAGCAGGCGTATTGGATGCTACCGCAAACGGAACATTCGAAGGCGGTACAGATGTGAATGTGGCAGAAGAAATAGTTGACAAAACAATGGATCGCATAAAAGATGCGTCAGATGCCGCAGCAGATACCGACGCAGCTCTTGATAAGGCAGATAAAAAAGCAGATGAGGCAAATACAATTGCGGATGATGCAAAGAAAGAGCAGCAGGAAGCACAAGACGCATTTGATAAAGCACAAGCCGGAATTGATTCTGCAACAGACATTGAGGAGGCGAAGAATGCTTACAATCAGGCAGCTGGTATTGTAGGCGATGCACAGAAAGCGTATGAGACTGCCAAAGCAGCTTATGACAGCAAAGTAGCCGAATACAATACAGCGTTAGACGAGCTTAAGGCGGCACAGGCAGCTTATGATACAGCAGTTGCCGAAGCAAGTACCGAGGCAGCGGCAGCCGCAGCAAATCTTGCAGCAGTTCAGGAGAAAGCGAAGGCTCTTCAGGAGGCAGCAGAGGAAGCAAAAACAGCAATTCCGGAGCTTACCGATGCACAGAAAGCAGCACTTGAGATCATCGCTCTGGAAAAAGAACGTGCAGGGGATACCTCCACAAACTGGAGAAAAGAAGATGAGCTGTTCAAAGTGATCCTTAAGAATTACTACATTCCGGAACTTGCCAAGGGAGAACTTGTTGACTGCAAGTGGACCTGGAATCGGAATGATAACAAAAACTATTGTGAGGTGACTTACAAAGATGTGGCAGGTGACACACAAACCGTATATCTGAACTACAAGCTCAACGATACCCGCGATGATCTTGTTATTTTCGAGAAGGCAGAAGAAGTGGTTTCCTATGATGTGAAGGGCACAGACGGAAGCCTTGCATTCAATATCAATGCAGAGAACTTCCCGGCAGATAAGCTTCAGAATGATCAGGATACCGCAGTTTATGAGAATAACGGAGTGGTATACACAATCGTAAATATAGGTGGACAGTTCTATGTGGTCGACTCAGCTTCTAAGGACGTTGAGGTGAACGATAACTATAACAGTGAACAATATGAAACTTCCGGTGAGAAAAAGACCACCTATTCAGTGGATGAAAATGGCAAACTGGTCAAAACGGTAAAACAAAACGTTTCCGAGATTACATACACGGAAACTAAATTATCTTCTGATAAGACATATGACAATGTCGAGGCAGCAGAAAAGGATCTGGCCGATAAAAAAGCAGCATTGAAAGACGGAGATAAAGATGTCGAGACGTCCATGAGCGCAACAGCGACTGCAGATGTGACCGTAAGCCAGAAAACTACATTTACGACAACTATTGATTTATCGAAAATTGTTGTTGAAATGAAAAAAATCAATAATGATAACGATAAATACGAGAAGAAAAATGCCGAGATTGCAGCAAAGGAACTTTTTGCTAAATTCACCAACAAAGAGGCGTTAGAGAACCTGCTTGGCGGCGATTATAAGATCGAAAGTATTAATACAGATAATGCAAAAGTGAATGCTGTAGATAAGTACAAAAATACTTCCGGCAGATGGGTAGACTGGGGTGCAGATTCTGCTGCTTATAAAAACGTATTTTCAGGCATGATCGTTATTACTTATTCGCAGACAGTGACTGCAAAAGCAAACGCTGTGGAATCCAAGACAAATGCTGTAAATGCAGCAGACAATACGAATCTGGAAGCGTTAAAGGATCAGGCATATGATGCTGCAAAAGCAGATGCAGAAAAACTTCTTGGAGATGCAGTTTCCCAGAATAAGAAGATTAAAGACAACCTGAAAACGGGAGAACTGCATATTAACGGTTATGAAGGCTGGAATGGAAAACATAACTCCAACGTAGCAATCAAAATCCATTATGCCGATGACACATTCACAGAGGGAGAGAAGACAACGGATCAGGCAGTTGTTGACGAGAAGAACAGCTCCACAACCTTATCCGTTTCCTACACCGGAACTTATCAGCAGAAAAATTCCAAAGATCTTGGTGTGCAGACCGTGGAAACACAGAAATACAATCAGACTGCCAAGGCAGAGGAAAAAACAGCTTATACAAGCAACAAATATTATGATGAATATAAGAAAACAGGAGAAATCAATGAAGGAATCTGGCTCACCGGAAAAGATGATAATCGTTTCCCGGGACATGAAAGCTTAAAGAGCTTCTATGATTTCAAAGATGCAGCATTAAAAGCGGAGGCTGAAAGAGCAGAGAAAGTAGCAAAAGCGGATGCGATCATTGACGCAGCAAAGAATGCGGTGGAAAAAGTTGATAAAGCAAAAGCAGATGCGGACAGCTTAAAGGATAAGCTTACAGCACTTCTTGCAAGCCAGAACTACACAGCAGATCAGGTAAAAGAGTTAGAGGGACAGATCAGCGCGGCAGAGATAAAATTAAAAGAGGCAGAGGACATGGCAAAAGACCTGACAGATAAGTTAGGAATTGCAGGAGAAACACTGGCTGATAAGATCACAGAACTCACCCCTGCACCGGCTCCGGGCGAAGGCGGTTCCACAACGACACCGGGCGGCACAACTAGCCCATCCGGCACTGAGACCACACCGGGCGGCGCAGCCACAACACCTGCAGGCACTGTAACTACAGCAGCGGCTCCGGCAAGTGCAGTCACAACCGTTACAACAGCCACAGCAGCTGCAGCACCGGTTGAGATCGCAGAGACACCGGTAGCGCTTGCAGCAGCTGCAATACCGGCGGCAGCACCGAGAACAGCAGCGGTTGCAAATGCAAATGCCGCAGCTGATACAGATGCGGACGCTGACACAGATGTGACAATTGCGGACGAGGAGACACCTCTTGCAGCGAACGGTGCACAGGAGAGCACGACAATTGACGATGAGGAAACTCCACTTGCAGCAGAGGCTGGCGCAGTGGAAAACAAACAGCAGGAGAAAATGTCCTGGTGGTGGTTACTCATCATTGCACTTCTTGGTGTAACCGGCGAGGAAATGTACCGCAGAAATAAAAAGAAAAAAGCAGAAGCAGCTCAGAAAGATGAAAAATAAATTTTAACAGGAAGGCGCATCCAAAAGGTGCGCCTTTTCTAAAACATCCATTGCAAAAAAATAAAATACGGAGTATTCTGAAAACAGGAATATATGATCCGTAATTTGTATACAAGGAAACAAAATCTATGAAAAAAAAGAAAACACTCATAATCTGCATGCTTCTTGGCATAATGCTCCTGACTTCCTGCGGAAAAACAGATCATCAGGATCAGGCGCCAGTCGCCACGGAGCAGACATCCGGAGACAGCCGGCAAACGACAGAAGAACCTGCGGAAACCGTCGGCGGATCGGAAG
>ENA-OPXX01001615-OPXX01001615.1-human-gut-metagenome-genome-assembly--contig:-NODE-1615-length-14947-cov-2.030016_pt1 | contig 14947 bp, 9 predicted proteins | sample MGYA00241771_ERZ502046 | MGnify/ENA primary metagenome ERZ502046 (study PRJEB25962, sample SAMEA2042006) | human gut metagenome | biome: human gut; feature: human-associated habitat; material: faeces...
CACTACGGAAGATACCGCAGTAGCGGGCTAACCCCCGCTACGAACCCCTTTGACAGTGTGTTTTCCTAATAGGCGCTAATCATATTTTAATTGAGTACAAGATAGATTCTGGCCTGTTCAAATAAGAACCATGGCAGTTCCTCTTTATGTGCATGATGCGAACGCGACTATTTACTAAAGATTTAAGGAATGTTTCAAAGCAGCTATTTATCTCATTCTCAAAAATATCGGAACCGTATGTTGTTATAAGTGCTCGGAGACAATCACGTAAAGAGGTGCCTTGCTTTCCTGGATTTAGACTCTCAAAAAGAGGACAATTAGCCTTCACGATTTCAACGACTGGTTCAGCTAATTCGATTAAAAAAGCACATCTCAAATCGACAGGCTGGTTCGTATCGCATAGGGAATAGAGGTATACCTGATGCGCAACATCAAGATCTTCCAAGATGCTTTCCCATTTTTCGTAAAGAGCAGGCGTTAGAGCCTTTGAAAAGTCAAGCAAATAGTTGCTGGAAAAAAGAATTTTATTAGAATGGAAATAAGCTAACCGATTTCTCATAAAATGTTCTGCGTAAACCTTGAGATGGTGAGGCACACATCCGGTAGAGTCTTGAAATTCAATCGAAAGCAGGCTCATAAAACAACCATCGAAAAGCATGAGCAAACGCTCTATTTTTGTGAGTACGGCTATTAAATCATTGACAGACTGCTCAGAAGTGGAATTGATGATAATTGTGCGTTCAGTTGACTGCATTATATGAATGCTGATAGATTCGTGAGTGGAAAAATCAAGTTCACATGAGGTGCGCGGTGACTTGACTTCGTTTCTGTAAATAGCGGTCAATGTTTTGCATCGCATAGGTTGTTCCATTTGTCTTAACCTTTATCCCTCCGCATATTCGCTTGGTGTCTTCCCATAAAATTCTTTGAACTTCCGCGAGAAGAAGTAGGGGTCATCAAAACCTACGGCGGCAGCTACTTCCTTGACATAGGCCTGCTTATTACTGCGGATCATCTCACCGGCGCGTTTCATGCGCACCTCGTTGATGTACTGGAACAGACCGGTGCCGGTCTCTTTGGAGAACAGGCGGCTCAGATATTCCCGGTTCAGCCCTACATAGTCGGCGATGCTGTCCAGCGTCAGCTTGTCCATATAATGCGCGTTTACATAGATGATGACGGCCTGCACCTCTTTTTTGAATTTGCTCAAGGCAATTTTGCTAAGTCCCATGCGCTCCTGCAAAATCAAGCAGAGCAGTTGTTCAAGAGCCTCCGCGGTGGGGGCTTTTTCTATTTCTTTAAAGGTTTGCTCCAGTGTCTCCTGCGGAATCATATTCTCGCCGGGACGCTCCAGCAACAGATGGCAGGCTTCACGGACGCGCTGCGGCGGCATACAGAGTGCCGCACAATTCTGGAAGAAAGTATGAACAGCAATCTGCATCTGTAATTCATCGGCATTTTGCACTGCTGCTGCGGTGGCCTTGGACAGTTCTGCCTGAGAAACATGGAAGGGTTGGGCGGTAACTGTGTGTGCCGTTGCCTTTATGGGAGCACTGCACCCTACATAAAAGGCGAGCGCCTTAGAATCCTCACACAGCTGGTAGCCCTGGCGGAGTTCAGCCAGTGAAATGGGCTTGTCGTGGTAGGTGATGACCGGGGCATCCAGAAAATATGTTGTGACCTGCCGTTGCAAGCGGGCAAGTTTCTTATCCAGAGTACGCCCGGAGGCTACAAGGCTTTCATTGCTGATCAGCCCACAGATTTCATCCTCATGGGTGTGCAGAAATACTTTGCCGCTGATTTCATCGAAAACCTCGGTAATTAAGTCGGTCACAGCATCCAGCGCGGGCATAGGATGAGTTTTTGCGGGAATTAAAGTGACGGTAAACAGCCGGATAGGAAAGGACAGCGGTTCCGGCAGCATGGAAAACGGATTAGAAGCAGGGGAGGGTTCAGCAGTGGACGTTACCCATTGGGCGCAGTGAATCAGGGCATTCTCCTTTTTCTGCGCTTCAATGGCAAAGGATCGGTGGTCCTCCTCCGTCTGGCGCTGCTGCTGGACACGAAGCAAATCGGCCATCTTTTTCAGATGCTCACCGATGCTTTCCCCGTTCATATTGATTTTCAGGAAGTAGTCATAAGCGCCGTCCGTTAGGGCTGTGCGCACGGAATCGAAATCGGAATAGTTGCTCAATACCAGAATCGGGCCGATAAAGCTGCGCTTTTTCAATTCATGAATGAGCGCAAGCCCATCCATGCCGGGCATTTTCAAGTCCGTGATAACCGCATCAATGTGCTGTGTCTCTACAATGTGCAGCGCTTCCTGCCCATTACTGGCTGTTGCCGCCAGCAGGAATCCGTTCTTGCCCCACTCCACGGCGGACTGGAAAGCAACCTTAATCAGTGGCTCGTCGTCTACAAGCAATAAATTATACATTGTGTTACCTCAACGAATGGCTTCATTTGGAATACGGAGAATGCATTGTGTGCCGGTGCCGGGGGCACTTTCAATCGTAAGACCGTATTCATTTCCGTAGTGCAGACGCATACGCTCATCTACGTTGCTCAATCCAATGCCGGAGAAGCGCTCAGAATTTTTCTCCTTGATGGCACTGGGGTCAAAACCGCAGCCGGTATCGGAGATATGAATGGTAAGCAGATTCTCGCTCACGGTGGCACGGACGGTGATGGTGACAAAATCATCTTCATCCGCCGTGCCGTGCAGGATGGAGTTCTCTACAAGCGGCTGCAAAATAAAGCGCGGCACAGTCCAGTATCCGGCAGCATCTTCAATTTGATATTCCATCTCAAAGCGCCCTGCGTAACGCAGCTGCTGGATGTCGCAGTAGTTCTTCAGGTTGCGCAGCTCATCATCAAACGGAATCAATTCATCCTTTTTAATAAGGGTGCTTTGCAGCAGAGAAGAGAGGGCATCAATGCCGTGGCTGACCGGGGTGACGTGATTGAGTGTGGCAATCCACTTTAAGGTGTTCAGGGTATTGAACAGGAAGTGCGGGTTGATTTGATATTGCAGGGTCTGCAATTCCAACTCGCGCATTTTGCGCTGATCATCGCTCCAACGCTGCGCCAGCAGACCAATTTCGTTGACCATGTTGTCGATGGTGCGCGCCAGAAATCCGAGCTCGTCGGGGCTGGTATCATTGATTTTCAGCCCGATTTCCTCATCGCTTTTCGCATTGCAGGCGGCAACCATATTATCAATGGGGTGCATAACGCTGCGATAGACAAGCAGTGTCAGGAACAAGCTGACAACGACCAGCACTGCGGCCAGCGCGATGAGCATCATATTGATGGTTCTTGTGCCGTTGGTAATGTAGGCCTGCGGAATCGTGGCCGCCAGATACACATTATAGGTTGTATTGTATTTGAAAATTGTCAGTGTATCTACGCCGTTCAGCTCACATAAAAAGTTGCTTTCACCCGCCTGCCGATGCGCCGTGATCTGCTGGAAAATTGGGTCATCGGCCAAATCCTCTCCCAGCAGTTCCGCGTTCTGAGAAGATACCACATTGCCGGCGGCATCAATCAGCAGGAAGTTGGCCCCCTCGCCAAAGGAAACATCGGTAAATATGTAGCGGCTTAGCTGGGATTCGTCAATGTACAGCATGATATACCCCAGCGGCGTGCTGGTATGGTGCATATCATAGATTTTACGGCCAATGACAATTTTATCGTTGGCGCGGTAAGTGTGGATGTATTGCAGACTATCCTGTGGAGAAGCGGCTTCAATATTATCCAGCAATTCATTAAAACGCTGGGGTGTAATATCGTCATAGCCCAAATCGTAGATGACTGTGCGGTCATTGGAAACGACGCGGATGTTTTTAAGGTGTGTGCTCTGAAAAGGAATTGTGACGATCATTTCACCAATACCGCTTACAATATCGACTGTAAGGGGGTGCCCATTATTGACAGATGCGACACCATTCTGTACAGTATCAGATACGGAGATGGAACCTATGTAGTCGCTATAAATGCCAAGCTGGGTAGACATATTATTGTTGAGTAGTTCGATAGATTGTAAGGCAGCCTGTTTGACCTTTTCGTTCATGGATTGGGTGTATGCATGGTAAGAAAAAATACCAATCGTGATGACGGGAACAAGAGAAATAATCAAAAATGTCACAAACAGACGGGTGCGAAGTTTGATTCGTCGCAACACATTGGGGGAAAACTCACGCGTTTTTTGTGCATTTAGTGACATATATAGGCCTCCGTTTGTGCAAAGTGACTACAATCTATCCATACATTACCTGAATTATAAGGGCAACGACAGAAAAAGTCAATAAAATCCATCTTTAAGTAAAAGGAATACATTTATCAAATCCGGCTTGCCCGATATAATAAGAGTGCAATCAGGGAACGACAGATGAGCCGCATCCCAAACAAAGAAGGAATAATTTTTAGGAGGAAAACCATGAAAAAAGCAATCAGCATGATGCTTGCCACTGCAATGGCAGCTACCTGTCTGGCAGGCTGCGGCAGCGCAGCATCTTCCAGCGCAGCAGCATCCAGTGAGGCCGCTTCTTCCGAAGCAACGTCCGCCGCTACCAGCGAAGCCTCTACCGGTGAGAAGACCTTTGAGAACAATGAACTGAACATCGCGGTGTTCGAGGGCGGCTACGGTTCCGATTACTGGGACGAAATCATCAAACGCTTCGAGGATGCCTATCCCGGCGTCACTGTCAATATGCAGATTAGCCCGAAGATTGGCGACATCATCCGCCCGCAAATCGTGGCAGGCAATGTTCCCGACTTCATCTCGATGAACGACAACGACTCCACCGGCCTGATTTCCTCCATGGTTAAGGAACATGCACTGATGGATTTGTCCGATGTCTTTGAGGAGGGCGGCATTGATGATGACACCCCGCTGAAGGATCAGGTCATCGATGGCCTGCTGGATTCCGCCAAGTGCTCTCCTTACGGCGACGGCAAGATCTACATTGCCCCGTTTGATGCCAGCCCGATGGGTCTGGTTTACAACAAGACCCTGTTCGAAGAGAACGGCTGGGAAACGCCTGTGACCTGGGATGACTTCTTTGAACTGGGCGACAAGGCCAAGGAAAAGGGTATCGCGCTGTTTACCTATCAGGGTATCTACCCCGGCTACCTTGAGAGCATGCTGTGGCCCGCGCTGGCATCTGCCACCGGCATCGACAACATGAAGGCAGTCGCCTCCTACACGCCCGGCTCCCTCAGCTCTGATGAGGCCCTCAAGGTCTTCCAGAACATGGCAAAGATCGGCACCGATGGCTACCTGATGGATGGCACCGTTGCTCTGAACCATACCCAGAGCCAGACTGACATGATGATGAACAAGGCTCTGTTCATCCCCAACGGCAACTGGATGGAAGGCGAAATGGCCGATGCTCCCCGTGCTGACGGCTTTGAGTTTGGTCTGACCTGCGCACCCGTTCTGGATGACGGCGAGACCCGCTATGTTATGAGCTCCGTTGAGCAGTTTGAGATTCCTGCCAACGCCAAGAACCCCGAACTGGCAAAAGAGTTCCTGCGCTTCCTGTACACTGAGGATTCCGTTAAGCTGTTCGCAGAAAAAGCCAACGGCATCTACGCTCTGAAGAAGGCCAACGAGATGGTCAAGGGCATCGTTACCGATGGTGTCTACAACATGAACGACATCTATCAGGAAGGCACGTTCATGGTCTTCGGTTGGGATGCAATGCCCGACACCAGCAAGGTCGTTATCGCTGATTCCGTCTTCAATGTTGCCAGTGACGTTATGAATGGTGACATGACTGCCGAGCAGTGGCGTGACGGCATCGAGGCTGCTTTCGAGGAGATTGCTGCTTCCAAGTAAGCTGAATTGCTGAATTTCCACTGACCAAAGTAAGATTGACCCTGCCGAGTAAACGCCATGCGAACTTGGCAGGGTTCTTTTTAAGGGGGAAACTTGTTTGAAAAACCGCCAAAATCGCCAAAAAAAGGCGCAGCCACTTCCCGTACTGTTTGTCTGCATCAGCGTTCTGCCTGCCGTGATCCTAACTCTTATGTTCACGATCTGGCCTACGGCGCAGGCATTATATCTTTCTTTTACCAATGCGACCTCTCTGGGGCTTAACAACAAATTTGTGGGACTGGATAACTATATCTATATGTTCCACGATAAATCTTTCATTCAAGCACTTACAAACACAGCAAAGCTGATGGCGGTTGTTCCCGTTATCACAATTTTCTGTAGTCTGGTGCTGGCATTCGTTTTGAACCAGTGCAAGCTGAAAGAAATGGTCTTGTATCGCACGCTTTTCTATTTCCCGAACATCGTTTCTCTGACCGTTGTAGGTATTATATGGAGTTTTGTGTTCCACCCGAATGTGGGCATCGTCAATAAGATTCTCGGTGCTGTCGGGCTGGAGAGCTTGCAGCGTTCCTGGCTGGGCGACAGCAAGACTGCGCTTTGGTGCATCGCGTTCACGCTGCTGTGGCAGGCTGCCGGTTACTACATGGTCATGCACATCGCGGCTATGGACGGCATTTCGCCGGAAATCTACGAGTCCGCAACGCTGGACGGTGCCAGCGCATGGCGCAAGCTCATCAGTATTACGATGCCTCTGATGAAAGATATTATCGGCATCACCTTTGTTCTGGCACTTTCCGGCACCATCAACCTGAGTTTTGTGCTTTCGCAGGTCATGACTGGCGGCGGTCCTAACGGTGCATCCAGCGTTCTGCTGCAATATATGTACACACAGGGCTTTGTCAACGGCAACTTTGGCTATGCCATGGCTATCACGGTCTTTACGCTCGCCATCTCCGTGGCGCTGTCCATGCTGTCCCGCAAATTGACCGATGCTTCCGAAGGAGGTCAGTAATATGACACAAAATGAAAAAAGCAAAATCAGAGCAAAGGTCATCAAGTGGGTGACGCGCCTGTTCCTGATTTTGGTTGCCATTATCATGCTGTACCCTCTGGCGTGGAACGTCGTTTCTTCGTTCAAAACCAGTACAGAGTTTCTGACGGATCCCTTTGCATGGCCGCAGGGACTTGCATGGGATAACTACGTCCGCGCTTATGAAAAATCTAACCTTGCTGCCAACATCGGCAACTCGATTTATGTCGTGCTGGAAACACTGGTCATTATTGTGATCTGCGTTGTGCCGTGTTCTTACTGCCTTGTGCGGTATAAGTTCCCCGGCGCGAAGCTGATTTTGAACATCTACATGGCGGCCATCTTCATTCAGGCCACTTATATTATGATTCCGCTGTTCTTGCAGATGAACAAGCTGAACCTGCTCAACAGCCTGACGGCGCTGGGCGTGCTGTATGCAACGATGCAGTTCCCGTTTGCTATCTTCCTGCTGACCGGCTTCCTGCGCAGCATCCCGCGTGATTATGAGGAGGCAGCCATGATCGACGGCTGCGGCCCGTTCCGTATTTTGACGAGCATTATCATTCCCATGTGCAAGCCCGGTATCGTGACGGTCTGCATGATCTCCGCTATGGCAGCATGGAACGAGTACCCGGTGGCTCTCGTTATGGTTACCGATCCGACCAAGGCTACGCTGCCTGTCGGCCTTGCCAACCTGTATGAGATCCAGCGCTACGCTACCGACTGGGGCGCGCTGTTCGCAGCCCTCGTGCTGGCACTGATTCCCACTGTCATCCTCTTCATCGTCGGCCAGAAGCAGCTCGTGCAGGGCTTGAGCGTCGGCGGCGTTAAGGGCTAAACAAAATCGAATAGGTTAGGAGAACCGATATGCTGCCCCCGAAACATTGCAACATCAATTTGACCGGCCCAATACCCCGCTGGGATGAAGCAATTCCACTGGGGAACGGCATACTCGGTTCTCTTTTTTGGGGGCCGATGGAGCACCTGCGCATTTCCGTGGACATTGCCGGACTGTGGCTGCGCCGCCGCCCGGAGGAAAAACTCGATAAAGAATTTACTTATGCAAAACTGGTAGAGCTTGCACGGAAAGGCGATGTGGCAGAAACACGCCGTATCTTTGATACGCCCTATGCCCGCCCGACACCTACAAAAATCCCCGCGGGACACTTGTTCTTGGATGGACTGCCGCAGGGCAGCTATCAGGCAAGCCTTGATTTGGGCACGGCGGGGGCATCCTTTTCCCAAAGCGGCAGAACCATTCTGCGCGCCTTCCTCTGTATGGGGCGGCCTGTTGGGGTACTGATGCTGCCGGAGGCGTACCGGGATGCAGAGCTCACGGTGGAGCGCCCCTCTTTCGGGAATGGTACACAAGCAGCCGAAGCAGGGAACAGCGTGTCTCCCGGCAGCTTGCAGCAGCTCGCCCTGCCGGATGCTATCCCCGAAACTGAGGATGGCATGATTGGCTTTTCCCAAAAGGTCGATGATAGGACCGCCTATACGCTGCTCTGCAAAAAATGCGGCACAACGCTGTATTATACCGCCGTGCAGGCAGAAAACGTAGAAAAAGCAAGCCAACTGGCGAAGCTGGAACTATGTGCAGCAGAAGATATGGGCGCCGAGAAGTTGCTGCAACAGCATAAACGCTGGTGGCAGCAATACTGGGGCAAAAGCAGTTTGCAGCTGCCGGATGAAACACTCGAACAGCTTTGGTACCGCGCCAATTACTTTTTGGCAGCGGGTTCCGAGCCGGGCAATGCCCCGATGCCGCTGCAAGGTGTATGGTGTGCGGATGACGACCGGCTCCCACCGTGGAAAGGTGATTACCACAACGACCTCAACACCCAATTCACCTACTGTCACTATCTGACTGCCAACCACCCGGAGCAGGGAAAGGTGTTTCTTGATTATCTCTGGTCGCTGCGCCCGCAGGCGGCAAAGTTTGCCCGTGCATTTTACGGCACAGCAGGGGAGTGCCTACCCAGTGTCATGGACATTGACGGCGGAGCGCTCGGCGGCTGGCCGATGTATTCCCTGTCACCGACCAATCACATCTGGCTCTGCCAGATGTTTTATGAATACTACCGCCTGACGGGGGACAAAGAGTTTCTGCGTACCCGCGTGGAGCCTTACTTTACCGCCACGGCAGCCTGCCTGGAAGAACTCCTCCAAGAAGGCCCGGACGGAAAGCTGGTTTTACCGGTCTCGTCCTCACCGGAAATTCACGATGATGAGGCAGCCTCATGGCTGACTCCTAACAGCAACTATGATCTAGCGCTGCTGCACTATCTGTTCCACACTCTGGTACAGATCGAGTACCAGCTTGGCAACCCCCGCGGCTATTGGCATGCAATGGAGGCCAAACTTGCTCCGTTGAGCGTAGATACAGAAACCGGGCTGATGCTTTCACCTGATGAAACCTTGCAGGAAACGCACCGCCATTTTTCTCACGCTATGGCAATCGAACCGCTGTGTATGCTGAGCTATGAAAACCCGCAGGATCGAAGCGTAATAGATGCAACGGTAGACCATCTTGTACATCTCGGCAGCGGGCAGTGGGTAGGATTCTCCTTCGGCTGGATGGCACTTTTGCAGATTGCCCGCAGCAATGGAAATGGTGCTTTGTATGAGCTGCACCGCTTCGCAGAGCATTTCCTGAGCCCGAACGGATTCCATTTGAACGGCGACTACAAAAACAGCGGCGTTTGTGATTTCCACTATCGCCCCTTTACGCTGGAAGCGGATTTTCTGGCGGCACACGCAGTACAGAAAATGCTGTTGCGTTCCGAAAAAAATCATATCGAGGTTTTACCGGCCTGCCCGCAGGGCTGGAAAAATGAACCTGTTGCATTTCAGAATTTGCGGGCAGAAAATGGCCTGCTGATTTCTTATCAGCGGACAGCAGACGGCAAGCACAGCCTTACCGTAAAAGCAACACAGGACGGAAGCTGGTATCTTTGCAACACGCATTGCTGGGTCACCTTGCAGGCCGGACAAACTCAATCTTACCAATGGACGGAGGAAAACAAGAAATGAATACCAAAGGTCGTGTAACGATTCCCACCGATATGGACGCAGTGTCTGAAACCCTCGACCTGTTGAAGCGCTGGGGCGCGGATGCCATCCGCGACTGCGATGGCACTGAGTTTCCGCAGGAGCTGAAGGACACCGGCGCAAAGATTTACGCCACCTACTACACCACCCGCAAGGACAACGCATGGGCCAAGGCCAACCCCGACGAAACCCAGCAGTGCTACATTATGACGCCGTTTTACACCGCTGAAGGCGGTGCGCTGACCATCCCCCTGATGACAGGCATCAGCCGTGAGCTGATGAAGGTCAACGACCACGATGACATTGCCCGCTGGTGGGAGGTCATTGATCGCACGACGGGTGAGCCTGTCCCCACTTCCGACTGGTGCTACGATACTGCGGCTGAGAGTGTTGTCATCGACGCCCCTGCCGCCTACCATGAGTACACCGTCAGCTTTCTGGCCTACCTGATTTGGGACCCTGTTCATATGTACAACTCCGTCATCAACGACTGGAAGGACGTCGAGCATCAGATTCCGTTTGATGTACGCCAGCCCAAGACCCATGCCTACACGATGCGCCGTCTGCGGGAGTACCTCGAAAGCCATCCTTATGTAAATGTTGTTCGTTTCACGACGTTTTTCCACCTGTTTACGCTCGTCTTTGATGAATTGCGCCGTGAAAAGTACGTTGACTGGTACGGCTACTCTGCTTCCGTCTGCCCCTACATTTTGGAGCAGTTCGAGAAAGAAGTCGGCTACAAGTTCCGCCCGGAGTTCATCATCGACCAAGGCTACTACAACAACCAGTACCGCGTACCCAGCAAGGAGTACAAGGACTTTCAGGCATTCCAGCGCCGTGAGGTGGCCGGTCTGATGAAAGAAATGACCGACATCGTCCACGAATACGGCAAGGAAGCCATGATGTTCTTGGGCGACCATTGGATCGGCTGTGAGCCGTTCATGCCGGAATTTCAGAAATCCGGCGTCGATGCCATCGTCGGCAGCGTCGGCAACGGCAGCACCCTGCGCCTGATCTCCGACATTCCCGGCGTCAAGTACACCGAGGGCCGCTTCCTGCCTTACTTCTTCCCCGATACCTTCCACGAGGGCGGCGACCCCGTGCGCGAAGCCAAGGAGAACTGGGTCACCGCACGCCGCGCCATCCTGCGCAAGCCCATTGACCGCATCGGCTACGGCGGCTATCTGAAACTGGCCTGCGAGTTCCCGAAATTTCTCGATTATGTCGAGAGCGTCTGCAACGAGTTCCGCGAACTGTATGAGAACATCAAGGGCACGACGCCCTACTGCGTCAAGACCGTGGCTGTGCTGAACAGTTGGGGGCAGCAGCGTGCTTGGGGCTGCCACATGGTCCACCACGCGCTGTACCAGAAGCAGAACTACAGCTATGCGGGCGTCATCGAAGCGTTGTCCGGCGCACCGTTTGATGTGAAGTTTGTCAGTTTTGACGACATCAAGGCTGACCCGAATGTGCTGGATGGCATTGATGTACTTATCAATGTCGGCGACGGCGACACTGCCCACACCGGCGGCAAGGTCTGGGAGGACCCGGAAATTTCCTCTGCTGTAAAGGGCTTTGTCCATCGCGGCGGCGGCTTGATCGGCGTCGGCGAACCGGGCGGTCACCAGTATCAGGGTCGTTATCTCCAGTTGGCTGCGCCTCTCGGCGTAGAGAAAGAAACCGGCTTCACCCTAAACTACGACAAGTACAACTGGGACGAGCACCGCGACCACTTCATTCTGGCCGACTGCCCCGACCATGACGTTGACTTTGGTGAGGGCAAAAAGAGCATTTTTGCGCTGGAGGGCACAGAAATTCTGATTCAGCGTGACAAGGAAGTCCAGATGGCCGCGCACGAGTACGGCAAGGGTCGTGGTGTTTATATCAGTGGTCTGCCGTACAGCTTTGTGAACAACCGCGTGCTGTACCGAGCCATCCTGTGGGCCGCCCACGACGAGGCCGACCTGCATAAATGGTTCAGCACGAACTACAATGTCGAGGTTCATGCCTACGTCAAGAATGGCAAGTATTGTGTGGTAAATAATACCTATGAGCCGCAGGACACCACCGTTTATACCGGCGACGGAAGCAGCTTTACCCTGCACATGGACGCAAACGAGATCAAATGGTATAATCTGTAAAGCAGGAAAAAGGCGTGCCGTACTGTGCGGCACGCCTTTGGCTGCAAAAACATTGATATGAGGTTTGTTATGGATAAACGTCCTAATATTATCCTGCTTATGGCAGACCAGATGCGCGGCGATTGCCTTGGTATTGCCGGACACCCGGATGTAAAAACACCGTTTCTCGATGCACTGGCCGCAGAGGGAGTGCGCTATGAAAACGCCTATTCTGCCTGTCCAACCTGTGTTCCCGCACGTGCCTCTCTTTACACAGGTATGTCACAGGAACACACGGGCCGCGTCGGGTATGAGGATTTAGTGCCGTGGAACTATACCCACACGCTGGCTGGGGAACTGAGCAAGGCGGGCTATTATACGCAGTGCGTCGGTAAAATGCACGTCCACCCGCTGCGCAATAATTTGGGGTTCAACGATATACGGCTGCATGATGGCTATCTCCATGCCTACCGCCGCCCCACTACGCCCAGTTATGAAGACCAGCGTGTGGCCGATGACTATTATTGGTGGCTCAAGCAGCAGCTTGGTGTGGATGCAGACCCCGTAGATACTGGCTTGGACTGCAACAGTTGGGTGGTTCGTCCGTGGATTTACGAAGAAAAGTACCATCCCACCAACTGGGTCGCCAGCGAGTGCCGGGATTTTCTGCGCCGCCGTGACCGTTCTAAACCGTTCTTCTTGATGGCCAGCTTCGTGCGGCCGCATCCGCCGCTGGACGCCCCGGAATGTTATTTGAATTTGTACAAAGATAAGTCGCTGGCCGAACCTTGGCGCGGCGACTGGAACGACTGCGTCCGCTGGGAGCGCGACGGTCACAGTTACCATGCCCAGACTGCACCCTCGGATGAAAGCTATATTCAGCAGCTGCGGGCGGGCTATTATGCTGCCATCACCCATATGGACCATCAAATCGGACGCTTGATTTCCGCGCTGGTGGAAGAACAGATTATGGATAACACTGTGATTTTGTTTGTCTCCGACCACGGTGAAATGCTGGGCGACCATTTGATGTTCCAGAAAGCAAAGCCGTTCCAAGGCAGTATCCATGTACCACTGTTTATCTCCGGACCGGAGCGTTACATCGGAAAGCGCGGCACGGTTCGCACGGACTTGGCTGAACTGCGGGATGTTATGCCCACGCTGTTGGAACTGGCAGGAGCCCCGATTCCCGAAACGGTGGACGGCACCAGCCTGTTGCACCCGCTAGACCGCGAATACCTGCATGGGGAACACACGCTGGGTGAAGATTCCATGCACTTTATCCTGACAAAAGAGGATAAATACATCTGGTACTCCCAGACTGGACGGGAACTGTACTTCAACCTGCGCGATGACCCGCACGAAACAAAAAATGCACTGGACGAAAACCCGGAGCGTGTAGCTGAACTGCGTGCCCTGCTGATTAACGCCTTAAAGAACCGTGAAGAACAGTACACAGACGGTCATACCTTGTTTGTGGGCAAAACGCCCCTGACCGTATTGCAGAACACCGAGGTGTTATGAAGCAGCTTCAATTTCTGATAAAACCCGCAGCCGGATTTTGCAATATGCGCTGCCACTATTGCTTCTACCGGGACGAGCAGCAAAACCGCAGCACTTACGAAGATTGCATGATGACCTTGCAGACAGCCGACACATTGATACGGCGCTGCTTTGCGGAACTTGAGCCGGGCGGCTTTGTTTCGTTTGCCTTTCAGGGCGGAGAACCAACCTTAGCAGGGCTGGATTTCTTTCGGTTCTTTACGCAGACAGTGCGAAAGTACAACCAAAAGCGTGTGACGGTGCAGTACGCCATCCAGACAAACGGCCTTGCCGTTGCCGAAGAATGGGCGAGATTTTTCCGCGAAGAAAACTTCCTTGTTGGTATCAGCTTAGACGGTACGCCAGATGTACATGATGCTTTGCGCCCGGATGCTTCCGGCGACGGAACATGGACGAGGGTCATGCAGACGATCAAACTGCTGGAGCAGTATCATATCGAGTGCAACCTTTTATGTGTTGTCACAAAGCGTCTGGCTAAAAAGGCGGAACGTGTGTATAAGTCTATGAAAGCAACGGGTGTGCGCTATCTTCAATTCATCCCTTGCTTAGACCCCTTGGGCGAGCAGCGGGGAATCGAAAATTACTCTCTTTCGCCGGAATTGTATGCGCAATTTTTGTGCGCCCTGTTTGACGCATGGTATCGTGACTGGAAAACAGGTGTCTATGGCAGTGTTCGCCTATTTGAAGATTATATACAACTGCTCATGGGCGCACCAACGGGAACTTGCTCCACTACCGGCGCGTGCGGTTCTTACATGGTTGTGGAGGGCAGTGGCGCTGTTTACCCGTGCGATTTTTACTGTTTGGACGAGTACAAACTCGGAACGATTCAAAATGACTCTTTACAATCGTTGCTTTTGGGGGAGAAAATGCGCACCTTTATAAAGGATGGCTGGAATGTCCCCGCAGAATGTCAGCAATGCAGATGGGTAAACCTATGTCACGGCGGTTGCAAGCGTGACCGCAATACAGCAGACGAAGCCCAACGCAGTTATTATTGCAAGGCGCTACAAAAGTTTTTTGCCTACGCTGAACCCCGAATGCGTGAAATGGCCCGTGCGGTGCAGATGTACCGCTGAAAAGGAGACAGATTCTATTGGACAAGAAAAATAAATATTGGCAGTTGTTCCTTTCTACCTTTAAGCTCAGCGCGTGTACATTCGGAGGCGGGTTTGTCATTATACCTCTCATGCGGGAGCGCTTTGTGAAAGAGCTGCACTGGATTGAGGAGGAAGAAATGCTGGATCTGACGGCCATAGCCCAGTCCAGCCCCGGCTCTATCGCCATCAATGCCTCTATTCTGGTGGGTTACAATGTGGCAGGAATCCCCGGTGCATTGAT
>ENA-OPXX01001658-OPXX01001658.1-human-gut-metagenome-genome-assembly--contig:-NODE-1658-length-14707-cov-1.715807_pt1 | contig 14707 bp, 10 predicted proteins | sample MGYA00241771_ERZ502046 | MGnify/ENA primary metagenome ERZ502046 (study PRJEB25962, sample SAMEA2042006) | human gut metagenome | biome: human gut; feature: human-associated habitat; material: faeces...
CTGAGGAGGCGGACATGATATTGACAGAGTTCTTCTCAACACAGTTTGAGGGGGGACGCCATCAAAATCGTATTGATAAGATTCCGGTAAAATAAAGCCTGATAAGCATTCAAATATAAATAAAGCTGTTCTTCTTTCTTGAAGAACAGCTTTATTTATAAGTACTGATTACAAAAGGGTACCTGCATCGTCTTACTATATGACGAAGTTAAAAAACAGAAGTTATGGGTAAACTGAATATGAAAGACTGGATCAATCAGACGATCCTGAATAAAAAGGTCATTTCCATTCCTATCATGACACATCCGGGCATCGAGTTTATCGGAAAGACGGTTCATGATGCAGTAACGAACGGACAGGTGCATTATGAAGCAATCAAAGCGCTCTGCGACAAATATCCTTCTGCTGCCGCAACGGTTATTATGGATTTAACGGTAGAGGCGGAAGCATTCGGAGCCGAAATTGTATTTCCGGAGAATGAAGTTCCAAGCGTATCCGGTCGTTTGCTTGCAGACGAAACTGCTATTGAGGCCTTGGAAATACCGGCACTGAATAAAGGAAGGATTGCACAATATCTCAAAGCGAATATGCTGACTGCAAAGAATATCACAGACCGTCCGGTGCTGGCTGGTTGTATCGGTCCTTATTCATTAGCGGGACGCTTATATGATATGTCTGAGATCATGATGCTGATTTATATCAGCCCCGAGGCAGCCAACACTTTGCTGCGCAAATGTACCGATTTCATTATTCGGTACTGCATGGCTCTGAAAGCGACCGGAGTGAATGGAGTGGTAATGGCGGAACCTGCTGCCGGATTATTATCCAATGAAGATTGCCTGCAATACTCTTCTGTATTCGTAAAAGAAATAGTTGAGAAGGTTCAGGATGATCATTTCACCGTTGTACTTCATAATTGCGGGAATACAGGAAATTGCACCCAGGCTATGGTATATACGGGTGCGGCAGCCTATCATTTCGGAAATAAAATCAAATTGAAAGAAGTTCCTGCCGATGCTCTTGCGATGGGTAATCTTGATCCGGTCAGCCTTTTTAAGATGTTGAGTCCAGAGGAAATGAAAAAAGCGACTCTCCAGTTATTGGAAGCCACTTCCGCATATCCGAACTTCGTTCTGTCGAGCGGTTGCGATATACCGCCATATACGCCATTAGCTAATATAAATGCTTTTTATACAGCATTGGAAGAGTTCAATGAAACTCGAAATTAGGCTGTCATTCAGATAATGTCAGTTAATAATGATTGAGCAAGAACTCACTTATCAAGACTTACGAATCCTATCGTCCGAAATTTATGAAGCGATGGGGTACAAAGATTCTATACCGGATCAGATGGTGATAGATGAGACTAATACGTTGCTAAAACGGATTACTCCCCTGCTTCGCCCTCGGTTCGCATTCTTCTTTATGGAAGGTACACTTGATATCGAAAAAGAGACTCTTAGCGTACAAAGCATCCATCCACCCACTGTCAATCCTATACAAGACACCATTCCCACACGGAGCCCTAAGCAAAACACTTTTTCTACACAAAGTAAAAGTACCGTTTTCTCTGTTGGTAAAACCATCGCCCGTCAATTAAGAGGATCGGAAGCGTTTGTCTTTTTTGCAGCTACTGCCGGAACTGAGTTTGAGGTATTTCAGCATACGTTGCAACAAGAAGGAGATATAGTCAAAATATACATAGCAGACTCGTTAGGGAGTATTATTGCAGAAAAGACGGCTGATTGCATGGAAGTCGCTTTGGCTGAATATATACGGGAGAAGAACTGGAAACATACCAACCGATACAGTCCGGGATACTGTGGATGGCACGTTTCGGAACAACAAAAACTGTTCCCATTGTTCCCCGTAGCTGCTCCCTGTGGCATCCGGTTGACAGATTCCAGCCTCATGGTACCCATCAAATCAGTTAGTGGCGTCATCGGAACGGGCACTAATGTCCGCAAGCTTGAATACACTTGTGGACTGTGCACTTACGAAAACTGTTATCGCAAAAGAAAACACAGATAAATTTGCGATCGGGGGCTAACTAAAAAGTCAGCTTTACATCTTCTTTAATGACCATTAAAGAAGATGTAAAGTCCTATCATAGTCACGATAAGCAACCCCCATAAGATAAGTACGATGCGGGCAGGCTTTTCTTCGATCTTCTCCATATTCAATATTTCCGTCTGAGGAGTCTTATCCAATAGACTGACAACCACCATCCCTATCCCGATAATAACGAACAGATAGAAGGATAACAGCATAAAGTGAGGCCATGCAGGATATTGATCCGCAGGAAATACCCACAGATACAATACACCTACCCCTATACTGAATACTGTCCCCACTGTCAGAGCAGCGTTAGCAGCCAACGTAGTCGTACGCTTCCAGAAAACGCCAAAAAGGAAAACTGCCGCCATAGGAGGCGCAATGAATCCCAATACAGACTGGAAAACATTGAATAGATTCAGTCCGTGAATGCTGTCAATGGCGATTGTTATGATTACCGATATCAGAGCACCGGCTACCGTCACCACTTGTCCGATCCGGATGATCTCCTTCTGCTTCGCCTGCGGGCGAATCTTCTTCACATAAATATCCATTGTAAACACGGTACTCAAAGCATTCAATGCCGATCCGATAGTACTGACAAGTGCGGCAGTCAACACAGCCAACACCAGTCCCACCATCCCGACAGGAAACAAATGGGTTACCATCGTCATATACGCCTCATCGGGATTCTCCAACTGCGGAAACAAGGCCAGACAGATGATACCCGGAAGAATATAAAGAGGAACATCCAGTATTTTGAGCCATCCGGTAAAGTTCGTTCCCAACTGTCCTTCTTTCAGACTTTTGGCTGCCAACACAGGCTGTACCATCGACTGATCCGTACACCAGAACCATACTCCCATCACAGGATATCCCAAAATAATCGGCAACCAAGGGAAAGCGGTATCATCATTCGGTCTGAACAGATTCCAGAAGTCTGCCGGAACGGCATCTGTCAGAGCCGATATACCACCAACTTTATAGATTCCTACAATAGCCAACGCAGCCGAAACAAGAATCAACAGGATCATCTGATAAACATTCGTGTAGGCAACCGCTTTCAATCCTCCGAGCATCGTAAAGAATGCGGATATGATCAGCAATATCAAAGCGGACTGCCACATCGGCATATCGAATACCTGACGAATCAAAACGCCACCCGCAAACAATGTCAATGCCAGCCAGGAAATCAAGATTGTAACAATCGTATACCATGCCAAGATATTACGGGTAGACTGTCCGAACCGCTTTCCCATAAACTCCGGCAAGGTGGAAACACGAGAACCCAAGTAACAGGGAGCGAAAACAAAAGCAAGCAGGCATATAAAAACGAAGGCATACCAGGCATAATTGCCCGAAACGATGCCGGTAGTAAATCCGGCACTGGCAGAAGCTATCAACATAGACGGCCCCACATTAGTCCCCCACATGGAGAATCCGATGTGGTGCCATCTCAAAGAATGTTCCGCCAAAAAGAGACTGCTCCCCTTCTTTCGTTTGGAACTTGCCCATATACCAATGGCGATAAGAATCAGAAAATAGGCAATCAGAATGCCCCAATCCAGTGTGTCTAAGAATTTCGCATGCATAATTCAAGTATTAACAATTAAAATATTCTTAATCTCTTTTCCCCATCAGCACTTTGGCGACCGCCACGGCAGTATTAGCATTATCACTATACCCGTCAGCACCAATTTCATCGGCAAATCCCTGACTCACGGGCGCTCCTCCGATCATCACTTTTACCTGATCGCGGATACCCGCCTCTTCCAATGCCCGGATCACATCCTGCATATAAGTCATAGTGGTAGTCAGCAAGGCACTCATACATAAAATGTCCGCTTTGTTTTCCTTCACCGCTTCAACAAACTTGTCGCAAGTGACATCAATACCGATATTAATCACTTCGAAGCCGCAACCTTCCAGCATGGAAGCCACGAGGTTCTTTCCAATATCATGCAAATCTCCTTTTACAGTACCGATCACAATTTTCCCGATAGTAGCAGATGCATTCCCCGCCAGTAAAGGTTTCAAAAGTTCCAAAGCTCCTTTCATGGCACGCCCCGCCATGAGAAGCTGAGGAACAAAGGCCTTGCCGTCCTGAAAACGCTGACCGACTTCGCCCATAGCTGTAATCATATAACCATTGATAATATCCTGCGGGAGTACCCCGGCAGCAATGGCATCCTTTGTAACTTCAACAGCCGGTTCCAGTTTTCCGGCTACAATGGCATCATACAAAGGTTTCAGCCGATCCTCTTCCTGAGACTTTTCTTCTCTGATCCGAATACTTTCCTGTGCATTATCCTGTTCTCCAACGGGTTGATTCGTGTGAACATCTGCAGACACAGACGAAGAAGAGCCGGTATATTCCTCAATGATTCTCATTGCCTGCTCCACTTCCCTCTCATTGTGGAAATCCATTTCCAGATGCACTCCGTCTGCCCCGATATGGTCCAACAAAGGTTTCAGTTCCTCCAGAGTCACCCAGCAAGCCATTACGCTCTTGCCTCCTGCCAATATCTTCTTATATAAATCGTACCACTTCGGAGAACCTCCCTGCGGCTCGCCGACACCGGGCGTCCATTGGATGGCATTCAGTTCTTCAATCTCCAGCAAGGCGGGAAGGTGATGCATCGCTCCCACTCCATCAAGATGATAGAGCGTATAATCGATTTTCTGACATTGCTCACGAATAAACGGCTGCACAAAACGACGATAATCATCCTGACTGATCATGGTAGAAATATCGCTCTGCAACTTACTCATCTTGCCCGGAGCCCATGAAGAGAAATAGCAGAATGCCATTTCATCCCCTTCACGGATAATGTCGTAGAGTTCATCAAAGACTTTAAAATAGATGTCATTGATCTGCTGCATCTGTTGCTCCAGCACTTCGGGTTGCATCACCGTATCCAGCAATACCATATCCGTACCTTTCAAAGCTGCCAATACATCCAGTCCTTCCATCAGGTCGGGCATACCAACAAAGTAGTTTCCGTTGGCTTTAGCCTTACAGGCTTTCAGAAGTTCTTTATGCAAGAGCCAGTTCGGATGTTCGGGATTGAATACGATCTCATCATTAAAGTTCGGATCGGGATGTATCCAGATCGTATCTTCGCCTCCTTCAAACACTCCGCCCAGAATAGCAGCCAGTGAGCCGGGACCCAACTGAGTATTTGCAACAGGCAGCATATCCGCCATCAGACTACTGTGAGCGACATACCAATCCAGATATTCCGCCCGCCATTGAGGGTCGAACCACTTCTGCGACAAATCCCTTGCCGGAGCAGGTGGAGCAATGTCGGCGTGCGGTTTCACGCCTTCCTGAAAGTGTTCCCACATAGAAAGAATAATTCCTTTATGATTCCACCAATTTATATAACGCTGTTTCGTTTCTTCTAAGTTTGTTTTCCAAGTTTTCATCGCTATTCTTTATTTAGTCCAAAATCCTTTGTAATTATGATCTATGCGCAAGGCAATACTTTTGCTTAAATCCATCTCGTCCGTACAATTCACTTCCTCCGGATAAATCGGGATAACGGCATTCTCACGCACATAAACAGGCATCTCTTCCAAGGGCACATACACCTCTTTCAGCCAGCGTCCGCCTTGCAACCGTTCGCCGGTAAAGAAATTCACCCACTGTCCTTCGGGGAGATAAATGTCGCGACGGTTTTCGCTATTCATCACCGGAGCTACCAGGAAATCATTGCCGAAGTAATATTCGTCATCGATATGCCAGCAGAGTTTATCTTCCGGATGATGCAGGATGAGTGCCTGTAACAATGGCCAGCCACTTTCTACAGCCAGTTTACTTTGCTCTATGATGTAGGGAATCAACGAGTAGCGCAGTTTCCACCACTTCTTCACCAGCGGGGCGATAGCCGGATAATGCCAGGGTTCCCGCTTATTGGTTCCATGATAACGGATGTGTGAGGTGAACACTCCAAACTGGGTCCAGCGCATATAGACGTCCTCCGCTACGATTGAGTTCATAAAATTGGGCAAGGTATGGAATCCGGGGACATCATGGCTCCAGAAGGCAAAGCCCGATAAACCGAAGTGCAGGCCTCCTTTGAGTGAACTGGCCATGCCATCCCATGAACTGCAGGAGTCACCTCCCCAGTGCAACGGATAACGCTGGCAACCCGCCCAAGCGGCACGTGCCCAGACAATGCCGTCCCCTGTTACCTCCTTTGTTATTTCGTAAGCTGCTTTCTGATAGAGCAAGGCATACAGGTTATTCAACAGTTCCGGTTTCATGCCCTTGTAGACAGCATCCATGTGGATATTTTCTCCGAAATCGGTTTTAATACAGGTGACTCCCATATCCAGAAGTTGCTTTAATAGCCCCTTGTACCATTCGGTTGCCTTCGGATAAGTAAAGTCGATAGTACCCGCATAATCCAGAGCCGAGAAGTTGGAACCGTCCGTGTCCTGCTGCTTCGTCAGAGGAGCTATATACTCATTCGCCTTTGCCTCTTCGATCTGTTCCGCATCTTCAGCAACATAAGGTAACTGCCATAAGGACACACGATAACCGTTCTTCTTCAATCTCTGAATGAATCCTTTCGGGTCGGGAAAACGTTCCTCGTTAAACTTCCATTCACACAGCCAGTCGGTTCTGAACCATCCGGTATCCAGATGGATGACATCGCAGGGATAATGTTCGGCACGCATACGGTCGCAGATCTCATTTACTTCGTCGGCACTGAAATAAGTCATCCGGCTCATCCACACTCCGAAGCTCCAGAGAGGAGGCATCGAAGGATATCCGGTCAGGTCACGGTAGCCGCGAAGTATCTCTTCCATCGTATCGCCGGCAATGACAAATGCATCCAGCATAGCCTGATCGCTCAGGAACTGTACGGAGCGGGTGGAATGTCCCGCCAGCGAAAGTTTGCTGTGGGCGCAGGTATGGTAAAAAGTCCCGTACATCCGGCTGGAGAGATAGAAAGGTATATTCTTATAGGTACGCCGGTTATTTACTCCCTGCCCATCCTGATTCTTGAGGAAAAGCGTCTGTCCGCTCAAGTCCATTTTGAAGAAACGCTCTCCGGTTCCTGCAAAGCATTCATCCGGCCGGCTCTCGAAAGAAAGGGTGGCACGTTCCTTTTTGCCCGTCCGTTTGCAGAAGGCAATGGGCAGTCCGTCATAGCGGGGAGGCGAGAAATGATCGTATGCTGCCAGGCGGATTTCCCGTTTGCCGTCAGGATACAGAGTGATGTCCAGTGTTTCCTGAGGATCGGGCAGTAACTCGCTCCATCGGTCCAAAGCCGGCTCTTCTACATTGATAACGGCACGCTTCGTCCCGTCTTGGGTGAAAAGAATCCATTTGCCTCCCTGCTTCTCTACAGACAAAGGTACTCTGCGAATCCGTTCGCTGAATTGCAGCATTTCCGACTGATCTGTCAGTTCATATTCACCAAATCCAAGAAACAGACGGGTAATGCCGATATTATACTGGCGTATGATCAACGTATATTCTTCTCGGGGGACAGCCGTATCCGCAACCATATCATTAGCTAACAGCTGTTTTTGAAAGGGGACCGTGACACAGATATCCCCATCCTTTTCGTAAACGGCTGTCGGTTTACAGGCTTTCCAAAGTGACTCATCCCTTGATAACTCTGTATCGAAATCAAGGAAATCGAACAAATGGTAATTAGTAGGTTTCATTTATGATCTATTATTATTAGTTTTATCTTTATTTATCTATACTCATGCAGACTTCACAAGTCTCTATGGCCCCACTTTTTGCACAGCCCGACACTGCGATAGGCTCAGTGTCGGACTGTACTTACTCCGGTTTTATCCTTCCGGCTTTATTTTTAATGCTGTCTGCCACTTGTGATCCGTTATTTCTCCATACATTCCGGTTGCCGGGACGATTCGAGTCGAAACGTTCAGTCGGACACCAGTTGTTTTCAATCGTATATCCGTCCGTAGCTTCATCCAAATAAATATAAAAGGCCCTGTCATTGGTGGCGTAAGGTGCTTCTTCGAGATGTTCGATCCGATTATTCCGCATCACGGAGCCCGGTTGGTTGGAAAGCGTATAAAGTCCTCCAGCATCATACAGACGACGGGCAAAGTGATGTACGTAGTTGGCTTCTATCCGGTTGTTTTTCATTCCGCTTTCCAGCGATGTCCACCCCCAGCCGACACAAATACCCGAATAATTCAAGTGACAGACTTCATTATGGGAAATGTCGATACCGCTGACGTATCCCGCACCGATCCCCACGCACCCCCAGTCTTCATTGGTCACATCGGTGATCAGATTATTTTTAATGGTAATGTCCGTGCATAGGTTACGTTCTTCCGGAGGGATGAAAGGCACATGCGTCTCAAAACCTCCGTCGGGGAATGCACCAATCAGTATGCCTGTACCGCCGATATCCGAAAAGACACAATTCTCTATGCCGGAAGATGAAACAGCCCATTCATAATCCAGTCCGGTAGATGCCAGATGCCGGAACCTGCAGCGACTGAACGTAAGATGCTCAGTACCCCGTACACGTATTGCCGTTTCGGGGCGTGCAATCCACGCCTGGTTCTCCAGTTCTGCTTTCTCCGGAAGTCCCGGTTCATGCAGTTTATAAGCATCCAGCAGAGGAAAACCTCCTTGCAAAGTGACATGTCCCTGATAGGAAGGACGCATCCATGAAGTATGGGCAAAGGTGATTCCTTCCACTCGAATATGCCGCACCGGGCGTTCCAATGTGCCGTCTACCATCATCAATGTTTCCAGAGCAGGAACGATCACTTCGGCAGTCTCCATATCTTCTTCCGAGCGGGGATAATAGTAGATTGTCCCCGACGGATATTCCTGAAACCACTCTCCGGGTTGGTCCAGCAGTTCCAGAGCATTCGTCAGGCAAAAGGAAGAGTTGCCTTTCTCTCCCCCGATGACGGGCTGAGGCCACGGATGGGCAAACTCCAGATGACTCTCCGGTTCGTGAAAGCGAATGACGGCCTGTTCTCCCCTAACGTCTATACTCTTCACACGCAGAATGGCAATCGCCCAACGTTGATGAACTATCATTTCCAGTCGACGGGCATTGAGGAGGTTTCCGATCTGAGAAGCAGGGATTATTATCGTCTGTTCTTCCGGATTGAAATCAATCATCCGTTCCATCACTCCATCAGGAAACTGTGCCGCCCGCTGGGCCTTGTTGCCGTCTACCCACATCTGGCGGGTTTCTACGATTCTATTTCCAAAGGATGGCGCCTTTGCCACCCATATTTTTGATCTTAATTCCTTTGTAATCCGAGGATCATCACATCCCTTCTTCCATCCGGTCACTGCCACTCCGCCACTGATGACAGGATGCGCATTCTCCACCGCACGGATGAGTGTCGGAGAATCGGGCGTGCCGCTATCCTCCGGTCGGATAAACAAAGGAGCGGACTGTGCATAAACCCCGTCTTCCAAACAGATACAAATTCCTCCGGCCGCCTCGGGACGATTCAGCCTTCTCCATTCACGAGCCTGCTTGATGGCGCGATTCAAGGTAAGATAAGGAGCTTCTTTGGTACCTGCATTCCTGTCACTCCCATGCGGAGAAACATAAACCTCGCCTGCGACGAGAACTGAAAATAAACCTAAAGAAGCCATAAAAAGAAGAACAACGATTGTCTTTTTCATGGTACAAACTCAATGTGCTATTATAGTTAGGACGGGCATACATCAATTTAGTACTCGAATAGGATGAAAATAATAAAAATGCCATTGCTACAATTGGAGTACTTTCAGTATTCAGACTATTCAGTTTTACTCGCAAACGACTTGATAGAAGGGGATAGCGGCTGAAGGCACTATTTTGTACCCTGTCTTTAGGAGCTTCTAAACGGTGCAAGTGGCTTCAGTCCTTTCATCCTCAATAATAAATCCATAGTTAATTGGTTATAGCTCTTTGCATGCAAGTTGTAGCTACTCCGCATGCGAGGTGAATTTTATAAGCTCGGCGCTAAACGTCACTCAGTACCGAGGCGAAGGGTACTCAACACCGAGGGTAAGATTGGTGGGATACCGGCTTACTTCAAATCAATAAACTAACCAATAGTTCAGATAAAAAACAGAAGGTCTGTTTACCTCAAACAGAGCCTGTGTTTATTCCAAACAGAACCTTTGTTTGAGATAAACACAGGCTCTATTAAGTCAGTAACTACCGACGTTCGAATGGATTATTTTTCAGGCTGAAGGGACTGAAGCCACTTGCACCGTTCAGAAGCTCCTAAAGACAGGGTATAAAATGCCCCCTTCAGCCGCTATCCCCTTCTGACTGGGCATTTGCGGACAAGGCTGAAAGGACTGAATACGGAATGTCGTTTCTTTGTTGGCGAGGTCGAGTTTTGCCCCTTTTTGTTCCGAAAAGAAGCAAAAACTTATAATTCAAATCCGTACAAAACGAATTCTATGATCGAATAAACCCGACTATAAACTGATAACAGAAATAGCCACAAACTACAAATTTCAGGAATGTTCCCAGTAGAAATCCAATCAATGATCCTACCCCCGATCTAAGTGCTTGAGAAAACTCTTTATTCCCTAGCAATTCGCCAATAACTGCTCCCAAGAACGGACCGAAAATCACTCCCCAAGGCAGGAAAAGAAGGCCGATAAGGGTCCCGATGATACATCCCCAATTGCCCCATCTGCTACCACCGCTATACTTGCTGCCAAGCATAGGGGTGAAGTAGTCCAAGACTTGCACGACAAGAACAATCAGCAGCCATACAATAAGTTGTGTGGTAGTGTATTGAACCTTATCCGTAAAATGAAGAAGGACCAATCCCAAATAAGCAACGGGAGGACCGGGTAGAAAGGGAAGAATACATCCCATCAGTCCGGTAATGAGGCATAACACACCTAGTATAATCAGAATAATATCTAACATCGTTTTATTGCATTTGAAAGATGTACTTTATATCCGGTGGCAATTTAAGCAAATAAACCGAATCCTCCAAAAAACAATCAGTAACGTCGGGAAGGAGTATAATCAATTCTATAAATACGGTCGAAGAAAGGACTCCATTCATTCTCCGCAATCCCAAGTTGCAGACCGTAGAAATGCGTATCCACTTTTCTATATTCCAGCATCTTGTCAGTCAGTTCCGGCACGGATAAAGGTATCTTAAAATCACTGATCCATAACACATCCGCATTCATATACTCCTTTTTTGACTGAAGCAACCGGAAGATAGCTTGCAGCATTCGGGTAGCATCCGTATCTCCACAAGAGGTGGTGGAGAAAAATTCAAGCAGCCGCGCCCTCTCTCTCCGCACATCAATCGGATTGATGGATACAGAAAAGGCAATCAGGAAACAGTCCCGACGTTGCCTGTCAGCTATTTCCAATATTTTAATCAGCAGCGAATATGCAATCTTTTCCGGTTTCCCGACCATGCTTCCGGAAGTGTCCAGACAGACTATCATCGGTCCTTTCTGCGTAGCAGGCTTTATTTCCAGTCGCCGTGCCGGTTGCATGATCTCGGATTTATAGCGGAAGGTCTGAAGTTTTCGGGTAACATATTTATAGACAAACAAGTCTTCCAGCTCATCATCGGCACAATGCGCCAGTTCTGTAGGAAGCAATGCGTTCAGGTCATTCCCTACTGTGATACCCAAAATGTCACTTTTAGAAGAATGCTCCATCTTATATACATTCCCCTGCGCGACATGTAGCTGCTCCTGTCCTTCATCGTCAGCCATACGCCCCATCTTATTGGCAACCTTGACCACTTCCGGATATTCTTTCTGAATGCGGACGATTTTGCGTATCCGCTCAAAATCCACCGTATTCCACATACCGCTCATCAAGCCCCAAGCCTGATAGAACTCGTCTTTCTCTATGTTATTTTGCCGGATATATCCGGGGATATTCCTGAGATTGGCATGAAGTCTGCGTTCGAAATCATCTTTGCGCTGTTCTATCTCCTTTTCCTTTTGCTCCTGCAAATCCCGTTGGAAAGCCTCTTTCCAGTCGTCCACCATCCTCTCCCAGACTTCCTCATCCGCATATTTCCCTTCATTGCCGAACTGCCCCTGATAAAATGCCTTGTCGAAACCATTACCTTCATGTTTGTCGGCAACCTCCTGTAGTAAAGCCTGCCACCCGTCTTTCCGCTTGGTCTCGGACCATTCCAGCACAAGTTCCATTCCTTGCTGTTCCGACTGGCTTTTCTGCATATTGTACTTTTGCTTTTCCAGATTCAGACGGATAAACTGGCTCATTGCATCGTAAAAGATTCGGGCACAAAGTTCATCACTCAGGACTTGTATCTTTATCATCGGATCGTTCATGACGGAAAGCAGGTAAGCGTACAGCGGTTCGTTATCCGCCTCCGCACACTCTCCGGTCGCTACATACTTATCCAGCACCTGCACATAAAATGCAGCATCATATCTAAGACTCATCGCCGTATCTCAGTTTACGGACATCCACACGTGCCCATGCAATCTCTTTACGAAGGGTCGCCACATATTGTGCCACCCCTTTTTTATCTTCTTCGGAAATAAAAATATTCTCAGACAAGTCTTTTACTAATTTCTCAATCCGGTCATGGGCTGTCTCCAACTCCGTCTCATAATCCCGGTCGGTGAGAGTCATATTGCCCAGCCACAACTGCTGTTGCTCTCCCCTCTTCAGCCGACGCATCGGAAAGCGGACACCATTGATATAAAGATTCTTCTCATCCCTGTAAAGTGTCACCCTTTCGGCACCTTGTTCCTTCATTTTGGTGGCATCCGAAAAAGTACGTATAATCGTCCGCTTCGGATTCAGCGGATCGGTATACATGACTCCTGTCGCAGGAACATCCTTCGGACTGTATTCTTTCAGATTCTTATAATCCACAATAAATATGTAGGTATTTCCCGTACCATGATTCTCTATCTGATAGTAGAAATGATCGATGATCATCAAATCATCGTCTCTGCGGTCACCTTTCTGACGGGCTTTCTCCAATGCTTCACGCACGCGGCTCACTTTCAGGTCCGACTTTAATGATAAGTTGATAGCGGCTATCTCCTTCACATAAGGAACAAACAGCGCACGGACAACGATCTGCCGGATATCCGCACACTCTTCCGGTTCATTCCACAAGCAGTGGTAAACAGGTAATAAATCTGTCAGACAGACTTCCTTCCGACCATGAATGAAAGCAGAAGCTTTCAGCAGCTTCACGATATTCTTCCAGCGACGGTCGCTCACATAGACATTCCGATGTACTTCCGAGCCTTGAATCTCGACTTTCTCCAGGTTCTTACGGATTTCTGTGATGCAGGACAGGACTTCGGCAGATACCTTGATCTGCCGTATCTCTTTCTGCCATCCAGCATATTCCTCATCCGAAATCTGCCACCGACATGCTTCCTGTTCTTCTTCGTCACCATCGTCCAGCAACATTTGATAGAACGCTTCCTCCTGTTTCACGCAAGTGCTGATAATGCGAATCAAGAAACGGTCCCACAAGGCTTCCAGTCCTTCGCCCTGCGTAGGCAGTTCATTACTGGCAGCCACCAGCAGCTTCAACGGAAGTTTCAGTTCCGTATCTCCATTCCGAAACAGCTTTTCATTGATGACCGTCAGCAACGTATTCTGAATAGCCGGACCGGCTTTCCATATTTCATCCAGAAACACGACATCCGCTGTAGGCAGATACCCGTCCACAGCACGCTCGTATTTATCCGATTCCTTCAGACGGCTGATGCTCACCGGACCAAAGATCTCATCAGGTGTGGAGAAACGGGACATCAGGTATTCAAATGCCCTTGCATCTACAAAAGCTCTCTTCAACCGACGGGCCACCATCGACTTTGCCACCCCAGGAGGTCCCAGCAACAAAATACTTTCGCCCGCCAAAGCAGCCAGCAAAGACAAACCGATTTCAGCCTCTTTCTCATATACCCCCCTGTTCATTTCGGACAGCAGCAACTGTATACGTTCTTTTATTTCCATATTATTCTTTGATTCTGCACATAAATAAAGATGTTATTCACCTTACCGCCTATGCATTGTTTGCAGATAAACGGCTTGCAAATATACGGTTTTACCTGTCATTAACATAAATACATCTTCTCTAATTCTGTCTTTTATACTCAAGAATTATCTTAAGGCATATTTAATATTGATTATTTATTCACCCAATATGCAATAAAAACAAAAGGAGGTAAATTTCCTTTCTCATTTTCCCCCATTTACATAAATAAAAACTATCTTTGCGTTTCAGAATCCCGAAAGACGAAAGAAAATGGAGCAAATAGACAACCTAAAAGAGCTTATCAATCAAGGGGATGTGGACATAGCAATCAAGCAACTGGACCAACTTCTCCAAGACGATTCTGTCGAGAAAGATAAAGATATGCTCTACTATTTACGGGGAAATGCCTACCGAAAAAAAGGAGATTGGAAGCAGGCGCTGGATAACTACCAGTATGCTATCGATCTTAATCCCGACAGCCCCGCTGTTCAAGCCAGAACAATGGCGATAGATATCCTGAATTTCTACCACAAAGATATGTATAATCAATAACCGAATTCAAAGATAACGTAATAAAATAGAGATTATGGCAAAAATTAAAGGAGCAATCGTAGTCGACACGGAGCGTTGCAAAGGATGCAACCTATGTGTAGTAGCG